>Ga0105252_10001115_pt1 | contig 12974 bp, 15 predicted proteins | sample EasRivMeERMZT100_FD_89675 | JGI IMG/M metagenome (GOLD analysis project Ga0105252, IMG submission 89675) | Soil microbial communities from meander-bound floodplain in the East River, Colorado, USA - East River MetaG ERMZT100 | ecosystem: Environmental > Terrestrial > Soil > Floodplain | place... | reverse complement strand
TCCGAGGCCTCGCGCGATCATGCCATTCCCGCGAGACGAACCGCCTACAGGGAGGGTGGTCGCATTGAACACTGTCCGCTTCCTGCTCGCCGTGTGCGGGCTTTTCGTGTTTCTGGTGGTGGCTGCTGACCGTGCCTGACGTTGAGCTCGACCTCGCCCTCCTCGACTTCGACCTGAAGCGTGGCCCCGGCTTCGCCAAGCATGGCGACCAGCACATCAAGAGGTATAAGCACGGTGACCACGATCAGTCCACGCACGGGAACTGGAGCACAGGTGATGGTGACGACTCCTCATCTTATCGAGAGTCGTGGGCACCCGTGATGAGTCCCGAGGAGGGACACGCCTGGGCAGAGGCCGCCGGCACAAAGCTCGAGGAGACGGTCGTGCACATGACCAGCAAGAGCGCAGCGGACGGCATCGTGGGCACCGGCTTCGACATCAAGGATCGCGTCGCGGGTGTACTGCACGAGACGGGTGCATACTTCGCGACCGACATGGATGCCGCGAAGTACTACGACTTTAAGGGCATTCAAGCTGTGTCGGCCGTGGTGGTCGTGACGAACCCCGTGAACCTCAACCTCACCGATCCGGAGCACAGCATCGCAGTGTCAGACGTACTCGTGGATAACGCAGTTCAGGCAATGATGGATGTGCAGACACTGGGCGTGACGGAGATCGAGGGCACAATGTTCGACTCTTTCGCCGAGGGCTACAGCGATGCGGACGCGTTTCGCGCGCGCGCGCTCGAGGCCGCCGGCATCCTCGAGGACAACCCACGCGCCATCAAGTCAGGTCTTGACACGACGATCGCGCTGAAGAATGCTGGCTTCGACGGTGTGATCATCAAGGGCCTATCGCCCGAGGGTAACGTGGATGGAACGAACCAGCGGCACGCTGGAGCGGTGGGTGGCAATCAGGTCATTGTATTCGACAAGGAGCAGGCCGTCGTGATCGGCGTGACGCCGACTGTGACGCCAGAGGAGGGTGCGAATCCCGAGGCACTCTTCGATGCGTTCGCGAAGCACCTTTTCAGCTACTTCGGTTTCAAGCACGGTGACCACGACCAGCAGAGCCACGCGGGCGATGATGCAGGTTCGTCTGACGTTAGCATGTCGGATGAGGCGTTCTTCGACTTTGCTGGGCACCTCGATACGTTGATGGAAGCCGAGTATGCTGACCAGGGCGACGCGTGGTGGGATGGCACGTGCGACACCGTCGTGTCAACACTCGCCGGCACGGGCCTGCTCGAGCAGCCGTTCAAGGAGGTAATGTACGGTTCGTTCCGTGATGACGAGGGCAACGCGAACGGACACTGCTGGGTCGAGCTCGCCGATGGTTCCATCTTGGACCCAACGATCGGCCAGTTCTTTGGTGCGGAGGGTGATTACCCCACCGAGTTCCAGAAGCTCGTTCGTCCAGGTGATGAGCTCTTCGATCGCTACACGAAGACCTCGACAACCGTCGTTACGGATCGGAACTGAGATGAGTCGCGAGAGTGTCATTGCCTCGATGGCTCGTGTAGCACTCGAGGAGGCAAAGCAACACGGCGGTGGGCCGCCTAAGCTGATGGCCGTACTTGAGTCTGCGGCGACACCTCCTAAGGAAAAGACGCTCAAGCACGGTGACCACGATCAGTCCACGCACGGCAACTGGGCCTCGGGCGGAGGCGAGGAGTCGGAGGACAGCACCAGGCCGTCGGCCGAAGACCTCACACCCGACCGCACCACGCCGGCATGGGATGGCGTCACCCAGGCCATCGCGTGGCAGGGCGTGGGCAACTGCTACCAGGCCTCGCTGACGCTGATGCTGGACGCCGACAGGCTAGGCCTGCAGAATCCCGTTGTGGTACAGGCGACCGTCATGGGGCAGGGCGCGTTGGAAGGCGTCCGCTACGGGCACTCGTGGCTCGAGGCGGACGGCTCACACATCAGCTTCCCAGCGCAGGGTCTGGAGATGACCACCCGCGTGGCCATCGACTACTCATCGGGCAACCGCGTCGTGATGGATGCCGACGTCTATCGTCACCTGTGTCAGGCACAGGATGTGCACGAGTATGACCAGATCGGTGCCACCGCGGAGGCGATTCGTACCGAGACGTACGGGCCGTGGCCACAGGAACTGTTGGATCGTATGGAAGGCGAGATGGAAGCCGAGATGGACCAGTGACCGAAGCCGAGTTCGTTCCCACCAAGCCGGAGGAGATCGGCAAGCTGACGCCTCTCGAGGAGGACGCGCGTAAGCGCCTGCTCGAGATCTTGAACGAGGCCAAGAGTGGCGTGAAGCACGGTGACCACGATCAGAGTGATCACGGTAACTGGGCGACGGGTGGCAGTGCTGTCGAGGGCGAGCTTCTCACCGCGGTGGTTGGTGATGAGCCTACGTTCGGCAATCTGGTCGACATGGTGGAGGGACGGAGCATCATCGGCATGGTCCCAGACACGCCCGGCACCAACCTCGAGCGCATCCAGGTTCAAGGTTCGGGTGGTGAAAAAGAGCCGCTTGACGCGCCGGCCGCTCACGCTAATCTCACCGGACATCTGAGTGAGGCCGGCTTTACGTCGGGCGATGGTGAGAGCTTCGTGAACCAGTTTGGCGAGCGCGTCACGGTCACAGAAGCGGGTGACACCACGCTCATCGTCAACCAGTATGAGTTTGGCACCGACCGGCTGACCGTGTCCGAGCGCCTGACGAACGCGGAGGACCTCGAGAACTCTCAGATCTTCAACCGCCTCATCATCGAGCAGATCATGAACGCGGAGCTGACGGATCAACCACTCATCATCAAGGCGCGCGCACACTTCGCCATGCTGTCGTGGCTGCACATCAAGCATGGTGATCACGATCAGAGTGATCACGGCAACTGGGCGACGGGCGGTGGTGGCGACGATGTACGTGAGGCGACTCTTGCCGAGCGTGCCGAGCTCGTGGGTGAGGCCGTTCTCGCCGAGGCCGCGGCGAAGGCCGAGGCTCACGCATTCCCGGACCAGGATCCGCGCAATGGCAACCCGCAGCTGGCGGTCGCGAACGCCACGGCGCACGAGCTGGCTAACCGCTACGTGACCGAGGGCCGCACCACCCAGGAGATCTACGAGCACAACGAACCGCCGGGCGCGTACACCTTCGGACGTGAGGAGCTCCACGAAGAGATCATGGAGACCTTTCGCGCGCGAGACGCCGACGTGCCGAACGACCGTGAGGCCGTGATCGTCGGTGGCATCTTCGGCGCGGGCAAGGGCTACTCACAGGAGTCCATGGGCGAGGACAAGCTTGGCTTTGATCCCGACCAGTTCGCCGTGGTGAACCCGGACGAGTTCAAGACCGAGCTCATCGAGAACGATCCCATCGACTTCCAGGGTCTCAAGGAGGGCGAGCAGGCCGCGCTTTTCCACGAGGAGTCGTCCGACATGGCGAAGAACTACTTCCAGGATCTCACCGCTGACGGGAAGAACGTCATCTTCGACTACTCGATGGGTTCGGAGAAGAGTCTCGACCAGCGGCTCGAGGCGCTGCACGCCGCCGGCTATGATGTGAAGATGGTCTTCGTAGACACCGCGCCTGAGGACGCGGCGAGGAACGCGGTGGAGCGATGGAACAACCCGGAGGACGGACGCTGGGTTGACCTCGAGCACTACCAGGCTGTGCGTGATCAGATTGCGACCCACCCGGACGGGTTCACGAACAACCGCGAGGTGTTCGAGAACGGCAAGGAGAAGGTTGAGAGCTGGGTACTCATCGGCGGAACGTCACGCGGCCACGGTGAGCCGCAGCTTCTAGGGAGTGGTGGTAAGTGAGCATCGTTACGGACTACATCGACGAGTACGTGCGAGGTGAGGTATCGCTCGTGCAGCTTGGAATGAACCTCAAGAACTTCCCCTGGGCCACGCCCAGCCGCCTCGCGTTCCAGCACCATAAATCCGCGCTTGAGGCACTGCACCACGCGGATGACACGGCCTTTGACGAGGATCTGAACACGTGGGACGAGGTCCGCACGGCGCGGTTCCGCGACCGGAAGTTGACCCCGCCCGAGTACCTCTACCTAGTGAGGCAGGTGCGACCAGAATGAGCAAGTCGGTGGTGGGAGACCCACCGAGTTGGCTGGCAGACGGCGGTAAGCGCATGTGGCACGAGCTCGTGCAGATGCTGGACGGCCGACTCGAAGCAGCGGACAAGTTCGCACTGACCGCGACGTGCGCGTCGTACGGCGCGATGGAGGCGGCCCTCGAAGACCTCAACACGCGCGGCCCGCTCGTGCGCGCGCGAGGGAAGGACGGCGAGGAGAGTGACGCGCGACCACTGGTGAAGAACCCGGCCAACCAGATCGCTCGGGAGCAGGGCGTCGCATTCAAGCAGTGGTGCGGCGAGTTCGGCCTCACGCCCGCCGCACGCAAGCGCCTGTCCATCGAGCTCAAGAAGGCGTCGAGCGCGGGGGAGTTGATCGACTGATGCAGCAATGTGATTGGCCGAAGACATGCTTCGACTGGGCAAGTAACGGTGACAAGCTTTGCGCGTATCACCAGAAGGTCGTAGACGGCCTCATCACAGGTACCATCCCGGATCCGCTCGATGAGGGACCCGGGTCGGGGAGACGAAAGAAGAAGAAGACGCGTGGAACTCGAAGGCCTTCCTACACCTGATTGCCCGGAGCCGACGTGGGTGCGTCCTCGTTGGAGTACTGCGTATCGTCCTCACCCTGAGGGCGCACACTACGACGCCGCTTCAGCTGATCGCGCGATCAAGTTCTTCGCACTTCTCCACCACTACAAGGGCAAGTTTGCTGGAAAGCCCTTCATCCTGCTTCCATTTCAGGAGTGGGAGATCGTGCGACCGCTCTACGGTTGGAAGCTGCTAGAAGAGGTCCAGGACGAGGAGGGTGAGCCTACTGGCGAGATCATCCAGTGTGGCGCGGAAACCCCAGAGGGTCTCTGCTCGTGCCCGCGCCAGTACCGTACGCTGTACCATGAAGTGGCGAAGAAGACCGGCAAGACCCAGCTAGGTGCCGGCATCGCCGGCTATGGTGCCTTCGGTGACGGCGAGGCGGGCGCGGAGGTCTACACGTACGCCGCCGATACCCCGCAGGCCAAGCTGGCGTTCAACGCGCTGGCCTTCGGGATCTCATATGAGGACTCGCCCTTCGAAGAGAAGGGCATCGAGGTCATGACGAACACGGTGCGGAACAAGCGCACCAACTCCTTTGTGCAGGTGCAGTCTGCGAAGGTCACGACGAAGCACGGACCGAACGCGCACGTCATCATCTTCGACGAGCTGCATGCGCAGCAGAACCGCGACCTGTGGGATGTCACAACGACCGGTGTCGCCGCGAGGCGTCAGCCGATCGTCGCCGCACTGACGACCGCCGGGTGGGACCGGAACTCCGTCTGTTGGGAACAGCACGAACACGCGCGTCAGGTTGCCGAGGGACTGATGGAGGACCCCGCCTTCCTCGGGGTCGTCTACTCTGCGCCCGAGGACGCCGACTGGACGAAGGAGGATGTGTGGCGACAGGCCGCGCCCTCACTCGGCATCACCGTTCAGAAGTCGTTCTACACCCAGAAGTGTCGTGAGGCCCAGCAGATGCCGACAGCGCAGAACGCCTTCCGCCAGCTCTTCCTCAGTCAGTGGACGCAGCAGGCCGTGCGTGCCATCCCGCTGGACAAGTGGGACATGTGCGCGAAGCCGTACGACCTGACGACGCTCCACAAGGAGCTCGCCTACGGTGGACTCGACCTCGCGACCACGACCGACCTCGCGGCGTTCGGGCTGATCTTCCCGCACGACGACGGTGAGTACTACGACTTCCACGTGCAGTACTACATGCCGGCAGAGAACGTTCGCGCGCGCGCGTTGCGCGACCGTGTGCCGTACCAGCAGTGGATCAATGACGGGCTCATCACGGCCACACCTGGCAACGTCATCGACTACGAGTTCATCAAGGCCGACATCCTGAAGGCGAAGGACGAGTTCAACCTCAAGGAGATCTCGTACGACCCGTGGAACGCGGTCCCGCTCGTGTCCGACCTCGAGCAGGAGCGGGTGAACCTCGTACCCATGCGGCAAGGCTACCAGTCCATGTCACCTCCCACGAAGGAGATGCTACGTCTCATCCTGGAGACTCGACTGCACCACGGTGGGAACCCAGTACTTCGATGGAACGCCGACTCCGCAGCGGCGACCACCGACGCGAACGGAAACGTCAAGCTCGACAAGTCCAAGTCAGCTGCTCGTATCGATGGCATCGTAACGCTCGTGATGTCTCTCGACGCCTGCCTCAGGAACCCGACTAAGAGGCGTCGTTCGGTGTACGAGCAGCCAGGATACGCACCCGGCGAGATGACGGGAGAAACGAAGGGATCATGATCGGAATCGGAATGCCACCTCAGGCCGCACCCGCCGGCGGCGGCAACCCTTGGATCGGGATCCTTCTCTTCATCGGGCTCGGTTTCTGGCTCTTCATGCAGTTTCGCGGACGGCGTCGGGAGCGTTGGGAAGGTCGCTTCGAGACGTGGGCACCGATCGCGCGCCACCTCAGGGACGACGCGGTCGCCGTGTGGTGGACGATCTTGGCTGTGCTACACTATCGTCGTGACATGCGATCAGCGCGTGACACGGTTGACTTGGAGGAGCTGTATCGTGAGCACTAAGGGAACAGACTGGGACTTCGTCGAGCCGAAGCTGACCGTGGGTTGGCTGCTCGCGCTCGCGTACGCGCATGGCTGGAAGAGCAAGTGGAGTCAGATCCGCGCCGTCTGCGTTTGCCTGGCCGAGAGCCAGGGCTACGCGCGCGCGTGGCACATCAACAAGCTGGGCGAGCCGGGCGAGTCGCTGGACCAGGGTCTCTTCCAGATCAACACCCTCCACGAGTACGATGGCAACATCTGGAACCCATGGGAGAACGTCGCGATGGCCCGTCGCATCTACGTAGGCCGCGGCTTCAAGTTCACGGCTTGGGCCGCGAACAACTCGGGTGCCTGGCTGGTCCACCTACCCAAGGTGACCGCCCGATTCGTGCTGGACAAGTGGCGTACCGGACGGCTCCCGTACGCGGATCAGTGGGACCTGACCGAGCTGCCCGCACCGGAGATTCCGACCCCGTAACCACCGACACGGATCGCGAAGGACGCAAGGCAAGGACCGACATCGACACACTCTTGGATGAGATGGATGCCCAGGCCGAGGAACTGGGCCTTATCGAGAAAGCGGGGACAGCATGACCGAGAAGCCGATATTCCCCGGATGGCACACGACCGAGCCACAGACGACGCGCGACATCGAGACGCTTCAGTTTGAGTTGGGTCTGATGTCTAAGCAGGCTCATCACAAGAACCTAACGTTCGCGGGGTGTGCGTGTCACGTGGACAAGGCCATCGAGTGGTTGTCGCTGGTATCCCGTATCCAGTCCGAACTCAAGCAGGCGAGGGAGAACTTCGACACCGCGTTCAACGACTGGAAGGAAGCCGAGGTCGAGATCGCCAGGCTGCGGGAGCAGAACGAGGAGTGGCAGGGCCTATATGACAAGCAGGAGGATGAGTTAGTCCGACTCCGAGAGATAGAGAAGGCGGCGAAAGGGTGGGAGATTCCGACCCGTAACCACCGACACGGATCGGTCCGTGTTGAACCTGGTACACTAGATCATAGATGGCGGGTAAACCGTCACACGGATCTGTAGCTCAGATGGCAGAGCGCCCGCCTGAAACGCGGGAGGCCGCAGGGTCGGAACCTGCTGGGTCCACGCCTGATGGTGTAGATGCGCACGCCCGGGGTGAAAGCCGGGAGGTGTTGGGGTTGCGTCCGACACAGGCTCCAAGGTAGGCCGGCAATGGTCGGCGACGCAGCCTCACCGCTAATGAGGTGGCCCAATGTGGTCTGGAGGATCGTTCCCTCCGCCTACCGCCCGAACCACTTGAAGTACGGAAGCTCGCAAGGTCGGCGTGCTTATCCGGTTTGAACCCGGTGATGAGGTAACACTCGTGGGGGTTCGATCCCTCCAGCTTCCGCGCGCTAGTAGCTCAGATGGACCAGAGCGCCCGACTACGGATCGGGAGGTCCCGGGTTCGAGTCCTGGCTGGCGTACGTGAAAAGAACACCATCCATGATGGAGAGATGATGTGTGGCAACCACCCACATGACCCTGCACCACCCGATACGAGCGAGACCGACTGACAGCGGAGACCGGCTCAGACTTTATGGCCACGGCCGACTTGCATCACCGCGTTCGTGGGGTCCACGCGTAAAAGAGGGCCAACCTGGCGCTGCGAGTTCGCGCGGCAGCGGATAGGATCGGTACGGCCGTAAGTCCGATCACAGCGCGAGCCATGGACTGTAGCTCATTCGGTCAGAGCGCCACCCTGATAAGGTGGAGGCAGTCGGTTCAATCCCGACCAGTCCGACGCCAGCATAGTGTCAACGTGCAAGCACGCGCCCTTTGTAAGGCCGAGGTCGGGGTTCGATTCCTCGTGTTGGCTCCACACCATCATAGCTCAGGCGGATAGAGCTGCGGTTTCCTAAACCGCGAGTCGGGGGTTCGAGTCCCTCTGGTGGTACGGCTCGATGGCCGAGAAGCGAGGCACGCGGCTGCAACCCGCGGCACGTCGGTGCGAATCCGACTTGAGCCTCTTACGTAGTGCAAGCCGAACGGGTAAGGCACCACCTTGCCAAGGTGGAGACACGGGGTTCGAGCCCCCGGCGCTACACGCGGAGTTGGCAGAATGGTTATGCTCCTGCCTTCCAAGCAGGCCCACGCGGGTTCGATCCCCGTGCTCCGTTCCGATCCTTGGTCTAGCGGTCAGGACGTCTGGCTCTCAACCAGAAGGCCACCGGTTCGAATCCGGTAGGATCGACATGGATAAGAAGAAGGACACAGCCAAGAACAAGGCGCGCACTGTCGAGATGCCTCAGGTGAAGAAGCCCAAGGACGACAAGCGTGAAGTGAAGACGAAGTAGCTTACGGAAGCGTATGCATCAGGTGAGGCAGGCGGCTTGTCAAGCCGTTGAGGCGGGTTCGAGTCCCGTCGTTTCCGCGGATCTGTAGCTCAGAGGTCAGAGCGCTGGGCCCTTACCCCAGGCGTCGGAGGTTCGACTCCTCCCGGATTCACGTGTACATAGGCTAGATCGACAGCCTGGATCGCGTCGCTGCATTGCGGCGACAATGCGATCCGAAGGTCGGTCTCAATGCGGTGTCGTTCAATGGCAGGACGGCTGACTGTTGATCAGCTTATCGGGGTTCGAGTCCTCGCGTCGCAGCTCACTCTCAGGTGGTGTAATGGCAACACACAGGGCCCTGGACCCTGGGCTGGAGGTTCGATTCCTTCGCTGAGAACGCACGGTTAGCTCAGTCCGGTCAGAGCGAGTGGCTTACATCCACTGGGTCGGGGGTTCGACTCCCTCACTGTGCACGCTTGACAGGTAGGCAACTCAACCGAAGGAGCAGGCATGGCGTTGGAGAAGGGTCCTGGGCAGGGCAAGGGCAAGTACACGCTGGCAGGCGTACAGAAGGAGCAGGCTGAGGCTCTGGCTGACGCTGAGGCCGCGATCGTTGAGCTAAGCGAGCGCATCGACGCGCTGGAGGCGCCGGCTCCGGAGTAACTGAACCACGGGAGAACGACTTGGGAGACAAGCTAGTCGTCATCGTGCCATCACGAGGACGACCTTTCAGTGTACCTGGGCTATGCAACGCGTGGGCCGAGACCGGCGCAACTGCCCGACTCGTCATCGCGGTGGACTTGGACGATCCCGCGCTTGAGGCGTACCGCAGCGTTTGCCTGACGAACCGCGTGGACATGCGGGTGGGCGGCCGCAAGCGGGTCGTAGGGACGCTGAACGAGGTCGTCGAAGAAGAACTCAACAACGATCCCGACGCGATCGGCTTCATGGGCGACGACCACCGGCCGAGGACTGCCGGGTGGGACAAGCGTTTCATGGAGGTGATTTCCGAGGGAGGGCCTCGCATCGTGTACGGAAACGACCTGCTGGTGGGTGATCGCTTTCCGACCGCGGGCGTCTTGACGGCCGACATTCCACGGCAGCTCGGCTACCTCGTGCCACCGATCCTGACGCACTTGAACTTCGACCTCGTGTGGAAGAACTGGGGAGATGCGCTGGGTCGTATCACGTATCTTGATGACGTCATCATCGAACACATGCACCCGGCTGCCGGCAAGGCCGAGCTCGACCCAGGCTACCTCGAGGCCAACAGCGTGCAGCAGGTCGCCGAAGACGGCGCGGCGTATGAGTCCTACATGAAGACCGACTTCGCATTTGACGTCCTCCGGCTGACGGCACTGCTGCTATGAAGTCCCAGCGACTCCGTCCGGCTCACGATCAGATGTCGCTGACGCAGATCTACGCAGAGCCTCACGACAGCTCGAAGTGGCATGATCACAACATTCGCGTCGCGGTGACCAGCGCGATCGCGAACGGTCCAGTGGACGTCAAGTCCTGTGCCGACCTTTCTTGCGGCGATGCGCGGATCGCCCGTTCCGTTTCCGCCAAGGAGACATTCCTTGGCGACTTCGCGCCCGGTTACCGCTTCACCGGGCCCATCATCAAGACCATCGATGAGATCCCGCATGTGGACATGTTCATCCTGTCCGAGACGCTCGAGCACCTCGATAAGCCGGATCGTGTCCTCAAGCTGATCCGTCCGAAGACGAAGTACCTCGTGTTGTCTACTCCGCTTGAGGCGTGGGACGAGGTGAACCTCGAGCACTACTGGGCGTGGGATCAAGAATACGTCGAGTCCCTGCTCACCGATGCTGGATTCGAGCCGGGCGTGTTCAACGGTCTCGACATGCGGAAGATGTACTCACCCTACTACTTCGGCATCTGGCTGTGCCGGTGAAGTGCCTCGTCACCGGACATCGCGGCTTCGTCGGTCGTCACATGTTCGCGCGACTGCAGGACATGTACGGTGCAGAGAACGTCGCCGGGATCGACATCAAGCCGGGCCCAGGCTCTCGCATTCCAGGCGTGGACGCGCGTGACTTCTTCAAGCAGGCTACCACGCGCTTCGATCTCGTGGTGCACTGTGCGGCCGTCGTGGGCGGACGCACACGCATCGAGGGCGAGCCGCTGAAGGTCGCCACCGACCTCGCGATCGACTCTGACCTCTTTCAGTGGGCGATGCGCACACAGCCGAGCAACATCGTCTACTACTCCAGCTCCGCGGCATACCCGACCTACCTGCAGAACGGACCGGGCGCCGAGGTTCGTCGTCTCGAAGAGGCGAACATCGCGCTTGATGCGTCCGCGGTCGGCATGCCGGACCAGTCGTACGGCTGGGTGAAGGTAACGGGAGAGCTGCTTGCGAACCTCGCACAGGCAGAAGGCCTGCGGGTGTTCGTCTTCCGTCCCTTCTCAGGATATGGACAGGATCAGGATCTCGACTATCCGTTCCCGTCATTCATCCGTCGCGCGCTCGCGCGCGAGAACCCGTTCACGATCTGGGGAAACGGCGAGCAAGTGCGGGACTTCATCCACATCGATGACATCATCGACGCGACGCTCACGGGTGTGGCTGCAGGTATCGACTTCCCGGTGAACCTCTGCACGGGTCGTGGCACCTCGTTCAATGAGCTCGCGAAGATGGTCACAGCTCCGTTCGAAGAGTGGCATCCGAGCTTCGAGCATCAGATGTACGCGCCGGTTGGCGTGCAGCACCGTGTGGGTGATCCGCGGTTGATGGAGAGCTTCTACACTCCGCAGATCGACCTCGAGGAAGGCGTTCGACGCGCCCTCCTCCAGCTCGGTTGAACCTCCTGGCTCATATTCACAAATATCCCCCGATCCATAACGCGGGGGCTGAATGGATGCTTCACACCCTGCTCCGAGAGATGGTTGCGCGTGGACACACCGTCGCGGTCATCGCGCAACACGTCATGGAGTCTTACGACTTCGAAGGCATTCCAGTCCATGCGGGCGCGGAGGCCGCGCTGTTCGGTACGGCGGCTGAACTCTACGCCACCACGGACATCGTGATCACGCACCTCGACGTCACGGGCATCGTCATGGACCTCGCGCGCGAGTTCGACAAACCACTCGTCCACCTCGTGCACAACCCGGGGCAGCTCAAGTACTGGGAGGTCAAGCCAGAAGACGCGGCGCTCGTGATCTTCAACGCGAACGCAACGCGCACGGACTCCAAGTGGCCGGGCGAGTCCATCGTCATTCCACCGCCCGTACACGCCGAGGACTACCGCACGGAGACGACCCGCGAGTTCATCACGCTTGTGAACCTCGGGCGGAATAAGGGCGGCGAGCTCTTCTGGCAGCTGGCAACCCACATGCCCGGTGAGCGCTTCCTGGGCGTGAAGGGCGCGTACGATCTACAGGTTCCACATCCTCGACTCAGGCCGTGGGGCACGGGGTATCCTGCCGGTTCCGTCGGCCCCGTGTTCATGCCAGAGCGCCCGACGAATGGCCCACCACCCAACACGGTGATCATCGACCAAACCCCGAACATCCGCGACGACGTGTACGCACGTACGAAGATCCTGATCGTACCGTCGGCCAGCGAGACCTGGGGTCGGGTTGCTGTCGAAGCCGCCGCATCTGGGATTCCCGTTCTCTGCAACGAGACGCCCGGCCTACGCGAAGCGATGGCAGACGGCGCGATGTATGTCCCAGAGTTGACCGCACCACACTGGGCAGCCGCACTTCACAAGGCGATGCAGCCTGACGTGTATGAGTACCTCTCAGCGCGCGCACTCGCGCGCTCGCGCGAGCTGGATCCAAAGCCGGGATTCGACCTCTTCGAACTCGAGCTCGAACATGCGAGGGAGACCGCATGAAGATCGAAGGACTTGTTCAACTGAAGACAGGCGAGGCGGTTCGCGGGATCATCTCGCACAGGCTGCCTTTCTTCAGGTACCTCAAGGTAGAGAACCCGACCGCCATCGAGAAGGGTGGCACGGAGTCCAAGGCTGATGGGATCATCTGGATTCCTAAGCCAAACGTTCTCTTCATTCAGCAGATCATGCGCG
>Ga0105252_10001113_pt1 | contig 12977 bp, 14 predicted proteins | sample EasRivMeERMZT100_FD_89675 | JGI IMG/M metagenome (GOLD analysis project Ga0105252, IMG submission 89675) | Soil microbial communities from meander-bound floodplain in the East River, Colorado, USA - East River MetaG ERMZT100 | ecosystem: Environmental > Terrestrial > Soil > Floodplain | place... | reverse complement strand
GTGATATCCCATTCGACGTAGTATTCGCCGCCGTCCTTGCGATAGTTGACGGTCTCGCCGGAAAACGGCTCTCCTTGGCCGAGCGCGTCGCGCAAGCGTTTCAGCATGGCGCGATCCGACTTCGGCCCTTGAAGAATGCGCGGCGTTTTGTGCATGATCTCGTCCCGGCTGTAGCCGGTCATGGCGCAGAGGGCTGGGTTGACGAAAAGAATCTCCGGACCCGGTAGATCGAGCTGCGCCGAGGTAATCAGCACGGCCTCCTTCGCCTGATCGACAGCGACATCGAGCAGTTTCATGAGCTGCTCCGGCGCGAGCAGCTGTATTCCCGCCATTACATTAGCTCCTCGTCCCCCAGGCCCGCCCGATGACCATCACCGCAGGGTCAACAACAACGTCAAAGTCCATCGTAAATCTTGGAGACGCTCTCCTTGCTCCCGGCACCTTCAGCGAATTTCGCCCAATGAAAACGCAACCCATCTTCGGAGTCAAGCTGGCGCGCCGTCAACTGTTTGGCGCTAGGGGGCAGCTAAGTCACGTAGGCAAGTCAGACACCGGCACTGTTGGTTGTTTCCATGTTTCAGAAATTCCGGAAACATGGAAGTTCGCCGGTATATGAAAAACACGGTTCGCGAATCGGAAATATGGAAAGGCGACCCTGCATCAGATTGGTGGTAGTCGGCAACATTCAGGAAATTAGCCGCCGCGCTTTTTTCCCAGGTTGACCGGCGTTCAATCAACCCTAAGCGACCTGCGGGATAAATCGAACAACGACTAAGAGAATTTTCCGAGGTATATTGCTATCGTTCTGACAAATGTTGCGCAACTGTGATTTTCAACGGTAGGCTTTGCGTCGTCGGAGCGGGCGGCCCCGGTTGGCGTGGCTTGGGCTCGTCCGACCAAGGAGATTTCATTGGACACCGATGTTCTGGTTGTCGGAGCCGGTCCGACCGGTCTCATGCTCGCCAATCAACTCGGCCGACGAGGCGTGCGCGCGCTGCTCGTGGACCGGCAGGCTGGGCCGTCGCTCGAGACCAGAGCGCTCGGCGTGCAGGCGCGCACCTTGGAGATCTATTCGAAGCTCGGCATCGTCGAGCGGGCCCTCGAGCTCGGCAAACCCGGCACGGGGGCCAATATCTGGTCGAACGGACGGAAGACGGCACGCGTCCCCCTGGGTGAAGCCGGGCAAAGCGTGACTCCGTACCCGTTCATTCTCATCCTCGGACAGGACGACAACGAACGGATCATGGGCGACAGGCTTTGTGACTGGCGCATGTCGATACAGTGGAACACCGAGCTGGTCGGCCTCGAGCAGAATCCAGACCACGTCTCGGTAACGCTCAAGCTTCCTGATGGCACGACTCGGAAGGTCACAGCCGCGTGGGTCGCCGGATGCGACGGGGCGCATAGCGCCGTACGTGAGCTAAGCGCCATTACCTTCCCGGGCGCGCCCTACGAGCATGTGTTTTTCGTCGCCGACACGGAAGTGACGGGGAATATGGTTCCGGACGAGGTCAATGTCTATTTGTGGCGCCAAGGGTTTCATCTATTCTTCCCCATGCGAGGCAAGGATCACTGGCGGATCGTCGGCATTCTCCCGGCGAGTCTCCGGGGCAGGGATGACGTGAAATTCGAGGCGGTGATTCCCTCTTTGCGCAGCGCAGCGGGCGCCGGGTTGTCTTTGAAGACGTGCACCTGGTTTTCCACCTACCGCATTCATCACCGCACCGCCCTGCGCTTCCGCGACCGGCGCTGCTTCCTGCTCGGCGACGCGGCGCACATCCACAGCCCGGTCGGTGCGCAGGGCATGAACACCGGGTTGCAGGACGCCTACAACCTGGCATGGAAGCTCGCGCTCGTCGTCGAAGGTCGAGCGGACGCTGCGCTGCTCGATTCGTACGAACATGAGCGCATCCCGGTTGCACGGCGCTTGCTGAACACCACCGACCGGGCTTTCAGACTGATCGTGTCCGATAGCTGGCTTGCCGGGTTACTGCGCACCCAGATACTCGCCAGGGTCGCTGCGTTTGCGCTGAGCCGCGAGCGGATCCAGAGATTCGCGTTTCGCGTCGTCTCCCAAACCGGCATCCATTACCGGAAGAGCCCGCTGTCGATAACGCTGGACGAGCTGCCTCAAACCGCGCCGCGCGCAGGTGATCGCTTCCCATGGCTGCGGCTCAAGTTTCGGCCGGAGGGCTCGATCGAGGATCTGTTCGAGATACTCGATGACACGCGATTTGCTCTGATCGTGATCGCGCAGCCTTCGCCGTCCCGAGAAGCGCTCGCTCTCGGCGACTTGCTGCAGATCCACACCATTCCCGCTGATCCTGTCAATGACGTGGAATTGGCGCGCGCGCAGATTCCCCGGCCGTCCTTCTACCTGCTCCGCCCCGACGGCCATGTCGGCATTTGCGGCGCTCGCATGGAAACTGCGCGTGTCGCACGCTACCTCTCCGAGTCTTTGGGCCTCGACGCTAGCAGCCCATGAACCGGCGTCCACTCTCGCGTCGCCGTTCAACTACATTTCCTGGTCAAAGCATTGGTTTACCGAGTGGGGAACACCTTAACCAAAACTCATCTTCCGATAATCAAGCGCAGTGGTATACTCAATCTGTGAGTTGACCATGAAGATCGCTCAGATCACGAGCGTTTATATTTCCGTTCCGCCGAGGACCTACGGTGGAACCGAGCGGATCGTTTACAATCTCTGTCAGCGGCTCAGCCGGCGCGGGCACGATGTCGAGCTGTTTGCATCCGGCGACTCGCAGGTTGATTGCACACTTCACTCCGTTCTGCCCGTCGCCTGCCAGGACGATCCTCAGTCGACCGTCTATTTGGAAAAGGAATTTGAAGCGCGCCACACCTACGATCTTTATCGCCAGGCCGAACGCTTCGATCTCGTTCATGCCCACTGGCCGACCTTGGCGCCCTATTTTTCTGAATTTACCCGGACGTCGACCCTGGTTACTTACGGCTACATCGAAAAGGCGGTTCACGAATATTATCGAAGCCACTTCCCGCGCTGTGTTCCGGTCTGTGTGAGCCGAGCTCAAAAGGAACTCCTGGGAGATGAGTCGATTCCGGTAGTCTACAACGGCGTCGATACGGCGGAGATCCATTTCAACGACAGGCCGGAAGATTTTTTCATCATCGTCGGCCGCATGACGCCCGGGAAGGGCATCGCTGAAGCGATCCGTATTGCGAACAAAGCCGGCGCGCGACTCTTGATCGTCGGCCACGTTACCAGCCACTTGCCCTGGAGCGAGGAGTATTTTCTCAAACAGGTCAAACCGCATATCGATGGAAAGCGCATTTGCTACATCGATCGACTGCCTTATCACGAGGTCGTGCAACTGATGGGCAGAGCGAAAGGCTTTCTTTTCCCCCTGCAGTGGGACGAACCCTTCGGTATGGTCGTGGTCGAAGCGATGGCCGCGGGCACTCCGGTGATCGCCTACCCGCGCGGTTCGATGCCGGAACTCATCAGGCACGGCGAGACCGGCTATCTACCCGAGGACGAGGACGAGATGGTGGATATCATCGACCGCATCGGCACGCTCGATCGCGCGCGCTGCCGGAGTTGGGTGGAAGAACATTTCTCCGTCGAGCAGATGGTCGATGGCTACGAGCGGCTTTACAAGATCGCGGCGGCCGGGGATTGGCCCCAGGCACGCTGCTAATGGCTGCGGAATGGAGCGTCAAGCGACTGCAAAACGACAGTAGCTATTGGCGCGCTGCGATTCTTCTCACGGCGACCCATCTCGATTTATTCCGCTGGTTCGGCAAGCGCAAATTAAAAGCCGATGTCGTCGCCGCTCGTTACGGCGGCGATCAAGACAGCTGGGAGAGTTTTCTCAACGCGCTCTGGGCCATCGGTTTGATGCGCAAGCAAGCCGAGTGCTACTCCACAACCGCCTTCGCGGCGCGTCATCTCACCGGCGACGGACGGGCTCTGCTGTTGCCTGCCTACGACGCTTGGAACGCTTGGGGTAAACTGGCCTCGAGTTTTACCACAGCAAAGCGACCCAAATCACAAAAGCCCTTCGCCACCGACCGCACCCAGTCGGCGCGCTTGCTCCAGGCCTTGCACATCCATGCCCGCCAGATCGCGCCGTACGTTGTTCAAATTTCGCGCTTGAATGGCGCCAGGACGTTGCTCGACGTCGGCGGTGGGTTGGGAACTTTCACCTGCGCCTTTTGCCGTCGTTATCCTAGGCTGCAAGCGACTCTGGTCGAGCATCCGAATATTGCGCCGCTGGCGCGCCGCAGCGTGAGAGATGCGGGATTGGCGCAAAGAATTCGCGTTATCGCTCGGGACTTCACACGCCAAAGTCTGCCTGTTGGTTTCGATGCGGTCTTTGTTTCCAATATCCTGCATGCCCACGGCGCAATCCAAAACCTCGCTCTGTTGCGACAACTCCACCGCAGTCTGAACTCCGGCGGAAAATTGATTCTGCGCGATGTTTTTATGCGGCGCGCGCGGAGCGCGCCGGAGTGGGGGGCGCTTTTTTCTGTTGCGCTGCTCTTACATACGCCGCATGGACGTTGCTATTCTCTGAATGAGATTCGCGGCTGGCTGCGTCAAGCCAATTTTTCGATCATCCGAGGCCCTGTGCGATCAAGCCCTCTGCCCTTTGATCCCGACGCCATCTTGGTCGCGAGGAAAACTTGATAGCAAGGTAGACCGTTCCTGTTGACCTGCCGTCGCTTGACCTCCGGCTCCACGCCGGGATATAAAGCGCCGATGCCGATCCAGTTCATACTGCCGAAGAAGTTCACGCGCGCGCAGATCGAGTGGCGGGTGGACGAGCTGGCGCTACGGTTTCAAGGCACGAAAGACAAAAAGATAATCGCCCAGATTGCCGCCCTCAACCGCGTGCTCGCCAAGATGGATGCCCAGCGCGCCGATTCTTCCCAACCCAAGAATCGGCAGTAGCCCTCCTGCTTACTTGGTGAGTTTCCCAAGAACCGCAAGTACCTGTGGAATAATCCCTATCTTTCAAGGACGACCGAGGAGAAGATCGCCTACCACAACGTCAAGGAGTTTTTCCGACTAGATCGCGCAGGCTCGGCGCACGCCGCCCGGAAATCGAACTGAGACAACAAAGATTATTCTCTAGCGTAGGATCGCGGTATTGAGCTTATGACCCAGATAGGACTGTAATCTGGCCATGAATATCGTTAATGTGGCCATCTTGAAAGAAAAGCTCAGTTACTATCTTAATTTGGTCAGGTCGGGCGAAGAAGTCGTTGTCACCTCGCACCGGCACCGCGTCGCGCGAATTCTCCCCGTGACCGCTCCTTCGGCAGAAATCGTGGAGCCGACTCGGCCGATCAAAGACTTGCGCAAAATAAAGGGCATCAAGCTAAGACGATCGGCGTCTGGGGTGAAATCACTTTTGGATGACCGCCGGCGCCGATGACTGTTTACGTCGACACTTCGGTCGTTCTGCGCATCCTGTTACACGAGCCAAACCCGGTAGCGATTTGGGGCCAATGGAGCAAAGCCTATAGCAGTGCTCTGTGGCGCGTGGAGGCCGCTGAGAACTGTGGACCGGCTCCGGTGAGCTCACGAGATCTCCGATACCGAAGTCGCGGCGCTGGTGCGCGATATACAGATTACCCACGAAACCTTCGCGGTCCACCCGGTCACGAACCAGGTTTTTCAGCGCGCAAGCGAAACCTTTCCTACGGTGGTTGGAAACCTCGATGCGATTCATTTGGCGACAGCGCTCTCGATACGCGCAATCGAAAATGTCTAATTATTGTTGACCCACGACTCTCAGCTCGCCACCGCCGCCAGAAGTCTTGGCTTCGAAGTGATAGGAATTAATCAGTAAAGAGCGGAACCCTACGCGGCAATAATTAATGACCCGACAAATTGCGCATGGAACGGGAAATAGTTGCCTACACAACCAAAAATCGCTTGACGCATCCCGGCGCGATCCTGCGGTTCTTCGCAGCCCGCTTTATCTACCGCGCCTTTACCGGGCGTTTCCCGTGGCTATCCTGCGGCACGCCGCGCGCCAGCGACATATGCGAATGAACGCCGAGCCAGCGCCCGTCCGGCTGCCGCGCCAGCACGATGGTGGCGCGGCCCGGACGATCGAAGGGCGTTCCGTCTTCATGGAAGCCGGTGCTCGTCCAAGGCGCGATCGCGACCGCCATGGCGCCGTCCGGCGCGGCCATCACCATGGTGTTCTCCAGGTCGAAACGGAACTCAGCCGTGCGCGGCCAGACATTGTCCCATTGCCGCTCGGTCCAGGCCGATAGACTCTTCACCAGCTCTTGGTAAGGCCGAAGATAACGATGTCGGGATGCCAGAACGGCCGCGCCGCCGCGTAGTCGACCTCGCGCACGCAAGTGGCGAAGCGGTCGAGCCAATCGCGCACCGCCGCGACAGTCGCGGCTTCGGCCTCCGGAAGGGGCAAGTTCATGTGGCACCTCTCGCAGAAAAAATCGTCATACGAAAAAACTTGATCTATTCAACGCGGCGGCATTGGGCGGGGGTCGGCGAGATGCTTGTACAGCGAAACCGTTTCGGCATCGCGCGGAAGATCTTTTATCGCCGCCTCTATGGCTTCCGCGTTTATCGGCGAGGGATCGACGCCCGTGAGCTTTCTGAATTCTTTGGCGAAACCGGGATCTTTGAACGACTTTGCCATGGCCTCCCGTAAAATGTTAACCAATTCTTTGGACGTGCCGGGCGCCAAGATATAGGGCCAGCGAGGATAGTCGAATGCCCTATACAAGTTTAGCAAGCGATGCTCCATCTCGCTCTTGGCAAAGCTGTCGATCTCGGGAGTAGCGCGCGAATAGGGCGCGATGTACCGGCCCTTGGGCACGGTGATGATCGTGTGAAAGTGCACCTTTTCCGCCAGGGATGGATTTTGTTGAATGGTCGCGCTCGACATCGAGCCGCCGTCCACCTCGCCTTGGAGCAGCGCCACGTCGCGCTCCGGAGATGAATAGCCGACCACGAATTTTGGCTCCTTCAATCCCAACAAGTATGCGGCGAGGCGCCCATTGATATAGGTGATATGTCCCACCGAATTGGCGCCGATCCGAAGCCCCGTCGCCGCGCGCAGTTTCTCCACGCTATCGAGCCCCGCCTCCTTTCTGGTGACGAATGCGGTGGGACTGCCGCTTTCCGTCGAGCCAAGATAGACGAGCTTGTCGAGATCGTAGTTACTGCCGGCCAAGCCGAGGATCGGCCCGCTGACCAGGACGTTGCCGACCGCGCCAATCGTGAGTCCATCCGGTTTGGCTGCTGAGTAGATGTAATTTATCGCCGTTCTGCCGGCTGCGCCCTGCTTGTGTTCGATAATAATCGTCGGTTCGCCGGGAATATATTTTTTCAAGTAGGGGATCAGGGCGCGCGCCTGCAGATCGCCGTAACCTCCCGGCGTGCCGCCGCGAAGAATCGTCAGGGTCTTGCCTTGATAATAAGTCGTCTGCGCCCAGGAAAAACCCGGCGAGGCGCAAACATAAATCGACAAAAGCGCCGCCAGCAAACGAACATTATTCTTTGTGAGCACCATCCTTGTGTTCTCTCTATATTGGAAGCAGTGCTTCACGGTCAAGGCTCCGAGCATTGACCTGCAAGTTTGTGCTTGTTCGGAATTGCATTGGGCATCTTGCTGCCGGGGTACGTTTAGATGTGAAATGACAGGTTCGACAGTTGCGCATGGCAGCGGAAATAGTTTCCTACATCAAAAACGGTTGACACATCCCGGCGTGGTGATACGATCCGGCGCCGTGAACTCAAAGAAAATTGAAGGGAGAAGAAAATGGCTGACTGGCCGCCGGTAATCGACGCCGATGGACATGTGTTGGAACGCCAAAGCGACATCCGGAAATATTTGGAACCGCCGTGGAACCGCCGGAACACCGGTCTGTGGCCGTCCGATCAACCCTTCGACACGGACCTCTTCGATACCCTTGGCTACCCCGGCTACCAGCGCGGCATGAGTCCGGCGCAGCAGGTCGAGACCTGGCTCAAGATCATGGACGAATACAACATCGAACAGGCGGTGCTTTTCCCGACCGGCTCCGGCAACATCCCGAAGCTGCGCGAGCCCGAGTTTTGCCTCGCCGCTTGCCGCGCCGCCAACGATCACTTCGCCAAGGAATACAACGCGCTGTCCGAGCGCATTCACTGCGTCGGCGTGCTGCCGCTCAAGTGGCCCCAGGAAGCGGCCAAGGAGCTGCGCCGGGCCGTCACCGAATTGGGCTTGGTGAGCTTCGAGCTGCTGTCCATGGGACTCCCCACGGCGCTCGGCGATCCGATGTACGACCCGCTCTATGAAGAGGCGCAGCGCCTCGATGTCCCGCTCTCCGTCCACGGTAACCGCAGCTCTTCCGCGGAGGTCGGCGCCGGCGCGCTCAGAACTTTCGCCGAGGTGCACACCTACACCTTTCCGGTCGGCATCTTCCTGCACTTCACCAGCATGGTTTTCCAGGGAGTGCCGGTGCGCTTCCCCAAGCTGCGGCTCGCTTTTCTTGAAATCGGCGCCAGCTGGCTCCCCTACTGGCTCGACCGCATGGACGAGCATTGGGAACTCCGCGGCGAGTTCGAGGCGCCTCATCTAAAGAAAAAACCCAGCGAGATCGTGCGTGAGTCCCCGCTCTACTTTAGTCTCGAGTCAGAGGAGCGACTGCTGCCCCAGACCATCGAATATGTCGGCGACGATCACTTTCTCTACGCTTCCGACGTTCCCCACTGGGACGGTGAGTTTCCCAAAAACCTCAAATACCTGTGGAATCATCCCGATCTTTCACGGACGACCAAGGAGAAGATCGCCTACCACAACGGCAAGGAATATTTCCGACTGGGTCGTGCAGGCTCGACCCACCCTGCCCGGAAAGCGAATTGAGATAAGAAAAAATCGATTCCAAGAGCAGGCGACTCTCTGAATCTTTCGAATTCGTTGGACATGGCTCGGTTCAAGATAACACCAAGATACAAGACCCCTAAGATCTGAAGATCTGAATCATGGAACGAAGATCACGGAGAAGTGAAATGAATCAAAAGAAAAATTTATCGAGTTCGATCGTGTCAGGGAAACGGGAAACGTGTCGGAGAAGGCTTTGATAATTTGATATTTGATCATCGTCGGCTCTGCTCAACTAGAACAAGCAAATTGTCAAAGCCTGACACCCAGGCCACCCAGGCCTGGTGCGGATGACCGAAACGCTATCCGATCCGCTTCTGCTGACCACGGATTCCGACTTCCGCATCTATCGCCGCCATAGCCGGCAGGTTATCCGCTGTGTGACGCGATCTTGATCACTTTTAGCAGTTACACTTGCGCCGCAACAATGAAGCACGGAGCAAGAAAGTCGAGATGTCAAAGTCCTGACCGCCAGTCCCTCCCCCAACTTGCGCCACGATACCCGCATTGACATCGGCGAAGCGGGGTCCTAGCCTATTCACTAATGATCAAGGCTAGTCGGATTGCGCATTTTGTCCTGATTGGTTTTTTGTCCGGCTGCGCGGCGTATCAGATCGCCGGACAAGTTGAGAGCGGTCGCCGGGCGCTTTTAGTCAACGATCCCGAGCGCGCCTTGCCGTATTTACTCGAAGCGGCAAAGAACGATCCCAACTATGTCTACGCATACGATCTTTTCCGGGAAAGCGTCTGGACCTATTTGGGACGCAGCCAGTACGCCACCAAAAGATATTCCGAGGCGCGCCAATCGCTCGAGCGCGCCCTGGCTCTCGACAAAGACGATCATCTCGCGCGGCTGTACTTGGGTTTGACCTTGACGCGGCTCGGCGATTCGGCCAAAGGCGTAAAAGAAATCGAAACCGGAATGAAAGGCATTCATGACTGGCTTGAATACACCGAGAGCGCCCGACCCTTCGAAGCTTACTGGGATCCGGCTCGGGAGATCCGCAAAACCATCGAGAAAGATCTCGCCGGCGATCCGGGAAAAGATGTTGGCCGCGATCAGCTTATCACCGATGCCGAATGGGTGGGAAAACGAATGGAGGACGAAGTGGAGAACGTGCGCCGCGACCGCCGCCAGGAATTCGAGCGGGATAGGGACTGGCTCGGCGGGCGGGGGTTCGGCATAGGCATAGGCATTGGTTTCTGAACAACGGGCAGCGCATTCAGAAGGAGCCGAATTTTACATTCACCTCATGAAATTTCTGCGCGCAGATACAAGGGCCGCCCTCCCCCAGCTCGAAGACTCGTCCGACAAAGCGGTTTTCACCAGAATCAAGATTCAACAGGCTGTTGAAAAACTCAAAACCATCCCGGTAATGGCCACAGAGCGATTAGAGCGTTAGTTGAAATCGCCACGTTTTTTTCGCGCTTGTTAAGCTGGTTGAAATTGAAAAGCGACTTTTTCAACAGCCTGTCAAGACCCCACCTGTCCCGAGAACTACCTTTTGGGAAACAGATTCTGCGCGGCGAGCGCTTTCATGATCGTTTGGACATAGGACTTGATCGCCGTTTGCACGTTTGTCGGGTCCGTCGTCTTGACGGTGCCGGTCCACACCAATGCGTTTGTGGTGACGTCGTAGAGCACGGTCTCCGAGGTATATTCGTTGTAACGATAAGGACCGGACGCCCCGGGAAATCCAGACCAGCCAGCGCCGACGTTTGAGCCGAAGATCCCGAAAGAAATTTCCGGCCCTATGGAAGGGTAGTTGGTCCTCTCGTCCACCCTGAGCGATCGCACCAGGAGCAAGCCGTCGGCGCGAGCCGTTTGCGCGGCCTGATTGAGATTGTTTTCATCGATCCCTTCATTCTCCGGCATGTACCGATAGCTCGCCAATGCGTCGATGCCTGCTGCCGTTAGTTGAGCCACGAATTCGTCTTCGAAGTTGCGCCGCAGGGTGGTCTCCCCGCTCGGGCCCCGGATCATGAGTCGCTGGAATGAGCCCGAAGCGTGCGCGGGATTACGCCATTCACTGACAATCGGGGTAGCGGTCGAACAACCGTTGAGAGTGAACGTGATGAAAAAAATTTCCACAATGCCCAACAGCAACGTCAGCTTCATGGCCTCATGATGGCGCAAAATTAATCGTTATTTAAGACCCTTCGAGAGTGGAGAAGCGCAAGTGAATGTTCGGGTCGGACCACGCTAATTCTTTGTTATTTCAACGTTTGTCTACGATGGAAGTACGTTTTTAGGTCTTAGAACCCCATTGCCATCAAAATAGTTGCCGTAATGGCGAGGACAGCAGGATCAGACTTTGACCTCCTGACTGAGCCTCGCTGCTCTGTTGCCAGGTTTCTGGCCAGTCGTGAAAATCGACGGCGTTTTCGCTGCCGATCATCAGGCTGTGCATGTGCTCGTCGGAAAGGTCATTGATTCAAATCCGCCAAGAGACTCCATCGACCTCGGCCGCCCAAGTACCTTGGGACTCGTTCAAAACTGAGCGGGATTTGACCCGCTTCGCTTCGTTCAAATCGTTTAAGACTTTCGAACCGTTTGGATTGGCGAGCCATGGTGGTCAAATCTGGAGTTAGATAGTTAGCGATCCTTTTGGGGTTGAGAGCCGGCGTGACTTAATTGTCGCCTAACCGAAGATGAGGAGCATTTTAATTGCGCTTCATTTCAAAAATCTGGGAGTCGATCAGATACGCAAGTTTAGAAAGCACGACCCCAAAATCCTCCAGGGTGACTGACAAGACAAATAGGTAAACACTATAAACCCGCTGCGTCAGTCAATAGGTAACTTTCTTTCCAAATTGGCGAGAAACCACCTTCCGATCCGCTCCTCTCATTTACCATTGCAAAACCATCAAGCTTGCTTTGCTACCCGCCAGAGCTCGTCCATCCGGGCGATGATATCTTTCGCCGTCTCGACGCCGGGAGAAAACTGCGCGTCAACGACGATCTCCGCCGCGCCGACTTTCCGCGCGGTCGTCATATCCTCGGCAATCTGTTCAAGGGTACCGGTAAAGTCAATGCGATCTTTCTCAATGAAAGTATTATGAATCTCGACATTGGCGCGGACGATGAGTTCCAGGCCGGAAGGATCGCGGCCAGCTTCCTGTGCCATTCCCTTGATTCCCTCGAACATCGGCCCGATGCCGCTGAGCGGAATACCGACTGGAAACCACCCACCGGCCTCGGTTGCGACCCGCCTCATGGCGGAAGGCGTATAGGCGGCCATATAAATCGGCGGGTGAGGCTTCTGCACTGGCTTCGGACCGATGACGGATTTCGGAATCCGGTAATATTTACCATGGAACTCTACCGGATCGGTGGTCCAGATTTGCTTGAGAGCTTGGAGCAGTTCGTCGGCGCGTTTGCCGCGCTCTTCCCACGTGACGCCCGCGGCCTCGTATTCGTCGGGTGACCATCCGATGCCGAACCCAACTCGTAACCGTCCGGCGGACAGGACATCGAGCGTCGTCAGCCGACGCGCGAGCAAGACGGGGTTGTACCAAGGAAGGCTGAGGACGCTCGTGCCGAGCGCGATGCGACGTGTGTGCGCGGCGGCGAACGTCAACGTCTCCAACGGGTCCAGCACGTTCTTGTATTTTACCGGCAGAGAGCCATCGCCGATGGGATAAGGCGCTTTCGGGTTGACCGGCCACAGTATCCGGTCAAGCACCCAGATGCTGTCAAAACCGAAGTCTTCAGCACGCTTTGCGACCGAGACGAGTCCCTCCGGTCCAATCGCCGAGCCCACCTGTGGTAGGGCAAATCCGAAACGCATAAAGCCTCCTCGCAGGATTCATTAAACGGAGCATTTCGCGTACGGGGGATTAACCCCGCACGCGACCAAAGGGGATGCCCGCCCCCTTTGGATTCCCCATTTAATTGGTGCCCGCAGCAAGCTGCGGGGAATTATTAGATTAACGCTTCGCCAACATTCGGCATGAGGCATGAGGTAGAGTAGAGAACAGGCGCAACATTCGGTAGGCCGATCCTTGGCCGTGTCGGTCGTTTCCAACTTCGTGCCCGTTTAGGATCGTCCATGGAATGCAGTCCTGTTCCCCCTCATCAAACCG
>Ga0105252_10001110_pt1 | contig 12987 bp, 18 predicted proteins | sample EasRivMeERMZT100_FD_89675 | JGI IMG/M metagenome (GOLD analysis project Ga0105252, IMG submission 89675) | Soil microbial communities from meander-bound floodplain in the East River, Colorado, USA - East River MetaG ERMZT100 | ecosystem: Environmental > Terrestrial > Soil > Floodplain | place... | reverse complement strand
TTGTGCTGAGAGTGTTGATGTTAAATAATAGGGTTGTAGCTTCCCGCTTGGATTTAGTTGCTGCGAAAGCTAGAATCCTTGCAGAGGATGATAAAAATAACAGTGTGTGGGAAGGTGATTTAGCTCGCGGGCTTAGCCAAATCGAGAGTGAAGTAAGAGCCATCCAACGTGAAATTAACGAAAATCGCGGTTGGGAATACCAAGGACCGGGTTGACAGGTAAATAATAACTTAACTAAGGACTATCATGAAGTAGGTTTTAGACATTATCGCTAAGGAAGCGATCTTTCATTTTAATAAAGCACATCTTGCGGATCCTTCGATTCCTATGTGGATTATTAAAGTCAAGGGCGAAACGCATTACATTAATCATTTAACTGCGGATTGTCCGTGGAGTACGAAAGAAACTCCTGATAATCCGTCTACTAAAGGTAGTCTTAAATTTAAGAATTGTCGAATTATTATCGACGAAAATCTTGAGGCCACGCTTACGTCATGTCAATCCCTCCAGATCAAAGAGGAACAAAAATAATCACAGCAGAAGTAGTCGCTGTGATTTCTTATTATCATCAGGCTATTGTTGAACACAGTAGCGGATGGCAATATGCAATAGTCGAAACTACAAGAGGAATTCACTGGAGCACCCTTAAAATAGGTGATACAGTCGAAATAGAAGTCTATACTGCATTACCAATAGTTAAGGAAGTTCTAAATGTTTATTGATTTGTTGATATTCGTCGTTGTATTGTTTATCACATTCATTCCAACCATGATTGCGTTTTACCGCAATCTGAAACGTCGTTGGGCATGTTTAATCGTCAATGCATTGTTAGGATGGACAATTGTTTGTTGGGTACCCATCTGGATATGGAGCATGTTAACAAATGCAGTGGAAGATAAGCCTATTCCGTGAAAATAATCTTAATTAGCTGCATAATAGTAATTATATTGGGGTTTTTAGTATCCTGTGTACTGGCATGGATAAATCGATACTAAATAAAGGTGTGAAGCCTTTTACACTTTATCTCGATACATATACTACTGGTTTCCAGGAACATGTCACTCTCAATTTGCTCAAACCTATCGAGCAACAATTAAAACGTCAACGTCTCCATTTTTCTATACACGATCTTCGTAATGGATATTTTAATGATTTTAAAAAAATCATTGAACATAACGCTTCATTAAGACTTGATTTTGGATGGTCATTTGAATCATCCATTCACCTTAATGAAGTAATGGATTCCTGTATTACAAATGTAATACCGAAATATAATATCAATGTTGGACGAATGGTGTCTGATCTACGTTGCAGCTGGTTAGGTTTCGAGCCACACAATATGTACGATAAGGAAGTATATAAAGACTTCAGCCCACTCGAACTTGTGATTTATAATAATGAAATTATCGATTTTCAAATAGAAATTGCAAAAACAATTTCTAGTCATCCAATCTACCTACAACATGCATTTATGAAGGATGATTGGTTCAGATTTGAAACATTCAAACTTATTCGTAAGGATAGAGAATTGTTAGAGGAAAAATTTCACTATCACATGAATGCAATCCGACAGATCTTAGGACCTGTCTCATTGCCCAGGGATATATTGGAGAAAGATATAGGGGTGCATTTTTTATATCATCCTGATTTATTTTTCGAATTGTTGGAATTTTCTATACTTAAAGGCGATGTCTATGAATAAGAAAGAGGATTTGTTAGAAGCTATTAAAAATATGAATCGAGCTCAATTAACTCAATATCATTCAGCTGCGACACTGGCTAACAAATGTGTTGATACAATTGGTGTTACTATAATTTTTCTATTACTATGGTTATCTAATCTTGCCATAACAATACCTGCTGTGATTTTTCTTTATATTATTGCTAATATAAGTGCTGGATTAGGCGAAACTATTAATTATATCGAAAAAAGAATGCTTCGTCCTTATGCCAATAAAGAAGACGAACCAGTTAAGAAGAATGACGAAGTTGATAAATAATGGATGCAATACCAACCACAACACCCTCATCATACAAAACATTATTCAAGCCCAGGGGATTGTGCTCTACCTCCTCCAGCCACGCATGTTCCCTGTGATCCGTGCCATCCATACTTTCACGTTTGCACTCCATTGCATACAGTTTCACTCGATGCCAAAGTTCAGGATGTAGTCAACGCGATCAATATGTGCATGGTGATACCATATGGTGATTATGGTGGATCGACGGTTTATTATTTCACTACTATGTGCAATGGGCTAGGCAATCTAGTCTATACTATCTTCGATAGAACAACCACATTAGGTCTTGCGAGTTTTATGGTCCGCTATGGCGCGGCTGCTACAATACGCCAAATTCTTTTTGAACCGTTTCCACGAGTACAGATTGATTTACAGTTTATAATTCTACCGGCTGTTCCTATTCATACTCATCATAATGGAACTGTAATACCGTGATTCGTGATTTGGTAAATTCAATTTGGAAATTCATTCAACAGTTGATTGATGAATTAGTTGAACTTTATTCTAATGCTTATATAGATACAACGGGCGAAAATAAGAAAGAGGACAAAGACAAGCACTAAGTCTTGTTGATTGTGTTATATAGATTTTCAGAGAAGCTTCTCGCTTCTTCATCGGAAAGAGCAAAATAATTCTTTAGCATACCATCACCCAGTTGATTATTGAATTCTGGTGATATAAACATATTATTGGCTATCAGAGATCCCAACGGGCAGGTCTTAGGTGATTTATCTACAAGATCGGGATTCACTAGATGATCGAAAGCATTAGCGTGAGGCACTCTTCTACCAAGCATATATGGATCTAAATCCCATTTATCACAAAGATATTTCAATAATGAAGTATGATCATAAAGAGTATGATCAACTCCTTGTCCAATGGCGGGACTAATAAGAACAGCCGGTACTCTAAATCCTAGAAGTTCGAAATTAAACTCTTGTGTATGACTATCAGGTGCTAATCCTTTTGTAGGGACTACGTGATCATAATATCCACCATTTTCATCATACAGAACAACAAGCAAACTAGATTCCCATAATTTCTTATTTTTTCTAATTGCATTGTAGACTTTACCTAGTAATACATCTCCATTCATTAAATTAGAAGGAGGATGTTGATCGTTTTGATCTAAACCGCCATAGGTTGGTTCAATAAAAACATAACTAGGAAAACGTTTTTCAGATTTGGCACAGTCACTTTCGAAGGCATCGAAAGTTGAGTAGTTGAATATATATTTATATTGATTTAGGAGAACTAAGGATTGTGCTGGACCATTACAATAAATTTTCCAAGAGATATCTGCTTCAGAAAGTAAATCAAAAATGGTAGTTTGATCATACGTATGATAACCTGAACCAGTTCCTGAACCCGGCATATCGACGTGTCCTAAACTTGTACCTGAATGAGCGAATACTCTGTTAGGCCAAGTTGGCCCTGGTAGACTTCCAAACCAATTGTCACATACCATGAAGTTCTTTGCTAATGTATGTAGCGCGGGAAATGTTCCATCTGGATAATAACCCATAATTTCTTGAATCTGTTCTTTGGTTGCATCAGGATATAATCTTACAAAATCGGAAACAAACTTTCCATTGAAGTCTTGCATTTGATACATTGCATTTACAAATTCATGCCCAGGATCGGGTTGATTAGAAATTGTAGTAACCGGAAGTTGATATACGTGTGAATAGTCAAGAGGATTAACATTATGTCGAGTTTCATCTACACCATTTATATCTGGATTTGTTAACCCCATAAATCCTAGCATTTGATCGAAAGAATGATTCTCTAGCATTAAGACTATAACATGTTTGATAGGATCCATTAAAACTCCTTAAGGAATATTGACTTATTATTTAGCATAGTGCATAATATTATATAACACATATTTATAGAAAGCAAATATATGACTCAGAATGTTATGGTTGATGTTGAGAGTGACGGCCCGTGTCCTGGAATGCACAGCATGATTTGTTTCGGTGCGGTTATCGTTGAGTCTGGATTTCAACGAACTTTCTATGCTGAACTAAAGCCTATTTCTGAAATTTATGTTCCAGAGGCTTTAGCAATTAGTGGGTTTACCCGTGACCAGGTTATGAAGTTTCCAGATCCACGTGATGCTATGCAAAATTTCGAAACCTGGCTTGATAAGAATATCCCCGGCAAGCGCCCAATCTTCTGGTCAGATAATAATGGATATGATTTTGCATTCATGAATTATTATTTCTGGCAAGAACTCAATCGTAATCCTTTCGGTTGGTCGTCATCTAATCTTGGTTCCTTTTATAAAGGAATGACTGGAGATCTTTATAGTACATTCAAACATCTCCGCGAAACTAGACATACACACAATCCAGTCGATGATGCTAAGGGTAATGCTGAAGCATTATTGAAACTCTTAAATCAATTACGACCAAGGAATATTAAAGCGTGAACCGTAAAATAGAAGTAGCACTCCATATCGAATTTGGTAATGGTGACAAGAAAGTATATAAGGTATTAGAGTTACCTATTCCTGTTACTGTTACCAAAATGAAAGAAGGGGAAAGGACGGATGTGCCTTTAGAGATTCAGGTGGAATCTATTCAACGCTGGGTACAGAAAGCTATTGAACGACAATTACGGGATGATAATCAACCCGATGCAGGTTTAACATGAGTTTAGTAGGCCCGTGGTTATCTACCACTTCTACAAAGAAGAAAAAAGAAAAGATAACTAAAAAGAAACAACATGAACTCGAGTGTGGATGGAAGGAAAGGAATGTTCTTTTAAAAGAGTTGTGCCTTCCTAAACAGACTTTCGAACAATATTTGGAATGGATCTATGGGAAGGGCAGCAAAACGAAGAAGAATAACAGCTCGCAAACTTCGCCGACCCTTAACACCATTGTCCCGGCAGATGTATCTAAGAATGAAACGTCTTACCGGACGAAAAAGTTACAGGAATCTCAAAGCGGTCGCCCTCCTTCGAAGGCAGATACTGTTAAAGGGCCTTGTTCGTCCAAACCGTCGCCGGTCTATACGGGATCGAAAGTTATAGGAATTGGTACAATGCACAAAAGTAATATGGTTCCAATCTTTAGTGATGATGAAGCAAAAGATATTTCAAGTATGAGAAGATGATTGAAAAGCCATTAGGAATTTATTATTTTGATTACGCGGAAAGATTTATGCAAGCCTCAATGAGGAAAATGATTATAGGTTATACTAGATTAGGTTTTCTCAACGAAATAACTGAAAGAAAAATACCCGATGATTGGTTTTGCTGGTTATCAGAATGTCGCACACCTGGATATTTGGTAGTGGGTAGCACTATAAAGGTAAAAGCCTGGATTGAGCTTCATATGCCTGAAAAGTTTGGGGAACCACTTCGAAATCTAGAATAAAACTCCAGACAGAACTTTCTGAACTAGTTGTTACAGTTTGGTTTAATATTTTTTCCAAATTTTTAATATTCTGATTGACATCTGGATAGGGTGTATTTTCTACATAATAGTCGTGCCCACATAATACACCTCCTTTCTTAATCTTAGGTGTCCAGAATTTAATAATATCCCAATCATTGGGATTTTCATGCGATGTATCTATAAATATCATATCAACAGGTTCTTCCCACAACGGTGTAATTTTCTGAGTATGAGATAATTGCACCGGTGTTATATTCGGGCATTCAGAAGTGTACATCTTGAATAACTCAATAACGTATGGACGATTAAATGTATCAGATGAAGCAACCATGCTTCCATCCCAATAATCAAGACAAAATATTTTTGAAGTAGGTGATGATTTCGCTAGGCAATATGAAGTTCTTCCATGCAAGGATCCTAATTCGATTATTGTTCCATTAACAATATTAGATGATAATCTAGATAATGTTTCTATATCATTATCACCAAACCATCCGGGAATTCTTTTACAATTATTATATTCTTTGATATTCATTTAGAAAATTTCAACATTGTGTGCCTGTTGAAATTTTTGAGCATCTTCCCAGTCATCAACTAAGGGCTCGCCCTTAATATTCAAACTTGTATTAAGTAGGATAGGGCAATGTGTTCTATCATAAAATTCAGATAATACAGCGTGCATTACTGGATTTTGTTCCTTGCTTAGAGTCTGAACACGTGATGTATGATCAACATGGCAAATGGCCGGAAACAAATCATCTCTCCTACATAATGCTGTAAATTGCATATAGGGTGAAATTTCAACCGGCATATCAAAATATTTGTGTGCATATTCTTCAAGCACAATCGGGGCGAATGGTCTGAACTTTTGACGCTTCTTAATCCTATTTACTTCTGATTTAATATTATCACCGCGTGGGTCTGCAATCAAAGAACGATTACCTAATGCACGAGGTCCGAATTCAGCACGCCCGTTGGCAATGCCAATAATTTTATTAGATATGATAGCATCTACCACTTCACTCGGATTGAAGGAACGATCAATATCTGTCCCTAAATAAGGATGTTTCCAGTCTGCGAATTCACATGTATGTGCAAGAATTGCTCCTAAAGAACTACCTGCATCTCCGGGATTAGGCATAATCCAAATATTATTATAAAGCCTCGTTCTTGCAATCTTTTCATTCGCAACACAATTTAAGGCAACTCCACCCATAAAAATTAGATTCGATGATGGAATTGTGTGATAAACCCAACGAACGAGATCCATCAGGAAATCTTCGGTAATACGTTGAATACTTGCTGCAATGTGCATATGTTCATTGGGAGTATTAAGATCAGGTCTCCAATCCATCATTCCACGATGCACATTTCTTTTTAGTTTAAAATTAGGTGCAGCCATATCTTCAATAAAATCATTTATCAATTGATTATAATAAACGGGTTTGCCATAAGCAGCCATACCCATTAAGATATATTCTTCTTCGTTAGGTTTTAATCCAATACGATGTGTTACAGCCGAATAAAGTAAACCTAGAGAGTTAGGATATTCAACAGAATGTATTTTGGTAAGTCTATTTCCATTAGCATGCCAAACTGTGATAGTATCGAATTCACCTATTGCATCTACAACAATTATTGCGGCATCATCAAATTTAGACGTGTAGTAGCCTGCTGCGGCATGCGACATATGATGTGGCATGTAATTCACCGGAATTCCGTGAATATCAAGATCGCGTAAGTGTCCCTTAGGGGTTTGAGACAATACTTCTCCCCATTGTCCTGCGTAGACTTGGCGTAGCTTCTTTAGATAAGGATCTTCAAACCAAATAATTTCTTCAGGGCGTCCATAGTGTAGAGCAGCATGAATAATCTCATCATTTAGGAAAAGATCATTCTTTACACGAGAGTATCTCTCAGCATGAGCTGCAAAAAGGATTTCGTTTCCTTTCATCACAGTGATGGATGCGTCGTGGTTCAACGCACTTATGCCCCAAATGGTTTTCATTTATAGATAAACGGGTCTCGCTTCCTAAGTTCTTTAATACGCTTACGATACTTATAATCCCGAATTAGTTTCTTAAAAAAATTAATTATAAACATGATTCTCCTTTATGAATGCGTATAATTCATCAGCAAACAAGCGATGTGGTTCCTCATTATGATGCCAATATTTTGCTTTGGGATTTTCATATCCAGCATTTCTATATTTCCAAAAAAATGATTTATTAGCATCTGCAATACTCGCATATTTAGTATTATCTATTTGCCTTATATAGAAGGTTAGATGTTCATGTCTAATTTCAAACATATGCATTGTATCGCACATAAGATAATTTATATTTTTCATCTTTAAAAAAGATTGCAGATGTAATACCATATTGGCACTTAAAATTTCTAAATACAAAAGATGATTTGCAATAAATTTTTGATAATATGGCATCATTTCACGCTCTTCATCAGTTCCGCCCTGCCACCCTTGATTTAAATATGTGTAACATGCTCTATTCTTACTGTGCCATCCTGCAGCAGGATTATTAAAATTACCATTTCTTCTTTCAACAGGAAGTTCTATTCTAGAACTCTCTGTCCATGGAACTAAGACAAACAGATCCATAGTAGATGAATCATATTCAGAAGCAATCCATTCTAAAACAGTTCTTAAAATTGTCGGATTAGTTGATCCAGCTTCTGCTATATTGATCGGTTCATATTCCATTTTATAGGCTAATAGATTTCCAAATGAATGTTGTCTATTATATAAACTATCTTCTGTTCCATCAATTTCTGATCCAGCGGCGTGACTACATCCAGCTATCAACATTATTTTTTTCATATATTCTTTCTTTTGATACTATCTATATTAATTTTTAATACTGTCTCTGTTTCTGGAATTGCAGTCATAGCAGTTTGATTTGGAACCGCAATATCAAAATTGCCAGTGCCCCAGTTTCCAGATCCCTTATAATTGTATTCGAAACTAAAATCTTTATTTTTGTTTAAATATTCTTCTTCGTTTAATAAATCCATAAAATCTTGTCCGTTACGACCATCCTCTAAAGACCAGGTTGGTCTTGCCAATCTTCTTGCACGTTTAGCCGTATTACTCTGTAAACGAGAATAATCCTGTGCGAAAAATGGTCCTTTGCGACCTTCCGCTGGATCTCTCATATCCCATGGATTTTCTACATGTTGGTTGAATTTAAAATCAAAATCAGCCTGCCAATTTCCCTCATCATTTATGTTAAATTTAAAGATAGCATTATACATTCCAGGACCAAATTGACTGCCAAATTCTTTTAAATCAATTGTCGGATTGTATCGAACTACAGCATCATATCCTCCGCGAGTTTTCCAGAGCATTCTAAAGAATGGCCACATTTCGTTAACAAGAGTATTTGCAAATGGATTTATATCTATCTTGATTACATTGTAATCAAATTTCTCATATTCAATTTCTTTAATTCTATTTTCATTATGTAATTTAATATCATAATGATCTTTCTTAAGAGCGAAGCGAATTGGATAACCAAATGGTATTTCAGTACATCCTACCATAAAATCTATGAACATATGAAATGTTTTAACGCGAGTCATAACATGTGTTCCACCTTTACTGAAGTCATTTGTAATCCAATGATTCTGATATTTCTGATAACTCATATTATATTTGTGTGGATTCTGTCCAACAATTGTTTCTGGGCCCATACCATAACCAACACCCGCTCCAATATTGTTAATACTCATGTTACGATTTCGCCATAAGAATGTCATTGTATCTGCATAATCTTGCAGGTCTTCAGTCGGGAAACCTACAATCCAATTGGTGGCAGCAAAGATGCCAACTTCCTTACCATGGCGAAAATTATCTTCCATAGCCTGAATGGTAACACCTTTTGCCATATCATCTAAGACTTTCTGACTACCAGATTCACAACCATAATTCATCATTATGCATCCACCCGCCTTCAAATCTTTGAAATACTCAAGGTCCATGCGGCCATCACATCTTGCATAACCTGTCCAATTAATCTTTAATCCTTTAGCGTCTATACCTCGGCAGAATGCTCTTAGTTCATTCAAATTACCATTTACAAGACTATCAATGAACCATATAATGTCAGTTCCCTTATTATAGTAAAGCCATTCAACTTCACTAATAAGATCAACTGCCTGACGTTGACGATATTTCCAGAAATGAGTTTCTTCACAGAATGTACATTTCGCTGTACATCCTCTGCTAATTTCTGAGTTCACACCATTTGGAATTTCATAAATGCTGAAGTCAATACTTTCATAATCGGGCATAGGAAGACCGTTTATGTTGAGTCGTTGATCTTCAGGTTGAGTAAGATATTGTGGTTTATCGTGAACTACACCATCTTCGATTTCTTCTAAAATTTTTAAAAGAACTTCTTCTCCTTCGCCATTTACGATATAATCATAAGCCGGGTGAACTTCAAACCAAGCTTTCTGAACATTGCTTCCGCCTACTAATATTTTAACATTTGGTAGACGTTTTTTTAATTCTGCACACATCCATTTAGTCGGTTCTTCACTTATGTAATATATACTGAATCCAACTGCCTGTGGATTCATAGCAACAATTTCATCTATTGCTTTACTTAAGATTGGTTCTAATACTGGATGAATATCATTCATATATGTATCACCGAGCCAGTGCCAACTTGCACTAGGATCCCATAATCTAAATGGTAATTTTTTGTTAGGTTGCCAATCCTCTCTGTATGCATTATAAGCACGAATATTAAGATCCATAATGTGTGTTTCGTATCCAGCACTTTTGGCTACACCACTTAATCGAGCTAAATTAAACGGAGGAAACATAGGGGCCCATTCAGGACACAAGATAAGAACTAATTTTGTATTTCGTGTCTTGTAATCGACATAGATAGGTGTCAAGTTTTGTTGTTGAGTTTTCTTAGCATAAGGTGCAATAGCCTCCATCATGCTACGGTGGCGAGCATCAGCAAGATCTTCTGTCGGTCGTTGTTTCGCAATTAATTGACCTGAAATACCTTTAAGATTAAAATCCATAATAAATCCTTTTATCTATCGAATAGTTCGTCAATATTTTTAGTGATAGCGGTATCTTTAGGTGTTTTACTTATAAGAACCAAATAATTGTATTCAATGATAGACGTAATATTTAGTTGCCATTCTAACCATTGTTCATCGGTAAATGAACATAATCTTTCTGTTTCCTTATAAACTGCTTCAAGTCTTTCTTCGTCATCAATTATTGTATCATATGTTTCATCAATATACGGATGAAATGTTTTGTATCCTAGTTTTCGTAGTTGTTCAAGACTTCCAGATGTGCAGCAAAGAACAAACGGATGTTTAAATGCAATTGGTCTAAAAATTTTCTCTGTCAAGAATACGGTGTTATCAACACAATTACTTTTTGAAAAATATTGAAGTTTAGTTGTAGAATTATTATAGAATTGTGTTTCAGTAACTAAACTAAAATAACTATTAGTATGATAATATATGTCATCATATAACAGATCAATGGGATTATCTCGTTCACTTGACATATTAAGTTTTAATGGTAATATTTTAGTAATCTTAAGAATTTCTTCTACTTCGTCTTTGATTTCGGGATGATCACTTACTAACCATGATAATCTTTCTTTCCAGTCTTCGGGATATCCTGCTGAACAGAAACATTTATCTATTAACCCATTTTTAATTATTTTTGTTATCAATTTAAGCCTATGACCTCGCATAATTCTATTTAAGAAAACAAAGTTTTTTTCCTTAAGCCCCAACTTATATGTGAATGGATTTTCTTTAGGAATATTATCTGAATCTCGACATGGCATAGTTTCTAACCAGCCTAATATTGAACTTTCGAATGTGCTTCTAGATAAAATATTAATTTTTCTAGTTGTACGGTTTATCGAATCTGTATATTGATCATAGGCTTCTTGACCATTTAATGCACTAGTAATATAGAAAATATCTTTTGTATCTATTTCAGGAAGTTTATCTACAATTATATGTATTATTTTTAAAACTGATAATAGTAGGGACTCACCACTGCAATCGAATATGATTTTAGTTTTTCCACTGGCTACCAACTTTCTAATGTCTTCAACAATATCACTTACTGAGGGAACATTAATGTTATTCTGTCTATATGATATTTCTAACCAGGCTTCTCTAAATTGTATTTTATCTTCATATTTTACCAATTCTGGCCAAACATGACAGATTTGATATTTAAAATATCTTTCCCTGAGGTCATCTAATTTTTTTTTTGATCATTATCAATTTTTGATTGACGAGTATTTCCATAATGAACTATGGCACCGTAATGTTGTTTAGATGTAACTTTTCTCCATGGATCAATAACAGTTACTCCTGTTGGAAAATGTAAATCTTCAACAAATTTATCCCAATATCCAATTAAATAGACGTGTGTCCATTTCTGATCATTAATACTATCTCCCGTATTAGGATCATAATATCTTATATTTCCACCTAATTTTTCAATGTAATGTCCAACTAATAGACTTGAACTTCCATTTATATATGGTACTCCCGGTTTATAAGCTTTTCCTATAATGGTAATATTCTTTCCATTAGCCAAGCATTTTTTTGCTAATCTTTCTGCTTGAACTTCTCTAGATTTCATAATAGCATCAAACAAATCATATCCTAGATCAAGCCTTTCTGCAAGAAATCTTAATGCAATATTATCACGCGGGTGACAGGCGCCACCATCACCCATTCCGGGAGTCATGTAAGCTGGCCCAGTAATTCTATGTGTAGATCTTTTCAATGCATTGGCCACAACATCTACATCAATGTTTCCGTTTGTTTCTGCTACATCTTGAATCATATTCATTAATGCTATTTTAGTAGAAATAAATGTATTGTAAAAAATTTTAATTGATTCTGCCTCATCCCAGGTACCGACTTCATATCGTGGATTATTTTCCATAAAAGTTTTATAGAAGGCAATTAACTCTTCCGCATCTCCTGTTGTAGTTCCATCTTCTGTTCCGATGATAACCATTTCTGGATTTACCATATCCCATTTTGTCGTACCCATTGCAATAAGATAAGGATTATAAATGAATCTAGCTTTTGTGATACACGGCCTTAGAATATTTCTAACAGTTCCAGGTAATACAGTGCTAATTAGAACTACCAGTTGATGTGGTTTAGCATATTCATTTACTTCTTGTAGAATATTAGTAACAACAGAATAATCAAAGTCTTTATTTGGTAAATGGCTTGTAGGTGTTTCTCCGCCATACATTGGATTATGTGCTGTTGGAGCAGCAATGAAAATTATGTCTCTTCCCTCGACTGCTCTTCTAATCGATTTCATCATAGGAAATGATACTGTTCTTTGAGTAATATCATATCCTATCACATTGTGATGTAAGGCCATAACTTCAGCACAATCTTGGCCTAATTTACCTACACCGATCATTGTAATTTTTTTCATAACATTCCCATTTCTAATCTTGGTTTTATTAAGTGGCCGAATTGTTTTTCAATACCTTCTCTTGTATCGTGTTT
>Ga0105252_10001109_pt1 | contig 12988 bp, 28 predicted proteins | sample EasRivMeERMZT100_FD_89675 | JGI IMG/M metagenome (GOLD analysis project Ga0105252, IMG submission 89675) | Soil microbial communities from meander-bound floodplain in the East River, Colorado, USA - East River MetaG ERMZT100 | ecosystem: Environmental > Terrestrial > Soil > Floodplain | place... | reverse complement strand
TTAGAAGACCTGTGCAGTCGTTGCTTAAATTGGGCGAATGATAACGGTACAATTCCAGAATGGGGCGAGTCTTACACAAAGCATAAAACATCTACCCCACAAAAGCTAACTAAAGAGGAGCTACAAGAATTAGGTGTGTACGTAGAAGAAAATGATGAAGAGGAAACTCCGCCATTACGAGTTCGTGCCCCACGCTCCGAGTAGTACAGGAGTTGAAAGGGTTAACCATACAAGCGATTACTGTGTAGGCGACAGTAAAAGCATGATTGTTGAGAGGAAAGAAAATGGAGATATTAGTGCTCATTGCTTTCGTTGTGGTGGTGATGGTTTCTATTCTACAATCCCTTACTATCAGGATTCTGACACAAAACGTAGAAGGTTTAAAGGAGAGAATGTCGGAACTGGAAACCTCGTTGTCGGGGGGCTGCTCTTGCCAGACGACGCAAGAGAAGATAGATTCCCCTCCCCCGTTTATGATTGGATAAGTAAATCAGGAGTTACTAAAGAGATAATCGAACACGAACAGTTTCTATGGTCGGACGAAGAATCGACACTTTATATCCCGGTGAGGCAACTAAATGATCTAAAAGGGTACGCAATAAAACACTTCTTTTCGGACTTGAGGTATACGAACCAAACCCTTGATAAACCTAGCTTTTTTGGCTACTACAGGAAGGAGCTTGACAAACCTAGTACAAGTGTGGTAATCGTGGAAGATGTGCTGTCAGGCTTGCGTTGTAAGGAAATCTCTGATACCCTTGTGTGTCTAGGGACAAGTTTAAAGGACAGTGCGGTCTGGCTCATGATGCAGCAAGGATACAAAAAAGCGTTTGTCTTCCTTGACGCCGACAATCCTACAGTGAAACAGGAAGCGCGGAGAATAAAGAAGAAACTGTCTTTCTTGCAAGTGAAGATAGTGGAGACAGGTAAAGACCCTAAGTATCATAGTAAACAAGAATTGGAGAAGCTGTTATGGCTACGGTAAATAAGAAAATTCTACTACTCCCGCCTTCCCCACCAAAGCTCGTAGAACGCATACGTTTTGTGTTAGAGCTTAGTGAGAATGAAGCACAAACACTGGCTTATGTGTTGGCTAAGATCGGAGGAGCCTCTTCTGATACACGACGCCGGTACACCCAAGAAATTCTAGACAAGCTAAAGAAGGCTGACATTGATTGGAGAGGTTACACGCGGAAGTGGGAAGAGCAAGCAGGTTTGTTTTTTGAAAGTGAGGCGCTTGACCCGGAGAAAGACTAATGAACTACAGAATGCCAGCAAAACTAAAGGCCGAGTGGTTGAAAGCTTTACGCGGTGGAAACTATAAGCAAGCACAAAGCGAACTTAAAAATGAGAACAATGGCTATTGTTGCTTAGGAGTGCTTGAAATGTGCGGCTTAGGAGAAGTAGAGCCAGATGCTCATTACTCAGGTCGTTCCCTAACTACCCCATCGAGCGATGCGCTGTACTCAATGGGTATTTCCCCCAGCGAATTTCCTTTGACTACATTAATTCACATGAATGATACACTAGCAAACACATTCAGTGAAATCGCTGACTACGTAGAAACAAATATTGCAGGAGTAGAAGAATGAAAGTTGTAGCTTGCACTGCTAAAGTAGAGCCGGTGTTTAAGGCAGGTGATCTTGTGTACAATGGTACAGAAGATACTGAGTACGTTTTTCTGCTAGTAAAGAAAGGGGAACGTTTTGATACTTGGGATTACATAATCCTAAGCACTGGTCTTTACAGTGCGAATGGTAACTTCACAGGTTATAAGCTTTATCCCGGCACAGTCACAGTGAGTAACTAAAATGAAAATGCCAATTACATTGAAGCAGAAGTGGCTTGAAGCGCTGCGTAGTGGTGAGTACAAGCGAACTTCCGGTGTACTTGCAAACGAGGATGGTTATTGTTGCTTAGGCGTTCTGGAATGTGTTGCAGAACAGGCAATTGAACTGCATAAGTATGACCCCTCAAGGTCTGCAAGTTACCCTTCGCTTGCGTTCTTTGAAAGACACGGCATTATTGACGAAATCTACAAGGATGGTATGCCTGTATCAAGACATTTGGCTGAGTTGAATGATAGTGGTGTTATTTTTTCAGACATTGCTAATGTAATTGAAAGGGAAGTGGAGGGTGTATGAAGATTGAAATTGTGGACACAACTAAACCTGAACTTCTGGCAGGGCAAGTGTGGAGGAACAGAAACAACAATCATACTTACCTAGTGATAAGGCTCGATGGTAAAGAGCAGCTTTTAAACATGGCTCATTTTGATAGTAGGTGGTCAGGCAGTGGCTTTGGTGGAATGGACGACGAGTTTGACTTTGTTGGGAAGCTGAGGGTGACTCCTTGACAAGCGCTGCGTGATGTGATAGCTTTTGCTCTTAGCGCTGCGCTGCGCATAAGAGCAAAAGCTTACGCAGTAAAAGCTTTTGCAGTGCATCACAGCGCTGCGCTGTGAAAGGAGCTTATGGACTTAACAATACTGGCCGCTCTCTCAAACAGGGCGGCCTATGATAAATACTCCCGCTTTGTTAAAACAACTTCGCTTGGAGAAGATGCCCACACGCTGTTCCTAGCTTTTGGTGAATGGTTTAAGATACACCCAAAATCTGACAACATAAACTGGAAAAGCTTTGGTGCTTGGTACAGTATGATCGTTGCATCGAAGATGCAGAAGGAGAAACTAAAGGTACACAAAGAGCTTATAAAGATACTGGCCACAGAAGAAGTAATTGATGATGATGTAACAGCGTTGTTGCACGGTTTAACCAAACGAGACTTTGCGAGTCAAATCGGAGATTTAGCTTTACGGATTAGTGATGGTGAGAAAGGTGACTTCTCTCAAATCGAAGATTTACTATCTGACTACAACGCCGCCGTAGGGCGGCTTGATAGACTTGAAGGAGCAGTAGGTAGTTTCTCATTGGAAGATTTGCGAGAGAGCAGAGGTCCGGGTTTAGAGTGGCGACTTAAAGCTTTGAATGAAGGGTATGGTGATTTACGCAAAGGAGACTTGGTAGTTTTTGGTAAGCGTCCTGATTCTGGTGGCACGACGTTTCTTGCAAGTGAAGCTACATGGATGGCAGAACAATTGAAGGAAAACGAGCAAGTATTGTGGGTTAACAATGAGGAGCGAGGAAGTAAAGTACGGTCACGCATTGTGCAAAGTGCAGTAGGATGGGAACGAGAAAAGTTTGAGGCTGAAGACGAAGCAGCTATGCGAGAGTTCTTCGCAAGGATGGGAAGAGAGGACAGGATCGTGGTGTTTGACAAGAGCGATGCGACGGCGCATGATGTAGACAGGCTGGTTGGCAAACACAACTTTGGATTGATTCTGGTAGATCAGGGATGGAAAATGAAAGGCTTTAACAATGACAACGAAGCGCAGCGACAAACACGAATAGCTAACTGGCTGCGAGAACTTAGTAAGTCAATTGCCCCTGTCATTGCAGTGTATCAAGCTAGCACAGAAGCGGAAGGTAAGCGATGGATCAACCAAGCACAATTGTATTTCAGTGGTACAGGCGTTCAAGGCGAAGCAGATTTAATCATCACATTGGGCAGAGACTTCACTTCAGGAAACAGCCGTTTCTTGTGGCTTCCCAAAAACAAATCCCAAACCCCACGAAACCAAAGTATGCGTAACGGTAGATGGGAAATTGTACTAGAAGCAGACAGAGCTAGATTTAGAGAGCCTTTCTATGAATGAGACTCAAAAATATTTGCTTGATAAAGAATGGAGCATGGGCAATGGACAATGCCCTGAATGTAGTGGTCTACGTGTTGGCTACTGGTCTAACTTCAAAATCTGGACAAGCGCAGACGAAGGCCACCAATGTAATTGCCGTTTTGCGGCTGTTATGAAAGAGGCAGGTTTAACTCCTATATTCAAGGAGATTGTTTATGAGTAAGTTTTATTTCGGGCAGCAAGTGAAGGTAGTAGCTGCTGCTTTTGAAGAAAATATAGATGCAATCGGTCATGAAGGGTTTGTGGTTGATACAGACAGTCATGTGTGGGATTATGACGAAGAATTGGATATGAAGGATCATGGTCGTTATCCAATTGAAGTAAGGCTAACTACTATGCCTCCTGACGATCAAGAATGGTATTTCAAGGAATGGGAACTAGAGCCGGTTATTTTGCCGGGACTTGAAACAGAAAGCACTGAAGAGGAAAAAGTGCTGTGAAGTATGAGGTTTATGACAGTGAAACAACAATCAGAAACATGGGAGACTATGCCATTGGTTCTATGTGGGCGTCTCCCTTTTATCCTGGCAATATTGTTGTTACATACGGTGAGCTTGGAATCAAAGGTGGGGAAATTCAAGTCCGCACAGAGTATGATGCAGATGGAAAACTTCCTCCGCCTATTGCTTTGCAAATGAAAGAAGAGGTTTTAGTAATTGGTCATAACCTACCGTTCGATTTGGAATATATGTGGAAGATGTGGCCTAATGAATTTTGGAAGAAGCTTCCGACTCTCCACATTTGGGACACACAACAAGCAGCTTATTTGCTATCGGGGCAAGAGAAGCTTTTTGCATCGCTGGATAGCGAATCGGAAGAGAGAGGGCTCCCGCTAAAAGACAACAGAGTGAAGAAGTATTGGGATGAAGGAATCGACACGCCCTTGATTCCCCAAGACCTTCTTGTTAATTACATGGTGGCTACGGATTTACACAATCCACTTGCAATTTTCAGGGATCAGTACGCACAGCTTAGTAAGAATCCAAAACTGATGGCTCTGATGAAGGTCAAGATGGATGACATTCTTCTCACCACAGTTATGAGCATTTATGGAATGCACTTCGATCTGCCTACAGCACTAGCCAAGGCAGAAGAACTAGAAACAGAGGTTGAGTTGTTGCGGCAGAAGCTTATCAAGCTTGCTACAAAGCATTTTGTAAAGCATTTTGATTTTGATCCTGCTAGTGACGATGATATTTCATTAGCTGCGTATGGTGGTAAGTACAAGGTTGTTGAGAACGTAATTGTTTATCAAGGAGACGAGCCTTACGTTTACAAAAGTGGGCAGAAGAAAGGGCAAGTAAAAACCAAGAAGGAGAAGATAGAGTATGTAACTAAGGGCTTCAAATTGCCTCCCGGTATCTCTCCTAAAATGAAGAACGGGCTGTACTCCACAGAGGAACAGTATCTATCCAAGATTCAGCATCCGTTTATCGAGTTGGTGCTAAAGTTCCGGGAGTTAGCCAAGGACTTATCGACGTACTACACCGGGTACAGCAAGCTTGTTTTTCCTGACGAAAAACTGCATCCACAATTCAATCACTCCGCAGTAAAGACAGGCAGACAAAGTTGTTCCCAACCAAACCTACAGAACGTAACAGTAGCGGAAGACTAAAATGAAACTCCCAAAGAAAATCAAAGCGAAGTGGTTGAAGGCTCTTCGTAGTGGCACATACAATCAGACTCAAGGTACTTTGTACGATCCGGAAAAAGCTGGGTTCTGCTGCCTCGGTGTGTTGCAGCATTGCACTTCTCGCGGCAGTGTAGAAGGTTATCCCGGAAAAAACAGTGGCTTCTTTAGTATGCCTAGCAGCACTTGGATGGACTCAATTGGAGCTAAAGACTATGACCGCTCAAAAGATGATAATTTAAGTCTTACTGACTTCGCTGATTTTAATGACGAGGATGGGTTGTCTTTTAAAGAGATTGCTGATATTGTTGAAAAGCGTGTAGGCACTACAGACTAATGAGCAGTGCAATTAAAGAGTGCTTCATATCACGCTTCCCTAATGGAGTAATTCTTGAGAGCGATTTCAGCCAACTTGAAGTTGTTGGTCTTGCAGCCATTAGTAATGATCCGGTGCTTATTCAAGACTTATTGGACGGTCGAGATATGCACACATATTATACAGCGCAACGCTTGGCTATCAAAGAGGAGGAAGTTACATCACACGATAGAAAATTCACCAAGAAAATGACATTCCAGCTTCAGTATGGAAGCGGCGCAAAGAACATGGCATTGAAGTTGGGACTTCCGCAGGAACAATGTCAAGCATTCATTGACGCGTATTACAGCAGATACGCACGCGTAAGAGAGTGGCAAGACGAGGTTTATGCTCAAGTTGTAGCGTCACGCAAGCCGTCTAAGAAGATCACAAAGGAAGGGGAATTTTCAGGTCGAGGAGAATATCATAGCGTCACTGGTCGCATTTATCACTTCTATGAAATGGACGCGCCAGCTTGGAAGAAAGACAAAACTCCAAGCTTTATGCCCACACAAGTTAAGAACTATCCGGTACAAGGATTTGCCACTGGCGATTTGATGGCTATATTTAGAGCGAAGGTGTTTCGCTGGTGGGTGCAGGACACAAACATGCATCGTATTCTACCAATCAACACTGTGCATGACAATGTGATGTTTGATTGCTTAGATGAAACCCATGCAATTTATGCAGCACATAAGATGGACGATATTGCAAGCACGTTAGTAGATGAAATAGAAAAATTGTGGGGCCTGAAATGCCCTGTTCCATTCAAAATTGAATCAAAGTATGGTCCCACATGGGCCGATATGAGGAAAGTGGCATGAAATATGTGTTTCAGATGGAGGTATATCCTGAATTTGGGGAGTCTGCGGAGGAATTAATAGAGTATTTTACAGAGTCAATTGGCGATCATATTTCATTCACTATCAAGTTTGTTAAAACCGAAGAAGGCGAATTAACATGAAGAAGAGTGGTGTTGTTGAGACACGCGCCCGCAACAATCAAGCGATTAAGTTGGAAGGTGACGAAGAGTGGTACTCTACCTTCCGGTTTAAGCTCCTTGATGAAATGGTGCCGGGTGCAACAGTCAGCTTTGACTATACAACCAACACAAAAGGAGGCAAGGAGTATTTCAATATCACGAAGGGCAGCATGGAGGTCACAGCAGCCGCCCCACAGCGCGCCACAGCAGGCGGCGGCAGTGCCAACGCTAGGGAGGTAGGGCAGACACGCGGCGGGGCTCTCAAGGTCGCTGGCGACGTTGTGATGCGGTACTATGGGGATAGCCCACCGGCAGAGCTTGAGGAGATTGGCCGGGACATTATCGCGCTCTCTCGCCAGTTTGAGGCGTATGTTTTCGGTACGGATACAGAGGAGGATTGAGACAGGTGGAGGCGGGCTACGGGACGCTGTAGCAGCGCACCCTTCCGGGCCGGGGAGTTAGTAAGCGATTCACCAGTGAGTTTGTCCGCGTAATGTAACGGGCTGGCTTACAGAATCGCTCCCCGGTAGCCGGTAAGTTTTACGGGAGAAGACCTAGTACGCAGGGGTACGTAACCCAAACGGAAACGGTGAAGGATAGAAGTTGAGACAATGCTGGCTGGACACTCTCAATGGAATAAAATAGAAGCGAAAAACCGGCCGCGCTTCCTTCTCCCACCTTTTAGAGCTGTTAGTTCAATGGTAGAATAACTTCCTTCCAAGTAGTAGATAAGGGTTCGACTCCCTTACGGCTCTCCAATAGGAAATAAAATGCGCAGACTTGCTTTAATTGACGGTGATGTATTAGTTTATCAGTGTGGCTTTGCTTCTGATGCGGCTGCAAAGATTGCGTACACAGCAAAGCACGGCAAGGCAGATGGTTTTGATGTTCAAAAGCACCATGAGCCACTACGTTACACCATTCATGGGCTGCAAGAAAAGATTAAAGCGATTCTGAAAGCTACAAGCAGTCATGACTATGAGATTTATATCTCTCACCCTGTAAATTTCAGGGAGCAATTTTATCCTGAGTATAAAATGAATCGTGACACTCTACATAAGCCTTATTGGTATGAGGACATTAAAGAGTATTTGCTGGATCACGAACCTACGTTGTACAGTAATCAAGGCGACGAAGCGGATGATGCGATGGGCATTGCTCAATGTGGATTCAATGGCGATCATGCTATAGAGACAATCATTTGCACCATTGACAAAGACCTAGATATGATTCCGGGTTTGCATTACAACTTCAGCAAAAACAATATCGGCAAAGGTGTGTATCGTCTGGAAGACCCTGAGTGCTTGGCACGTTTCTATGGCCAGATTATCAAGGGCGACAACAGCGACAATATCCCCGGTGTTTTTAAGAAGATGGGATTCAGAGCGGAAGCGCATTTGTTCTACCCGCTGGAAGGATTCAAAACAGAGCAACAGATGAAAGACTATGTACTGGATTTGTTTGAAGGAGATACAGAGCATGTGCAATTGATGGGCAAACTTCTTTGGATTAAACGAGACAATAGGTGGTACGATGAATATTAAAGCTGCGTGGCGAGCGTTGTGGAAAGGTTGCTATTCTTGGGAAGAGCCCAAGATTACTTGCGAACCACGACCTGTGTTTGAAAAACCTAAAGTTGTAAAAGAGTACATATATATCCCTGTAAGTGGGCCTATTGAGTTTTTCTATGCAGCAACGGACCCTGCTGCTGGTTATGGAAGTAGTGGTAGTACGCCTGCTACATGGCATAACAAACTTTTCATTTCTCCTGAAGCTGCGTTTGCAGTAACTAATGGCCACTCACATATCTCTCAAGTCAGAGGGTTCAAGGACGAGGCAGGTGAAGTTTATATTTTCGGTTACGTAACCAAAGGAGAGTTTTTCAAAGAATGATTATCACCTACTACTTTGACATTGATGGCTTCATGGGTAATTTGGAGTTGCACTACTTAAATCTATTCGGACACAAGATGGATGATGCCCCATCCAAGAATGTTATGTGGGGCTATCTTCACAGTCACCCCGACTTCTTCCTTGGTATGCCTTTGATGGAAGGTGCTAAAGATTTCTACAACGATTACAAGTGGTTGAATCCAGTTTTTCTCACCGCTTGTCCTCGCGATAAGTTCCAAGAAGTTGCTGCGCAGAAGCGGCAGTGGGTCAGGAACAATCTTAGCAAGACCGCCATTGTTATTCCCTCCTATGAGAGCGTGAACAAACCAGCGCACATGAATGCTCCCGGTGATGTATTGATTGATGATTGGAGAAAGAACATTCACGCATGGGAGGCAGCAGGCGGCGTAGGAATCAAACATGAAAACTTTGAAGACACGCGCGCTGAATTGAATTGGCACTTACATAAACTTCGCGTTATTGACGGGATGGGTGGGTAATGCTCTGGAAAATTCTTAAAGCCCTCACTGTTCTTGCCACCTTTCTTTTTGTTGGTGGACTGATCTATATTATGTTGAAAGCAGGAGAAGCGCTAGGTGGATAGTAAAACTCTCAGGCTCCTTACTTATCACCCAATGTTCAAGCAGAAATATGCTACAGGAAGCAGGGTTATTGTCTTCCCTATGCCGCAAGGACGCGATGAAGATTGGGTTGTGTTGGTAGCTAATCTAACTGAGGCGGCTTTGATTCTGGAAGACGAAGGTTTTAAGTCAGACATTGGTGATAAAGAAAAGTACAAGGACGTAGACTTCCTTTCTTATAGGAAAGGTGATCTGAATTTGATTCTAACAGAGAAGTTAGATACGTATGTGCGCTATGTCTTAGCCACAGATGTAGCTAGGAAGTTGAATCTAAAACACAGGGCAGACAGAGTAGCGCTGTTCTCTATGATTCGTGACATAGGCAAGATTACAGCAGAAGACGTAGGCAAAGATAAATCTTGTTGTAGTGATTATGCCCCTGATCTTAATAGGACACTTTACTAATGCGAAACTTTGATACAGGAGCGACAAGGGACAATGATGAAACCAAATTTGACTACGAAGGCTTTCTCAATCCCTTGGTTGTGGAATGCTTCGCTGCTTATATGCACAAGCATCGTGTGCAAGCGGATGGAACGCTACGTGATAGTGACAATTGGCAAAAAGGAATCCCGAAAGAAGCTTATATTAAAAGTATGATGCGTCATTTCATGGACGTGTGGAAGGAGCATCGCGGGCATCCCACTAAGGATGGCTTGGAAGAAGCTCTGTGCGCATTGATGTTCAACACTATGGGGTATTTATATGAAACTCTTAAGTCTCGTATTCTTAAAGAACTAGAAGCCACCAAGGACGCTGAGTTTGAAGGTTGCATGGCAGACTGGTCAGAAGGAGAAGAGGAAGCCTATATGCAATCAATGCAGAGTCCACGCGCACAGCAAAACAAATGGGACGAAGGCGTTAACACCAAGGAGGATGAACTGAATCATGCGATTCTTCTTGTTAATAGCCTGAAGCCAAAGGTCAACGCATTGTATAAGCTCGCAGAACAGGTAGCAGATTTTCATGGAGTAGAATTTGAACCAGAAACAGAAGAAGCCGAAGACGTTGAAGAAGCTTGCACTCCCGGCGGGCCTGTCCCACCCGGATATGAGCGAGATAGTTATGGGCGAACCACTCCGATTAAAGAGTACGTCAAAGTCCAAGACCCGACAAACGACAAAAACATCGCGTGGATCGAAAAAGAATACACCACGCAAAGGGAAGTCGTTACCCCTGCCACAATATCCGGCTTGGACAACCGCAAAATTTTGGGGCTTCATACGCAGCGGAATCAGAGCGAAGCACAGTCGTTGGCCCCCGAAGTACGAGGCATTGAACCGGGCGAGACGACCCTACATAGGCCCGAACAAAAGACAGAAGTATGAGTACCAATGTAATGTGTGTAAAGAATGGCACATGCAAAAGTTTGTTTCAGTAGATCATATCATTCCCACAGGCAGTTTGCGTTGTGCTGCCGACGCTCCGGGTTTTATTGAACGAATGTTCGTAGGTGTTGATGACTATCAAGTGTTGTGTGATACGTGCCATCTAGTTAAGACAAACAAAGAACGGGAGGAAAGAAAAAATGACAGATAATAACAAGCGTTATACACATGAAGAAATGTTGGAGTTTGATCGGCAGCGTGCTAAGGCTATGGGGCCACAGCCCCGGCCTCATTTTGTATTCGATGAAAATCACCTAATCACTTTACCAGACGGAATTTATCGTATCGAGAACGGAAAGATTTATCCGGGGGATGCTCCTGTGTACCCTAAGAAGGAGGACTAATTGAAACGTCGTCACTTCATCCTACCTGACAGGCAAGTCAAGCGCAATGTGCCCCTTGACTACAATCGCTGGCTAGGCTATGCTATCCGAGACTACAGGCCGCACAGGTTAATTGATCTAGGTGATGATGGAGACTTTCCTTCTCTGTCATCTTACTCTTCAGCACTAGAGAAAGAAGGCGCTAGACTTAAAGATGACATTGATGTAATAAACTATGCAGATGAACTTTTATTTGAGAGCATGGGAGATTTCCGTCCCGACTCTATGGACAAAATGATGGGAAACCACAACGAAAGATTGTGTAGGTTCCTAAATGAACACCCCGTACTTCAAGGATTAATCGGCTTTGACCTGTTCAACCACAAGCAGCTTGGGTGGAATTTCCATCCATACTTCCACGGAACTCCTTCAATTATTGAGCTTGATGGATTGTCATACGCTCATTATTTTGCCAATGTCAATACTGGAAAAGCGATTGGAGGAACTGCCCATTACAAACTCGCAGCGATTGGTACTCCTTTCGTTCAAGGACACGTACAAGGATATGATATTGGTACTAAGCAGTTCGCAACCGGGCGTACCATACGCGGCGTCGTTGTGGGATCGTGCTACTTACATGACGAAGATTTCAAAGGGCACGCCAACACCCACTTCAGAGGAGCCCTTGTCCTTAACGAAGTAGAGAGAGGTAACTTCTTAGAAATGCCATTGTCAATGGACTATCTGTGCCGTAAGTATGAAGGAATGTCTGTGGCACGTTTCCTTCAAAGGAAGTACAAAAATGCCAAGCAACGTTTTTCATTAGCGAGAGCATCATGATTAAGCAAGATTACAAAATCGTAGCAGCAGACAACTTCGTTTTGTTGGAGAAGGCTGTGGAGGTACTGCTCGCTGACCATTGGGTATTGGTCGGCGGTGTAGCTGGTAGTTTCGGTCAAGGCTTTATGCAGGCCATGTATAAAGAGGAACAGGTAGATGACGGACGTTGATCTACAAGCTCTATTCTATGCGGCTCTGATTAACTCCTTGCACAATCGCAACAGGCGCTTGGGTCCACATAAGCATTTGCGTCGTGGGCATTTACTCATTGGTGCAATCCCCGGCAAGGGCAATCATATTGTAGGACGTGTGAAGCGTGCGCAGTACAGGAACGCAAAGAACGGGCGTCGAGTGTATCGGCGTAGGGAACATGGAGGACATTTCTAATGCAAACATACAGGGCAATACGTACTACAATAGAAGAGGCGTTTATTTCAGCCAACAACGAGGACGAGTTAGAGAAGATTATCACATCTAAAGTTCCCAATTACATTATTGTGGACATTACTGAGGAGGTCGAGGAAGTCAATGATTAGTTTGCAGAAGCTTAAAGAACGTGTAGCAGATCGGTACGATCCTGAATACATTGTAGACCTTTTGAGTATTACATCTGAGGAACTTGTAGAAGCTTTTGAAGATCGCTTGCTTGCCAACCGTGATGAATTCAGTGAGGTAGAAGATGACTGAGATTGTTAACCACTACATGCTTTATGTTCACCTTACTCTAATGAAGGAAGAGCTTCGTGACTTGGGAGAATTTGGATTGATGAATTTGGTTGGTGATAGACTGTCCGCTTTGAAGAATTCCCTGACAGCCACACAGCTTAGTGAAGCGGCAGATGAAATTGGACTCATTCTTGGGAAGGCAGCTTAATGGAGCAAGCACCATACCAGACTTACATCGAACTAAGCAGGTACGCGCGCTGGCTTCCAGAAAAGAAACGCCGGGAATATTGGCCAGAGACAGTTGATCGGTATATGGAAAACGTGGTTGGTAAAATGGAATACCTACCACACAAAGAAGCATGGGAAGTAAACAACACTCTTCGTAAAGCTATTCTCAACAAGGAAATCCTGCCGTCTATGCGTGCGTTGATGACGGCAGGTGCGGCACTAGACAGGGACAATGTAGCAGGGTACAATTGTGCGTATGCACCAGTGGATCACCCGAGAGCATTTGAT
>Ga0105252_10001104_pt1 | contig 13029 bp, 17 predicted proteins | sample EasRivMeERMZT100_FD_89675 | JGI IMG/M metagenome (GOLD analysis project Ga0105252, IMG submission 89675) | Soil microbial communities from meander-bound floodplain in the East River, Colorado, USA - East River MetaG ERMZT100 | ecosystem: Environmental > Terrestrial > Soil > Floodplain | place... | reverse complement strand
GATGTGGTTTATAAGTTTCTCTTGCTATCGTTACCTGTCCATAACCATCACGGTCTTTCCACCCCATCCATTCCCAACAATCATCAATTCCTTTAATATCCACTCTAACCCAAAAATCCTTAAAAGTAAATCTTTTTGCTAGACCCATGCATTTTTTAGAACAAAATTTTCCGTGTCCCAATTCAACCTTACTTGGAACAATCATAAATTCGTCATTACAGTAAAGACAGTTCTTTTTTATTTTTCTTATTTTTGCTTGATTAGAACATTCTCTAGAACAATATTTACCATTACCCGCCGCGACGACAGCCGGAACCGTAAAAAATTCTCGTCCACAATTTTTACACCTCAATTTCATCTGTTTTTTTCTGTTGCCAGCACTGCGATACCTTAATATCAATTGCTAAAGGTATATTAATTTTAGGTAAACGTAAAGTAGCGTAATAAGAAAGAAGTTCAGTTACTTCATCAACTAAATAATCTGGACATTCAACAATAATAGAATCGTGTACGGTTAAAACAATTCCCGGTCTCTCGTAGATTCGATTGTCAGGATACCATAAACCGAAAGACTCTTCAAGCGCCTCTTCAAACAAATACATAGTACGGTTTGTAGTTTCTGCTACAGCAGATTGACAGGGAAAATTTACAGCTATTCTATCATAAAAAGCGCTTCTTTTTTTATAATCATCTTGATTGACATTAAGTAAATAAGAAAAATCTGGAAAACGTCTTTTTCTGCCGTAAATAGATTCTATGTATCTATTCTTTTTCCAAAAATTATCTTGAAATTGGAACCATTTAATAATATCTGGATAAGTAGCGTCCCATTTAGCATACCAATCATATGCTTCTTGTAAACTGATTCCCATCTGCTCAGCCAGTCCCCGTGGTCCTCCTCTATATGCTTTTCTAAAATTAATCCTTTTCGCTAAGGTCCTCGTTGTATCGTCTACCTCTTCTCCTTCTAAAACGCCTAATAAGGTTCTAGCTGAATCCGCATGAAGATCACGTGAATTAACCGCTTTAATAAAATTAGCATCACCGGAAAGATACGCAAGCAATACAAGTTCAGCAGTACGATAATCTATTTCTAATAATTTCCAACCAGGAGGGGCGACAAAAATATTACGTAAATCTGATTCTTTAGGAATGTTCTGCATATTGGGAGAACGAGCAGACAATCTTCCTGAATTCGTCCCTTCCGTAAAATATCGACAATGTAATCTTGAGTTACTATCAATATAGGGGAGTAATCCATTCTTTTCATCGTCTTCGTCTTTCGTGCCAGTTTTACCGTCTAAATACGTCGAACACATTTTCTTTAGATGACGTATTTCCGTAAGCAACTTAACTACCGGGCTTTGATTTTCTAGTTCTACTAAGACTTCTTGACCTGTGGAGGGAGCACCCGTATCTGTACGCGCAAGAATCGGCAAACCTAATTTGTCAAACAATATACGAGCAACCTGTTGAGTAGAACCCTCATTAAAAACTTCTCCAGCAGATTCATACAATTCTTCTCGTTTTACTTTAATCAAACCACGATATTCTTCAGCTTTAGCAAAAAGTTTATTTTTATCTACTAAAATTCCTCTATAGGAGATTTTAGTCATTGTTCTACGAAGACGCATGGCATGATCAGAATAAAAGTTATACAACTTTTCTTTTTGTAATCGCTTCTCAAACATGTAGAACAGCATTAAGGTAAAATACGAGTCATCGGAATTATATGTAAACAATGATTCTTTATCAGCTTTACAATAATCCCCCGGTTCATTATCTACTTCATCTAATATACTTTTTTCATAACCAGCCCCAGACGCTATGAATTTCTTAACTAAATATTTTAATTTATGCGGCTCTGTTTCTTCTAATAACAAATGAGAATCAATAGTGTCAAAATCATAATTAGCAAAAAGTTGATATTTCCAAAGAAATCTACAATCAAAATCCCCTCCATGAAAAACAAATTTTCTTGATTCTAAAAAGAATTTTAATGTATTACGAATAGGACAAAACGGATTACGCAAAACAACATATTCACAAGAACCCACGTCTTGTTTACGAAACATGGTCATGAAGACTAAGCTTTTATACGTGTTAGTCTCTTCTATTCTATAAGTAAAAGAAATAGAAGTTATGTCATCTTTTTTGTTATCTAATCCGGTAGTTTCTATGTCACAGGAGAATAATGTGTCCTCCGGTAAAGACATCAATTCTTGCAAACCAGCTAGTATGTCTTCCCTCTTATAGGCAAAGTTGCGGTCATGTTGGGCTAACTCGTCATACTTCAGACCGTTTATATAATCAGCCGATCTACGTATATCCAATTCAATAGTAGAAACGGAATTAGAACTATAAAGAACTACACTAGGATCAAAAGTAGCAATAGCAGAGTATTGTTTACCTAGAAAATCTACTTTGAAAAACTGTCCTCGACGTTCTGATATTTTCTGCTCTTTGGTAAGAACCTGTAATACAGCATTGCCCAATAAGAGAACTAATTTAGGTTCCCAATCAGGACGAGGTAAATCTAATAAACCATTATTTTCATGGCAAACACGGAGTTGCGGAACTTTGGGTTTGAGGTTCCCCGGCAACTTACAACGCATCAGTGTAGTGAAATAACAATCTTGTGGATTGATACCCGCTTTCAAAAGCGTATTATTAAGTAGAGTTCCCCCCGGACCATTAAAATTAAGATTGTTGACAATAGAAGCGGCATTGATTGACGTTCCTACGATCAACAAACCATTCTTGCCGGTTCCTTTTCCGTACACTCCAGAGCGTCTATAAAGTTGATTATAATTGTCCTTTGCTTCGCTAGTTTCCCAGAAAGAGCATTTCTGACATCTACGTTCGTCAACATAATATTTTAGAGGCAAAATGGACTCCGTTATTTATCGACTTTAGCAAAATTAAATTCTTGAACAGAATAAATTCTATTAAAAGAAAAATAACCTACTATATCACGTCTATAAAAGGTCAAATTTTTATCGGTAGGATTAAAGATACTGATATAGGTTCCGTCAACTTCTTTACCTACAATAAGATGAGATTGTATTAACAATCCTTCAGACAGAGAATACAAACTAGGACTAAAAGTAGCAGCATAGTATTCGGGTAATACAAAATAAAACCCCAAATCAACAGATTTGATTTCTTGTGGATACAGATTAAAGGAATACGGTGCAAAGACTTCTAACGCACTCAATTGTTTATTATGTTTAGGAGCAGGTATTTCATGGTCATAAATATTTATATTTATAGAAATATCGCCTTCTGAAGAAGTGATTTTACGCCAGCGTGAACACACTGGACAATTGTAAAAATCAATTAAATCTCTTACCGCTTCTAATCTGTCCCCTTTTGCTGTTACTATAATGTTTTCTATTACTTCTTCAGTGGATGTTTCGGGAATCGGATGTTTACATAGTTTCTTAGAAGACATTTCTAATTACCAGTCCTCTCTCTTTTACCACAACCATTATTTCCAGTAATTCCCATACACACCCAATACATGCCTTGTTCTACACCAAAACCGGCAAATTTCACAGCTTGCATGGTTCCTGTACAATCGGCGCATAAATGCTTCTTTTGTAAATCTTTCTTAGCTTTCTTATCACTTGCAATTTTTGCAGCCATTATTTTAACTCCTTTCCGATCATTTCTTCATAGAGTTTTGTAATTTCAGGTCTAATCTCTTCAAAACTACCAGTAATAAAATCACGAGCAATCATGTCTTTTGTTCCAAAAATAACATGAACAACATGGGGAGCCTTATTTTCGTCCACACCAACAAAGGCTTGATACTGATTAACTATCTGCGTACCAACCGCGTCTTCTAAATCCCCCGTTTGATTATGAACAATGTAGTCTGGATCGTGAATAGTCTTAGGATGAGCAGCAGAATATGGATGATCTAAGGCCGCTAGATCTTTTAGCGTATGATCGGTTTCCGATACGTTTTGCTTTATCTTTGCTTCTAACAGCTTAGCTGAAGCTTTCAGAGCTAAAGCCGCCCCTTTTTAACCGCTAACTCCAGACTCAGGAGAGGTTTCTTTCTCGCCATTATCTTCCCCCAGTAATGTTTCAATATCAGTTTTACTTTGACTGAAACAATTATCCGCACCACATTTAGGACAATTAGCTGACAAAGAAAAATCTCCTGAAATGGAAATACGCAATCCCTTATGTTGAATGATTAACAAAGAAATAGGATGAATTTTACCTAAAATCTTCGACTTACATTGACTACACATCCAGTTTTTTATCATGCGTCTTACAGAATAATCCTGCCCTTCTTGATCTTGCGTATTTTATATAAATCTTCTAACGACTCCTCATTGACCATTTTCTAAGCGCCTCTTAGCAATCTCAGAGACCGTATCCAATAACTCACCGGCTAATTCAGGATTATCATTCATGATCATAGTTGCGTAAACAACCAGACATAAAGACGCTTTCTCGTCATGCTCTGGAATAAAAGTAAAAGTAAATTCCTTTACCTCTTCTCCATTACTATTTCTGATAACCGTAAACTTCTTATGAAGTCCTTCACCCATATAAAACATAACTAATCCTCGTTATTCCATACTTCTTTTAACTTTCAAAATCAAGCCCGTTAATTGTGTTACCTGTCCTTGAACTTCTATATACAATTCTTGAATATTCTTAACCATGTTATAATTAACGGAAATTTGTCTTTCCAGATTTTCTAGCTTTTCTGACACAAAAACCATTTCATTAGAAATATGGTCAATATTGAATTTGAAATCATGTTCAATTTTTTCAAAACGTATCTGCACTTCAGCTTTATAGTCTCGCCAATCTTGCGTAAAATCTTTTATATATTCTTGCGTCTTTTTGAATTGAAAAAACACACCAGCAATGAACGAGACTATCCAGGTAACAAAGCCGGTAAGAACGATCTCCGATAAGATAGAACTGACCTGAACTTGAGAAAATGAACTAAATAAAAAGTAAATTGTAGATAATACAATTTCCATTACCTTTAATTAATATAATAACCAAGGTACCGTGAGAGTGTCTGGTACACTACTAAATTATTAGTTACGATTCTATTTATGGGGGTAATTTGTAATCTCATAATTATATTCCCTGAAAAAACTGCGTTGTTTAAAACGTTATTTACCGCAGTCCAAATACCGTCAGATTCGTCGTAAGATATTTTACTACTACAAAATACGTTTAAACCTATGCGGTCAACAGCCGGAACTAAATTTCTACCTTCAAATTGTTCAATGTTTACAATAGGGTATGTTGGGTTATGTAAAGTAAATAAATTAGTAAAATACACTTGCTGCCCAACCAAGGAAGTTATCCCCGATTGAGCAAGCAAGAAATTTCTCACAGAAACTTTTAAATCAGTAATATCTAACATATATTCATTATAACATATTAGATGACTTTTAATTCCTTTTCAATCTTATACAATAAATCATTAAGTTTTTCGGCTTCTGACTTGTTTACCAAAAAATAATTATTAGCATGATTTGGAGCAACAGATACGGGAGGAGAAATTATCTGACTAACAGCTTTATGGATGTTATAAGCAAACTCCTTCGTTTCTTTGCTACCAGGAGTGTTTTCTTTAACCATACCCAAATGAGCGCATAAGGTCAAACTCTTCAAAAGATGCAATTTAGTCAATTCTACTACAGGTAGAACAAATGTACCTTTTGAAAGAAGTACGCATAAATTCAAACAACGGAAAGCGGTATCATAAATTTGATCTTCAATAAGGTGCATAGCCAAATTATAATAAGACCGTGGATCATTTGGGAATGCTTCCATTTGCTTTAAATTCAAACCAATATACCGCTGCATTTTCTTATAAGCCCCGTCATCAGTCGCCCAAAAATATCCATAATGTAGAAGTTTAACAGGAGAGTGCATTAAAGACATTTTGAACTTTCTAACGGAGTCATCAATGGTTTCGTGCAAAAGACCCCAATACTTCACTTTCCCATCTAAATGGTTAAACAATCGGATAGTATTAGTAACTACGCTTGGTTTATTATTCTTCTGTAAATTATCAATACTAAACATATGCGCCTGATGAGGACTCGACACTAAGCGAAGCAACACACGCGCATCAATGATACGTTCGTCAATATCTAACTGAAAGATAAAGTCTGTTTTTGCCTGTTCAATAATAGTATTCCTTCCTTCAGCAAAGTTACCTTCCATTGAACAAGTAATAACCTTTGCACCAAACTTATTTTTAGCAATCTCTACACTTTCATCCGGGATTTGATCTCTGTCATTACCTAAAAGAATAGCGTCAGACCATGACCAGATATGTTCTAGCCACTCGTTTAACTTGTCTCCTCCCGTAGCACTAGGAGAATAAGTAGACACTTGTTTCAATTTAAGAGGATACAACTGTAAATTTCTTTCATCCTGAAAATAGCGATAATCATTTGTAGGGTCAGTGGTCTTTACAAACTTATATGCTTCTTCTCGTTCTTCTGGGGTAGAAAATGTCCAAATTAAAAGAGGAACATTGGAAAAACGTAACAATTCTTTTGGCAGTACGGGTACGTACCCTACCTGACTTGCTAACGTATATTGTCCAAGAATACGCCTACCAGGAATAATTTTACTCAAACGAACACTAGAACTATTTAACCAAATACCGTCAAACCGCCAATTCTCCGCATCCCACATATAGAATTCAGACATGGCATAACCGAAAATTCCATTGTGAGGAGGATTCATCAATTTGTCAAAATTGGTACGATCTATGTAGGCTGGAAAGGTTTCAATGCCTTCTAGAGCCAATACCCAATCACAACCGTCATTCTCTGCCATCTCTAGCATGGCATTGTAATCACGTTTGTCATCAATCGGTGAAAAGAATTTCTCATAATGGTCAACTTTCGCCCATTCATTAGGACAAACCATCTTCATGTATTGAGCGACCTTCTGAGAAGAAGAACAATCTTTAATATAGATTTTATCTGCAATACTCGACATTCTAACCAGAGAAGCCGCTAACTTAGCTAATTGAAACTCAGTACGAATATGAATCTTGTACATTACGGCAAGTTTCTTCGTAGACTTTTCTTCATTAAAAATAAACTGAGACGTTGATCGTAAATGTTTTTCTGGTTCAGGAAAGAAAACATATGTATCTCCAGAAATGATACTGACAAAATTCTTCTGAAGAAGCTTCAACATATGTTGAGTAATCATGGTTGTTCCGTCATGCTTAGTCTTTAGAGAAAAATCGGGAAAACCACACTCCTTTACTACTTCTTTAGAAATCACATAACAAACATCACAACCTAAACCTGACACAATCCACTTCTGTTTTTCATTAGAAGCAAACATGTCGATCAAGCGATTATTGATTTCTAAGATATTACTTCCTTCCAATTCAGGAGGAAGGGTTAAATGCTGATTGCCAACCTTGCCATTGAATACGGGCAAAACTAACCCAGGGGTACCAGATTCATAAAAATCTTTGAAATTCTTATAACAAAAGGTCATCTTGCCTAAAAACGTAGGACTTACGATTACGCCTAACCGTAAAAAACAATAATAAGACGTATCCCTGCTCTCCAGCAGAGTCAATAATTGCTTTGATTCCCCCAGAGGCTCAACAATAACCGTGATATTAGAATTAGAAATGTCGGCTTTTGTTTCCTGTTGATAAATTCCTTGTACCAGTCCATCAAAAACCTTATCGAAATCATTAACTAAAAAAACATATGGCGTGGTATTCGGTAATGAAGAAAAAATAGATTTTAATGAAGAAATACTGTGTTCAATTAAAACGTTCTCTCTGCAATCAATTACTACTGTACAAGTGCTATCATTCCTTTCTTTTAGATTTTTGAAGGACTTTAACATATAAGACTAAACCTCGTAATGAATTATTTCTTTACCCCTTTCTTGGAAACTGATTTTGTCGCTCTGTTTACTGTACGATAAAAGACATAATAATCAGACAACCCTTGATTTGCTCCGAACTCTACTACATTTTGGATAACAGAATGCAACACCCATCCTTCTCTTAACATAGTAGTAAGAACACCTCCCCCAATATAAAAACCGGATTGTATACGAACCGTCTTAATTTCTTTCATAGACACCTCTTCCATTTTTTATTATTTCATTATAAATTCTTTCTGAAGCGTTACCGTCTCCAAATAATGTATTCTTTTCTCTAACTTGATACTTTTCCCACGTGGAAAATGCGTCCATATAAAACTCTAAAGCGTATAAATCTTTACCAATCATTTTAACAAAACCATTATCCATCATCAGTGATTCTGGACGCTCAGTATCTTGTCTAAGAACTAAACAGGGAATGCCTAATACACAAGCTTCTTCTAATACACCCCCACTATCGGTTATGACAAAAGAACATTTATTTTCTAATATATAAACAAATTCTTCATAAGAAAAAGGAGGATGAATTATCTTAATATGCTTTATTACGGGATTGGTTTGTTTCAATTCTCTAACCACATTCATAATTTGTGGATTTGGATGCACGGGAAAAACAACCTCATATTCAGGATGAGTTTCAGCAAACTCCCCTATGCGTATTAAATAGTTCACAAATAAATCACTCTGCCATAATTCCCTTCTATGTAAAGTTAATAATACTACTTTTTTATCAAAAGGGCAAGAGTAATTTTTATATCCAATTGATTGTTTTACTAAATTTAACGAATCTACAATAGTATTTCCGGTTACTACAATGTTCTCTGAAGCGATGTTTTCTTGCAAAAGATTATGTTTTGCTGTTACAGTAGGAGCAAAATGAATCGTAGCTATACGAGAAATCAATCTCCTTGTCCCTTCTTCAGGAAACGGATATTGAAAATCACTGGTTCGTAAACCAGCTTCAATATGAAACACAGGAATTCTGTAAAAGAATGCCGTCAAAGCTGCTGCTAAAGAACCGATAACATCGCCATGAACAAACATTCCGTCTATGGAATGTTGTTTCAAAAATATGTCAAACTGAGTTTTATAAAAGGAAATGAAAAACGAAAGCATATCTGATAAATTCAGCATATGTTCTGGTACAGCTTCAGAACTTATGTCGGGATAAATATCAAATATGTTAAAGGCTTGATCGGCTAAATCGGTATGTTGCCTAGCATGTAAAACAAAAGGGAGAACAGAATCATTCTCCCTAAATCTGCTGATAACCGGAGCTAATTTAATTATATCTGGTCTAGTTGCCGTTGCAAAACAATAATGCATCCTTTCCTATTGATTGGAAATCCAGTTCGGATTTCCAACACGTACATAAGTTATTCCTTTCTCTGCCATTAAAGCAGAATGTTTTTCCCAAATTCCATAAGTATCCAATACTAAAGAACCTTTTCCTTTATTCTTACTGATTAATTCAACAGCATGGATTTCAAATACTGTATGCGGAGTTGCGATTAATAACATATCCCATCGTTTGAATGGATCAAAAGAATTCAGCTTATATTTTGCTAGTTCTTCTGAAGAAAACAAAGGATCGTAGACCCCTAAAATCAATCGTTGATATTCCTTTTCGTCATAACTTCCGTTAATCCTGTACATTTCCTTAAATTCTTTATAGAAAAACATTCCCGGACTACCGCCAATATCACGAAAATCTTTTCTATACCCCAAGCCTAGAATACCAACTTCAATAACGTCAACGTTCTCGTCTTTAATTCTCGTAGAAACAATATCTTCATACCTAATATACAGTTCTGTAATAATATCGTGACGATAGTATGAATCTTCGTCCATAACTGTCTGAAAAAAACGAGAATAGCTATTATCTGTCAATCCTTCCTTTAGATATTTCAAAGACAAAGGAATACACCTTCCTGAAATACCCGCTCCTAAATGAAGGGGATTCAACCGCCAATGCGTAGTGGCTAATTCAATGACTCTGTTTACATCAACGTGAGAATAAGAACTCGCTAAGTTTTCGCAGAACGTTACTTGAACATTTAATAATGCATTTTCTACAGACTTGGTGAGTTCAGCTACATCGGCAGTAGTAACTTGAATATTTCTACAGATATTAGCTAATACTTTTACCGCACGCTCTGTTGAATCTGGAGAAGCACCGCCAACTACACGCGGAAGATTAGCAACTGATTTTTCAGCATCAGCAAACCAGTCTCTACGAGGAGCAATAGCTAAATGATAATCTTCGTCTAATTTATAACCTTTATCTAACAATTGCTCAACAATTTTTTCTGTTGTTCCGGGAGTAACCGTACTTTCAATAATAATTAAAGGGCTGTCTTCATTAAAAAACAAAAGTAATTCAGAACATAATGCATTAACGATATCCATATACGGCTCATCTTGCCGTTCTGTAGGAACGGATAACAGATATGCGTCACAGTCATCTAATGCTTCAATATTTGTAGTGGCAGACAGAAGCTTTTTTTCTACCAATCCCTTAACATCTGCCTGTAGATACTGAAGGAATTCTCCAGACTTAGGAGTTGATTGATTGATAGACATAACCACATCAGGATTTGTATCATAACAAAGAACAGTATGTCCTCGTAATGCAAACGTAACTGCACTAGTAAGACCTACATACCCAAGTCCGATTTGTCCTATTCTCATAATATTAACTAGCCTTTTCGTTTGTAGTATCAGTAGTAAAAGGAGAAGGTTCATCGTCACTATCATCTACAACCTTCAATAGTAAATCTAATTTTAATTTATCTAAAGCATAATTGAGTAAAGGTAAGTTACATTCTGCTCCTACACTCATTGCTACGTCTGTTCCGTGGGGGTACAACCCTATAATAACTAAACCACGATAACCAGGATTTTTTAATTCTCCTTTAAATTTTTCTAAAAGAGTTTCACTGTCATCTAATGGCAAATCTACTACTTTCAGACGATTTTTCATATGCACTTATTTGTATAAAACCAATATTTCTTAAAACTGCTGTTGGTTTTTTCTACTAATTCAATAAAAGCTTCTTTATTACAAGTCTTAGATTTATTAAGAGAAACATTTATTTGTTTACAATCATACAAAAACTTAACTACTTCGTCATAATTCTTTATGACTTCTGCACTTCTTCTCGTAGAAATAGAACACTTTTCATATTTAGTTGAAGAGTACACAGTAAGAACCATTAAACCCACAAATCCAAACAATATAGTATATTTACGTAACATATTATTTTACTTTCTGTACCTTAAATCGTCGAAAGTCTAAATTGTTGTAAACGTAACAATCAACTATTTTATAGCCTACTGATTCAAATAAAGCAATCCCCTCTTTTTCGTTATACGGGATAGCATACGGAGAATTAATACTGTCAGTAAACCAACAGAAAGCTTCTTGCCAACTAATACCTTTTTCTTCCATCCAGGTCTTCATAGACGATTGCGCTTTTTCAAAAAGAAATTCAGTATACAACATGAAGTATCCGTAACCCCCAGAAACCGTTACTCGATACAATTGTTCGACAACAGGAAGAACGTCTACTACGTGATGTAATACGCCATGACTATTAACCACGTCAAATTGACCGTCTTCAAAAGGCAAAATATGACTATCTTCTAAGAGATGGAAATCCGCCGCCGATGCTAGAGAGCCTACATTCTTCTTAGCAATTTCAATATTGTGAGGAACAATATCTACCAAAACTACAGAATTGCCACGCTTCAAATAACTAATGGCGTCAGATCCCCCCCCACACCCATATTCTAAAACCAATTGCCCATGATAATTGTCAAACTCCTGAGCAATTTTATGTTCGGGATAGACTTCCTCTTTATTAACTGGGAATCCCCCCGCTCTAGTCCACGCTTGTTTAGTGTATTTTGTATATTTTTCCTTATCACCGTAAGCTTCATAAATATTATCAGACATAATTAAACCTCATTCAATATATTCTAGCGAGCAACCGTAAAGTCTTCAAATACACTTCCCGGTTGAATCAAGTAAGGAAATGTTTCTTGTGGCTTAATGCCCATTTCATAAGGAGAAAACATAAACCCCTTAATACGAATTTTAACCGGATATGGAGTAGTAATATTAGAGGAAGTGTAGACTTCCACTTTTACGGGATGAATACCCGAACCATTAAGCCAGCCGGGGAGAGAAACGTTACGGGAAATTTTAGTGTTACCGTATTCCCAAAGAATGAAAGCACTAGTTTTTCCATCGTCTTTCAAAATAGATACCCGTACCGGAGTGCCAAGGGGTACACAACCCACCGTTACACCGCCCGGACTCTGCACCGTAGCATACCACAACTTAACAGGGGTAGATTTGTGACACTTACCCGGTTGATAACCAATACCTGCTTCTGCGTATTGACCTACAGTAGTATTCCACAACAACACCCATCCAACCGCAAAACAACTCGAACTGGTAGCGCAATTAAACTGAGGATAATTATACATGGTAATCTCTGCTGAATTAACATGCGCTACCGGGGAAGTCCCTGTTATGCCCGTGTAATAATACTTGTAGGCTTCTGCGTTAGCAGTGAACAGTAAAATAGATAGTAATAAGACAATAATTTTCATAATTAATATCCTTTCTATTTTCAGTCTATAACTACATACCAGTTTTCATAATTAGGCTTAGTTGAAATTGCGCGAGCAGTATTATCATCTAAATCAGGATCACAATACACACTCAAGTCATTGAATGTTATTGTATGCGTTTGCATCCAAGTCTTTCTATTTAATGCAAATAATTCAATCTTATTTTTATCCATAAATCTGTTGTTTTTATAATACTCAAATGTTTGATCATAATATTTATCTAAATTATTTTTAGATAAATAAAAACATGTAGGTCTTTTTGTAGTTTCCGTACAAACCAAATCTTCTAATTTCTGAAGAGAAGATAGTAAACTCATATAATTTTATGTCCTTTCTAATATTGAGTCAAAAAACCTAAAACAATTGCAAAGAGTATTGCCCACAAAACTAATACTATAAACCCTTTGGGAATACTGTGATCGGTCACTTTTCTAACATGACCAGCAAGAAGTAATCCGAGTT
>Ga0105252_10001101_pt1 | contig 13077 bp, 13 predicted proteins | sample EasRivMeERMZT100_FD_89675 | JGI IMG/M metagenome (GOLD analysis project Ga0105252, IMG submission 89675) | Soil microbial communities from meander-bound floodplain in the East River, Colorado, USA - East River MetaG ERMZT100 | ecosystem: Environmental > Terrestrial > Soil > Floodplain | place... | reverse complement strand
GACCAGCCGCGCGCCTTCAGCGAAGGAACTTTCCGTCGGCACCGTGCCGCGGCGCTGCGTCTCGACGTGCTCGGCGTACTGGCTCGCGACCTGGCGCACGACGCCCTCGGCCGTCGCCTTGTCCGTGATGTACTCGTAGCGTACGATCTCTTTAGCCGGCTGGTCGGGGTTCTGCGCGTGCTTGACGACTTCCGACACGAGGGTCGATTGCTCGACGTCGAGCGCCGCCTTGACCCGCTGTTCCAGCGCGACCGGCTTGTAGGGCTCCGGCACTTCGGCCGCCGGGTCGGGCTTCAGGATCTGAGCCTTCAGCGCCGGGTCGGCCATCGCCTCACCGACGACTTCCGCCGGGTGCTTCCCGGTCTGGGCGTAGATGCTGCGCAGGCTGGTCGCCGTGCCGACGGCCGCCTTCATGCCCCCGAGCAGGATGGCGTTGTCCATGAAGTCTTGCCAGGTCGGCATGTGCCCTTCCAGGGCTGCCGCCGTGGTCGTCAGGGTCGCCAGTTCGGCGCCGGTCGTGCCGATCACGGCCGCAGCCTTGCCCGCAGGGGCCAGGAGGGGCGCCACGACGCGCCCGGTGCCCGCGGTGAGGCCCCCGATGGCTGCGCCCTTGCCGCCGCCCTTCAGGCCCGCCTTGGCGATCTCCCAGACCCCGGACCAGCTAAGGGCGTGGTTGTTGCTGTACGCCTCTACCAGAGCGTCTCTGAGCGCCATAGGCAGCGCGAAGGCCCCGGCACCGCCCCCGATGACCGTGCCGCCCACAGGCGCCACGGCAGAGCCTACGGCGGCCCCGCCGAGCGCACCAACGACACTCAGAGGCAGGTCCGTAAGCATCCCGGCCCCGCCGGCGGTGATCCGCTGCTGCCAGGGCAGGTTCTCGCCCATCTGCTGCTCGGGTAGCTTGCCGCGGACGGCAAGGCCGGTCGCGCTGCTCTGCATGCCGTGCCAGAAGGCTTCGCTGATGCTCTGGACGCGCGCCGGTGCGGGCGTAGCGGCGCCAACGAGCGTGTCGCCGAAGGCGTTCACGCTGCCGACGATCGGGTCGCCGAAGACGTTAGTCGCCACTGCGGATCACGCCCTTGTGGACGCCCGAAGGACCGCCCTTGGTCGCCTGGTTGCCGTCCGGCCCGATGTAGAGCGCGCCAGCCGGCAGCGCGTCGTACTCTTCGCGGGTCAGGGCGGTCGGAATCTTGGACCGAAGCTCTTCCTGCTTGCGCGTTTTCACGCGCGTCACGGCGGACTGCATGAAGTCAGGCGAGCCGAGGAACTTCTTGCTCTTGGGATCGAATAGCTCGCGCAGCGCGCCAGGGTCGTTTGCCTGGCGGGCGGCGTTGATCTGCTCCTGCGCCATCGCCGTGTACTCGTTGACGATCGCCGGGATCTGGCCTGTGAACTTCGCCGCCGCCATGTGCGGGTCTTGCTCAAGCGAGCGCTGGAAGCTCGACGCCATCGCGTAGAGCGAGGCGTTGATGCTGCGGCCGTTCTCGTCCTTCTGCTGCCGGACGATCGTCGTCAGCCACTCGCCATCGCGCGCGTGGAGCTTGCCCTGCGCGACGAGCTCGACGACCTTCTCGCTCGTCATCCACTCGCCGTTCGTGATCTTCGTCCAGGCGTTGCGTATAGATACCGGGTCAGACTTCTTTTCGGCGGTCAGGGTGTGCTCTTCGTGCCGATCCATGACCATCAACAGGTGCTCGCGCGTCTGCGGGCGCAGGTCGGCGTCATCGAGGATCGCCCGACGCGAGCCGCGGCCGGCGTACACGTCTTTGAAGTGCTTGTCGCGCGCCACGTCGTCGCGCTCGATCAACTCTTCCTTCTGGCGAGCGCGCGCATAGCTTTCCTCGGCCCGGCGGGCGCTGATTTCAGTCGTCGCCCGGTTCAGCGCGACGTTGCGCTGCTCGGACGTCAAGTTCCACTCGCCAGCTTCGAGCTTGCGTTTCGTCGTCTCCGGGTCGATGCGCGCGTAGGCAAGCGCGGCCGACATATTCAGGTTCTGCTTCAGTTCCAGCGCCATCTCGGCGCGCTTTTCCGGGCCGATGCGCGTGAAAGTCGAGATTAAGTCGTCGACGCCGCGCTCGGCTTCCGGCAAGTAGAGCGGATTACCCTGGATCAGAGCGCTGGAGCTAACGATGTACTTCTGGCCCTCCAGTCGGGCGGTCGCGGCGGCGCGCTGCACTTCGATACGGTTCGCCTGCTCGTCGAACATGAGGTACGTGTTCGCCGCGTACATGTCGAGCGACGCCTTGCCCTTCGACGTCTGGAATTCCTCGCCGACTTTCGACAGGTCGGCGTCCATTTTGATCTTCAGGTCTTCGGTGTTGGCCCCGGTCTGCGCCGCCTGATCCAATTCGCGGGCGTACTTCGCGCGAATCTCGGTCGTGCCGACGAGTGCGCGCCGCGCTTCCGCCTCTTCGACGTTCTGAAGGTGCGCGTCACCGACTTTTGCCGCCGTGCGCGCGAGCTCGCCCGTCGCCTGCGCCTGTTCGGCGCCGAAATCGCCCGCGGTCGCCGCCCGGCCGCCGGAAATAGGCAGCCCCTGGAACCGGCTGGTGAAAGTCTTGAGCGTCGGCACCGTTATGTCCTCGAAAGGCGGCCGCGCTGCGCGTACGCGCTGGCCGTGCCGCTCAGAAGCTCAGATCCCGCACGCAGATAGCCCGCCGAGCGCGCGGAGCGGCCTTCCATGAGCGACAATCCGGCCGTGCTTTCAAAGCCGCGGGCCTTCATCTCGCCGGATCGGATGATGTACTGGCGCTCGCGCTCGCTCTCCGCAGCCGTATCGGCCAGGACGTCGAACACGCTGCCCTCGTTCGCGGTCCCGCCGTTCGCTCCTTGCGCCGCGCGGATCGCGCCCAGGCGCAGATACGTCTCGCGGTCGGCGATTCGCACGAACTCGTCGGCTTCCTCGCGCGCAAACGCGGCGTTCTGCTGCTGGATCTCCGCGTTGTACTCGCTCGCGGCTTCCGCAGCCTTTCCCTGCTTGATCGCCGAGTAGGCCGATATGCCTGCCGAAGCCGCGGTGAGATACGGGATGAAACTGACGAAGCTGTCAATCATTAGGAGTCGTCCGCTACGTTGTACTGCGGCATGACGGCAACCACGGTCGCCGGAAAGGGGCCGTCCGCACGCCAATAAACCTGCCCGAGCTTGTCGTAGTCGCCTTCGAAACGCTCGCGCACGACGCCGCTGAATAGCGGCGTGGCGTCGCCGTGCTCGTCGCCCCAATTGCGCGTCAAAATCTCAGTCAACGAATTGACGTCCGGCCCGATGCGAAGACCGAGCGTGTCAACCAGCCACAGACCTAGCCTGTGGATGCGCGCCGTCTTACCTTGCTTGGACCCGTCGCTAGTGCCGCCTTCCGACGGCATCGTCTCGCCGTCGCTGCTGTAGCTGTAGCCGAGCGTGATGATCGACCCGGTGATGTCGAGCACTACCTTGCCGTTCGTCACCGTCTCGGCCGGTCGCTTCTTGCCATCGACGTACACCGCGACGCTCTCGCCTTCCAGATGCCATAGGCCCGTCACGGTGTCTGTAACCGGCGAATTGATGGTCGTCCAGCCGCAGTCGAGATGGAAAGCGTCCTCTTGCTCGTCTTCCACTTCCCATATTTTCGACATGTACTCGATGTAGCGCTTCTCGCCGCCGTTGACGTAGCGCTGAACGACGCAATAAAGCTCGTCGCGCGTCTCGTCGGGCGCAGTCACGACCGCGACGCTCTCCACGACCGGGATGAATAGCTGATCCTCGTCGCTGAAGCCGCCAAGCTCATGCCGGTGCCAGGCCACGACTTCGTGATCGCGCTCGTACGTGAGTCCGAGCAGCACGCCGTCGCTGCGCACGCACCAATTGATCGCCTGCGGCTGGCTCTGAAACGCCATCTCCACGATGGCCGGGCGCGTGATGTGCTCGGCCAGCATCGTCATGTCCGGCGCCTTGAAGCCGTCGACTTCGAAGACGTAGGCGAGCTCGCGCACCTTGCGCGACGCGCGCTGGACGAACAGCACCGCGCGCCCGGCCTTGGTCGGCGCGACCGCCGCGCTGCCGTGCTTCGTCATCGGCTTGGATGTCTTGTTGGTCGGCGTGAGCGCTTCGCCCTGCGTCGATGCGCGGATCTGCCACTCGCCCGCGGACGTGCCGGCCAGCAGCCCTTTGTCGTCGGCTATAAGCCACTCGATCGCGTTCACGTCGTCGGAATTCAGCACGTCGCTGACTGCGTTGTCCGAAGCAACTGTCCCGGCCGTGCTCGACGGCGAGAAGTTGGTATACAGGCCCGTCTTGGAGCCGTCCCATCGCTGCGGGTAAGACGTGGCGCCGGCAAGGAACAGGCGGTCCTCGAAGAACGTGCCGGACGACGGGTATCCAGTCGTGTCGGAATATATCCCCATGCGCCAGGTCGCCTTCGCGCTCGTGTTCGTGAGCGTCGACAGGACCGTCACAGTGACGACCGTCGTCGACGTCCAGCCTGTAATCTCGACGTAGCCCCAGGTCGAGCCTTCGAGAATGCGGATCAGTCGGCCGACGTCGGTCGACGCGAAGCCCGCGCCGCCGTTGATGCCCGTCACCGCGCTCGCCGTGAGCGTCACGCCCGCGCCGGTTGCGGCACTCGGCGTCAGCGTCGTAGACGTCGTGTTCGCCGTGTCGTACGGGCCGTCGGTGAAGACGAGCTCCGACAGCGTCCACGACGTCGCGGAATTGCGCACAAGCTGCTGCGGCGGAAACTCGGGATGGAAGATGTAGAGCGTGTCGGCCGACTGCGTCCAACGGATATCCGCCAGGTCCGACTCGGTGAACGACGTGGCTACTTCAATGATCTCCGCGACCGTGCCGCCGGACGAGTACGTGTCGTAGTTCGTGCTGTTGACGTTAGTGCCGTCGGATTCGTCAAGCTCGAAAGTGTTCGAGCCCGCGGTTACGTTCACGACCGCGAACTCGCGGTTGTTGACCTGCGTCATGCCAACGACGCCCGTCACGATGACTCTGTCGGCGGCCGCATACGTGTCGGCGCCGACGTACGTCAGTACGGCCGGGTTTGCTTTGCTGATCGCGCTGATGTTCTGCGCGGTCGCGGTCAGGATGCCGTGCTCGGTAAAGAACCGGATGTACTGATGGCCGAACTCCAGAATGTACGTCTGCACCGTCGAGTGACGAAACGGAACCAGACGCGAGACACGGTCGTGATGCTTGGTCTGGTGCAAGAACGCCGTGCCGGGCCTGCGCGTCCACGCGCCTTGCACAAGCGGAATGGCGTTCAGGCAGGTAAAGAGCCCGCCCTTGTAGGCGTCAATGTCCTGGCGCCCGAGCAGCAGCGCGCTCAGTTCACCAGCGTTGAATCCGTTTTGGATATCCGAGGCGCGGCCCATTTAGCGCCTCGCCGCTATCCAGTCGTCCTCGGGGAAGTCAATCGCGCCTTTCTCGATCGCGCCCGCACTCTTCGCTTCCGCGATGGCGTCCTTGTATTGATCCTTCGCATCGTTGATCTTCGACGTGCTCTGTGTGATTTCTTCGCAGCACTGCACGGCCAGGCGGCACGCGAAGGCTTCAATGAAAAGGTCGTCGTAGAAGTTCGGGTCGTCGATGAACGCGAGGTAGCGGATCTCCAGCGGCGCGCTTGTCGTCGACAGGATGTGCAGGCCCTCGATCTTCCAGTCGACGTTGACGCCGGATTCATCGTCGCGCAGCAACCGGAGGAAGTCATTCGGCTTGCTGTACCTATTCCAGTCACCCCAGACAGGCCCGTCACCGTCGGCCGCGATGGACGCGCGCTTGATCGCGAAGGACCAATCGTAGCGCCGGAGCTCGGCGCGAAGCATCGGCACGTACGCCAGGTTCAGCGTGCGCGCGTTCGGGTGGTCCTGCGTCAGCGATTCGAGCTTGCGAGAAACCCCGAGCTTCTGAAGCGCGAGGTTCGCGATCTGGACTTTAGATGCGGCCATCGGCGGCCGCCTTTACAGCGCCTCGATGTCGAGCGTGACGCCGAAGGTGTTGATGATGCCGGTCGGCGTCCAGGCAGCAAGCGCGCGGAGCACCAGCGTCAGCGAGCGCGACGCGAACGCAAGACCGTCGAAATTGAACATGTAGCCGGGCGGCCAGGGGTACTCGGGCACGTTAGCCGCGAGCGGCTGCACGAGGGTGGGCATCACGCACTGCACTTGCGACGTGCCGGCGGCGACAGTGCCGAGCGGCCCGGTCCAGCCAGTGTCGTCCAGGCGGAAGCGCGCGACGGCGAGCGCCCGCGTCGCCGCCGCGATGGGGTTCGTCACGTTGTCGCCGACCGCGGCCGGCACTTCAGGGGTGCGGAAGAAAAGAAGCTCGAAGTCGCTGGCGGTCGTGACGACGTTGCCGGACGCGGCCGACAGGTCGACTTCACACGACAGAATGCGCGCCTGCTGGAAACCCGACAAATCCCACGTCGCACGCACGACCGAGCCGGCCGTCGCGTGGTTCGAAACTTCATCGCCAGCGGCATACGCGGTGTTGTCCGCGGGCCGCGCGATGGTGCTGCGCATCCGAAGGATCTTGCCGTAGCTCATGGGCTTAAACCGGCGGCCAGGCTGCTTCGACGATCTTGGACTTCAGCTTCTCGATGTGTTGCAGGAGCTTGCGGCGGCCGTCGGCGCCTTCATAGGCCGCCTTCAGATAGTACAGGCCGATGTCGATGCTCGCCGGGACCGCGTTCGCGTTCGCGGTCGCGACGTCGACGTCCTTGCCGCCAGCGGTGCCGGCGACGGCAGTCGCCATCTCGGTTGTGGTCAGGGAGAAAACGGTTGCTTCGTTCGCCATCGGATCTCCGAAAAAGGCCCCGAGCGGCTAGGGGTAAGCCGCTCGGGGGATACGACTACTACTCAGGAAGCACGTACTCGACGCGCATGCCGTGCGCGATGCCAGCGCCGAGCGCGGTCACGATCGTGATCGCGATGTCGACTTCGGCGTCGCCGGTTGCTCCGGCGGTGCTGATCGCCGTGGCGTAGGCGGTCGCGATGCTCTGGTTCCGCTCCACGGAAGTCGGCGTCACAAGCAGGCTGGCGCCGTCTTTTTCCGCCGCCATGTCGTAGGCGGTGGCGAAGACGTCGTCATCTATCGCGATGCCATCCGGGCGATACAGCCCGCACTTGACCGACCCGCTGGTCGTGGTAGCGCCGAACATTTTGATGTCCGTCACCATCGCGCGAACCGGAATCCGCACGAAGGTATACCACTGGCCGGCGGTGCCGCCGGTGAAGCTGGCGGCAGCCAGGTTGCCGGTCGCCACGCGAACCACGCCGCCCTTTTCGAGCGCGTTGGTCTTCGTGATCGGGCTCGCCGATTGGTCGAGAACGTTTTGTGAACTGTTTACAAGAGCCATGTCTGGTTCTCCTTAGATTTGGTCGTCGGCGAGGACTTGGATCTGCTTGCCGGCTTGCGTGCGGGTCGCGCCGACCGTCATGCATGTGTAGACCTGCATCGCGTGACGCTTGTCGGGCCGCTCGCTCAACTTGGCAACGATGTCCTTCCAGACGCCCAGGTGCATGCCGGACTTGACCCAGACCGGGATCAGGCGGTTGCCGCTCGTGATCGTCAGGCGCTCGGTGAGAGTGAAGTCCACACCCATGAAGCGCTTTACGCGACCGTTTTCGAGGACGCCGCTGGAGCCATAGTCCTTGTTGATGACTTCCATCTCCTTCAGCAGCGCGTCGTGCTCGTAGCTGCCGATGGCGCCGTACACAGGCTCACCCAGGTCGCCCTTGTGGGCGCTGATCAGCTTCTGGATGGCGCTCTTCAGCTTGGCGCTGTTCAGGGACGACGCCGTGCCGCCGACGTTGACGCCGACCTGATAGTTGGTCGTGTCGAACGATTCCGACGTGGTGCCGTTTTCGCCCTTGTAGGCGGTCGCGAAGAACGCGGCAATGATGATGTCGTCCACCTTCCGGCTCATGCCGGCGGCGGCCGCGACAGCATACGGGCTGGTGAGCTCGATGATGGCGCGAAGCTGGTCTTCGTTGTCGATCAGCGAACCCCACTCGACGTCGAGCGGGAACACCCAACGCTTGTCTTGCGACAGGTCGAGCAGGGGGGTGTCGGCGTGACGGCCGGTCGCGACTTGCGCGGTGGCTTCGCCGAACTGCTCCACGACGCTCGCCGCTTTGCCGACATAGCTGCCGACCGTAACGAGGTTGCGGAACCGCGAGTCCTGCTGTTGCAGCAAGAGCTCGACGTTCGCCTTGTACTGTTGTACTGAGGCTACGGTAATGGAATCAGGCACAATGGCCTCCTAAATTGGGAACTGCGAAAAACTCACCGTTTTGCGCTGTCAGGCTCGCGCTCGCCGGCTTGTCCCAATTCGGGGGCCTTGCTGGTGACTGCCTTGCGGGGGCGGGGCCTTGTCCGCGCAGTCACCAATATTCAAGACCAGTTTATCACGCGGCTATTTCAAGTCGTCCAGCGCCTTCTTCGGCAGGCCGAGCGCTGTGCCTTTTTCGACCCACGTCGCCCAGGCTTTCGCCGACTCAAGAACGCCCGCGGCGAACCCGTCCTTGTGTGGGATCGGGTTCTTCGCCGCGGCTTCCAGGCAACGCATGCGCACTTCGACCGGCGTCATTGCGGGTACGCGGCCTTAAAGAGCGACTTGCGCTTCTCTGTGTTCGCTTTGTGTTGCGGGTGCATCGGGTCTTGCAGCGACTTGACGATGTTCTGGTCGGCAGCCATCGCGGCAATTTGCGCCTGCGCTTCCGCCGGCGTGATGCCGGTGTTGAACGCCGGCCCCTTGCCGCTGCCCGAGCCCACGAAGCTGTCCTCGCTCAACTTGCTGCCCAGGTCTGCGAAGAACTTCCACGTTCCGGCGTAGCCGACCGTGCGCTCGATCGCGTCGATCATCTCGGCCGAAAAGCCGAGGGCTTGCGCGGCGCTCGATGCGGCCGACATCTTGCGCTCATGCCCACCGCCCCACTCCTTGAGCAGCGTCTGGCGATCGTTGTGGACCGCGACCTTGTAGCTCTCGTCGCGCGTCTTCAGTTGCTCGGTGATGTACTTGTTGTGCGCCGCGGTGATTTCCTTGACCTGCCCCGGCAGCAGCCCGGCCTTGTGGTACGTCTCGCCGGCCCACTTCACGAAGCCCGGATCGTGCTCGAAGCCCTCCGGCGCGGAGAACTCGTACTTGTCCGCCGTCTCCGGCAGGCCGAGCTTCGACAGCACGCCGCGCACGCCGGCGGGGTCGTCCGCGCGCGGCATGGTCAGCAAGCTATTCGGATCGCGGCCGATCAGCCTCTCGGCGCCTTGGTACGACTTGATTACGTCGCCCGGGTTCGACCAGCCTTTGTTCTTGACGTAGTCGGCGGTCGCCGGGTCGGCCGAGCCGTGCCAGGGGGTTACTGCGGCACCGGCGCCTGCACCGGCCCCCGCGCCTGTTCCTGTTCCTGCCGCGGCGCCTGCACCGGCGGCTCCTGCTCCTGCTGCGCCGGCGTCGCCGGTTCCTGCTCCTGCTGCTGCGGTCGTCATTGCCTTATCCTTTCGGGGGCTGTCAAAGTCCTAATTCCTTGAGTCCATTAATGAAATCTTCGGGATGCAAAAGAGACATGCAAGCGTTGTCGCCGTACACGCAGCCTGTGAAGTGATGCACAAGCAGCGGCCAATTCGACTGGCAGCCGTAGCACGCCAGATCGCGCGGGCCGACATAGCGCGCCTTGAACGTCTGGCTGCCGTGCCGCGGGATGTAGCGGTGCTTCGGCAGCGTCGTGCCGCTGGCGAACACGATCGGCACATCGGTTGTGCCGGCGAGATGCAGCGTCCCGCCGTCGACGCCGACGACGGCCGCGGCATGACCGAGCACGTCGCGGAGCTCAAGCAGCGTAGTTTTCTCGCGCAGGTCGATAAGGCACTTGAAGATTTCCGGCGGCAGCATGTCGGTCTGCTCGCGCAGCACGACGGGTTTCAGCGCGCCGTCGACCTTCGTGTGCGTGTGGCTCGTCTTCGTGCCGGTGACGACCGGCGCATAGCCGTTGTCCAGGCACCACTGCATGATCAGGCCGTAGACGCTCGCGCGAAAGAGCTTGTTGTCGCTCGTCGCGCCGACCGGGAAGACGACGTAGCGCTTCGGCAGATCGTTGAACCGTTCGCCGAGCGGCGCCGCGGTCGGGTAGCTGCGCTGCTCCATGTTCTCGGGCCGCGCGTTGATGAGGAAATTAAACGCGAAGTCGACCATATGCACGCGGCAGCGCGTGTGCTGGTCGAACACCGGCGCGTTGTACGAGATAGGCTCGCCGGCGAGCGCGTCCTTGCGATCCTCGTACTTGAACGGGAAGGTGCTCAGATCCTTCAGCACGAACTTGCCATACGGCGCGAGCAAGTGCGCAACCAGATCGTGCTGCCACTGCGGCACCCAGACGTGCATCTCGGGCGTGTCGGCGTAGAACTTGCGCGCGAAGACGAGGGCCGGCAGCGACGAAATCATGTCGCCGAGCGCGGCATGGTTGATGACGAAGTGGTGAACTTCGTGCGTGAGAATCTGCTTGCGGTCGCGGTACATCAATCCTCGCTCGCCGGGCGACCGCTGTAAAGTTCCCAAAGCTGCGCGGGCGACAGATTCAAATGCTGCGCGATGCGCAGCCACACTTCGCGCCGGCCTTCGGCCATCGCGTGCGCCCGCGGGTCGACATGAAAAGTCGATTCGTGGGCGCGGCAGAAGCGAGCCAGGTCTTCGAGCACGGTCCGCGCGAGCGGGCCGTTGAACGTCTGCTGGTATGCGAAGCGCCGCTCGCCAAGCGCGCGCCTGACCAAGTCAACCAAATCCATCGTCCCCCTTTAAGCGGCGGGTGCCGCTTTGATCAGTCCTGATACCGCAGGCGCAGCTTCGATCGCCTTTTGTTCTTGCGCAGCCTTCGCACGAGCCTGGCGCTTCGCGAGCACTTCTTCCTCGGAGCTCGTCCACGCGACCGGCGCACCGTTGATATCAAGAATCTCGGGCATCGCGCGATCAAAGTTGAAATGGTCCAGCGGTGACGGGTCGGCCGTCATCTTCGTGTACTCGGCGGCAGAGGCGAGGGCGCGCATGAAGCCCGCGGCCTTCTCGGCCTTCGCCATGCGGGCCATTGGGTTGTCGTACTCGATCTTGTACTCGACCGCCGCGTCGAGCAGGATGCCCGGCACCGGCGGCAGCAGCCCCTGGCGCGCGAGCAGGTCGATTTCGCGTTCGATCATGGGGCCAAGCCACTCGGCTTGCAGGCGCCCGGCGGTCGGCGCGAGCAGCATGCCCTTCTCGCGGGCGCGCTCCAGCACTTCGGTCGCCGTCATCTGCGGCGTGTCGATCAGGATCTGGAAGAGGGTAATGAGGAAGGCGTCGTTGATGATCGCCTTCTCCATGTCCATCATCTTGTCGCCGACGGCCAGGTTGCCGGTCGGCAGCACGTCGATCAGCCGCTTGCCATCCTTCGAGATGCCGCCCTTGTTGAGCGAGCCAGCCTTCAGGCTGAACGAATTGAGGTTGCCGTCGTCGTGCGCAAGGAGCACCGGATCGACGATGCGGTGCCCCTGCTTGAGTACCGTCTTCTTCTGCTCGTTGAGCACCTTGATCGACGGCAGCACCCACTGTGCCGGGCCGCGACCGTAGACTTCGCCGCCGGCCTGCGTGTAGCGCGCCGTGGAGAACGGGAAAGTGGCGAAGCCCGACTCGCGCAGCAAGCCGTGATCGGTGTTCGACTCCATCATGTAGAGCGAGGCGAAGGGCATCCCCTTCGCGTCCAGGCGAGTCGGGTCGCGGTCCTCGCGCGGCAGAACGACGTGCAGCACGTCCGACTTCTGCTCGGTCTGCTGCGGCGCCCGCGCCTTCTCCTGCACGTCGGCCGGCGCCGAGGCACCGAACTTCTGCACGATCTGGCGCGCGGTCATCGGGAATGAGCGATACATCGTGTCGATGATGCCGGCGTGGTTCTCGCACCAATACGACTCGGCGAGCGGGATGTTCTTGTAGCGCAGCCCGCGGCCCTGCTCGGGCTGGTCGATGAAAAGCGAGCCGTTGCCGTACATGCCCAGGCCGTGATAGACCTGCTGGCTGTTGCCGACGAAGTTCGCGATCGGCCGGTAGCGATAGTCGTACAGGCACTGCGACAGGTCGTCGAAGAACGCGCGCACGCTGCGATGACGTTGCAACGTCTTGTCCAGCACCTTCAGGATGTGCCAGATGCTGTTCTGCGGCGTGGCGAGGGATTCCATGACGCTCGCGAAGCGAAGCGCCGCGAAGGCCGCGGTCGCGTCGAACATCTGTTCGGTCTTCTTCTCACCGCCGGAGCCGAGCGTCAGGTTCTTGCCGCGGGAAGTGAACGAGTCGACATGCGCGGGCATGAGCCGCGCGGCCGCCTCTTCCCATTGGGTATCGAAGTTCGCGCGCTCGGTGCGAAGCGTCCCGAGACGCTGAATGTGATGCTGAACGAGCTCGTTCACAGCGAGGCTAGTGGCCGAGCAGCTTGCGCGATTCGCCTACGCGCTTGCGCGAAACCGTGAGCCCTACCTTGCCGAGAAGATCCGCGGCGTTGTCGTTCCTCGTGACGCCGGCAGCGCGCGCCGCGCGCCCCGCCATCTGGCGCCGCGTCTCGAAGTCGCCCTCGCGGTTCTCGACCGAAGAAGATGTGCGACGGCCCATGTCCAGTGCCGCTGCGCCAGTAGCCGCAGGCATTTCAGGACCGCCGCCGAACGCGCCGGCCAGGGTCGGCACGGACGTGGACAGAAGGAGGAGATCGGTCGAGCTCAAGCCGCCGGCGATGGATGTGGCACCCCCGCCGGATGCACCGCCGGACGCGCCGCCGGATGCGCTGCGGGATGCGGAAACAGCCGCATCCTGCGCCAAGCTGGAGCCGCCCGCGGCGAGCGCAGCGCCCGAGTACCCCGGCAGCGTCGCGGTCGGGATCGTGGTCGCCGTCAGGCCCGAGCCGAAGGTCGTGGACGCGGGAAAAGATGCGCCAGTGCCGAACGACGCACTGCCCAGGCCCGCACTCGTGCTTGCCGGGGTCGAGAACGACGCTACGCCAAGGTCGGCCGACGCCGCGCCGGCAGTAGTGCCGCCCGACGCCGCGCCGGCGGCGCTGCCGCCCAACGCCGCAGCCGCGCCGAAGCCGG
>Ga0105252_10001100_pt1 | contig 13085 bp, 14 predicted proteins | sample EasRivMeERMZT100_FD_89675 | JGI IMG/M metagenome (GOLD analysis project Ga0105252, IMG submission 89675) | Soil microbial communities from meander-bound floodplain in the East River, Colorado, USA - East River MetaG ERMZT100 | ecosystem: Environmental > Terrestrial > Soil > Floodplain | place... | reverse complement strand
TAATCTGAGATCAGTGCTGCTGCACCAAACGCCTGTGCCGGATCAGCTTCAGGCGAGGATGTCAGGGCAGCAGCCTGAGTCAAAGACTCCATTCTGCCATCCCACATCTTGAAGTCTAGTCGCCGCTTCCGGTACGCGGCAAACTTCGGGTTCTTGGCATACAGAGCTGCAACCTTTTGATTAACCTGCCTAGCCACCATGTTGCTGATGTATCTCTCATCATCCATTTCCTTCTGCTCGTGCCATTGGAAGCCAGCAGCAAACTCCATGTTGAAGCGCATCCGGTCGAAATCATCCTTCCAATAACAGCGCGCCTTCTTGATCTTCTTGCACCACTTCTCGGCACTAGACTTAACTGACTGAGGTATCTCAACCTCACTCATTGGTACGCTCCCATATTGAGCACGCTGCTCAGTAGGGGCTTCTGCTGTATAATTCTCCATACCTTAGTTGTCTAGGAAAGCGAGCTGACGCTCATGCTCATTGAGTCTACAGTTGTTCTTAATCCACCGCATGGTTATAACGGGGGATGAGAAGTCCTCAGAGGGCGGCAAGCTCGCCAACGATCCCTTCCCCATCTTGTCCAAGCCAAGACCGATGTAAGCAAATGCATCCACAACGTCGTCGTGAGCGCCAGCCGGAAACTTCAAGAACTGGGCCAATATCTCTCCAAAGCGAGAGTGGAACCTAGGGAAGCGAACCTGTCCCGACGCCATCCGGCCCCTTATGCTCTGTGCCCTAGTCATCTTATCCTTTGCAGGCTTGATGGGTTCTACAAAGCTATACACACCAGCCTCTTGCATCGCTATGTTGAGAAAAGGTCCAATAGCTTTGGTTATCTTTTCGTCCTCTGCCCACCATGTGATGGGGCGCCGTCGACGCATGAGGTCGATCATAGTGCTGACCGTCTCCAAGGGCGCTAGCTTATCCCACACAATATCAGGCAAGATCCAAATCGTTCCCCGGTGGTCGACTCCAAAGGGTATCATAGCGCTAAAGTCGGCTTCCTCCTTAATGCTAACAGCATGGTCAGATGCAACATACACCCTCATCTCCTTCAGATCAGGGAGTTCGTGCTGCTCATAGGTATGGCTCTCGATCCACTCCCTTCGAAAGTAGTCGCCATCTGCTGGTGTCGGATCACCTTGATAGAGGCTGCTCCAGACCATAGGGTCTTTCTTCGCATCAGCCAGCAGCCTATCATTAAAGTACTCCTTCCATAGCATCTCACCCGGCACCCTTCCTAGAGGATCATTCGGACCCGCCAGCATGGGCAACTGGATAACAGTCCATTCGCTTCCCTCATCCCGCAGTATGCACCCTGCCAGATCAAGTTCATGCCAGCGGGTCTGAATGAGCACCACCTTGGCGTTGGGCTTAAGCCGAGACCGAAAGTCAGTCTTATACCAGTTGTAGTTCCTCTTTTGGATGACCTCACTCCAGGCGTCCTCTCTGCTTCCCACCGGATCATCAATCAACCCCAGATCTGCCCTGAAGCCCGCAATGCTCTTGCCAACGCCTGCTGCCATATACTCCGATTGGTGGGTCGTTGCCCAACGGCCTGCTGCCTGGGAGTCCTCTCTCAGAGCATACCCAAGGGCATTGGAGTGCTCCTTAATGAGGTTTCTAGCCTTCCTGCCAAAATCTTCAGCCAGATCAGCGCTATGCGAAGCCGTCAGGATTCTGCTGTTTGGGCTTTGCGCCAAGAACCACGGCGGGAAGAGCATTGAGCTATACGTGCTTTTGGCACTCCCCGGCGGCATTATGACCATCAGTCTGTATATCTCTCCTCGCACAACAGCCTCTAGCTTTTCAATCAGCAGCCTATGGTGAGCTGCTGGCTCATAGCCACACAACCTGCTCCACTGGATTAGCTCCTTACGCGCCTTGCGGCGCTCCAAAAGCAACTTCGCAGCCTCCAAGGCTTCAGTGCCTAGGGTTTGTAATGGCTTCGGCTCTGTCATGCTTGCTTGCGCTTCTGGTCCTCTTCAATAATTGAAGCAAACGGATGAGGCTCATCTACCTCCACCAGCACTCCCCACAGCGGCGCAAGGTCCCTAAACGTGAGATCAGGCAGCTTCGCCAGGTCAATAGCAATCTCCTCGTCGTCTGGCGCCGTGCCCTCCGCAGAGCTATCCCACACCTCCAGGGGTCTTATATCCACCTCTACCTCCATCGCCATAAGCTCAGCATACTCCGCTTGGAGTTGAGCAGCCTCCTCCACCGTCATGGGAAGGCCCTGCTCTGCCACCTTTCGGTCCTTGTCCTTAATCACGCTGTGCGCCAGCCGGATGCGATGATGCTCCTTCACCTTCCGAGCCTGCTCCAGCGCCCTAAGGTTTTGGCTGAGCCTTATCTTCCCCCGCAGGTGGATGGGTGGGTTGAACGTCCCTAGTGCCCCAATGGCTTCCTCGATTTGTTGGTTTGTCAATGTCATAGGCTTTTCTAAAATACAGTCTATAAGGCAGTATATCTAACGCTAACGTTCCAGCTAACAGCCCTATTAGAGGGGCCAGCCCCAAACACCCCAATTCTAAGCGCATGTCCATATACCAAGAAGGATATTCCATCCTCCACGGCCCCCTCTGTGGGGGAGTTCTCCGAAGAGCCACCAACCGTCAAGTTGCCTTCCTTATAGGTAGTGACTAGATGGCCTCCTGTGCTGCTAGCTCCACTCCCAGTATTGGCCATACACCCCTGCTTCTTTACGGAGTGGAAGGCCCAAGTACCCCCTAAATAGCTATCCGCAAAACACGTTAGCTCAAAAGTAAATCCCCTCACCCCATCAATCCAGAGATCGTCGGCAGGAGCAGATCTCGTGAAACCTATCGTACTAAAGGTCTTGCTGATGAACTTCTCATCCACTCCAATAACCGGTATCGCATAGTAGCCTTTATCTCCAGCGCTATTGGTGCCATAGTATTGGTTGTTACCTGGCGTTAGCTTATCATTGAGGAGCTTGAGCTTAAGGTCCGTCGTTAGGGCGCCTCCCCCAGCCACTGATAGCTCCCCCTCCACCTTTGTCGTGGTTGGCACCCCACCACCACCTCCACTCTGTTGCACCCATCTTAGCGTCCCATTGGTGTTGCTCTCAAGAACATAGCCCGTCGGAAGGGGTGGTGCAGCCTGAGGCAAGGTATATTCTACGTCTTGAGTTGGCGTTGGATGTCCTCTAAAGCCAGTAAAGCCCGTCTCGGCTTGAGAATAGAACCTCAAAGACCCATTCCTCTTGAAGGAGAGCTGTTCAACTGGTGTTCCTACAACTGATGCCATAACATTGTTAGACTAGAGCCATGATGAAGACCTTATATTGGTCTGTTGTTGGGGTGGTGAGGAATTCTAATGTCACCTTGTTAGAGTCTGGACGTGTCGTCGGCACCAGCGGTTGCTGTTTCCACCCATCAGTAGAGGTGTTCTCGTAAAGCTGAACAATGACGTCCTTAGTGGCAAAGTTATGGGTGACATCTATGCTCTTTGCCACGCCATTCCCGATAGATTGCCACATGCCCTTAACGAGGCCACCACCCGGTGCAACCACACCCGGTGGAAGGGTTGTTCTCCAATTAACCAACCCCGAGGCGTCTGTTGTTAGGATAGAGTTAGGTTGCGTTGGAAGCCTCCCCATTGCAGTCCCCGAATAGCCGACCCAAATATCGTTGGCGTTCATCGTCATGGGCACCATGAAGGCGCTCCACTGAGGCACTGTGCCTGAGGAGTTGAGGAACTTCGAGACCGTCCCAGGGGCTATAAGGGCCGTCGTCCCTGCTATGGGGATGCTTATCATAGCAACCGATGGACCTGCCGCATAGAGCAAGTCTCCAAGCACAAGGTTGTTCCTACCTGTCCCTCCATAGCCTGCGGCTATGGGGTCGGCCCTCCACGTTCCCACCGAGATGGGCGTCCCAGCCTCAAAGGTTCCAAGAGTGGTTATGGAGGTCTGCCCCACATAGTTGGGGGAGATGTTGACGACAGGCTGGAGGCCCACTGTGACATCTATACGGTTGAATGTCCCACCAACAGAAGTCACAAAGTTAGCGTTGGTAATTGACCCTGACGACACCTTCCCGAAGCTTAGGATGCCTGCGCCATTGGTCTGCATGACATCCCCTGATGCACCTTCCGCAGAAGGTAAGGCCCATACAAGGTTCGTCAAAGGAAAGATGGCGTCTGGCGCTCGGAGCGCCACATAGTTAGACCCTCCAGTAGCTAGCTGGTAGAACCTCAGATGGGTCGTTGCCCCTCCCGCGCTACTATGTGGAAGGAGCTGAACCCCGCTTGGGTTGGTGAACGTATGAAGGCCCGTCCAGTTGAATGGCGTGTAGGCCATGTTGACAGAGATCGTCAGCCCTGTGATGGATATGCCTGCACCCGGAACGTAGGCCGCCTGCTGGAAGAATTTTGCCCAATTAACAATGCTCGTGCCAACGGTTGTAACCAACTCTGTCTGAATCCAAGAGGTCCCCGCTTGGGTGGCACCTGCCTTAATGAAGGTGTAGGCGCCCTTTGTAAGCTCCACAGCGTCGTTGAGGTCGTTGGATCTCGTCCAGGCGCCCGTGCCTGCATTATAGACCCCGTTCTCTGCTTGGTTGGTCTGGTTCTTGACGAGAATCCTGTTGCTCGTGACCGTCAGAACGCCATCAATCGTCTGGTTGCCCGACAGGGTTATGTTGGCCGTGGTGGCAAGGTCGCACTCTGCCTTCACGCTTATACCTGCCGCGCCAGCAGAGACGGCTGCATCCACATAGTCTTTGTTGGCGGCATGAAGACCAGAGGTAGGACCTTTAACAAATACTAAGCCTGCTCCTGTAGTGAAGTCGTTACTGTTAGTCCAAACATTATTACTTGCATAAAGGTTGCTCCAATAAGGACCGGTCCCTATATTGGTTAGGAATCTAGCAGCTACATTGTTGGTGGCTGGCACCCCAGAAACATCGTTAGAGATAGAACCGACAAGACCACCTGTCCCTGCATAGAGCAAGGTAGCGGTGGAGGTAGGTGGTGCTAGACTAGAGATAAGCAGCGTCTCCGCGTTGATCTGCCGATGCTGCAACACCTGGCGCAACGACGCATCCATCGTCCCGTGGTTGTTGTTGCTGGACCGGTCCTTAATTGATAGCGACTTAATAGGGTCGGCATTTTCCAGGTCCAGATCGAGGACTGCCCCCTGAGCAGTGGCATTCACACCTCCGATATAAAACACATCCCCCGCAGTGCCTTGGTAGCTTTGGGCACTAGCACTCTCCCCGAAAAACTGCACCAGATCATGATCCGCCGTTACCACCTGGTCGATTATCACCCAGGCATCGAGCGTCGTGATTATCGCAGCGTATGGAGTTCCCCCTCCTTGAATCCGCACCCTTTTCAATGTCGTGTTGGTGCTGGGAATATAGACAGAAGCCTGCAATCTATAGCGTTTATCTTTTGCCAGTATGGACCGGCGCGTGTAATGGATGCCGTTGGTCGCGTCGGAGGTGAATCGCTGATTGGCGTTCTGCCCACCGATGTTATTGACATTCCCAACGATAGTTCCACCCGCTGCCGTAAACCCATCGACGCCCGCCGAAAAATTACTGGTGTAATTGTATACTAAAGACCCCCATTGATCACCGTAGGCTGGTGTCCCGCTCGATGCCAGTGTTAAAACCTGCGCCTCACTCAACAGGATATTAAACGCCTGCAACGTGTAAATTGTGCCTTGGACATTATAGCCATATCCCCAGGCACTGGCGTTGCCGTTACCAATATCTATCGCCGCAGTCGCCGCCACGTTGGCTGTAACCTTCGTGCCGTTCTTATCGCGATCAGTAATGCCGTTGGCATAGAACGTCGCAAGCCCATCCCGATCCACGGTCACGCAAATATCATAAATCTCCCCAGCAACAAAGGGAACATCTGGAGCAACATCCCAATAGCCAGTTGTTGCTCCACCAGCATCAACAAGCAACAACAGAAACCCCCCAGCAGCACTTAGGCCAAATACCACCCTACTGTTCCCAGTAATATGAGAAGCTAATAGAGTGGAAGCCCCCGATACAGAGTAATCATTCAAACGCACCACTGCCCGAATCGAAAAATCACCCAATCCAAAAGACAAACCCGTAGGGCTTGTTATCATATACGCAGCCGCGCCTGTTGCATGAATCCCGCCCCTGGGTCTGCGAGCCTGCACCAAACCGCGAGAATCATCTGCCCACAGGACGTCAAGGCCGGTCCGAGCGGTAAGCCTGTCGGTGCCACCAGTCCCCCCATAACCTACAGATAGGGGCATTTGAGCCGTCGGTGCAGAGGTGCCATTACCAATCACCACTCCCGTCAAGGCAGTCGATACAGCAAGGACGCTACCTGTGCTTTTCCATACCAGCCCGCCAATGTTGGAGGCTCCAGAATGATCCACCCCTGTTCCACCCTTGCTCACAGGCACAATGCCAGATGGATATATCTCGACCCACCAGTTATTGAGGAACTGTTGGTTTATGGCATCATAGGCCCCTGTGGGCATGGAGCGGGGGTCCGAGACCTGCACCTGTCCCCCTACTGTGCGCACAGGCAACGTGCTGCCAGCCTGGCCCTCGCTGGTATCGTAGCCATCCAACCAGTCGGCATTGAGGCCAACAACCTTCTTGGACTCTTTGACAGCATAGCTGTCGCCCGCTATGACTTTGGCACTTGTGCCCAGACTAAATGGTGGTCCAACGCTCGCCGGCGTGAAGATCCAAGGCTGCCCCACAGTCTCAATCCGATCAAGCCTCGGCACCCTAACAATGGTCTGCGACGATGCAGCTTGGTCGAGGAACTTAAGATGGCCGTCCAATGGATCAAAGGAAGTAGGGGTGAACCAGATCTGACCATCGAAGACAGGCTTTGAGGGTAGTGTAGGAACACCTACACTAGGGTGGTTGTGGACGCGCAAATATCTAAACTCTTGGGAGCAGTCGCCCGCAAGGTGTCCAGAGACAGGTACTTCAGCAATAGCCATACGCGTTAGAGCATTAGAGTATCTTTATCCAGCCAGACGCCAGATAGGTGTGAGTAACGACAAGAGTATTGTTGTCTATGTGATGGGCAACCTGAGAGACCATTTGGATGCGGTTCATATCAAGGACCATAGTCTGGGGCTTATAGCCTAGGTTGTGGTTGAGGAGCCAAGCTGATTGGTTGGAGTAGTAGTGTTCACTGCCGGACAAATCGACGGCTCCACCCCCGGCTCCGCCGGGTGGAAGGAAGATAGGTGGCCCCACAACAACATCCGGCAAGGTTGCATCGCTATTCGTCAAGATGCTGATGATGAGGTTAACGCCATTCACCGTTACCCGATACAGGCCTATAGTCAAGGTGGCTGAGAAATCTCCCTGTTCGTTGGACATGATCCATATAGGATCACTTCCCCGAAGGATGTTACCCTCCATCGTTGGCTGCTGGAGGGGAGTAAAGGTCACATAGGATTCTTGGACAGAGGCATTAACTTGGGCAACATTTCCAGACAGCGTCACAAGCCCTCCTTCCACCCTCCGGCCCCTTTGGGGCCGTTAGGCTTAGGCTTCTGATGACCTTTCCTTATAGCTCCATACGCTATGAGGAAGCCAAAGATGAAGATCAGGGTGCTAACAACAAGCAAAAAGTCCATTACGGAGAGTTGGTAGAACATTGGTTCAGGGGCAGGATGCCGAGCCGGGAGGTGGACTCAGCTATGCATCCAGATAGCAGTGCCAAGGCGCTGCATACAAGGAGAGGCCGTAGCCTGTAAAGGAAAGCTAGCATATCAAGGCTCAGGCTCAGGTTCAGGGTAAGGTAGGTCTTCGCCCGCTAGAGTCTCCTCCTCTATGAAGGTTCGGCGGAGGAAAGGGCGTCGACTGAAGGCTGCCGGAGATAGCTCATGCGCGCCTTTTGTCCATTCCAGAGGGTGCCTCAGCACTCTCATAGCGTCCACAATGGTTATGGAGGGAAAGGGCAGTCCCCCAGCCAGGTCAGAGATAGGCTCGCAGGCTCTATACCAGTGGTTGGTTGAGAGACCCTGGCCTTCGGCCTCTGCCGCAGTCCAGTGGATGTTTAAATCATTCGTATAGTTGGAGCCTAGCTGCACCCTACTTAGGGTGGCGACGGTCGTCCCCACAAGGATGTTGTTCTGGAAGACGAAGGTCTTGAAGGGCGCCCCACCCTTGGTGGTGCCAAGGCTGACAACCGCTCCATTGGCAACAACATTGTTGACAAAGTAGATCTCGTTGCTGATGTCAGGGTTGCTCTGCCCACTTAGGTTGATTTGGGGGTTGGATTCAAAGACATTATTGACAACGTCGATCCTATTGGTTCCTCTGGGTCCCCAACCGGGAAGGAAGTAGCAGCCCACGCCCTGCCTCCAGCCCAGCAGCAGATTCCCCTCCACGTGGGCGTCGTTCTGAATCCACATGCCGTTCTCATGGGCATCGCTCCGAAAGCTATCGCCACCATGTCGCACTATGTTACCAAGCACGTTATAGCCTGCCCAGATGCCCTGCGTGGTGCCGATGATTTCGCAGCCCTCCACATTGTTGACGCCATAGGTGCCACAGCCGCTGGTGTTGCCTGCATTCTTGAATAGGCCATCGACCTCAGCAGGGGCTTGCACAATGCAGTTGATGGCGCTAATGTTGCCCTTCTTGTTGGCAGTACCTATACCGCCAAACTTACTGTCTTTGGCTGTGCGCACCACCCAATCATGGATGAAGAGGTTGGTCGCAAGGCCATTGTAGGCATTATGGAAGACAAGGCCGAAGCCATCCATGATGCTGGTGGGAGCTGGATCATTCCACACATGGCCCTTGATTTCTAAGGAGTCAACGATAACGTAGTTGGCAAGGATAGAGCCTGTGCGAGGCTTCACCTGTATAACGTTGCCGAACAGGCCGCCATGATTGGTAAAGGCAATGCCTTCGGCATCGAAGAGGGGGCGCGTCCAGACGCTGCCAACATGCCAACTAGCATCTACCCCATAGTAATCCCAGTTATTGCTATTGCCTCCGAGCGTGATCCATAAGGGAAGGGCTGTGTTGGGCCACCGGACGCCACCCCGGAAGATAAACCTATCCCCAACAGCATGTGTATAGCTCCCCTGAAAGGGCTGCATGCCGGGGCAGTGTTGCCAAGGCCGGTCCTTTGAGCCAGGGTCCCGGTCGTCCCCCACAGTGTAGTCAATGAAGTATGTCCGAGGACCGGAGGTCCGCGACTGGACACAGCCAGCCAGCAGACCCACGGACAATCCCACATAGAGGGGCCGTAGCATTATTTAGGGGTGGCCGATGGTGGAAGTTCGTTGTCGATCTCATCCGGGGGCACGGGCTTGACGGGAAGCCACGTCCAACCGTGGTTCAAGACCCACACCAAGATCCAAGCACCTGCCGCCACAGTGGGAGGTAGGGGTTGGCCCGGCGTGGGAGGATTAGGCAAAGGTTGGCCGGGCAATGGAGGCAGGCCGCCGCCGCCGCCTGTCGGCGGCAAAGGATAACCGGGCGTCAGTGGGGGCGTCGGCAAGGGATATCCGGGCGTTAGCCCTCCACCTAGAGGTATAATTAATGCTACTGTAGGCCCATTCATGATGTTAATTTTCTGTTAAGGTTTACCAACTAATAAATGGCCTGCCCACTATCGTGAGCAGGGCGTTGATGCAAATCACCACCGCGATGACAGCTATAATCACCTTGGCAACCTTGTTGAATGGCTCCGGGACGCCCACGTAGCCTATCAGCCAATGGCAGAGGCCGAAGATGACCCCTCCAATGACCAGCCATATCAGGGCATTAAGGAGGTTGGTGCTAGTAATTGCTAGGTAGAGCATATTTCCTTGAGGCCCTGCGGGCCGGTTAGTTGGCTCTCCCCCCTTTATTCACGAGGATTGCCAGTTCTTTATCCGTCAAAGCATCGAGGTCTCGCCCCTGCAAGTGGGTTATGGGCTGGTTAGCCTTGCCCAAGCTCCTATCGAGGAGTTCTTTTGCCGCCGTTATCCTGTCCCTGCGGGCGCATTGCTCGTTATCCCTGGTCTCCATGAGGAAATAGACATTATCGAGGGTGGTTGCCTCAAGGACTTGCTTCACGGCGTCCTTCCCGGCCTGTGTGACCTCTTCCATGATGACCGCCTTAACCCAAGGCAGTTGCAATATCTGAAGCACTCCTCCATAGCTATAGCCCGTCCGCTCCGATATCTCCTTCCCACTGTAACCTTGTGCCTTGAGATAGGCTATGATGCGGTGTTCCCACTTTTCGTTCTGATACCTGGGGGCGAAGCTCTTCGGAAGGTCCTCCCGAAGGGTGTGAAGTCTGGAGGTGTCGCCATCGTAGGGCACATCCTCGCCCTCTGGGCGACCGCACCTGTCTGGTCGCTCTATAAAGCTGGCGCCTCGTCGGTCGCCCTGCTTATTAGTCCACCCGGCGCAGCCGGAGGCGCTCGTGCCCGGCGTCAGGGCTTCGCCCATGGGGAGGGACGCCGAAAGAGGCAGAGGCAGAGGCTCTTCGCCTGTCTCCTCACAGATGGCCCTAAGCTCGGCTTCAAAGTCGGTGTATTGCTCTTCAGAAGTCATAGCTCTTCCTTCGGCCTTGGGCCTTTTTCCTTGTCCTCTTCAATTATTGAAGGAGACCATGGGCTTCCGCCTGGCGTCAGCGCTCCGCGCTGACTAATAACTGATATCTCCCCCTCTTCATTAAGAGGTTGGAGATCCAACAGGCATTGCAACGCTCTCACGCCTCCACCCATACAGTGTAGTTACCCAGCAAGCACCTCAGAAACGCCTTGGGGCAGGCGCTGTTCGCTTTCCACTGCGGAGCATCAATCGCCTGATGCACCACAGGGTTCAAGATTTGCGGATCTACCTCAGGGAGCCGCTCGGCGTCATCACCATTAGGTTCGTCTGCTGCACTGCTCTTGAGAGGGCGCGCCGCTCCATAGGCTCTCACCTTCGGCTTCTGATATGGCATATGGGCTAAGCCTGAGCGCAGCGAAGGCGGGGGTCAATACCTTATTTCATCTATTTTCCTCTCAGCTGAGAAGCTTATATAGGTTGTAGATTTTACTAACGTTTGGTGTGGAGCCTCCCTCTAGCGACGGGCCAATGCGCTCTTGGGGGTGGGCCGGGGCATGCCATGCCCGCAAGCGGTTGTGGGGGAGCTAATGCTCGCGCTGCGCGCTGTGCCCCCGTCAATACTCGTAGGGGCACGAGTAAACTCGCATCAGGCTTTCCCCGAGTGAAGAATCAGGTTGAAGAGAGGCTGATCCGGTGATAGTCTTATCGCGTGAGACCGAAAACCGATTCCCCTAGCGCGAGTGGCCGAGTGGCTTCTCTTCGCGCTTGGGCCGGTTTGAAGTCCACGGCTATGACACAAACAGAATTGAACGACAGTCTCAAGAACGCGCAAGCGATTCTTGACTCTATCGCCAAGACTAGCGCTAGCGCTAGTGAGATACAGGTCGCGCAAGCGCTCTTCAACCGATACATGCTGATTGCGTTGACCGACCCTGAGGCTATGGCGGCTACGGTTAGCAGCATGATACTCTTAGACCGGAGGGCACGCCACAAGAATGACGGCACTCAGTCGTTAGCGGAGTAAACTCAACGGGGGCTGTCGCAGCAGCCCCTCTTCTTCTCTATGAAGATTTTCTTGTTTAGATGTAAAGAGTGCGGCAGGCACTTTCGCGCTCCACGCCACTTTGACCCGCTATGCTCTAAGTGTGCTCAACGATGGGAGATAGCCTTCCTATAGACAGCTCTAGCAGCCCTTTGGGGCTGCTGCTCATAGCAGCAGGGGTCGAGTGACCCCTGCTATATTATCGCCTCTTAAATCCTGCTGCTTCATGTGAATAAAGCCCTATCCCAATGCTTCAATGCTGCCCGCAAGCGGGCAGCTGCGCCCCAATGCTCACCCCGGCTGCGCCGGGTGCCCCCGTCAATACTCCCACCCGCTGCGCGGGCAGCGCCCGTCAATACTCGTAAGTAGTCGTGCCCCCCGCTCTCGCGGGGGCCAGGTCGTAGGGGTTCACCCGATAGCAAGATCAGCTGATAAAGTGAGAAGGTGCACTTGCTATCAGGCGAGAAGGTAGTAGTGTAGAACCAAGGTCGAGCTGGCCCCGAGTCGGGGAGGAGCGGACCACCAAAAAGTTATGACAAGAGTTGATGCAATCAAAGCCGCCTTTCAGGCGACGGTCACTGCCGCTATCGGCGGTGATAAAGATCATGGTTGGGGTTACCGTGATAGCGCGAAAGTGGTAATGGCCATTTCGCAAGCGGATGCCGCATGGTGGACGGGCGAGTCTACCAACAAGGGCAAACCCTACACCGGGATGGGCGCAGATGCGCTCCCGTTCATTGAGCGCGTGAGCAACAGCAGCGCGTTCCGCCAAGTGCTGGAGAAGCGCAAGCTTCTCAACCCGCCATCCGGCGAGCGCCGTTCAACCTCGGATGTTGATGCGATGTTCAGCTAACCCTCAAAGGGGGCCGCAAGGCCCCCACTTCTAATATGGCTACTAACAAACTCACAATCCCATTCTCAACTCGCTGGCCTATTCGACAGACTGGGCCAATGTCCTTTGTGGTCGAGGTCCCCCTTGATGTGGACGGGCCACCCACACTTCACCCTGAGTTCATTGAGCACTACAATCTATCCGATGTGGAACTTGATGAGGTAACAGCTCTTCTGCTGAAGAGCATCGCTATCAGGCGATAACCCAAGGGGGCGAGCAGTTGCTCGCCCTCCCTTCACGAGGAGCCTACCGGCTCCTCCTCTTCCTGGCCCCTAGCCCTCTCTTCAATACTAATCTGCACCTACCAATGCTCCCCGCAAGCGGGGGCTGACGCGCCAATACTCTCCCCTTCGGGGAGCACGTGCACCAATACTCATACGTGAGAGTTGAAGTTGCCCCGCGAGCGGGCAAAATCTTCAATACTTGGCCGCCAAAGCCCCCTGTGCGTATGCTTCAATAATTGAAGAGGACAAGGCTTTTTTGCTAGATAGGATTAGGCATACGTAGCGACATATAACTCTCGCTTTTGCAAGCCATTGCTATAGAGCATATTAGAGATATCCGTATCAAACGTATATCAATGAGCTACCCCCCCCCCCCGTGG
>Ga0105252_10001099_pt1 | contig 13089 bp, 9 predicted proteins | sample EasRivMeERMZT100_FD_89675 | JGI IMG/M metagenome (GOLD analysis project Ga0105252, IMG submission 89675) | Soil microbial communities from meander-bound floodplain in the East River, Colorado, USA - East River MetaG ERMZT100 | ecosystem: Environmental > Terrestrial > Soil > Floodplain | place... | reverse complement strand
GGTGGAGGTGGCGGTGGCCGCTCAGGCGGCTCAAGCCGAGGAGGTACAGTTTATGGAGGCGAATGCTTCTATCTAAAGGACTACATGAGAAGGGATTTCAACAACAATCCTGTTGAGGTTCTAAAGCTTCAGGCATTCCTCATCAACTTCGAGGGTCATAGCAATGTCTCTTTGACTGGTACATTTGACCAGGCTACTTATGACGCAGTTTCAAGTTTCCAGACAAAGTACTTTAGCGACATCCTCGAACCTTGGGGTCATACTGGTCCTACTGGATATGTCTATATTCTTACTCTTAAGAAAGTAAATGAGATTTACTGTCAGAAGATCTTCCCTATAAATCAGGCTCAAGCCAACGAGATTGTTGCTTTCCGAGCTTTACTTGAAAGCCTAAGGAATCAGGGTATCGATCCAGGTTATCTACCTGAAGTTGGTCAGGGAACTGGTGGTGGTGATGATGAAAATGGTTCTGGTTCAGAGATTGGTTCAGGTCCTCGAGATCGTGACGGGGCAACCACAACCGATAAAGGACAAAATTTGGGAGACGGTTCAAACCTAGCCTCAGCTATCTTCGCATGGCCTCAGACCGGCGCAGAGGTGGCAAAGTGTCTCTACGAATTCGTTCTTATCCTTGTTATCCTCTATATAGTAGGAAATGTCCTTGAGAGTCTTCTCTATAAGGATGTGCCAGAGAATACCAAAAAGAAGTTCATGTCTAAGTGGCTTACGATGCTTGTCGGCACAATTGCCTCAGCTATCGGAGCATACTTCTTCGACATCTTCTGCCTTATCTTACCTCTACTCATTGCAGCCCTTGTCTCACTTATATGGATAGTGACTTTTCCAAAGCACAACTCCATGAGAGCTTCTGCTAAGTCCTGGTATCTAGTTGGTACAGCTCGTGCCAAATCTATTATGAAAGAGAACGCAGACGTTACCACAACTACCACTATCTCTACGACAAAGGCCACTGACCCTGTGAAAGAACCTAAGAAAGAAGGTTTCCAAGGACTCTTGCTAACTGAATCTAAGACTGAAGAGCAGAAATCGGAAGATTCCCCTTCGCTCTAATTTCTCCGTGAGGTTCTAAAGCATTCGAATCTTTGGATGCTCGGATAAAGCCGGCTAGACCTATCATTATTGCATTGTCTGTAGCTAGTTCTCGTGTAGGAAATCTCAACTCAAGATTAGGGTAACTTTCTACGAGTTTACCAATCTCTTGTCGTACATAAGGACTTGCTGCAACACCACCAGCAACTATAAGAGTTTTTACGTCCGGTAATTTTTCAATTGCCCTTCTAGTCTTTTCTACCAAAACTTCAACCGCTGCATCTTCGAAAGCGCACGCCATATCTTCTTTAAACTCCTCAGTTTTGTTATCCGCTTCTCTTAATTTATAAAGCATAGCTGTTTTGAGGCCAGAATATGAAAAATCGAGATCTTTAGAGTGGATCATCGGTCTAGGAAAGCGAAATGGCACTGTCTGCTCACTGACGGCGTCGGGAGATTCGCGACCAGCACCATTTCGCTTTCTCGAGTTCTCGGCTAGGCGGTTGATCTGTGGACCTCCTGGATAGGGAAGTCCGAGCATTCTTGCTGCTTTATCAAAAGCTTCTCCGACAGCGTCATCGCGGGTTCGGCCGAGTATTTCATAATTGGTAAAATCTTTTATATGTACGAGCTCCGTGTGGCCTCCAGAAATAAGAAGTGCTAGAGCCGGTAGCTCTAAGGACTTCTCCGCTTCAAAAAGTACTGACCATACGTGTCCTTCCATGTGGTTTATAGGTAGTACAGGTTTCTTCCATTTCACTCCTAATTCTTCTGCAAATTTGATCCCAACCCAAAGTGCTGGTTCAAGTCCAGGACCATATGTTACAGCGATAAAATCTATATTTGGATTATCGAGATCGTCACCAGCTTCCTTAAGAGTTTTTTCAAGTAGGGAAGGTAAGTTTTTCTCGTGCTCTCTTTTAGCAAGGTTTGGATATACACCTCCATACTTCTCATGAATATGAACTTGGGAGAATAGGGAATTACCCAAGACCTTTATATCCGGTTTACTCATCTCACCACTAACTTCGAGAAGTGCCACTGCTGTCTCATCACAGCTTGTTTCTATTGATAAAATTCTCATTTGTGACCCTACCGGGAGTCGAACCCGGCTTCCAAGCTTGAAAAGCTTGTGTCCTAACCGATAGACGATAGGGCCTAAACAGCAAAAATATTAACATTTTTGGGCTAAAATGCTAGAGTGTGAATCTTGGAAGCGTGGCTGAGCGGTTGAAGGCACCGGTTTCGAAAACCGGCAGGCTCGTAAGGGCCTCAGAGGTTCAAATCCTCTCGCTTCCGCATTTTAGAGAGGATTTGAACTGGAAAGGGGTCGGGAAAACTCTAGTTTTCCCGTGGAGGAAGGTCTGGGAAAACCGTGGGTTTCCCAAAAGTTCTTATCCTCTCGCTTCCGCAAATAATAAAGGGCTCTTGGAGATTTCTCTCCAAGAGCCCTGATAGACCGAGCTTTCACTTGGTCCATCCAGTGTCAAAGCCAGCACAGAAGATCTCCACAACACCTCCTTTCTTTTTATCGCGACGCGCGAGCGTCAGTTGCCGAAAGTAACAGAACCTCCGACCATACTGATTTGTGTCTTGATGTTCTCCTCGATTGGGATTATTGCTCGAACGAAGTTCAGGTGTAGAGCCGCTCTACTTGAGACGATTCGAGGATCGAACTCGAAGAGCTTTAGCCCTCCACCGAAGGTTGCTCCGGGTGCCCACTTTCGTTCACGTCCGTATGGATACGTGAAGACCATGGCTCCAGGCGGGATGATGATCTGTAGGCGTTTGTAACCTGGCATTGGGATGGCCACGTGCATGCCGAGGATTCCAAACGGTTGCTGTGTCCGATACTTAGTATCGAACTGAGCGACCGTCCAAAGCCCGTCGAAGTGCACGTATTTTAGGAAAGATGAGTGATCTTGTTTCTCTTGTTTGACCTGTGCGACCTGCGTCTTCGCTTTGGTCATGATGGTCGAGAGGTCATCGTCGTACTCACGAAGGAGCTCGCAGGCTTCCGATGTGAAGTCGATGAACACGTTTGGACTCGCACATTCTGTTTTGAGCCACGATGGTGGTGCAGGTCTCTCTGGACGCTTGGCCGGCCTGTAAGTGAGAGATGTCCACTTCGGACGGTTGCCATGCGTTTCGGCCCAGCGTCGCCACTCCTTATAGTCCTTGACCCACTTTTCGATTTCTTTGTGATCTACGACGCGCTCACTTTGTAACGCATTGTCTTCGGCGTGCGCTGGTCCTCCGAGGAGGATAAGTACGACGGCCCACACGGCTATCCAAAATCTCATCTTGTCACCTCCTCAAAGATTCATTTCTAACTGCGACATTAACAAATTGTCGAGGTGAAAGCAAAGCTTAAAATTTATGATAATATGCACATCGATAAGCGCGGTTAGCTCAGTTGGTAGAGCATCCCCTTGACGTGGGGAGGGTCAGAGGTTCAAGTCCTCTATCGCGCACAAACATTTGTTTGTGCCGAAGCATGCAAATAATTTTGCGTGCGCTAGAGACTTGAAAACCTTGAGCATATCGCGCGGACTAAGGAGCACGATGCGAAAGGTATACCGAATCTGTAAGATTCAAGTCCTCTATCGCGCACCTAGAATTGTCCCCATGTATTTTCCGTATCTAGTTAATATAGTTGTAGAATAATGGTAATTCTAATAGCCGAATGGTCAAATTTCCCAGTAACCTTAAGGCATTAATTCTTACAACAGTTTTTCTATTTCTAGTCCCGTATTTTGCTTTGGCTAGAATAGATTATTATGGATTTTATTACATTGAAAATGATTATTATGGTCACCACTACCTACCAGAGGTTAAAAACTATATAAACACTGTTTGGACTATTCATTACGATCATACAAATAATTTCCAGACAACTTATAACACGCTCAAAGACAATAATATAAAGAGAGTCGGACTAACCCTAGCGGTAAATGAAGATCTACTCACCAACCGTAATGGTGCGCGACTGACTTATCTCTCTGGAGTTAAGGCTAAGGTAGCTAGAGACAGTGATTTTGCGAAAATGCTTTCGATGATTCATATACTTGAGGAGCCATATACGTTGATATATCACGGCTATTATGATGGATTCTCAATCTTTCAAGGAAAAACTCTGGATGAAAAGTATGCACTTATGAAAAGTTATCTAGAGCAGTACATAGCAGATGTAAAAAATTATTTCCCTGGAGTACCAGTGACTATTGTTGAGAATGTATGGAATGAACAATATATACCGCCAAGCAATCTCGATGTACTTGGCCTAGATGCTTACTACATTCCTACAAGTGCATTATGCGATACCGCCCAAAGGTCTAGGTTTAATAGTCAGTTTCTGAGCTTGTTAAATACAGCTAAGACTTTTGGCAAGCCTATTTATATAGTTGGGCCAGTTTTTAATCTTGGACCTTATAAAATACTTTCCCCATGTCAAATGAGTTGGTATTACGACGCCATTAAAGGTGACTCACAAGTAATAGGTCTTGACTGGTTCTTGTATGCAAATACGGATAACGTGGCGGGTGTGAGGAATAACGCTCCGGCTAGTTTAAGTCATGCTAAGGCTCTAGGTGAACTAATATTACCCACAGCGAGTCCAGCAGTACCTGTAGGAGATTTGCTTCCAAGAGGAAATTTTGAAGGCTTCAATACAGTTCAAGGTAAAGTTATTGCTTCTGGATGGGTTTATGACCCCAACCATCTGGATTCTTATACTCAAATCCATTTTTATATCAATGCTCCTGCTGGGGTTGGACAGTATGTTGGTACAGTAAATACATCGGTTTTGAGGAGTGATGTTAATACCGCACATGGAATTACTGGTAATCATGGATATAACTTTGAAATCCCATCCAAATATTATGACGGTAAAAGTCACAACTTATATGCATATCTTATAGATAGAGATAATCCAAGTGGTTATACAAATTTCCAGAGTGTTGGCAGTCCAAAGCCGTTTGTTGGTGCCCCCGGTCCAGTCTGTACAAAAAATTGTGCTGAATTTATCACTCAGACAGCCTCGACAACGATGGTTTCTGGTCAGGTTTATCCTGTATCTATAACAATGAAAAATGTAAGTGGGGCGACATGGTATTACAATATAGGAAATGCCAACCGGCTCGGTGCAATGAATCCCTATGATAACAAAACTTGGGGGTTTGCTAGGGTAAATCTTACAAAAAATGTTCTTCCTGGTGAGACTTATACTTTTAACTTCAATGTTACTGCTCCTGCAACTATCGGTACATATAATTTCCAGTGGGATATGGTTGAAGAAAATGTTGAGTGGTTCGAAAACCCTACTACAAATATTGTTGTAACTGTCATTCCGCCTAAGCCGACAGCCGACATAGTGTGTAAGCAGGGGACAGTTTACACTACCGGTAACTGCAGTATTCCATACAACTCGAGTGTAATACTTGCATGGTGCGGCACTGGTCCATCCGCTTGTCCTAATGCAAACACATGTACCTTATATAGAGACGGAGCTCTAATTGGAGGAGGCGGCACAACTCCAAACGGGTACACCGCTTCAAACGTAACTGCCAATACTTACTTCGAACTTGAGTGTATTGGTCCCGGCGGCACATCAGCTAAAGATAGAGTAGATATAACAGTTACCGATGTGCCAATTTACCCTACACCATACCCTACTCCATACCCAACACCTTACCCTTACCCAACTCCGTACCCCACACCTTCAACTGGTGATGTAATGGGCTATATAGATGGCGTACGCCAAGCAGATGGATATAACTATCTTTTTGGGTGGGCTTGTGCACAGAAAAATAACAGCCCAATAACAGTTCATGTTTATGTGAATGGTCCTGCTGGCGGAGGTGGCACTTTTATTACCTACGGACTAGCAAATGAAGCGAGCGAACCTGCTGTTGCTTCAGCATGTCAGGCCACTGGCACAAATTATCGTTTTAAAATCCCTGTCGATTCTTTCACTGGCCAATATCCAAATGCACCGATATATGTCCATGGGATCTCACCATCAGGATTAGCCAATCTTGTCATTACAAATTCTGGCAAATTCAAGATACCTGTTCCTACAATTCAGCTTTTCTACGATTCCTTTGAAATTAGTGAATGGAATAATCTCTGGACTGAAGATGCAAATAATGACTGGCTCCGATCGAGCCAAAGAGCGGCTCAAGCCGCAGCTTCAAATAAAAATACGGGTCTCGTGGCTAATATAATTGCGGTATTTCGAAAATTATCCCAATCTTCTACTAGGTCGGCCGAAATTGATGGTCCCGCATCCAATTCTACTTTGACATCAATACCAATAAGTATGCAGGGTAAAAAGAACGCTAAAATAAATTTCTCATGGTATATAGAAAGCGGTTTTGACACAGGAGAGTACATATCTTTTGAAACATCGACCAATAATGGTTCAACATGGACTGAGAGAGCAAGAATAAAGGGAAATGTTGATACGGAAAACAGATGGAAAAATGAAGAATTTACCCTAACAAATATCAGCAGTTTACGACTTAGGTTCAGAGGTACAGTTTCTGATTCAGATGAAGATGGTAATTTGGATAATGTAAAGGTAATAGGATATTAGGGGATTTGCCAATTTTTATATTCTGTATCATAACTACTTATTCACACTCACAGTAGTTGACAGTTAATTTACGTGAGACTATACTAATAGTGTGAGTTAAGGTCGGTGGAGTTTAGGGGTCCGCGATATCGCAGACTCCAGCCACAAAACCAATCCATCACTCACACAACAAAAGTTCTGGTAGTCTCTCAAGATTACCAAAACCCCACAGCTCTTTCGGTCCTCGATCGAAAATCCCAAAATTCTAGGTCCCAGGACCACAACCAAAGCGCTCTTCCACCGATTTCGGAGGAAGGGTTTTTTGATTTATAAGCTCTGGTATACTTAGGAAAATGGATACCCCAGAGACAAATGGTTCAGAAGCACACACCGCCACCCCAACAGAAATAATTGATCATCTGCTTAATCTTGCAATAGAACACCGCGCAAGTGACATACACTTTGAGCCGGGACGAGATGAATTCAAGGTACGTTTTAGAATTGATGGAATCTTACACCCAATCGAAAAATTTGATAGAAGTATACAGGAAGAGGTTATTTCCAGAATCAAAGTTCTCTCCCAAATGGATATTACCGAGCATCGCTTACCTAAAGATGGGCATTTCGAGTTTCCCTACAAGGACCTCCTCTATAATATTCGAGTATCAACTTTACCAGAAACATATGGTGAAAGTGTGGTCTTTCGTATTCATGGTGCAAAAGAGGTTGTTTATAAAATCGACGAACTTGGCCTTGAGCCTGATCAGCTGGAGCTGTTAAAAAATCTCATAAGAAGCCCATCTGGCATGATTCTTGTAACTGGACCAGCTGGTTCAGGAAAAACTGACTTTCTGTATTCTGTATTGACCCACTTGAGTTCAGAGGAAAAAAACATAATTACTCTTGAAGATCCGGTTGAATACTCACTTGAAAATATAAGGCAAACAAGTATTAGCGAGGAGTTAGGGCTAACTTTCGCTGCCGCAATGCGTTCGGTTTTGCGCCAGGATCCTGACATCCTTATGCTTGGAGAAATTCGTGATGGCGAAACTGCACTACTTGCTATACAGGCCTCACTTTCAGGGATTCTTTTATTCTCAACCTTCCATACCTTCGATCTTCCTGCGCTTATAAATCGCTTGGTAGAAATGGATATCGATCGCTCTATCGTGGTGCAATCAATACGCGGGGTTGTGTCTAAACGACTTGTTAGAAAAATATGTGAAAATTGCAAAGAAGTAGTAACGCCAACACAAGAACAGTTAGCGCTGTTACCTCCAGATATGGTCAACGATGTTTTTTATCATGGACGTGGCTGTGAAGTTTGTCAGCATCTAGGATATTTTGAAAGAACAGGCATTTTTGAAATAATTGAAGTTGACGATGAAATTCGGGCCAACATTTTTGACTCAGAATCGAACGTTGTTCTTCTTGAAATTCTAAAAAAGAAAAATATAAAAAATCTAAGAGCGGCTGCATTTGGAAAGGTAAAAGCAGGTGTAACTACGATTGATGAGGCCCTGCGAGTCATAGGTCACCTCAAATAATATGCACTTTACTACTAATTATTCTTATATATAATTACTTTATCACTAATGCTGCACAATAAACGTCACACAACTTGGTCTAGTTTTGCTCACAACCTCTTTAAATTCGTCTGATCGAGAGGCAATTTAGTATTAACCAACAGAACCTGCCTCTCGGCAGGTTCTGTTCTTTAACAAAGGAGTCAGCTATGTACATGTATCTCGATGGTCCTTTTGGAACGCCACTATTTATTCAGAGTCTTGAAGAAAGTGGTGCGGCAGCATTTGAGCTAATGAACGTAAGAACGGCGCTTAATGTTGCTCGAGTAGTTAGTGGTTACCAGTTCGTAGATCAAGCGGAACATTATGGTCCTAGAAGTGTGGTACAGCATTTTAGTTCTTGCGAGGAGAAGGATATCCCAATGGAAAGCCCCGTGAGGAATCTTTCTAAAGAAGTGCAAAACTTGATACTGGAATGCTTGAAAGAACACAAAATTAACCCAAAAAAAGTTTTCTCCAAACCACTTGAATTCAATGATCATCTGATCCTTAAATACTCGCGACACAAGGTCGGTCTGGGGGCACATCGAGACCTCTCAAAGTACATAAACTTGATTGTCTCAATTACTCTGAGGGGTGAGGCCCAGTTTAACATTCACGATGCTCCAGACACTCCATCCAAGGTTGCGTGGTACGCGAATCCAGGGACGGCAGTTATGATGCGTGCTCCTGGTTTCCGCTGGTCTGAAGATAGACCATATCATTCTGTAACCTGTGTAAGAAAACCAAGAATGGCGTTAATTCTTAAACAGAAAATGAGGTGAATGATGCATAAAATCTTCGTTGAAAACCTGATTGTTCAAGGTGTCCATGGTGTGACGTTAGAAGAAAAGAAGACCCCACAATCATTCAAGGTAGATATGTGGGTAGAAGTGGATTCAGATTGCTTCGATAATGGCGATAGCATAGAGAATACTATCGATTACAGAATGATGAAGCAAATAGCGATTGCTGTGATTCAAGAGGAACATCACAATCTTCTTGAAACAATAGCGCAACGAATCATCACTCTACTATACAAAGATCATTGTGTGAGGCGTGTACATGTCACAGTCAGTAAGCCTCAAAGATGGGATACAGGGGTACCTGGTGTGACAATCGAGATCTAGTTCTTTCTACTAAAGGGTTCTGGCTTATTTAGTCAGAACCCTTTTCCTTGCTCTATTTGGTGTGAATGTGGAGGTAGATATCCTCAAGAGCCTTAACAGCGTCGCCAGCGGCAATGTTGTTCTGGTGGTAGAGTCCATCAGTAGAATCTCCAGCTGCCCAGATACCTTCCGTAGAAGTCTTTTGAGTTTTTGGATCAACAGAGATTTGACCGATTTTATTTAAAGCAATTACATCCTTAACAAAATCTGTTGTAGGTACGAGACCAATTTCGACGAATATACCCGTCGCCATGATCTCCTTTGTAGTACCACCTTCTTCATAAACCATTGAAGTTACGAATTTGTCACCCTTTATTTCTTTTGGGATAGCGTTTTTAACAGCTTTCATATTTGGATGAGAAAGAACCTTCTCGACAGTTATCTCGTCTCCCCTGAAGTCATTTGACCTATTTAAAAGAGTGACAGACTTCGCATAATTAAGTAGTTGCGCAGCTGTTTCAAAAGCAGCATTACCTCCACCGACGATAATAGTATCCTGACCGGCAAATAGAGGCCCATCGCAAGAAGCACAGTAGCTGATACCCTTGTTTTCAAACTCTTTTGCTCCTGGGATATCAAGCTTCCTTCTGGTGCTGCCAGTTGTTACAAGCACGGTCTTTGTAGAATAAGTGCCACTTGAGGATACGACATCGAAACCCTTGTCTGATTTAGAGACTTTTGTAACCCATTCACCACTTTTTATAGTGACCCACTCTCCAGCATAAAACCTAAGGTGATCCTCAAGCATTTTTCCGAATTCTGGGCCCGGGATAACTCGTGTTCCGATCCAGTTCTCAATACCTGATGATTCTGTACTTTGACCTCCGAAGGACTCGGTTATTAATAGAGCCTTTAATCTTTTTCGGGCAGCATAAACGCCGGCGCTTACGCCGGCGGGTCCTCCACCAATGATTATCAAATCGAACATCTCTCTATTTTAACAAAACTATAGGACCTATTTCAACTTTGAGCGTCTTAGGAATGCTGGTACAGCTGACCAGTCATCGTCATCTTCTGCGGGGGCAGCTGCAGGAGGCTCTCGCTTTTCAGGCTTTTTCTCCTCTATAACTTTGGATGCATCCTTTTGCGGACTAGTTAGAGTATTAAAAATTTTGCCCTTACTCTTGTCTTCCTCTGGACTGAATGCCTGGAATAGGGAAGAACTCTTCTTCTGGAAACTGTCTGGGAAGTTAGAAGCGATGACAGTAATCTTGACCTCACCCTTCTTCAACTTATCGTCATGAACAGTTCCGAAGATGATCTTGGCATTTGGGTCTACAGATTCGGTAATTACCTTAGCTGCATCCTGGATTTCAAACATAGTTAGATCATCACCGCCTGCAATAGAGAAGAGAACTCCCTTTGCACCATTAATAGAGAGTTCAAGGAGAGGGGAAGAAATAGCAGCTCTAGCGGCTTCCTCGGCTCTATTTTCACCACTTCCGGTACCAATACCCATGAGTGCTGCACCAGCATTCTCCATGATGGAGCGGATGTCAGCGAAGTCGATGTTGATGATACCTGGAGTAGTGATGAGGTCTGAGATTCCTTCTACTGCTTCTTTCAAAATGTTGTCGCAGATAGCAAAAGCGTTTCTAGCTGTAATATTTTTCTCAATAGTTTGGAGGAGTCTGTCGTTTGGAATAATAATAAGCGCATCAACTGCTTGCTTTAACTCCTCGATAGCACCTTCTGCAATCTTCATTCTCTGCTGTCCTTCGAAGAAGAACGGCTTAGTGACAACTGCAACTGTAAGACAACCCGCCTCCTTGGCGGTTCTTGCAACGACTGGAGCTGCACCAGAAGCAGTTCCTCCACCCATTCCTCCAGCAATAAAGACCATGTCAGCACCTTTTATAGCTTCTTGAACTTCTTCCTTAGTTTCCTCAACTGCGCGTTTACCAAGTTCTGGATTCATTCCAGTACCGAGACCACGTGTCAAGTTCTTACCGATGTGGATTTTCTTTTTTGCTAAAGAGTGATGGAGGTCTTGAGCATCTGTATTTACCGCGATAAAGTCGACACCTTTAACTTTCGAGTTAATCATGTGATTAACCGTATTTTTACCTGAACCGCCGACTCCTATAACCTTGATTCTAGCGAAAGATTCTACCTCTGGTTTTATCTGTGGCATGCGTTTGAATTAACTGAATGGAGCTATCTTACCAGAGGGAATTTAAAAAGAAAGTGATTGACGAATATTTGTTTACGTTTTCTTGTTTTATGGTAAAAATTGAGAGACCCATCGCAAAATTACCTTACCCCAGCGCTTGCCGTCGATAGCTCCAAGGCCACCGTTCCTAATACCTATAGTGCGCTGCTCATCGTCAGCGTTGAATCCAACCATCGCAAGTCCGCAGGCGACTGCCCAGATCTTATCTCTTACCTTAGTTGGATCAGTTGTACCAAAGTAGATTTCCGCATTTTGAGCTGGGAGTTTAAGAGTTGAAGAGGCAACGTTTTTTATATTTGCAGTTGTCGAGCCTCCTCCAGTCATGACAACACCTGCTGGTAGGAGTGCGTCGCGTCCAATGGTTTTCAAATGAGATTGGATAAGGTCGAAAGAGTCGCCGAGGCGTGCAGCGATTATTTCATCTAGTTTCTTTTTCGAATAAGTTACTCTTCCACCATTACCCAGCTTTAGATCTTCAGCATCTTCCAAAGAAACTTTGAGTCCCAAGGCAATATCATTTGTGATATCCGAACTTCCGATAGGGAAGACTGCGAGAGATATGAGATTCCCATTCTCAAAGACGACAATGGAAGTTGTTTCAGCGCCGATATCGGCAAGTAGACTCCCAACCTTTTTCTGTTTTTTAGAAAGAGTGACAAAGCTTGCTGCAACAGGGGAGGCGACAATATCTACAACTTCTACCCCAGCTTCCTCGACAGTGCTAATAAGGTTTGTCAGATGATGTTCCAGACATGTTATGAAAAGCGCCTTAACCTCAAGCCTCTGACCCTTTAGTCCAAGTGCCGGACCCAAAGCAGTTTTGCCGTCGATTTTATATTCAATTGGAACAGTATTAATAATTCTCTTATTTACAGAATCTTCTTTCGGGATAGAAGCCTCTGCTGCCTCGAGAGCAAGCGCCATATCTCTGTCTGTAACCTCAAGGTCAGCCCGGGAGATTACCACCAGTCCTTTAGAGATAACTCCAGATAGGCCAACACCACCAAAAGAGACGTAAGCGCGTTTGACCTTCACTCCAGCCATCTTCTCAGCCCGAGAGACCGCAAGCTCAATAGACTTAGCAGCTTCGCCTGTGTTTGTTATGTAGCCCCGCGAAATGCCTTTAGATTCGGCAGAGCCGGTGCCTATTATCTTTGGAACCGCTCTCGCACCTTCAATTACCCGTTCCGCAATAATTACTTTGACGAGGGAAGTGCCGATATCAATGCCTGATACGATTTGACGAGCCATTTAATAATTTTTTCTCAGCTTGCTCCATTTTACGTCCATGTTGCATTCCTTTCAAATGAAGTAATCCGTGGATAAAGAGATATTTTACGAATTCTGTGAAAGACATTTCGAATTTTGGAGCCTCATCTTTAGCAGTTTCAAGGTCTATAAAAATTTCTCCAGACTTTTTTGAAAGAGGGAAGGAGAGTACGTTTGTTGGTTTGTCTTTCCCACGGTACTTCTTGTTTAACTTTCGGGAAAGCTTCTTATCGGCAAAGACGAGTGATAATTCAAAATCCCGCCCTAAAACCTTGGTTTTGAGGCGGG
>Ga0105252_10001098_pt1 | contig 13098 bp, 29 predicted proteins | sample EasRivMeERMZT100_FD_89675 | JGI IMG/M metagenome (GOLD analysis project Ga0105252, IMG submission 89675) | Soil microbial communities from meander-bound floodplain in the East River, Colorado, USA - East River MetaG ERMZT100 | ecosystem: Environmental > Terrestrial > Soil > Floodplain | place... | reverse complement strand
CCCCGCCCCTGCGCACGGGGACACACATGTGTGTGTATGCCTAGCGCGTGGGGCTACGGCGGCTCCGCGGCATCGAGCTAGGCGGAGGATTCGAGGCAGGGCGCTCGTGATAAAACGCACACACATGTGTGTTTCTATTAAACGCTAGCGGGAGGGAATACACTTGCACGTATGCCGATACGATTTGAAAAGGATTACAGCAAAGCGGAGAAGTGTGCTCGCAATTCTTCGCGGCGTTGTATAGCCGATTTCCGTGCGTGTAGATTTCACAGCGAGCTAGACAAACAGAGAGAGGATAAAATCCAGTGTCAAAGCAAAAGACTACAGCTATCGAGAAGCCCAAGCCCGAAACAAAGCCCGCCGCGGTAACGACGTTTGCGGAATCGCAGCGCGAGAATGCGCCCGAGGAAACCGCGGACGATTTAGCGCGCAAAGCTCTGGCGGGAACAACGGAGCAAAAAGAAAATGCCGAACCGCTATCTACGGATGCGCAAGCAAAAGCGCCAGGAACGCCAGCGAACGAAGTCCGCGACAAAGCCGGAGAGCTTTTCAATCCCGAATTGCACGCCGTCAAATCCGACGGGAGCCCAAGTTTCGCGAAGTCCGGAGTGTTCCGTAGAAAACGCGGGACCGGCGGTTCGCGCGTCGCGGTTCCCGCTGCTAACGCTCTCCCGCCCGACGAAGCGCGACGGATCGCAGAAGCAAACGCGCAAGCGGCCGAAGAACAAAAGCGAAGAAAAGCCGCGATAGCAGCGGGCGGAATTGCTGAAATCATTTTCAAGTCGGGCTATATGCTCGGCGGAGACGAATGGCTCCCGATCAAAAACGACGAAAAGCAAATCGACGAGCGGCGTGATATGCATACAGCATGGGCGGAATATTGCTATGCGCGCGGCGTCGAAGATATCCCGCCCGGTTTGTTGGTTGCGTTCGTTTGCAGCGCGTACGCTCTCCCGAGATTCGCGGGACCGGAGACGCAAAAGCGCGTCGGAGCGTTCGCGACTTTCGTCAAGCGCGGGAAACTTTGGTTCGAGAATTGGCGTTTGAAGCGAGGAAACAATGCCGCACGTATTGCTAACAGGAATGACGGAGAGCGGAAAGACAACGCTAGCGAAGGCGATAGCGGCGGAACAAAGGAAAAGTGAGCGCGGAGTAATCGTTCTCGATCCCATGCAAACGGCGTGGGATTGTGATTTCCAAACAGACGACGCGGGAAAGTTTCTCGCGGTAGTTTGGGCAAATCAGGATTGCGACGTATTCATTGACGAAGCCGGCTTTGCGGTAGGGCATTTTAATAAGCTAATGGAGCAATTAGCTACGCAAGGCAGACATTACGCCGTGAGAAATGGAACGTACGGCGGCGGGCATAACTGCTACTTTATATGCCAGCGCGCAAAAATGATTTCTCCGACGGTTCGCACGCAATGCCGAATTCTTTTCGCGTTTCATCAAGCGCGAGAGGATGCGGATATTCTGGCGCGCGAGTATGGCTATGATGAATTGCTCGAATGCCCGTCGCTGGCTCAAGGTGAGTATTTTCAGGTTCAAAGGTTCAACGGCGTAACTAAAGGGAAGGTTTTCTAATGCATCCACTATTGTTGATTGGGTTTCTAGTCGTCGCTGTCGGCGTGTTTGCGGAAGCGGCGGATAACAAATCCGGGACCAAGGTAATCAAAATCACTCCGAAAAAGCCGGGCGAGGAAAAGCCAAAAAAGCCCGAGGGAGAGAAGCCGGGCGCTAGTGACTCCGAGGAATAGAGCGGGCAAAATCGACGTGACAGCTAGCGGTCTAAAAAGCCGCTAGCGGTTTCGTTCAAACCTTAAAGGAGAATCCGCTATGCTTCCGAATATGGGTATCGTGAAAGGAGCGCTTTGGACTATCGCGATTCTCGCGATTCTAAATCGCGTTGCCGTCGTCAAGTCGCTCATCAATCCGTAACGGTTTCGTTCTTCGGGACGCGCCCAATACACGCAAGGAGAATTTGCAATGCCTCTCAAACTTACGCGCCGAGTCCCTACGTGGGACGGCAATATCGTTGGCGGGAATACCGTCACGCTCCGCCTTCCGATTGGCTTGACTTATCATCAAGTCTATACGGAATACACGTTCTCGGACGGAGCGCCGCTCGCGCTCGCGGACGCCGTGAACATGGTTCGATTGATTGCGAACGGTAAACCGATTTGGGAATTGCTCGCAAGCGAATTGGATACGAAAAACCAATTCGAGAGCCGCGCGGCGGCTGGCGGGATTCTCACTTTCGACTTCGACAGGTTCAATATGCGGACGCGCTCCGCGGAGGAATTGACTTCGCTCGGTTCCGGTATGGCGGGCGATCCTACGCCGCTTACCACGCTCACAATCGAAATGGATTTGAAAGCGGCCGTCGTTAGCGGCACTCTCGATTCCCGTTCGCGCGTGAGCGAAGCCCGTCCGCTCGGAATTTTCAAGAAGCTCCGTCGCTACGTGGATGCGTTCGGCGGGAGCGGGGAATTCCAATTGGACGATTTCCCGAAAGGCGATTTGATGAATATGGTTCTCTTTTACGAGAGCGCCAACGACATCGACCGCCTTCGATTGGAGCGCGATAACTTCGTGATGTTCGACCGCACGAAGGAACTGAACGCGCGCATTCAGTCGGACGGGATTCGCACGCCGCAAGCGAATCTGTACGCGTACGATACGAGCGAGGATGGAAACGGTTCGGATCAATTGGTAACGCGTGGCGTCAACGATCTGCGCTGGTTTCTCACGCTCGACGGCGCAATGACGGTGACAACCGTTATCGAGTATCTCGGTTCCCTGGAACTGTAGCGGTTTTGCGTCGCGCGTGAAAGCGAGCGTTCTTCGGAACAAAACTCGCGAGTAGCGCGCGGCGCATTTTCAAACACGGAGAAATTTTCATGGCGAACGCAAGAGAAATTTTTACGCGAATTCTCGAAGGCGGAATTCCTTCCGTCGTCGATGGTATCCGCTCGGAAAACGATCCGAAGCCGGAGCAAACCGCGCCTACGGGAACATTCGCTGACCGGATTTCGGGCTTGAATTTTTTCGGCGGAGACGCAACGAAGCCGGGAATTACGCAAGGCCAAATCCTCGCGATTACGGCGCTACTCGTCGGCGCTCTCGGCGTCGTTTGGTTGCTGCGAAAGTAACGCGGGAGAAATTCAATGGCTATGCCAAATCTCGCGAGCGCAACGCCGTGGGGAGCAATCGCTACCGCCGCGGCGGACGCTATCAAGGCTCCGCCCGCTGGTCCGTCGCAATCCGGGAGCATTTACGGCGCTCCCGTTTCTATCGCGGGTTTCGGCGGAAAAGCTACCGCCAGCGCGGACGGAATTCCGGTTTGGGTTTGGATCGCAGCGGCCGTTATTGGCGTGCTGTATGTTCTTCGCAAAAAGTGAATGGAGCGACGAAGCGCGCGAGAATCTACAGCGCGCGTTAGACGTTGATATCGAATTAGTCGGAGAGCAAGTAAAGCGCGGGATTGCTTCTCTCTGGCTTATCGACGGCGCTTCGTGGATGGTAACGCGCCGCGAATTCGATACGCTGGTAGTCGTCGCTTACGAAGGCTCGAAATTGCGGGAAACTACAGCGCACGTTATCCGCGTCGCTCAACAAAACGGATGCCGCGAAATCCGTTTTCATACGAATCGCCCCGCATTGATTCGTATGCTTAGCGAATACGATCCGGAACCAATTGAATACGTAATGCGAATCAAAGTTTCACGGGAGCACTAGCATGGGACGATCTAGCAGCGCGAGCACGACGACGAGCGTGCAAGATATCGACACACAGCAAGTCGAAGGCGGAATCGGCGTTAGCGGAACGGGGAATCTCGTTTCCGTTATGGAGACGGACCAAGGCGCGGTAGATTCCGCGTTCGATTTCGCGGATTCGTTCGGGGATAAAGCGTTACAAACAGTGCAACAAACAACGCGAAACGCGTTCGATTTCTCCGGAGAATTCGGGAGCGACGCGTTAGAAGCGAATTCAATGGTTACGCGCCAAGCGATTTCGGAGCTAGGCTCCGCTATCACGAAAGTCGGAGACGCAACGCGGAGCGATACAACGGAGACGTTCCGGAAAGTCGCGCTCTACGGAGCAATCGCCGCGGCGGTAATCGTTATCGGTCTCGCAATCGCACGCCGCGGGAGATAGGACAATGACAACGGCAACGATGAAACAATACGTCGCTACTCTAGCGACGAGCGGCGTACAGCAACGCGCAAAAATCAACGCCGTCGGAACCATGTTTTTCGTGCGGCAAATTCTGCCCGCGGGAAATCGGGTTAACGTGCGTTTGCGCGGCGTCGAATTGGGCGGGAAGTCTGGCGATAGCGTAGAGCTATCCATGAGTCAAAACGATAAAGTCGTTTTGCCGTTCGCCTACGACCGAATCGAAATCTTCAACGAAAACGCCGTAGCGATTTCGATTGACGTGATTTTCGGAGACGGCGATTACGTGCGCCCGCTTCCGGATTTGGTCAACGTCGCGATTGCTCTAGCGGGCTCGAATGCGCTCGATACAATCGCGGACGTTGCAATGACGGACGCGAGCGAAACGGAAATTCTCCCCGCGAATCTAAATCGCGTTCGCGCAATCATTACGTCGCTCGAAGATAACGACGTGAATTTGCGGATTGGCGACGTGGATATTACCGCGACGCGCGGAATGCAATTGAAGCCGGGCGAAACGCTGGCTATTGATTCGACCGCCGCGATTTACGGTATCGAGGAATCCGCGGGAACTACTTCCGTTAGTGTGCTCGAAGAATTGCGGGACGCGCCGTAATGGCTCCGCCGTTCCCGCTTGGCTCTAATCTCGATCCGCGCGTTTCTCCCGTGCGGCGTACCGTGGGATTACAAACCGTTCCGCTCGTTCTTGCAATGGGTAGCGCGGTAGCAACGCCAGCGAATTACGCCGCGTATTCGATGGACAACGGTTTGACGTTTGCCGCGTGCGTTGTTCCCGATCCCGCGGGCGGATTATTCGGAGCCGCGTTTTCGCCGTCGCTTGGATACGGAATCATGATTTCCGCAACGGGCGAAGTTTTCCAGTCATTCGACGGGATCACTTGGACGGTATTCGCGGGCTCGAATATGGCGAATCGCAATTGGCAAGGCGGAGTAGTCCGCAATTCCAGCGATACGCTTTTCGTCGCTAGCTCGCTCACGTCTACGATTTTCGGAACGAGTCCGGACGGGCAAACGTGGACGGAAAGAATTGGTCCCGCGGGATCGTTCGGCAGTATTTGCCGCGCGTGCGACGACGATAGAATTATCGCGTGCGGAGCGGGAGGAATTGCGCGCTCTCTCGACGGCGGCGTTACGTGGGGAGCGATCACGTCTCCGGGCGATACGAATTCCGACATTGCTTGGCGTCAGGATACGGACTATATCCACGTTTGCGGCAACACAAGCGCGGACGCGGGAGACACGTATTTTTCAAACGATTTCGGCGGAAATTGGACGCAACAAAACCGCGACGCCGCGGGCGATCCGCCGAATTGCAACGCTATAGCAATTGATCCGCTACGCGGGCATGTATACCAAGGGACGAGCGTTACAGCTCCCGGTATTTGGCGCAGCAATGCGGGAGACGCGAACAATCCGCCGAACAGCGGACATACGCGCGTTGTCACGGATGCGAGCGGCGTAGGCGGCGGATGCCGCGGCGGATACATCGTAGAAACCGATACGATTCTATTCCCCGATCACGGCGGGAGCGCGGGTTTCCGCGTATTCCGAAACGTGCTCTCTACTGGTATTTGGCAGACGATTGATTGGCCGCTTCTGCTAGTGAATACCGCGCGCGTGCGAATGCAGTTTCTAGGATTTCCGACAACGTGAGGCGGCTATGTGGAAAATTTTTGCGCTGGCTTTTGTCGGAATTACCGCCGCTCTCTTTTCGCGACGAGTATTCGCAACCGAAACCGCTACGACACTCGACGGAGAATTAACCGTGAAACCGAATCCTACGGATACGCGTCCGCGCGGAATTCGCAATAACAATCCTACGAATATCGAGGACAGCGCAATCCAATGGCGCGGGAGAATCGGTAACGACGGGCGCTATGTCGTTTTCGATACCGCGATAAACGGGCTCCGCGCGGCGTATCTCGAAATTTGGGATTCGATTGTACGCGACGGAGACAATACGATCCGCACGTTAATCGCGCAATGGGCTCCGCCGATTGAAAATCTAACGGGCGCGTATCAGAATTCTGTCCGCGCTCAAACGGGCATCGCGTCCGTAGATACGAAGCTCAATTACATGCGCGACGCTACGCCGCTTTTGAAAGCGATTGTCCAGCATGAAAACGGACAGCAACCGTATACGGCGCAACAATTCGACGCCGCTTACAGAGCCGCGGGGAAAACCTAATGAGTAACGTAGTAAAGTTTCTTCCTCTCGTGTATCTCGTCGCGGGAGCGGTAGGCGTTTTTCTCATTATCAAGGCTCTCGGCAAAGGCGCGGAAGTCGCGAAAGAAACGCTCGATACTGCGCGCGTCGGAACCACAAACACAATCGAGCGATTGTTTCCGCTCACGGATTCGCGCTCGATGATTACTCACGCGGTTTGGTTTTCGGACGGTAAGCAGCACGCCGTACCGGGAGAGTCCGTAGATAGCAACGGATATTTTACCGTGAATCCTCCCGTTCTATGGGCGGGACGCTATCGCTTATTGCAGGACGCGAGCGGCCGCAAAACCGCTGCGAGCGTGTAGCTATGGCGGGAACCGATTTAATTTCAAGTCTCGTCGGGCGCGTAGCGGCGGGACAAGGTTTGCGGCTTGTGGCGGGCTCGAATATCACGCCAGAAATCACGCTCTACGATGCGAGCGCGGAAGGGAGTTTACTCGATACGCTAGGAATCGTTTCCTATGCGCGCGTCGAAGATAAAAACGGGAACGTAATCGCGAGCTACGGAGAGCCGCAACCGTTGAATTTGCTGCTAGCTGTCGCTTATTGGGGATTGCTAGGCGTCGGACTTTTCGCAATCGCACGGGGATTTATCAAATGAAACCGCTAAAAATCGTTCTGATTCTTTCGGCCGTTGCAGCCGCCTACGCGCTCATAACCCGCAAAGGCGATATGCATATGACCAAAATTTCGGACTTGCTGCTACTCAAGAAAACCGCGCCGAAACCGATTCTCGATAAAGCCGGCGCTCCGATTGTCGATCACGGGCAAGTCGGCTAGTTTCGTTTCGTTCGTTCGTTCGTTCATCACTAGGGAGTTACTGCAATGAAAATTTCGCATTTCGTTATCGCGGCTCTGTCGTTCGCTCTCGGTTTGTCGTTCTTCGTTTCCGCGGATACGCCGCGAATGGGGATTTTCACGGAAGCGGTTTCCGATCCCGCGAGCCAAGCGGACGGCGCAATGATCGCAAACAATATCACGGCGGAAGGCGCGATATTGGGCGATTTCTGTATCGCTTCGCTCTCCGTGGACGTTCTCGACGTTACGGTTACGTGCGCGATTACCGCGACGGCCGTCGCTACCGTCGTCATTCAGAACGAGAGCGGAAGCGCGCTCGATCTCGCGGCGCATACGCAACGCGTCGCGGTTTTCAAGTCCGGACAATTCTAGCGGCGCGTGCAACGTGGAGAGCCTGTTACTAGAATCGCTTCGTGCGAACGCGCCGATTTTGCTAGTCGTCGCGTTCGGTTTTTGGCGCGTTGTTTCCGCGTTGCACAAAATCGACCGCCGATTAGTCCGCGTAGAAACGCGATTGAATCCGGAAAAGGAGAATGACGAGTGAAGGAAATTTTGTTTTCGATGTTTCTCCCCGTCGCAACGCGCGGCGCGATTCAAGTCGCGTCGGGCTTGGGAATGGGCGGAGATAGCGTAGAGCTACAAGCCGCGAGCGCGGTAACGTTCGCTGCTACGCTGGCTTGGTCCGTGTTCGAGAAAATCAAACAACGCCGCGCATTGAAGCGCGCAAAAGGAGAGTGAACCGTGGGATTTCGCAAACGCAAACAGCAACCGGCCGGCTTCCGCGAGGAAGCGCAAATTCAACGCGCGTCGAAGGATGCGAAGAAAGCCGCGGAGCGTGCGCCGAAGCCGGAACCGGAACCGCAAAAAGAAACGGGAGCCGAAGCTCCCGTGTAAATCAGAGAGCCCGCCTAGTGCGGGCTTTCTTTACTTCCGCATTCCCATATACGCGGACGGATAAATGATTGATTGCTCGTAAGTGTTTTTCTGAGTCGCTACGAATGCCCGCGCTTGCTCTACGGTTTTGAATTCCTTAACAAGCGTAGAGCCTTCGTAAACTTGAAAATTTCTCGATAGGTTAATGGGCTTGAACGTTTTCACTTGGGTTTTCCTTTGCGCGGGACTCTCTGCGCTTTCTCGAAAAAGTCTAGCGCGTCGGATGCGCCCGCGTAGTAAAGCTCAATAAAAACGACTTGCAAGGATTCGCCGCTTCTAACGCTGGCGTTCGCGCGCTTCAACGCTTTCGCCATTGCACGAATACGGGGATTGTTTTCCGCGCTCACTTGCTCTCCGTTCCCGCGTGCTCGCGGGGATTGTAGCCGTTCTCTTTTTCGTCTCGCGCTTGCAATTGCGCGCGGTAGGATTGCTCGAAATTCCGCGCGGTTTCCAATTGAAGCATTCGCCAAAGCTCGTCTATTTGCTCGTCCGTGGCATGGTTCGGCGTATTCATAAAGACTCCCTAGCCCGCAATTGGGCTAGGTAATCATGCCAGGGAGCCCGCCCGCGCTATGTGACGCGGCTCACAGTATCGAGCCAGCGCATACGGGCTCCGCCAATGGGCTTGCGGGCTTCGCCTTCGCCATACCATACGAGACAATCGACGGGAGCGCCCGCGGCTTTCTGGCATAGCTCGCACCAGCGACGGACTTGCACCATAGGAACGTGTAGAGAGCACGCGGAAAAGAACAACGCTACGCCGTGCTCCGTCGTCGGAAACGCTTTTAACGTTTCGCTTTCTACGTCAAAATTCCCGCCGATCAATTGCACGATTTGGAAACAGGGATTCATTGCGTTAATCCTTTCGCGATTCGTAGCGCCGTTGTTAGCTGCCAGTAAAACCACGCGTCGATTAACGCGAAAAAATCGTGCGGCGTGTTAACGGAAAAGCTCACGTTATTATGGCGCTCGATTGAATTCCGCGGATCGTATCCCATAGATTCAAAGCGTGTCCCGAATCCGCCGCAAAGCGCGCATTTACACGGAACGATTTGCTCTAAGAAATCTAGCTGAAAATTTTTGGAGCGTTTCATAAATTCCCTCTGTTTGTTTGTAAAAAGCGCGCGGGATTTCTCCCGCGCGCTCGCTCGATCACATGGGCTTGTCGTTCTTTTGAACGCCGACTTCAAACAGACGCGGCGGAGAATGCTTTTTGTTCTTCGCTACGCCAAGTCCCGTGAAAGCGATAAAAACCTTATCGCCTACGGAACACTCGAACAACGCGCGGAGCCCGCTCGACTCCCAAACCGCTACGCGCTCTCCGTCCGAATCACGCTCGATATGCATGACCCGCCGCGGACCATCCGCGAGATTCACAGTCTCCGGAGCGCGCTTGATCGTTCCCTCAAGCGTAGGCGTTGCGTCCCAATCGTGCGTCTCCGCGTCCGCGGTAATCGCGGTATAGCCTTTCGGCAACGCGGATTTCGTGAGCTTCGTTTGCTTCGTCATTTACGTTTTCCTTTCTGTTTGCCGAGACTCTTTTCGATTTCATTCGCTACGGCAGTCTCGATAAATTTCCGTTGCGAAATTCTGAGCGACGCGCATACGGTTGCTAGCTTGTCGCAAAGCTCCGTAGGCAAGTCGATATATTTCCTTCTAAACGTCATGCATGGAAACTCCTATTTGTTTGCAAAAGTGACGGACAGAAAAAAAGCCCGCCTATCGCTAGGCGGGCTCACGTTCGCGCGGAACGCTTGGGGAATTCCGCGACGGACGATTAGAACGAGAACGCTTCGGCCTTTTCCGCCTTCGCGTCGGGAGCCTTCAACGCGCTCTCGAAACGTGCCTGAACCGCTTCGACTTCCGCCGTGAGAGCCGCGGTAATCGCCGCGACTTGATCGGCGTCGAAATCGTAGCTCGAACGGTTCGCGAGATTCCGAATCAAGCGAATCTTCTGAATCGCGTTCGAGACTCGCTTTTGGCCTAGCTCGACAAACTTCGCGGCCTTGTCGCGCGAGCCTTTCGGAGCGGTCTTGCCTTTGGAACGTGCCATGAGAACACCTATTTGTTTGCAACGGGCGGGATTGCCCGAAGCCAATACTACAGGGATTCCAGGCAAAAAGCGAGAATTCAATCACAAATTTCCCCTATATTTAGGGTCCGCTCGCGGGCTTCAAAGCGATTAACGTCAAGCCCGCGGGCTAGGCTCTCCCGCAATTGGTTAGGCTTCGTAACGGAATACTTCCGGGAGCCCGTCAAGGCTAGCCGCTCTAGATCGAATACCGTTCCCTGGAATCCGTGTTTCGCATACTTGCGGATACGCTCGCCCGGTAGCATTTCCGATTCTATTTTCCCGTCCGGAGAATAGAGTATGTAGAGCTTATTTCGGAGTAGCAGCAAATCCCCGCGCGCTTCAATTTGCAGGGAGCCTAATCCCTTGTTTCCGCGCGGCGTTAGCGGAACGGAAATCGCACGCTTTGAATACGTATAGATTCCGTCTGTCGCTGTATGAATCGCTTTATGCGCGTGCTCGATTTGATGAATGTAGGCGCGCGGACGCGCAGTAATCGACGACGCAATAAACGGATGAAACATTCCGCCCGCTACCAAATCGCCCGCTTCGACTATCGTAGGCGCGGCGTCCGTATCCGTATACATTACGCGCGAGTTTTTCCGCGTCTGAATAAATTTCCCGTAGAGCGCGTTGAGAATGATTTTATACATGTGCCGCAAAACGGGATCTTTTTCCGATTGCTTGCGCGCGTAGAAATCGTCTACGAAATCCATGAAAGCCGGTTTTTGATTGTCGCTCTCCGCTTCGTAGTAATGCCCGCGAATCGCGGATAGCTGTAGCTCTCCCGCTCGGAGAGCTTCGTTAATCTCAAATCCGTGAATCCAAACACTTTGAAATTCGCCTTCTATCGCGTCGAAATCGTGACGAAATAGGCTAGGCCATTCGCACGGAGCCGCGCGCCCGCTCACACAGTAAACGCCAAAGTCCGGAACGGATTTCACGCGCTTCGCAACCGGATAGCGTTTGTATAGAGAGTAATCAGAGAACGCGGGCAAGTGTCGCATAGCGTCCGGATAGCATGACGAGATATCAAGCGAGGATACGTTTCTATGCCAGCGCGGAGCGGCGTTAGAAACTAGATTATTCTTTCCGCCGTGATAGCTTTTCAAAGCGGCGTGAATAACGGCGCTCGACGGTTGCGGAATCGTGTATTGCAGGTATCGCTTTTTGAAAATCAGCGAGGCCATATTAGCGAGTGAAACCGGGTGCCGGATATCGAATTCCGTAACGATTCGCTGAACCTGCAAACCTATGTAGTAATCTATTTCCGCGTCGCGCATTGCATACGCGCAAAATTTTGTGTCGCGTGCTGTGAATTTTTTCGATCCTAGCCCGTCCGGTTTTTCGAGTTTCGGCAAATGCGGGCAGAACAATTCCGCCGCAGCCGCTAGCGTTCCCTGGAACCACAAATGAGAGTCAACAATCAGCACGGATACATTCCGCCGACGATTCGACATACGGCAAAATGTCGGAGCGCCGAACACGCCGCGAATTTTCCAATCGCCCGCGGTAAAGGAAAAATCGCCCGCGGCCGAGAGTAACCATTCTTTACAAGCCCAAAAGAATTCGGGCAAGTCGTGCTTAAGGTTATGCACGTATACAGTGTGAGCGGTTCGCACGGGAAGCGTATCCGCCCATCCTATAAATTCGTCCGTTGCGGTTTCTGGCGTCACAAAAATTATTTCGTTTTCGCGTAGCTCAGGGCAAAAGAATTGAAACGAGAGCGGCTGTCCGTGGAGCGTTTCGGAGTCCGCTCCGTGAATATAAACGTCCATTCTAGCGCCGCGAGTGTTTGGCTTTATTCCGCTTTGCAGGTTTTTCGGAATGGATAATCCTACTACGATCATTCGGAGCCCATCCGATTATGCGCGATATTCTCCAATGTTTTTCTCCGCCAGAGCGCCGCGAAATTCCGTCTAAAATGTTTTGCAGAATTCCCGGTCTATCGTCTTTCGTGCGCTCGGTCGTATAGTTTTTCTTGAACCACGCAAACCAATCTACGGCGTTTCGCCCATCGTTAGAAGTGAAAATGTGCGGGCGAATTAGAAACGTTTCTTCGTCGCTCACGAAAAGCGCGAATAACGTTATCTTTTTGTAGAGCTTACTTGCGGGAGCCCGTGCGCCGAGTTTCCCCGTGCGTACGTCTACGCTCCCCGCTAGGCGCGCAATGTTATCTAATTGTTCTTTTATTGTTTCGCGTCTCATGCTGGCGTCTCATCGTATGAATCCGCTTCTTCGTCTACGAAATCGTCCGCGTAATCGTAGTCAAACCAGTCGATATCGTCCCAATCCCCGCTCTCTGTAGCGGCATCGTAATACGGCGTTTCTCCGTCGAAATCGTCTCCGTCGTCGTCCCGTTCAACGCGCGAAGCGCGCTCGCGCGGTTCTTCGTCCCGAGATTCGAGCGATTCGAGCGCGCGGGAAATCGCGGATTTCTGCCCGCTCGACAAATCCCCGCGGAGCGTGTAACCGTTATCCGCGGAGACGAAATCAAAACCGGCTTCGCGTAGCTCGCGAATTCCGTCCCGGTAGAAACCGAGATTTTTTGACACGGGAGAGTGCTAGCGGAGCGCGTGTGATCGTAGATAACTGCGGACTAGGTGAAGTTTTCCGCGCATAGAACGGCGCGAATAAGCGCGTACGTGAATCATTTTCTTTCCCCAAGCTATCGTTATTAGAAACGCGGCGGGCGCTAGTGAGCCGCCCGAGTCCCATTCTAAGCGCCCGCTCGATCCCGCGCCAGAGCCTTGGCGTTCGAGGCATGGACGTATTGCATTGCCGTTCGAGGCATCGAGGCATTGCGGCTCTAGGTATCCCCCGTAGCCCGCGGATGCACACACATGTGTGTCCCCGTGCGCAGGGGCGGGG
>Ga0105252_10001097_pt1 | contig 13112 bp, 25 predicted proteins | sample EasRivMeERMZT100_FD_89675 | JGI IMG/M metagenome (GOLD analysis project Ga0105252, IMG submission 89675) | Soil microbial communities from meander-bound floodplain in the East River, Colorado, USA - East River MetaG ERMZT100 | ecosystem: Environmental > Terrestrial > Soil > Floodplain | place... | reverse complement strand
GAGGTTGACACTGAGGCCTTCAAGGGTGATGAGATTGAAGTGGTGCTCTAGCCGGTCGAGGTCTGCGGAATATTCGAGGACAAGTTTGCGCCGGTATTCCTCGTCGATGAGGACGCCGCGCATATTCATCTCAAGGATGGGAGCCATGAGCGATTTTTCGAACTCGTAGGTGGCGCGGGTCGTGGGGTCGAGCAACCGCTGGAGTTCGTAGTTCACCTCGTGGGTTACACAGCAATCGAGGCCGTTGTAGATCCAAAGCTTCTCGGTCTCGGAGAGAGGCATGTTAAGTTTTTCGAGGAGATCGGTGTGGATTATTTTCATGCTGGTTTATCCGCGGTTGGATCGATGAGTTTCCAGTACCCGATCATGTCCTCGTGGAATGTGTTGCAGGCTGTACACTCGATCCGGCCATCTTGGTAAAGCCAAAAGTTTTCGTTGCCGCAGTTGCAAACGTACACCTTTTCCTCCGGCTTCTCTCGAGACTTAAATGGAATGACCGTAGCCATAGCTACTCATCCTTCTTGATGGTGGTCTTGCCGCGGGTCCGCATAAGTTTCCATGCGGCCTCGTTGGTGTATACGCTGCCGAGGAAATCGAGAGACTTTGGACTTTCGGGTTGGAGCGCATGATGCGCGAGCATTGTGTCCTCTGCGAAGTTACTTATGGGGATGCCATATTTTTGCCACAGAAAATTGGTGTCATAGAGTCCGTTCTGGAATATCTTTGGAAGACGGGAGGCGCAGATTTGCCTCACTGTGTCCCATGCCACCTTCTCCTCGGCGAACGTCCCCCAGTACGAGCCGGACTCGCGGCGGTTATCCACGAAGGGAATAACGTATGCGAGACTGGCCGTGTAGGCGAAGCCTATACAGGTGATTTGGTCTTGGTGGGTTTCAATATCGATGGCGATTGCAGTACAATCGCTATCGGGGGGCCACATCGAATATAGGTCGCTAAGAGTTTCGACTATATGGATTTGGCGGCGAGGGCGGCGCACCTCTGGAAACCGGGCCTCGCCCCGGGCTTTCATGAAGTCGAGGATCGTGACGTGGCGGAGTTCCCACTGCCGGAGGACTGCGGCCGGGTGGTATGTCGCAATCAATTTGCGCCCTGGCGCAACGTGTGTTGCGGAGGCGACGGTGCCCCGCAACTTAGTGATGCCGGGGTTGTGGAGCAGTGCCCAGGTTGCGGTGCCACCCAAACAAATAATGAGTCCAATTTCGTCCGACCTCAGGTCGGACGAAAGCCGAATGAGTTCGGAAAGGTACTGTTCAGCAAGATACTTGCCCGCGCGTAGGGCTGGCAAACCGCTCGGTGCAAGCGTCTTGGGAACACACAATGACTCGATGTCGTTCCGGGGTGGTCGTAAGTTGAATACGTTGGTTGGGAAGAACTCGGGATGCCGCGCCCAGACTCGGAGCATCGGCGCGACTACTATAGCATCGGGGCTTCGCGCCCCGGGCTTGCCGGTCATCTGCCACTGGTTATGGAAGAACCAGAAATCGCGGAGGTCGCTGGTGTCCTGGCCTGTGCGTTCGCACAGGCCAGCCTCGCACAACATCTCGAAGAGAGCTACCCCGGACACACCGAGGAATGGGCGGGAACCGCACTCCTCCCACTCACCCCATGCCTCCCCGACTAACGCAATACGCTGCGTCATGCGTCCTTCTCTAGTTCGGCGTTTGCCATGCGGACGTAATGCTCGTCTATCTCGAGGCCAAGGATGCGGGCCGCGCCAAGCTTCTTCGCGGCCCGCAAGGCCGCCCCCGATCCGCAGGTCGGATCGAACAGCGCGGTGTGCTCATCAACGAGCATCTCGAAGAAGTACTGGAGCATCTCCGCGGGTTTCTCGTGCGGATGGATCTTGCCGGTGGATGGCCACGCGATGGCGTTTGATTTTGGTCTCAAAATCATGCGATCCCCGCGCCGGCCGAAGAAGGCGGTCTCGTAGATACGGCGGGGGCCTCGCGCCGCATCGGGAATGATGCCTGTGTTGTCGGACTTGAGCCAGATGAAGGGGAACTGATCGATGACGAACCCGGCGTTGGTAAGAGTGTTGTATGTGTATTCGTAGTTTTGAATGGAGAACCAGAACAGGATGTGGCAAGATTCCTCTGCGAACTTGTCGAGGTGTGTTGTCAGGTTTCCCAGAAGAGAGTTATAGATCTCGATGGTGTCTTTGTATCGACCGTAGTCGAGGCCGGCCTGAGCCCCCATACGATCAAAGCCGATCCCGTAGGGGAAGTCACAGTGAATGAGGTTGAACCGAGGGCCGTCGTATGTTGAGGCCCAGTCTTCGAAACGGGCGTGAAGGACTGGCTGGTTCGGGGGCAAAACCCCCGAACCATATTCAAGACTTTCTTCTTCATATGCAGCTCTTCGTTGCTCCTGTGCTTTTACAATGCGGCGGGCGCTGGAAAGATTGGGTTGTTGTGCAACTATTGGATTTATGCTCATTGCTTTTGCGACACGCATTAGTTCCGATACATAGCCACGATCAAGGCCAAGTTCCTCGGCGGTGTCGTCATGTGTCCATGTTGGATCATCAGCTAATTCAAGCTCATGTATAGTTTTTATAGCGTCTATTCTATCTTGCCACTCTAAATCTTCCCTTTGTAGATTTTCTTCAAGCTCCAGTTTTTTAAGCTCTTTGACGGGAGCCTCGTCCAAGAACTGGAATGGGATGGTATCCCATCCCAAAGATTTCATGGCAGCTATACGGCGCTCACCAGCGACCAGAACATACTCTCGTGTTATAACCGGGGGCTGTATAAGCCCCCGTTTACTGATAGACTTAGCAAGTCTTGGTATGTTGTTAAGGACGCGACGTTGGCGCTCCTCGCGATTTATTATTATCTGCTCGGCAGGGCAGGTTTTGAACTCACCACTGATCATTGGCCGTTCCACTTCGGACGAACTTGATCTATATGAGTGCGAGCCTCTTCCATAAAATAATCTGCGCCCATAAAGCCGGAGGCAAGACGCTCGAGAATAATTTTCATGTCCTCCATATCGGAGGTTTCTCGGTGTCCGATCGGCTGCCGTTCGATGATAATTATTGCATATGCTAACGCATTGCAGATAACATACCGATCTCGGCCACGCCCGCGACCAGTAATTCCTTCGTGTAGTTGTGTAGATGTCATCATTTACTCCTGTGATAAAGTGCCCCGATCGGGGAGTGTTGGGCGCTCGGGGCCACACGCCTTCAGGTGGAGAGGGGGCTCCCCACCCGAACCGCTAGAAGTTAGACAGCGGCGGTCCCGCCCACCTCAGCCTGGATGCGGGTGCCGTCCTGGGAGGGGCGGTGCCGGATTGTGCAGATGAACTGGCGGCCCGGCGACTCCTCGATGGCCTGACGTACCGGCAAGTTACCGAGGCCGAGGTGGGTGAGGAACTCGGTGAGCCGGTGGGGCTGCGGATCGTAGAACGTGAGGTAGACGCTCTGCCCAAGGATCGAATTGCCAGAGGTCTCCGCCCACTCGGCGATCTTCTCCTTGTCCACGTCGTCCATGACCTGGAGGAACTTCGCCTTGAACTGGACCTGCTTCGTCTTCTGCACCGAGGAGTTGCCCCACACTGGGACGCCCTCAGTGATCGCGAGGTAATTGCCGGCGGGATAGGGCGGGGGCGCCTTGACTTCAGAGACGTTCTTGTCGAGAATGTCTGCGAATGATGCCATGTTACTTGGCTCCGTTGATGATTGAGAAGAAGTGAGCCAGCCCGGATTGTTCCAGACCTTTTGCGGACACGCTAAGGTCTGGAACAGGGATGACTTTGGGCATTGCAAAAGGTTTTGGATTTTGCAAGTCGATCATTGGTGTTGAGACGGTTCGTAGGATGCGGGTTGGGGTACCTCCTAGAGTTTCGGTTTCGAGTTGGGCAACACAAGAGAATGAGGTGGGAACTTCCGGGGCGATTGCTGAGCCGATTGTGACGGGGTACGATTTGGTCTTGCCGTCCTCCCGGTCAAAGTACTTAATGTGCGACAGGACGATAACGTTGGTGTTGAACCACTCCCCAGTCAGCAGTTGGATAACATTCATGACGGCCCGCTGCGCCGTGTAGATGAGGTTCCGTGGGTCGGGTCCACCCTTCACGTTGATCCCCTCGATATACGAGGTGGCCCCGGCCATCAGCTTTGCCCAACTGAATGCGGCCTGAGTCATCGTCGTTAGGGAATCCACAACCAAGACGTGCTCGTTGCCCCAATCTTGGGGCAACGAGCCGTCAGCCCACTTGTCCAGGGCGTCCAATCCCTTACTGAAAGCGCGAGGCGGGCCATCGAGCATTGGCCCATTTGGTGATGCCTTGAGCTTATCGCGAAGTGACAAATGGTCGAAGCTTTTGTCGGGGAGGTAGTGCTCGGCGAAGGCGCGGAGGGAATCCAGCTTGTTATCGTAATCGAGGATGTGCAGTTTGTAGCCCGCCGCGATCAGCGAGAGGAGGGCCGTGGTTTTGCCGGTGGAGCTGTCGCCCTCAAGGAGGAGTTTAACTGGCATTGTAGTTATCCTGTGTTACCGTGTCTAGGTCCTTTCGGCCAAAGGGTTCCACGGCCGGCGCTCGAAATTGGACTCGAGGAACTTGTCTCGCACCCGCGGATCTTTAGAGCAAACTCCACGCAGTGGACAACCAACAGATCCACGGAAGGGGTCGTCAGATCTAAACTTCCCGCAGGATGTGTCATTCTGCGGCCAGCCCGCGGCTTCGGCCGCATCTCGGTAGGGTCCAATGTAATATCGGGTGTCAGCGAGCCATTCGTCAAGTTGCTCCTTGGTGCGGTAGGTAAAGCCGCGCTCGTGCTTGGTGAAGCCGATTGCGATCTGGGCTGCGTCGATCATTACTCCTGCAACCGGTGCGTGGTAGACGACTGCGCCCACGGTACTGTAGAGAGACATCTGGTTGTCCATCGAGAACCCGTCGAAGTAGTATCCGCTGATCGTGTGGCCAGTCGTTTTCTGGTCCTGGATGTAGGTCTGGCCGTTGAAGTTCACGATCCGGTCGAGGTGAACGATAACGATATTGTCGTTATCGAGTTGGTATCGGGTTGCAATCTCGACTGCCGGCGTTCCATCTGAGAGAATGACCGTCTCGCATACGTCATTCTCGAACTTGTCGAGGTACCACACGATGGAGCGGATCAGGTTCTCGCGAGACTTAACGTGATCTTCGAAGTCCCACGGCCACGACTTCATAAGGGTCTCAAGCACCACGTTGTACATAGCCTTTCTGTGTGACGATCCTTTTGATCGCCACACATGGTAGTGTTCGAGTGCCCGGGCATAGAGGAGTCCAAAGCGGATATGGACGCTATCCGCTTTGGGCCGCCATCCATCGAGCATGAAGTATTTGTATTTACGCGGGCAGTCTTTAAGCCAATTCAAACTTACGCTATCCCACGCGAATTGCTTGCCGGTGTCGCCAAATGGCGACACCGGGTTAGAGGTCGAGGTCAGCGAGGGTGATTGTATTTTTGGTGTGCTTGACTGCTCCAGCATCTTTTACTCCTGCGATTGACTGTTGGCGTTTCGCTCTGTAGTAGTCGATGATAAGGTCAACGTCCACTTTGGTGAGAGATAGAGGATCTCGCGCGAAGAGGTCGGATATAGTTGGCTGAGGGGTGGCGGTGTCCATTCTACGAATGCTCCTTTCTTGCCGAAGTTACGTCGGTGGAGGGGAAATTTACAATATGTTTCCTGGTCCAAGATCGCTTGGAGGCGCTGTTGGATCGGTTTGCTCGCCATTGGGATGCCGCCCTTGGATTGCGCGACTGAGCTGGATACCTAGTTCGTGAAGGAGCTGATCAATACCGTGGCCGATCTTGCCCCGGCCTACAAAGTTTACTTCCCGAAGAATGCCAAGGTTGTCGTATGCGAGGGCGACTGTGAGGTGGTGGGCGCCATTGCCGAGGTGGATGGTCATATCTACATTTTCACAGTTGAGACGGCGGTATGGATTCTGCATCTTCATAAATCTCTGATCGGGGGAGGCGTTGTTCTACGCGGCGTTCAACGGCATTTATGTAGTTGCGAACTAGAAGACGGACAACTTTAGACGCCCCAAGCCGCGGCTTGAACTCTCGGAGCCGGTCAAAATCCCCTTTGTATAGGGATAGGGTCACTTTCTGTAGTGGTATCTCCTCGCGTCGCATTTCGGTTCACTATCCATAGTTGTTGAGGATTGGTTGGACTCGGAACAAAGCTGAGATGTCCAAGGTCTTCTATCTCCGGTAAGGTGCGGCGGGCTGCGTACAGTTTTTGGCGCAGGAACTCGACGTCATCGGTCTCAACCACAATGCCAAGGGGTGCTGTAAGCGCCCGGTAGAGCACCTCAATAAGCGGTAAGCTTGCTCCGTTCATCTTCCGCGGCGCCCGCCCTTCTTGAGAATGCCAGTGCCTTTGTCAGCCTTATTGAAGTCGCGGGCGACTGATTGGGGGATGCCGGCGCGCTTCGCAAACTTTGGATCGTGGGCAGCCGCGGCCATAAGTCGAGCCTGCTTCTTGGATTTGCTAGGCATGGAATTTAATTCCCCCACTAGGAGTGTGCTTTAGATTTGGCCCGTTTGTACTGTTTGGCGGCGACCTTGGAGATGCCCTCTTTGGCGACGCCCTTGTTATAGAGAGCAACCGCCACCTGAGCCGCCTTCTTGGGTGTAGGTTTAGCTTTCATGTGAGCCTCGTGGAAAAGGCCAGCCCCGTGGGGGCTGGCGAGTTTCGTTTAGGAAGCAATTTTCTACGCGTTACTACGTTCGTGCGGCAGGACGTATGGGTTAGGCGGCCTCGGCAGGCACATCCATGCCGGTCAACTCGATGTCCGCCGCCTCGTTCAACTGAGCAATACGCTGCTTCGCGAGGGTGCGGTAAACGTCGGCACGGTCCGTAGCCATGAGCTGGGCCGCGAGTTCGTTGACCTGCTCGGTGGTGTGACCGTGCTTGGCCCCGAAAAGACGGACGAGCTTCTCGCGGATCTTGTCCTTGACAATCTTGAGAGTCTCCCGCTCAACCGGGTCGGCCGGGGTGCGCCCACCACCTCCGGTGCGGACACCGAACTGGTAGGACTCCGCATACTCATTGACCTTGGTCTGCCACTCCTCGACAAGTTCCTCATGGAGCGCACCGGCCTCATTAACTGCGCCGTTGTCCTTCTTCATGCGAGCCGCGATGTTGTTGCGGATGTTCTCGCAGAAGGTCTGGCGGATCGAAGAGGCTTCGCCCTCGGTGAGTTCGATGGTCGAGCCGGCCGTGTAGCGGTCAGGCACGGGGATGTCGAAGCCGCGGCCGCAAATTGTGATGTTATCGCTAGGCATCGTTGGATTGTCCTATTTGGTTGTGCCAGGGTTGGCGATTGGTAACTTGGCTCGGTTTTGGCGTGGAGTCAACAACAAAACGTGGGTATTAAACCATATTTTCACCGCATTGTCAACACCTTTTTTCAGTGGTGGATGCATACAGTTCCCTCAACCAATCATCCATCATGTGATTCTCTTCTTCGCGAAGATTGGCCCACTGCGGCCATTTGTTATTTCGTTCCACAACACTATGTTGGAGGGAGTCAATTCGGAGTTCGTCGCGGTCCTGGTTTTGCTTAAACTCCTCATATGTTATGAGCTCTTGGCGAGTAAACCCGGTCGGAGAGGCTACACGGCGAGAGTCCCCCCAGCGAATTACTCGCTGGTATACGGGGGCATATAGTCCCTTGCGAAGCAGGTAGTCTACCTCCGCCCGATCGAGTGTACGCTCCACCCGTGTTATGATGTCGTACACTACGACCTTTGGCTGTGTAGCTGGGGTCTTCCATATAACGGTGTTTATCTTGTTACCAATGCTGCGGCTAACCCCGATGTTCACGTTCTTCATGCGACGAACTCCTCCACTTTGTTGAGCCACTCTCGGGCTACGGCGATGTCCTTCTTTAGTCGTTTCTTCCAGTAGTCGTCAAGCGTATCTCCTAAGAATGCTGCGGGGCTCGAGTCTACAAGACCCTCGCCGGCGCGACGACCGATGAAAGCTTCCCATATCAGTATACTTCTGGTTGTTTCTTTCGAGGTTGTCGGCTTCATAGTTTGAGTTGGGGTCTTGGTTTTCTTTGTTGTCATATTGACTACATTAGAGTCGGGGCGCTTTCCAGCCACTGCCTTTGCTATTGCCTCATCGAAGATTTCTGCTGGTACATCGGCATACTTTTGCCAATCGTGGGACTGTCTAGGAGTTATACCAAGGTCGTCCAATGTTTTTTGTTGCGTAAAACTATTACCGGCGGTAATTCTTTTTTTACGCCTGCCTTTTGATCGGGTCTTGTCCCGTTCCATCTCTTTGAGAAGTTCGCCGGCCCGGCGCTCGGCCCGCTTACGCACCTCAAATGCTTGTTTCTCGAGATCGTAGTTTGCTGATTGCCGAGCGTATTCTTGTACTGCCGCAACTTTGTCGTGGAAGTCTTTTACTTCATCTACAGTGTAGATCTCCGCTATCATACGACAAGCTGCGTCATATTTAAGTGCTCTTGGTGTTACTACTATCGATAGTTCTGTTTTCATGACTGCCCCTATGTAGAATGGTGAATGTACCATATCCATCGCCTACTGTCAACTCCTTTTTTCAGTGGTGGATACATACACATGGCTGAGAATGCCAACCGTGTCCGTCGTTACAGGGGCGAGCCACCGGCGGATGTCTCCCATAACTGTGTCGATGCCCTTAGCCATGATGGTTTGGCCCTTGGTCAAACCATCAAAGGTTGGGCGGCGAACAAAGACGAAGTACTCTAGCGGGGGCGGCATACGAGGATGCGTGTTGTGCCACAAGCTAAGGGCATGTGGCACAACCACCCCTGAAATGGTCCAGGGACCGGGCGCATCGAGCCACTTCGCTGTAGTTGCGACGATGGTGTCCCAATCTTGGAACGTTTCGAGGAGAGAGTCTGTGGTGCGGTGAGGCCCAGGCAATTGATCGGCGAGGGTGGATTTGCCCGAGCGGGGGTGGCCGGCGATTGCTATACGAGCCACTTCTCAACCTTCCGCGTAGCTACCATTGCCTCGGCGCGGAGATCGGCCAAGGCCTGGAGCTTGCGTGTGCGCGGCACGGCTGGATCGCGGATGACTCGGCATATCCGCTTGAACTCGGCTTCGAGGGGGGCGAGGACAGCATCTGGATCTGGCGGTGGCTGCGGAACCGATTTGGGGTCGATGGGCACTGGAACCTCCGTAAGGACAGGATCGGATTGTGCAAAGGCTTTAAGCCAGTCGTATGCTTGACTGTTGGCGCCGTGGGCCGAACCGCTGTTAGGACTAGGTGTCCGATGCAGCTGGGTAAAATCGAAACCCTTGAAGGTTCTCTTTGGTCCCACGAGGAGCGGATGGGGGTGTAGGACTTCGGCCCCATGCTTCTGGAAGGTGGGTGACTCGGTAACGTAGGTGCGGATCACGAAGCCGCCTGTATATTCGACCCAGCTGGTCTGCCGGGTCTTTTGAAGCTCCTTGATTTCTGCGGTCATGTGAGGAAGTCCAATCGGGTTATGTTGAGAGTCTGTTTGGCCCGGGTTTCTATAACATATTTAACATTCATCTCTTGTTCGAGTTCCTCCTCGGTCTTGGCGTAAGGGGTGGGTATGCGGTGCGGATCGAGGTGATAGACGGTGTTAAACTCGAGGCCCTTGGCCTTGTGTCCGGTCAGGAGTTGGATTGCGCCGCCGCGCTTGAATACATCCTCGGCCCGGGCAATAGCCTCTCCCATGGTTTGGGACTGGTTAGCGAATACGCGCAGACAATCGTATTTGTCTGCGGTGGATGCGATAGCCCGGGACTTGAGTTCGGCGGCATGGGCAGCCTTATCAATGGCGTCGAGCATCTCTGTTTGGGTCATGCTTTCAGGGCCCAGCTTCTTGAGGGCGCGTACGAGGTTGGGGCCGATGTCCGACCCAACCAACTTGATGCTGCGCCCCATGCGTAGGAGGCGAAACGCGCAGGATAGGAGCGGGGCGTTGCTGCGGCACACGATTGCGGCATCCTCTGCTATTGACGCCGCGGGCCATTCCTCGAGGTGGTTAACCTCGCCCTCGTCCGCCCACTCGGGATACTTAAAGTGAGGAACGCGCCAATGCGCGTTCCTTACTACGGCGCGGGGGCACCGGAACGAAACACTCAGAGTTCGAACCTCTGTGGAATAGTTCCGATGTAGTACTTCCATCCCGCCCTGCACAGCGCCCCGGAAAGCATAAATACTTTGATATGGGTCTCCAACAGCAATGAGTCGCCCAGTGACGAGCCGAGCAAGCATTGCATGGTTGAGAGGGGAGAGGTCTTGTGCCTCGTCAACCACAACAAGAGGGAACTGCGGCCATGTCCCTCCGAACAGTACGGGCATGTAAACTTGGTCGTCGAAGTCGATTGAGCCATCGAATGCGGCCTGTATTGAAAGGGTGAGAACCTTGTCAAGGAGGTAGCGCTCGAGGTAGGTGGGCTCCACCTCGAAGGGGTCGTCGTGACACAAGGGTGTCATCCCGGCGAACTTGTCGGGTGGGATGTACCCTGAGATTTTGGCGGTGCGAACCGCCGCGAGGATTTCAGGGAAGCTGCGGTAGGCTTCCCCCTTCTCGGTGCGCCCTAGCGGGTCGACGACGGCCTTGAGGATGTCGTAGGTTTTGCGGGTGCTGACGACGAGGCGCCGGCCGATGTGGCGCGCCCAGACTCCGTGCCCGAGGGCGTTGGCGGTCTTGCAGAGGACGTGCCCCGGCATCCGCTTCTCGGCCTCGAGTTGGTTCCGCTTGTTGAACACGACGTAGAGGATAGGTTGGCGATCGTCTACGATCGCCAACCGCTCAACGGTGGTGGTCTTTGCGGTGCCGGCCAGGGCGTTAACGAGCAGCGATTGCTTGGAGGTGAGAGCAAAATTGAGGATGTCGTCCTGTTCGGGGGTGTTCGGCGGATCAAAGGTTTTCATGGTGATTAGTCCATCCTTGAGACTTCGAAGGAGCCGTCGGGCTGCACAATGGCGACCCAGGCGTACTGGTAGAAGCGGACCAGTTCGTCGCGGAAATAGCCCTCGAAGAGGAGTTGGGTAGGAGGGTCGTTGGGGTACTTCATGTTGCCATCAGGGAGCATCTTGAAGCCCTTGAAGGGGGACCACCCGCTGATGTAGTTGGCATGGAACTGCTCGCGGGCCGGGCGCGGGTCGTCCTCGTCGAGGAAGCTTGGGACATATCCAAGCATGTCGGCGGTGGCGCGGGGATGTTTGCGGTGCCAGATCATAGGCCAAGATCCTTTAAGGAGATTTTTGGGGGCGCGCTAGAGGTAGAGGTGATGGGCTGTGGTGGGACGGATGCCTCAAGAAGTTTGCTGAGTTCAAAGAGTTCGCTAGCGACTTCGCTAGCGGCGACGATTGCTAGGATGTTGCGAGCCTGATCGAAGATCGCCCAGTTCCCAGATCGGAGGCCGAGGACTCGGAGGGTGGCCGGGCCATGCACACGCGACAGCGCTTCTTGTTCATCGTGGGTCATCTTCACTCCTTGCGTTGTGTCCTGAAACAAAACCAAAAGCCCAGACGGCCACGATGCCGCAAAGCAGTTTAAGAGCAGCGGAGGCCTTAGTCGATGCCACCCCATCTGTCCAGTATTCTGCGGTGCAGATGGCGAGGACACCAAGGAAAGCCCACCACCCACCTCGTCTAATTGCATCTGTGGAACGTTCAGGTGTCATTTGGGGAAATCCTTTCTCAGCTTGATGAAGCGGTTGTAGCTGTCATCGGAATCGGGCTGGGGCATATTGCCGTAAAACGGAGTGATGTAATCGCCGCGGCGTACAACTTCGATAAGATCGGAGCAATCGGTTGGTTCCATCACTGGCCAATTACTAGATAGGAGATGAACGCTGTGCAGCCATGCGATACGGGAATTCCAGCGTAATCGGCGCAGCTCCTTATCAATCGCTTTAAGATCTGGTGACATCAAGGCCCACCGTGGTTCAGGCTGGACGGCCACAATGGCTCGGTACGCTGGGCCCAATCGGCCCGCCCTAGGGTGGGGGATTGGCGCCCTTGCGCCGGAGCCAGGGGGGCAGTCACGCGGCGGATACCGAAATTATTTTCGGGCCGGGCTTTAGCCCGGCCCGAAAATTATTTATGGGGCCGCGGGCAGCCAACCCGGCCAGGGACGCAAAGCGTCATCCCAGCTGCTCTGCATCTTCGGCCTCAAACTCTTCGCCCTCCAGGTCCCAGTCGAGCTTGATCTGGCCCTCCCGCGCAATTTCCTCGGCGGCGGCAAGCGCGGCTTCCGCATTCTTCGCTTCTACCTCGACCGTTGTGGTGTGGGAGCTGGTGCGGGTAACGGTGACTTCGAATACGGGCATCTATGCCTCCTCTACAAGCAGACCAAGGGTCTCACAAGTTGCACGGGCCTTTGCCTTTGACCCGGCAATAGCAATACGCTCAAAATACTGGGCCACCGCGATAAGTTCTACAACACGGTCAGTGGAGATGACCGTCCGGGCGTTTTGACGCAAGTGTGTTGCAAGGGAAAGCAGTTTCGTCTGCCAGGGATCATAGTCCATTTTTTTCTCCTTTAGGCTATAAGTGCGACAACGACGCCGAGTATAACGAGGCCGGCAAGGAACGCCTCCAATGCGCTCATTGGCCGGTTTCCCTGATGCGTTGCATGATTTCTTCTAAGAAATCATGCAACCGATTGAAGTCGTCGGTAGTTAGGTGGATGTCATGGTTCTCAAGTAACCGTTCGATTGCTTGGGCAATCTCGTCGATGTGCATGTGTTACTCCTGTGGTTTTGCTCGCTCAAGCGGCCGTCCGGAGGGGCACACAGCGGCAAGCCACCCTAAGCCGCACCCCAATTTTTTGTGTTAGGGGGCCGCGCTTCGCGCGGCCTGCCCCAAACAAAAATTTAGGACCCAGAGTGCGGCAAGGGTAGAATCCTTGCCGCTGTTTTGACGCCCCCCTCGGGCCTGCGCGCTTTCGCGCGCAACTCCCCCCGGTTAGGCCGGGCGGCATTGCGAGCGAGCTTACGGACCCGCGGTTGGCGTCAATCCCCTCCGTCTCGGCCTGATCGACCGCTACTGTCTAAATACACTCTTTATTCGGAGTGTTTTATACACGGGATACTTTTTGATCTC
>Ga0105252_10001092_pt1 | contig 13140 bp, 18 predicted proteins | sample EasRivMeERMZT100_FD_89675 | JGI IMG/M metagenome (GOLD analysis project Ga0105252, IMG submission 89675) | Soil microbial communities from meander-bound floodplain in the East River, Colorado, USA - East River MetaG ERMZT100 | ecosystem: Environmental > Terrestrial > Soil > Floodplain | place... | reverse complement strand
GCCCGCGCCATCGCGCCGCCTCCGTCGTCGGAGATCGGGAACAGCTCGAGGCGGCAGAAAGGCTGTTCCCCTCCGGTCCACGGATCGAGGTACGCGCCGAGGCGCGTCGTCGAGTTGCGCGAGCCGGTGAAGTCCTCGTACCAGAGCGCTACTCCGGCGGCCGGGGCGAGGCGCGCGAAGACTCCGCCGCGCAGCGCGAAGCGCGCCGGGTCATTCGCGAGGCTCGAGTAGAGGTCGAGCGAGCCGTAGACGTCGACGCGCTCGTGCGGGCGCGAGTGGCCCTCGAACGCCAGGTCGCGCAGGTCGCGCCGCGAGTCGACCGAGTATTCGACCGCGAGCCAGTTCGAATCGAACGGGTTGCGCGTCTCGACGCTCGAGGGCGCGGGCTCCGCCCGACTCTCCCAGGGCCAGCCGAGAGCCTCCGGCGCCGCGGGCTCGGCCCGCGCGGCCTGCGGATCCTGGTCCGGGCACTCGCCGACGATCGGATAGGCCGCTCCCTGCGCCTGCGCGCAGGAGCACGGCGCCAGGGCTAGGGCGAATCGAAGGGCGAGCCGCATGCGCCGAACGCTACCAAGGCGCCGGCGCAGGCGCACGCCCCTACTTGACGCCGTAGAGCTTCACGACGACTCCGTCCTCGCCGGGGTCGCCGACGACCCCCGTCCCCGCCTTCGCTCCGCCGAGACCTCCCGCGGCCGAGCACGTGATCGTGTCGGGGATCGTCGTCTCGGAGAGCACAGCGACGAGCCCTCCGCCCCCTCCTCCTCCGCCGCCCGTGTTTCCGGCCGGGTCGCCGGCGCCGCCGACTCCGCCCTTGGCCTGAATCGATCCGGCTCCAGAGATCGCGCGCGCGGCCACAACGAGCATCCCTCCGGACGCGCCGCCGCCGCCGCCCTTCTTCACGCCGTCTCCGCCGGCGCCCCCGCCGCCGGTCCCGGCCTCCAGGAGCTCGCCCTGCGAGTCCCCGGTGAGCAGCGGGACGATCTGGTGCACGACGCGCACCCCGCCGTTCGCGTCCGGGAAGGCGGTCGACGCGCCCGCCGACGCGCCGGCCCCCGTGCCGCCGTCGCCGCCTTGGCCGCCGACGCCGCAGGTCGCGTTGTCCCGCGCGGCTCCGGCCGCGCCGGCCCCGTCCCCGCCCGCGCCGCCAGCGTTCGATCCGCCGAGAAACTGCCGGGCTACGCCCGCCCCCGCGGCGCCGCCGGCTGCTCCGGCCTGCCCCGCGTTGCCGTCGAAGTGGATCGCGCCGTCGAGGAAGAGCGCGCCGGAAACGAACAGGCTCCAGCCCTGCATGTTCAGCGACCCGCCCGTTTTGATGGTCAGGTTGCGGTAGAAGAGGTTGTTGGACGCGACCTGCGCGTCCGTGATCGTCCGGTCGCCGTCGAGGCCGTCGCCGAAGACGCCGAGGTTCATCCGCGCGTTTGCGCTCTCGGTCGTGTCGTCGAACACAGCCTGGTCGACGTTCTCGGGCTGCGAGAGAAACTCACCTATCCCGCGCACGACCTCGGTCAGCTCGATCGTTCGCTGCTCGATCTCGTCGATCCCGAGCTCGCGGCGCCGAATATCGTCGTGCGGAAGTCGTTCTTCGGACATCGTCGAATCCCTTTCTCGAACGGTTAGAAGCCGTATCCTTCGCTGATCCAGAGCGCGACGGCGGCCCCGCCGAGCTCGGGTCTCCAGTTCCGCAGGCTCTGCGCGCGCGCCTGGGTCACGAAGCTCGCGAACGTCCCGCTCCCGCCAACCACGGTGTCGTACGTCGCGATCGAGCGCGTCGCGTCCGGGAAGTCGCCCGCGCCGACGACCTCGTCGTCGCCGCCCCCCGCGTTGCCCAGGTGCGCCTTCCACGCCGCCTGCGTCTCGTTCGAGCCGTTGTATCGGTAGCGCGCGCCGGAGGCCGCGCCGCTGAGGAGATGGCACGCGCCAACGTTCCAGCGCGACCCGTTGTCGAGGTTGTGCTCGAAAACGTAGTGCGAGCCCGTCGAGTAGACCTTGGCCTGGTCGAAGGAGTGCGTGCGGAACGGGTCGGCGGTCGCCGACTCGTTGATCTTGCAGGAGCCGAGCCACTCGTAGATCCGGTTCCCGTTCGTCCAGAGGCGCTGCATCCTCGTGCCGTTCGTGGTCGGCCAGGCCGGGTACACGATGAACGGGTGCGGGTCGGTCGACGCCCCGCTGTCGACCAGGCAGTTGTTGTGCCAGTTGACGCTCGTCGAAGTCGCCCCGCCGCAGTGCTCGAACGCGTAGCCCCAGCCTCGCGGGGTCGAACCGTTCGTGTCGCGCCCCTCGGTGATGCAGTTGCGCTCGGAGTGGACGTCGGCCAAGCCGTCGGCCCACCCGCCGACCGGATCGAGGCCGAACATCCCGAAGGCGATCGCGGCCCGCGAGATCATGTTGTTGTTCGCCTCGAAATTGCTCGAGCGGTTGAGGACCGCGCAGCCTGCGACCTCGAGGAAGAGGTTGCCGTCCGTCTCGACGCCCGAGCAGTTGTAGCTCGAGCCCGAGCGCACGAGGATCCCGTGGTGATTCACGCCCGGATCGACCTCGCCGATCTTCGAGAAGACGTTGTCGTTGATCGACGAGTTGAAGGTGCGCGCGCAGTAGACCCCGGTCGCCGGGTTGCCGACGCTCGCGTAGATGTCCGCGATCACGTTCCTGTAGATCGTGATCCGCTGCGCGACGTGCAGGGCGACGACGGGCGGGTCGATCCGGACGCCGTCCGCGCAGTTTTCCAGGTAGCAGCCGGTGATCGTGATGTCGGAGGCCGTCTCCGCGATCCGAACCGCGGCCGGCGTGCCGGCCGAGCCGTTGTAGCTGTGCGCCGAGATCCGAACGTCCTCGACGCGAACGAACTGAACCGGCACCGAGAAGCGCAGGCCGTCGGAGATCCCGGACTTGACCTTCGGGCGGGCCCCGGTGAGCGACAGTCCGTAGGACCCGATTCGCTGCGGCCGGATCGCCGAGCGCCCGCTGGTCGTCCAGTTACCGAGGGCCTCGGTCCACTCGTCGTTCCACAGCAGCAGCAGAGCGTCCTCGGCTCCCTGCCTCATCAGCGCCTTGCCGGCGGCGAGCGTTGCCTTCGGCGTCAGCGGAGTCAGCCCGTCGTTCGCGTCGCTCCCGATGCTCGAGGAGACGTACACGTTGCGCGGGGTGACCGGCCCGGTGCCGCCGCCTGCGAAGCTGCCCTGCGTCGCGCCCCACGAAAACTGGCTGAAGGAAACCATGCTCGTCGCTCCTCGTCTCGGCCCTCGGACTCGTCGCCCAGGTTCTACTTTGCAGCGGAGGTCGTCGCAAACCGCCTCAGGGGCCGGCCGCGTCGACGGCCGCGCGCGCATCGACGACGGGGCCGCACGCCATCGGCTGCGCGGTCAAGATCAGGATGTCCTTGATCCCGCGGCCGGTGAGCGCGGGGTTCGCAGCGCCCACGAGACCGGCTACGCCCGCGACGTAGGCTGTGGCGACGGCCGTCGAGTCCGTCGCCCCGTAGCCGCCCTCGACCGTCGTCGTCGCGTGGCCGGGCGCCCAGAGATCGACCTTCGGCCCGAAGTTCGAGTACGACGCACGAGTGCCGTCGAGGTTGCACGCGCCAACGACGAGCAAGCGCGCGTCGTTCGGGCCGCGTAGCCGCTGCCCGCCGGCGAAGTTCGTCCCGGCCGGACAGATGAGGATGCGCTCGCCGCCCGCCGAGAAACCGTCGAGCACGGCGTCGAACTCGCGGCGGGCGTGCCATCCCAGGAGCGCGTAGCCGGTGACGCCGATCTTCGCGGGAGTCGACTCGGCGAGCGCGAAGGCTTCGGCGAGGTGCTCCTCCGACCAGATGACGCGGTAGGCGTGAAGCGTCGCGTGCTGACAGACCCCCGCGATCCCGAGTCCGTTGTTCGTGTCGGCCGCGATCACCCCCGCGTGCCAGGTCCCGAGCGCGGAGAAGGGCGGGGGTGCGGGCTCGACGAGCACGTTCTCCGTCAGGTCCTCGTGCGCGAAGACCCCGGTGTCGAACTGGGCGATGTGAACCGCGGCACTCCCGGTCGTGACGTCCCACGCCTCGGGCACGCGGATGAGCTGCAGCCCCCACTGGCTCGGGAAGTATGGGTCGTTCGGGGCCTGCGCCCGCGCGGACCCCGCGGTGAGTGCGAAGGCCGCCAGAGCCAGCAGCACGAGCGGCGCCTTCGGGACCGGTCGCCCCCGCGCGAGCGACGCGAGCCAGACGACGGCGTCGATCAGCAGGTCGAGCAGCCGCCAGCCCGCGTGGAAGAGGAGGCCGATCAGGAGGACGGCGAAAACGTTCACGTCGGTCGTGGTGGTGAAGTTCATGCCCTGGGGATAACGCCGGCCGAGGCCACCGTCAAAGTGGGCCGCCCGCAGAGATCCCCCCCCCCCGGCGGGCGGCCGTCGTTCTCTTCCGCGAGACTCCCCTAGCCGGCCGGGGCTCGCGCGCGAAAAATCACTCGTCCGTCGGTGCCCCGACCGTCGCGGTCGCGCTGTTGGGGGCCGTGACGCTGACCGTCACGTTGATCTCCTCGTGCACGTTGATCTCGCCGATGTTGTCGGCGGTGCTCGCGGGGATGTGCAAGTCCATCGTCACCGTGGCCGAGCCGGGAGCCGGCGAATGGACGTCGGCGTTCAAGCCGTCGACGCGCATCACGACCTCGGCGGCAGCCGGGTTCGACGACACGATGCTGACCGTCGAGCCGGTCGGAAGATCCGAGGCGGTGGGGAGAACGACGCCGCCGCGATCCTTGACCTCGAAGCCGACGGGGAACTGCTGGTTGTCGGGAAGAACTACGTTCTGAGTCATAACTACCTCTCGTTGGTGGGCTTACCCACGATGATTCGAACGGAAAAAGGAAAACGACTTGGCGGGTGCGCGCGTTCCTGCGCGTCTGCGATTCGCTTGAGCTGCGCGTTCCCGTCCCGGATCGCGCCGCCCACGCGCACGAGGCCGAGCACGGTTTGCTCCAGGCCGTCGAGCCGCTTTTCGAGTTCGTCGATCCGACGCGACTGGTTCGAGAAGGGCATCATGGGTTCTCCTCCAGCGCGAGGACGCGCCTTTTTAGCTCATCGAAGGTTGCGGCGCGCTCCTGCTGGCGGACGATCGCTTGGTCGAGGTCGGATCGGTTGCGCGCGGCGAGCTCGAGATCGCGCTCCAGCCCGCGCTCCACCCAGGCCTGGCTCTCCTCGAGGCGACCGATGATCTCGCCGCGGGCCTGCACGAGCTTGTTCAGGTCGACGTACGTCCCGACGAGCTTGTCTAGCCGGTCCTTGACCCAGTCGATGTCCTTCTGCTGGACGTCGCGCTGGCCGGCCATCTCGATCTGGAGCTTGTCGTCGAGGCGCTTCACGTGCGCGTCCATCTCGTTCTGGAGCGAAGCGTCGAGCTGAATCACCGCGCGCTCGGCGCCGGAGAGGCGCCCCTCGAGCAGGCCGCGCTCGTAGCTCGACTGGAGCCGCGTCGCCTGGAGCTCGGCCAGGCTGGCCTCGAGGCGCTGCCGATCGCTGTCGTAGCCCTTGCTCGTCAGCGCCCACGCGCCGAAAACGATCGTGAGAACGACCGCGGCCCACGCGGCCTGCGTCTGGTACTGCGGCCGGCGGCTCTCGCGTTCGCGCGATATCTCCTGCTGGACCCCGCGCAGCTCCCGCTTGTGCTCCTCCTGGAGCACGCCGCGGTCGCGCCGAGACTCCGCGAACCCCTCCGAGACCGTCCCGGCGAGCGACTTGATCGAGTCGACGAGCGTCGAAAGGTTCGTCTCGAGCTTGGCGACTCGCTCGTCTATCGGCGGGCCGGAGTGCGGTTCGATCACCGAGAGCTTCTCCGGGCTAGCCGCGCCGTCGCCCATGCGACGAGCCCGCCGAGGAGCTCGCCGAAGAGGCCGCCGAGGCGCCAGCCGATCGAGGCCCCCAGCGCGATCGCGATGGCCCAGACGATCAGCGCGGCGAGGTCGTGGTCCGAATTCAGCACGAATGCCTTTCTAGCCTTTGGTCGGGTAGGGCGACAACCCGGCCGGCCGGTGCAGCCCCCACGTCTTGACCTTGCGCGTCGTTCGCCGCTTCGGGCGCTGGCTCGGAGGCTTCCGCCTACGAAGCGCGCGCGCGAGCTTCGCCTCGTCGACGGTCCCGTCCGCGCGCAGCGCGCCGCACGCCCGGTACTTCTGGAGCAGGAACTGCGTGCGCCCGACGAGGATCGCGAGCGGCGGCGGCTCATCGACCAGCGGCTGCACGGCGCTCCCTCCGGAAGACGAACCACTCTCGGAAGCCGACGCGCGTCAGGAGGTAGAAGTCCGCGCTCGGCTGGTCCGCGCGCGTCCAGCACGGCCAGTGGCGCTTCGCGACGGTGCCGCGGCGCAGCCACCCCCGCGAAAGCAAGTACGCGACGGCCGAGCCGACCCTGATGACGATCTTCGGCGCCGGGCTCCGGCGCGCGTCGTCGTTGCGCCGCTCCCAGTCCTCGACCATCGCCTCGAGGACGACGAGCGCGTCCCGGTCCGCCCGGCCCCAGGCCGCCAGAGCCTCGGGCTCGGCTGATTGCCCGCTAGCTCTCATCCGGGGTCGTCCGCCGGGTTCGATCGGCCCTGGTCGATCAGGTCGCCCTGGCGCGGGACGAGGTTCGCGCGCGCCGCGGGCGCTCCGCCCTTGGCGACGAAGCCCGGGGGCCGGCCGACCGGGACCTCCGACGCGACGACGTCGCGTGCCTCGACCGCGTATCGCGACCCGTCGTCGAAGCGAACGAGGCAGTCCCCGCCCCCGAGCAGGCGCTCGACCGTGCCGGGCTTGCCGTTCGCTGTCACTCGTTCGTTGATGCCGATCACCGCGCGCGCCTCCGATCGAAGAGCACGCCGGCGAGGATCATGGCCGCCCCGCCGGCGCCTCTTGCCAAACACCCAGGAGAGGAACGGCCCCCCGGCCGCTCGACCTCGAAACTACGGACTCGGGGGAGCCTTGTCGATCGGAGGCTAGTCGGGGATCGGGACCGTCTGCCCCGCCAGGGCGTGATCGCAGTCCCCGAGGAACTCGATCCGGCCCGCGACGACGAAGCTGTGGCAGCGCGGCTGGGACTTGAAACCGGGCTCCGTCGCCTTCCAGCCGTGCACGAGGATCGACGGCGAGAGCGTCGGCCGGCCATCGGCGTCGAGCGCGAGCGCCCACGGCCCGGCCCCGCTCGAGTTCGCCGCGCCCTCGACAGGCACCGCGTGCGGCTCGTCGCAGCCGGGGCACCACCACCAGGCCTGGCGGCCGGTCGAGCCGTCGGCGTAGCGCGTCGGGACGACCTCCCAGGAGCTCATCGGAACGGCTCGACGCGAGGTCTCGCGCGGGCGCGCGCGCGAGGCGGGGAGTGGTACGACAGGCGAGAGTCGGGGTACGTCGCCGTCTCGCGCCCGCAGCGCGCGCACCGCCAGATCGAGACGCGCTTGTTCCCCCTCGCCCACGGATCCCACGCGCAGACGCGGGGTGTCGCGCCCCAGGCGTGCCCGAGGACCAGGCAGACGGCGCGCGCGCATAGGGTCGGGAACGAACTCGACGGGGAGCATCCGAAGGCACTCCTCGGTCCTCGGAACTCCTCAACCACCCCCTCCCCCCTTCCCCTCGCGCGGCGTCGTCATTCGATCGTCACCGTCCTCTCCTCGTCGCCCTGGCCGGGCTTGTGGAAGCCGTAGAGCATCGCCGCCCACTGGACCTCGATCCGCGCGAGCACCTCGATCAGGTGCGCGTCGAGCAACGGCCGAACGCGCTTCGCGGTCGTCCGCACGAGCGTGCCCGTCGCCGTGTCGCGTTTGACCTGCACGACGCTGTCGCTCGTCACGGGCAGCGCGGCAGCCGGGTCGAGCTGCTGCTCGTAGAGCTCGAGCGCCTTCTTTCTGAGGCGCGAGATCTGCGCGAAGGAGTCGAGCGCCGTCGACCTAAATCCCTCCGCCAACTGAACTACGGCGCGCGTTTGCACCTCCCGGGAAGCCTGCGCGAGCGCCTCGATCCGCTTCCCGATCCAGCCCTCCTCGTCCGCGTGGCGCTGGAGCGTGCCGTACTTGACGCCGTTCTCCTTGGCGATCGACGTCAGCGACGACGTCGGGTCGGTGCAGAACTTGAACCGCAGCGCGTCCCAATCGTGCTTCGACGGGTGGTACGACGCAGCGCCTCCGCGCTTGCCCCTGAACCCCCCGTGCTTCTTCTTCGGGAGCGCCCCGGCTTCGCCGTTGCCCTGGTTCGTCGGTTCGACCACGGCCCGATCCTAGCCGGGGACGGGTGCCTCGTCCTGCGTCAAGGAGAAACCGAGGGCCGCGACGATCTCCGGGCTGTCGATCGCCGCATGGTGGTGTTCGGCGTGATGCACCGGGCAGAGCCAGCGGACGTCAAGGGGCTTCGAGTAGTCGTCGTGATGGGCGTGGGTCGGAGAAGCCCCGCACTTCTCGCACGGCTGCGGAATGAGCCGACCATCTCGAACTGCCTGACCGACCATCCAGTGGGCTCGATAGGCTTCCCTCTTCTCTCGGCGCTTTCGACGACACCGCTCAACGTCCGCGCGTCGTCGTTCAGAGGATGAACCACGCCGCTCTCGGTCGATGGCCCTCCACTTTTCGACGTCCTTCGCGCGATGGATCCGAGCCTTGATTCGCGCGCACGATTTGCAGAACTGGCAGTGGCCGTCGACGGTTCTTTTGCTGAGGTGGTAATCGTCGAGCGGTAGCTTCCGATGGCAGGACGTGCATCGCTTCCAGTGAGATCCGTCGGACTCGAAACTGAACTCAGCTCGGGCGCTCATGAAGCCTTAGCCGGCTCGCGCGGCAAGTCGTCAACACGGGCCTCTTTGAAGTCCCTCCGGTGCGGGCTGCACCGATCCGCGCACGCCCTCGAACAGTAGATCCGCCGCTTGTAGTGAACGATTGCCTCGCGGGGCTTGCGGATGATGGGACGGCCACACGCGAGGCGGTTGCACAACCGATCAGCACTCATGGTCCACCTCTAGCGCGCGTTTCAGCCACGCCCGAAGTTCGTCGTTCTCGGCCTTGAGTCTCCGAAGTAGCGCGATCAGGTCCGGTAGATCGAACCGCGCTACGTCGGGATCCACTCCCCGGGCTTCGATCGCGTCTAGGTCAAGCGGTTGCATCGGCTTCCGGTTCCGTCCAAGCGAACTCCAGCGTTTGCGCGTCGGCATCCTCTAAGGCGGCGGTGCAGTTCTTCACCGCCTGCCGATAATAGCTCGGCTTGAGTTCGACGCCGATCCCGCGTCGGCCGTTCTTCACAGCCGAGTAGACCTCCGAGCCGACCCCCATGAACGGGGTTAGGACGCTTTCTCCAGGGTTACTCCACAGCACGAGGCATCGGTCGATAACGTCGAGCTGGAGCGGGTGAACGTGCTTCTCGTCCTCGGACTCGCGCGCTTCCCGGTACGGCAACACGCGGTCGAGGCGAACGTCGTCCCAGAAGGCCGAGGCGTACTGCCTCCAGATCCAATGCGAGTAGCGATTCTCGATCTGGTTCCCGGTCCATCCCTTGAACCGGAGAACGTCGCTCGGCATCTCGCGCGCCCCGGCGTACTCCAGGAGTCCGGTTGGATGCACGATCGGAACAGGATTCTTCCCGCGCTTGCGGAACATCAGAAGGTAATCCGCGCTCGCCACCGTACACCGCGAGGAGTCGTCCACGATTCCCTTGTGCGCGAGAGCCTTCGTCATCGTCCGGTTCCGCACCGTGAGCGGTTCCTTCCAAACGTGATACCGCGCGACGTAATCGAACCCGAGCTTTTTGTGGAGCCGGATGATGTCGCCGGGAAAGTCCATGAGAACGTCGCATCCGGTGTTCCCGGTCGGTACGTCCATGCAATGAACCCCGGTCAACCTACCGGGCATCGTTACCCGGTGGATCTCGCGCACCACGAACTCGTAGTGCGTCATGAACTCCTCGTAGTCCTTGCAATTCGACAGGTCGCGGTCACTCGACGAGTAGATGTAAAGCCCAGCGAACGGTGGGGAGTAGACCGACAGGTGAATCGACGCATCCGGCAGCGTCGGCATCACCTCCAGGCAATCGCCGTTGTAGATGGCGAAACGGTCGGTCACAGATTGGTCGTCGATAGCCACGAGGGAACCTCCGGGTTGATCGTGCCTGCGGATCGCTGGCCGATGGTCATAGCGTCGTTCATGTGGGAAACGAGGGAAGAGAACATCGTGTCGGCTTGGCTCGCCTTGCGTTGAAGGTTCGCCATTACGTCATGCCCCGATTCCGTGGTAACGATGTCCACGACGACGGGCTTGGCCTGTCCGAACCGCCAGCACCGACGCACGGCCTGGTAGTAGGACTCAAACGAGTGAGACGGGAAGAAAGTCATGTGAGCGCAATGCTGCCAGTTCAGACCCCACGCTCCGATCTTCGGCTTGGTGATTAGGACACGGTGCGTCCCGTGCCTGAATCCGTGGAACGCCGCTTCCTTGGCGTCGTCGTCGTCCGCACCGCTCACTTGAACAGCGTCCGGGATGAGCCCTTCGAGGATCTTCCCTTCGTCGTTCAGGTGGCACCACACCACGGCTGGCTTTCCGGTTCCGTTCACGATGGACGCCACGCGCTCGCATCGTTCGTTGATCGTTCGGCGTTGCTCCTGCCGTTCCTCCCATAGACCCTGAGCCGGTAGCTCGAACAGCATCCCCGGAGCTAGCGTCTTGGCCTTGACCAAGTGCTCCTGAATCCGAAGCTCGGGGAGGATGAAACGCGAGTCGTCAAAGCCTAGATCGGACGGGCGACGCATAGCCCGCGCCCAGGAACATACCCAACGCCAGAAATGTTGCTCGGCGTGTCCCTTGAAGCGCCAGGTAGCCTCGGTCCAGAGACGGTTGACCTTGCTCGTGTTCTGGTCATTCTTGAAGAAACGGTTGAGCATGTCCATGTGCCCAAGCTGCCCGAGCGCCTCCGAGGATGTCCCGAGTTCGATGTAGTCGTTCGGAGCCGCCGTCGCCGTCGAAAGCAAGCGGTACTCCTGCTTCCGCATGAACTGCGTCACCTCCGCGCGGCGCACCCCATCGAACGACTTGATCGCGCTGGACTCGTCGCACGCCGTACCCGCGAAGTCTGCCGGGTTGAACTTGTGCAGCCGCTCGTAGTTGGTGACGTTGATTCCAGGATGCGCCGTTCCATCGCTCGATCGACGCACCTCGATCCCGAACTTCGCCCCCTCTTCGATCGTCTGCTCGGACACCGCGAGCGGAGTCACGATCAGAACGGGCCGGTCTGTCTTGCGCCGGACGTTCTCCGCCCAAACGAGCTGCATCGGCGTCTTGCCCAGCCCGCAATCCGCGAAGATCGCCCCGCGCCCCTTGCGAAGCGCCCACCGAACTAGCGCAAGCTGGAAGTCGAACAGGAACTCCGGCTCCCACACCGGATCGAACCCGAAGCTCCCTCCGAGTTGCGACTTGACCTCCAGGAACTCCGCGTACTTCACTTGGCGTTATCCTTCATCCGCGCTCGGCGGTCTGTCTGGTAGTGAACCATGCACATACCTCGTGCGTGGGCCGGACGCTGGCAACCTCGAATGCGGCACTTGACGTGCGCCACCTGGACGAGCTTCTTCATGCCGCGTAACGTTACACGTTGCCGCAGCCAGAGTCAATCCCGTCCCAGCTAAGACCCGACGAATTAGTCCGGGTCGGGGATGAGGTCCACGAGCGGCAGGCGAACGACCTCGAGCGCGGCGACGGTCACGGCGCGGCCTTCACGCTCGGCGGCGCGACGAAGTCCTGGAACGTCTCCTCGCCGCGCATCAGCTTCTCGAGCATCGCCGCGCACGAGCGGCCGTAGCTCGGCTCCTCGCCGTTCTGGACCTCGAGCAGGTGCGCGCGGATCTCGGCCCAGCGCGAGGAGAATCGCTCGGGCTCCTCGACGTAGGCGCGCATCCACTCGTCGAAGGCCTCGGCCATCGTGCGCTCCCCGCGCGCGATCGTCGGGACGCCGGTCAGGTCGAGCTTTCCCATCGCGTCTACTTCCCTCCGCGCAGCTTGCGCAGGTCCTCGGCGCCCGGATCGAGCTCGTCCATCGCGCCTGCGATGTGGTCCACGACGTGCTTGGTGTTCGGGACCTCGCCGTTCACCTGCGCGGGCGCGCCCGGGCCGGCGACGCCGTCCTGTCCCTCGCCGACGATCGCGGCCTCGATCTCGTCGCGCACCGGCTCCTTCTCGTCGGCCTGGATCCGGATCAGGCGCTTCTGCCGAGCCTCGAGCAGGCGCATCGTGCGCGTGAACCCGCCGCCGGGGCGATGGAGCCAGCCGACGAGGTTCGCGATCCGGTCGCGCACGACGTCGAAGGCGAGGCCCTCGGGCACGGTGTACTCGTACGCGGCGCGCGTGCCGGCTGGGACCTCGTTGCGGTAACGCGAGACGACGAAGTTCGCGTAGGCGACGACGACCGACGCCTCGAGGTCGCGCAGCTTGCGCTCGGCGCCGATCTGCGGGATGCGGTTCGCGCTCACGCAGTCACCGACGCACGTTGGGCTTCGCGCTCGCGGCGATCGCGCTCGGCCTGGATTCCGAGGAGGCATTCGAGCCGGTAGTGGACGCGCCATTGCGCGTTCCAATCCATCCCCTCGGGGATCTTGCCCGGCTCGAGCGTCGCAACGGTCTCGATGAACGACTCCCGCGTGCCGCCGCGCAGCACGTGGTCCGAGCACGCGTTCAGAACCGCGTGCTTTAGCTCGTCGATGGTGTGCTTGGCGGACATCAGGTGCGAGCACTCGTGGTGACGGAGGTGCGTCTCGCCACGCAGAAATCTCTTGGGCGGGCGATCCCACGACGTCGAGATCGGGCAGTACCCGAGCGGGAAACCGCGACCGCAGACGTTGCACCGCGACAGCGCCCACCTCCGCAGCATCGACCACGGGCGGAAGTGGACTCCCCAATGGTGCACGTGCCACCTCCAGAAGCGGCGCCGGCCTCCGGGCTCGCGACTCTTCTTCGACCAGCACGGCGGGCCGTGGTCGCCGGTCGGGTCCGTGTGCCAGACCTCGACGCCGAGCCACTTGATCCGGAATGCGAGCGTCGTGGGGTCGTGCATGGATCTACTCGGCTTCGGTCACGGGGCGATGTTCGCGTGCGCGAGCGCGCGCCAGCAGTCCATCGTCGACGCGAGGTAGTTGCGCATCGCGGCGACGCTCGGCCACGCCCCGTTCGGCGCCAGCCG
>Ga0105252_10001090_pt1 | contig 13175 bp, 16 predicted proteins | sample EasRivMeERMZT100_FD_89675 | JGI IMG/M metagenome (GOLD analysis project Ga0105252, IMG submission 89675) | Soil microbial communities from meander-bound floodplain in the East River, Colorado, USA - East River MetaG ERMZT100 | ecosystem: Environmental > Terrestrial > Soil > Floodplain | place... | reverse complement strand
TAACCTCCAGAATGTCCCTCGAGGTCGTACTGCTCGGGCGCAGTTCATTCCTACTGAGGGTAATATACTCGTCCAGGCTGACTATGGCCAGGCAGAGCTACGAGCTGTGGCATGTCTCGCTCGCGACACATACCTTCACGACGTTCTGTCGGACCCTACGCGAGACATCCATGGAGAGGTTGCTACCAGATTCTTCGGACCTGGATGGACGAAGGAAGATCGTGTTCGCGCGAAGGCTGTTGTGTTCGGTCTTGTATACGGCCGTGAAGCGTACTCTATCTCTCAGGACTTCGGCATACCTGAGGCGGAAGCACAACGCTACCTCAACGAGTTCTTCCAGCTCATCCCTGACGTGGTTGAATGGCGCAAACAAGTCATGGCGCAAGTCATGGCCTTGAGGCCACTTGAATCACCTTTCGGACGCAAGAGAAGGTTCCATCTGATTACCAGGGAGAACAAGAAGGATATCATGAACGAAGCTCTTGGCTTCCTACCTCAGTCAACAGCATCGGACATCTGTATGCTTGCGGCAGGTCGCCTAGAGAAGGTCTTTGCAGACAGCCCTGCTGCCATGCGGATCTTTGTTCATGACTCTATCCTCGTTGAGTGTCCTATCGAACTACGTGAAGGTGTTGGGCTACTAATGAGAGCGACGATGGAAGCTACTGCTAAGGAAGAGTTCGACGACTACATCCCGTTCTTTGTCGACGTGGAGTTCGGTAGGTCTTGGGGTGAACTGGAGGATGTGTAATGGGAACTAAGCAACCAGACGGGGCGAAGAGGGTAGCTGCCAATGGCTACCACTACATCAAGGAGGGCGGCAAGTGGCGACTACAACACCATGTCGTTGCCGAAGAAGCTCTTGGTCGACCAATCAATAAGGGCGAACGTGTCGTCTTCAAGGATGGCGACCGACACAACTTGACTCCTGACAACATAGAAGTGAAGGAGACTAAGGGGGGAAAGAATGGACGGATCACCTACTTACGGGAGCGGATTGAACGTGACACCGAGGAGCTTAACGAGTTGTTACTCAGCGAGTGATCCGTGAAGTCTAAACGAGTTCTACACAAGTCTACGTGGAGTTCTTAGCTTCTTAACCCCCTACGTTAGGATCATATGGTCACGCGCTTAGACTCACGTAGACTTTCGCGTTCGTGTTACTGAACCACAGGAGGAACGTTGTAATGACGTACGATTGTATAGTCGGAGTTGACCCAGGTGTTACGACGGGAATTGCAGTACTCCGTCCCGAGTGTGTCAACGCTTGGACTTGGTGGGAGTTTGGTCCCTACAAGCACCATCTAGAACTATGGGAGTTCTTTAAGGTCGAGAACCCTGACATCATCATCTGCGAGTCGTTCGAGTTCCGTCAGATCCCAGCTGACATGAAGCGACGCAACATTCGCCTAGAGAGTCGTGAGTACATAGGCATCTGTGAGCTCTACAACCAGAGAGTCCCCTCCTGTGAGTTGGTCTTCCAGACCGCAGGCATGATGAAGGGTGGTCCGTTCGGTCCGAAGAAGGGGACCCTCAAGAAGCTCGGCCTATACCAAACCTCCCAGGGCCGCCAGCACATGAACGATGCAACGTCACACGTACTTCAGTGGGCCACTACCAAGGGGAAGATGACTTGGTTGTTGGACCCTATTCGCCCCGATTGAACTGAGGCACCGTAGCAGCTGACGCTACGAAGGCAGCCAGACCGAATGCTACGAGAGCCTGGTACCGCATGAGAGTCCAGTCGCTGGTGATGGCTTCTACTGCTACGAGGCCTGCTAGAACGAGTAGCAGGAGGGACAGTAAGACGAGTAGCGATCGCATGATGTCTCCTTAGTTGGGTTGGTCAGGGCCATTTGCCTGTTCGACAGCTTCAAGAACTGCCGTCTCGTACTTGTCAGCTCGCTCAACAAGATCGCGTACGTCTTCAGCGATGGTAGCTCCACCTGGCTCGCGACCGTTTACAGCGTCGTCGATGCCTAGTGTGATTGCCGTGTTCGCCTTGACTGCATGATGGGTCTCGACCGCCTGCTGCGTGTTCTCATGAAGGGCAGAGGCATTCTGGTTGATCGCATCGCGGTTGTCTATTGCAAGCTTCTTGGTCTGATAACCAAAGTAGACGGCAGTGATAGCTGCAACGGGTGTTAACAGAAGTGCCAACGCCTCAATGAGACGAATCACTCCATCGATCATTATTAGTCGCTCCTAGGGAGTATCAACCTGATCGAGCACCACGATCGTCTCGGCACGAAGCTTTGCCCGCAAGGCTGCTGGGTCGATACCGAGCAGGTCAGCCATTCCGTCGAGGACGTCGATGACGAGTCGACGATCCTTCTCGGCGTTGTTCCGAGTCACTTCCTCGGACTGCTCGATCTGGGTTGTCACGGCGTTCACTACCTGGTCCGCGTTGTTCTGAACCATGTCTCGGATGGTGTTGATGTCTTCCAAGTTCAAATCATCATCTCCTACTGTGAAGGGTGATTGGATCTGCCCAAGTCGGGCGTAGAGGTTATTGCCAGGGCACTCCGTGGACTTGATGTCCCTGTGACCGAACGTACGGACGGCAGTACCTGGGTTGTCGAGCATGCGCGCTCCAACCCAGTTGTATGCGTCGATGACACCCTGTGTCACCGCCTCGGCAGAAGCATTGCCAGCGTACGATACTCCGAACCGGGTCGAATTGAACCCGACTGTATGAGCACCTGTCCAGCCTTTACCTCGTCCCTCGGCTACGATTCCGTCACCTGAACTGTCGCCCGGAAACACGACGAAGCTGTAGGGAACCTCATCACCGAGGTCAGGACGCGAGTGTTGCAACGTTCGCATGTACGCCCTGACCCCAGCAAGGTTCCCGTCGGCAAAGTTCCGTCCCATCACCGTGTGGTGAGCAACCAGACCAACGATCTGGCTGTTGGGAATCGGACTGCCCGCTCCGTGTGGACCAGCACCCCACGCTTCTCGGCTAACGTAGGTAACAGTCATTACACTCCGTTCGCCAGCGAGGCCGACTCGTGGTTGCTCCGGTACTTGGCGACCCAGCCCTTGACGAGAGCGACCGCAGCAGCGATGCCAGCCATCAGGGCAACCTCACCGGTCTCGAAGGACAGCCCACTCACGAGGATGGCTGCACCGAGCGCACCGAGGGCAGCCTCGACAAAGGTTGCACCTACCCGTTCGACTAGGTCCTTCACGTACGTTGTCAACTTGCTCATGACTTACCTCCTGTAGTTAGTATAACATAAGGTCCTGGGAAACTCAACGGGCACTATGCAACGTCGACAGCTCCCACTGCGCCAATAGAAAGTGTGATGTCATCATCCTCCGTCACGATGTAGGGAGTCAGATCGAGGATCTCATGCTGCCACAGAACGGGGTTCCATATGAGAGCATAGACACCACCTCGTATAGGACCTTCCCTACCCATGAGTCGCTTCTTCTGTGGAAAGATAGTTGAGTCGCCAAAGTTGACAGGCGTCTCAAGGTTTGCTATGCCGTTGCCAGGATCGTAGATATAGACATTGTCGCCTACATCCATGTCGCCCACTAGATCGTAGCTGGCAGTAGTGATCTCGAACTGTTCCTCGATCGCGCGGCTGTCTCTTGCCAGTGCCGCTGCAGCCTGGGCAGAGTTCGCCCCGATCGCTTCGTCGACCCCATCCGTGAATCCCAAGTACTCAACCGCTCCACCAATCAGGCTATTGAATACCGTCGTGGCAGGTGAACGAGCGTCGACGATTTCACAGATGGGCGCTGTACTGAACTCTAGTGTTACAAGACCGTTGGAGATACGTTCCCTACCTGACTGGATTCCAACCTTCCATCTGGTCTCGTCGTGAAACTGAACCAAGCAGTAGGGCTTGTCTTCGGGATGGCCTGGATCAGGACTGAACGGAGTACCAGAGGTGTCGATGTTATGCAGGCGCAGCTCGTGAAACCATCCATTCAAGTTTGCGACTGCAGGTGAGCTACCATTCTCTGTACCCATTTGAACCTGCGCACTACTGTTGAAGAGGGAGAAGGCTCCACCAGCACCTACGGGGTCGACGTCTCGCCAGAACATTCCATCGGTGGACCACATGAACTTGATTACGTTACCTGCTCCGTGGTATAGAACTCCAATCCAGATAGGATCACCATTGTTGACCTTTGTGTCGAGGGCAAAGGCAGACTGTACACTAGCAGAGTTCGTTCCGTTAGTTGACCAAAGAGCTACGATGTTGCCTGTAGTGTTAACACGAATCTGCCACGAGCGCTGGTTACCTGTTGAGTTCCACTTACTGCAGATCACCTGTGTCGCAGCGGGCGTATAGTCAGCCATTGAGATCCATGCAGCTACAAAGAACCCAGTCGTCGCCGGTCCAGGACTAGGATCTGCTAACCAGGCGTAGTCAGATGACTTAAAGGGCAGCCTTAGTGCTCTAGGCTTTGAGAAGGCAAAGTTTGTAGCAGTGTCGCCCTTAACTCCCCACCCTGAAGCCCACTGCTCGGTATTGCGTTCGATGTCCAACTCAATTGTGTTCGGAGAGTAGAGAGAGGGGTCATCACTGTATCCTGACGGCAAGATGATTGCTTCAGGGGTTGTGCGATAGCTGTCACTACCAGCATGCACTCTACCCTGTGGAGTCACTACCCAATCGTCGTCAAGTGAGTCGCGGATAAGGTGGTCTAAGACGCCACGTAGAGTCATAGGCTGCTTATAGTTGAACGTTATAGGAGTCGTAGGAGTTGTCCAGGCTGCGTCCCAGGACAAACCAACCTTAGCGGCATGCTGCATGAGATAAGTCTGCCACCATATCTCGACCTCTTCGGTCTGGCTACCTGAGTTTGACAGCGTTCGCCTAGGAGACTTGCCGTCCTCGTCACCTAGGAGAGCTAGGAGACTTGTGCCCTCTACTAGCTGCTGGCCCTCATTGAGCCTCCGAATAAACCCAGCGTAGTACGCACCACGAAGGATCTTGGCACTGAGGGCACCAAGCTCAAAGCCCCAAGCTGGAGGACCAATCAGGTCAGGGTCGATCCAGGTATGAGTGAAGATGATCCACTGCATGAAGTCGAGCCTGCTCCAGACCTCTCTTGGCGCTTTGTCCAACTGGAAGGAGAACCGTCCTAGGTCGTAGAGTCTCTCCTCAATAGGCATTAGGCACCTACTGGGTAAAGTCGCTTGCCTAGCACACCAGCATAGGCATCGCGAAGGTTGGTGTTGTTCAACGGAGGAGACCCTGCTGAGTTGACGATCGCGCCGATGCCGAAGCGGAACATGTTCGCAGGTGTAGTGAGTGAGACCCGACCGTTAGCAGCACTGGCGGTGATAGCATCAGGAGAGACGACGAGGTACTTATTGCCGTTGACAGCTGCGTCCTGTTCGAAGCGACCCGAAGTTAGGGTGCCATCGAGAAGACCCGACTCCTCAATACCCCAGTCGGTCGTAAACGCTGACTTGATCTTGCAGCTGACGACAGGATTCCCTCTGTAGATCGACAGCGTCAAGAAAGCTGCCCTAGCGTTGGTCGAGCCTACTAGACGGTAGGAAACTGACAAGCGCTCGGGTGAATTGTGTACGACCTCACCAGCTAGGACCATCGGAGAAGAGGTGACAGCTGATCCGTCAATGAGTACGTCCCAGTTAACAGAGTCCCAAGTTGTTCCGTCCCAATGCTTGACAACTATGCGAAGCTTACCTGCACCATCATCGACTACGGAAACCTGTATCTGTTCGTTTGCTAGGACCCATGTACGTGTAGGATCCCACTTAACCTGTCGTCCTGTCCTGATGAGGAAGGGACCAGCAACAGGGCCATCGAGAAGCTTACAGCCACTCTTGTAGTAGTCACTTGCCTTGATACGATAGCTAGTACGAACAGGTAGGACACCTCGTACAGTTGTCGATCCGCCGTTGAACTCAGCGTCCTGATACACCCAAGTGTTCGACAACTCACCCAGGTAGTTAACAGGAGCATCGGTCACAAGAGGAGGTAGGTCGACAGCAAGTGCTTCGGCAGGAACAGCTACAAGTCCAGCTGCAACAGGCCAGCCCTGTACGTTGTCAACTGTAGCACCCCACGTTAGAAGTTCCATCACAGGATGGTGGAAGCCGCGTGGCACCTTGCTAAGAGTCAGACTAAATGGAATGACTCCACCAGCTACGGACATAGCGTCCCAAGTAACCTCACCATCTTCGACTCGCCAGAGCCCATCCCATGACGTCTCATCCACGAAGGAAACGGGAAGGGTATCACCACGTCCCTCGTCTGGATTTAGTTCGAGATGTCCTTCCATCTGACGCGCCGTAGTCACTGCCTTAGCAACTGTGTCGCCTACGATCTCTCCATTGAACGTTACCTCATCACGTCCTTCATCAAGGTCGACAACTTCAATACGACTGATCGTGTCGAGGCCGCACCGACCGAAGGTCCAGATCTGAGTAGCCATTACTTACCTGACCGACTCTTCTTGCGAATGATATCGACCAGCTCCTTGTCGTGCTTACGAAGAATTCGCATGAGCTCGGGTCCCTGAATGTTCGTACCTGAGATGTTATACGTCGGTGACACTGAGATTGATTCGCCTCCGCCAAGGGCTGTACCGCTTGTAGTATGATTCGGAATGATAGTTCCAGACATGCCTGGGACGAACAGCTCGGGACCTCGTTCACCGACAACGTACAGCTCGTTCATCCTTACAGGACCGCCAGCAGCACGGTTACGTCCATGCGCTGCATCTGCTGCACCGGCACCAACGGTGACGAAGGTCAGCTGCGCCTCGTAGTTCATGGCTGCGAATCGTTCACCAGCTCGTCGTGCAGCAGCGATAGCGTTCATAGCTGGGTCGTTGTTCGCGTCGAGTAGTGCGGCCCAGCGACTAGCATCGAAGTTACGACCCATTCGTAATGCCTCGTTGAAGGCACGTCGAGCAGGACGAGTATCCGCATCGACTTCCGTGCCAAAGACTGTAGCGACCCACGACTGGCGAATACCAGTCAAGAGTCGATCCATCTCCGCACGAGCTGGTGACCCATCGGCAAGGAGTCGAGCCTCTGCACGAGTCTCCTTATACGACTGGATCCACTGCAGTGCTGCACTGACGTTCTCGTAGACCGGCTGTGTATCAACGTCAAGTCCACCAAGGCGAATACGGGTGTCACTACCCATAGAGGCCAAACGTGAGTTGACATCCTGCACTAGCGCTCGTGCACCGTCGACTGTGTCAACTCCAAACCTAGCAAAGTCCTGTAGCGTGAGCTGTCCCTGTGCGCGGAAGGTAGAGACAAGGTCCATAGCGTCGGCGAAGTTGATCGTGAAGCCTTCACCCATCTGTGTGCCTCTAGTAGCGAAGATGTCCTCCATCTCGTCTAGAGCACCCTCGCCTCTATTGATTGCGTCTTGCAGTACTGGAGCAAGCTCGACACCCTGAGCTGCGACAGCTTCCATTAGACCAAGTCGGCCACCCTCGGCAAGGGTCAGAAGGTTCCTCTGCCAGTTCGCAGTAGCCGTCAACATGAGGTTCATGTTGTCGCGCCAGGTAACAAAGGCGTTCTCCCACTCATCGCCCATAGCACTAACTGGATCCGTCGCACCTTCGATAGACGCAACGATTGCATCTTCCCACGCTTGGGCCTCTTCAGCCGAGCCGAACAAGGTGTTGATGTTGCCTGCTGCTGTGGCTGCCTCTGAACCAGTGAAGGCTAGAGCGTTCGCCAGGCGCTCGGTCTCAAAGGCATCAGCTGCCAACTGGTACTCACCAGACATTTCCTGAAGCACACTAGCAAGGCGATGGTACTTCTCCCAGTCAACAGCGCCACTAGAATCCGTCGACATCTGACGAAGTAGGTTCTGTACGGTGTCTCCCGTACCCATGAGTGCTTCCTCAACATCCGACACACTGAGCTCAGCCGCTCGCAGGTCATCAATGAGTCCAGCATCCGTTAGGAAGGAAGCAGCCCACTGCGAACTGTTCTCTCCAACGACATTGTTCTGGTCTCGCATCGCCTGAGTCAGCTCTTCGTTAGCGACCTTTGCCTCTTCAGCCGAGGCTCGAGTTAGCATCCAGGCTGCAGCCAAACCAACTGCAAGTGCAGCCGCCACTGCAATATACGGAGCAGCAGCACTCATAGCAAGACCGAGTGTACCCATGACAGCTGTAGTCCCAGCACCTACTGCAGAGGTCGTTGCTAGACTCAGGACCAACATCGCCAGGGACGAAATCAGCTTCATGATTGCGCCACCGACGAGTACAGCTGTAATGACGGAAGCAAGAAGGATGAAGACCTCCGGAGCAGCACGGAAGACACCGACGAGTGTATCCCAGTTCCGTGACACTAGATAAATGGCAGCGACAAAGGCGGCTAGCGCAATACCGATACCTGTGAAGGCTCCTACTGCCATTCCAAGTGGCACACCAAGCATTGTCAGACCACCAACAAGGATGCCAATTGCACCAGCTATGGCAATTACGACACCGAGGAAGAGTGACAGAGCCGATGCGCCAGCAGTGAACAATACCATGGCCTTCTTGATCGGTTCCGGCATCTCACGGAACCACCTGATAAGACCAAGTCCTCCCTGAAGGAGTCGCTGTATTACTGGCAACAGCTCGTCGCCCAGCTCAGTCTTCAGAACCTCGATGTTGTTCCGAAGCAGCTGTGCCTGGACAGCAGGGTCAGCGAACATGATGTCGTAGGCAGCTTGCATAGCGCCTGACGAGTCGACCATTTCACCAGTCAGTCGGTTCAGTGACTTGTAGTTGGGGATGGCAAGGTCAAAGAACCTACGAGCCTGAATTGTACCCTGACCAAAGATCTGAGTGAACATTTCCCTGAACTCGGGTCCGGTAAGATCCTTGAAGGGCCCTGTAGCCATGTCAGTGATGATCTCGTTCAGCTGACGGAACTCACCAGAACTCGTTCGCACCTGAACACCTAGTGCCTCAAGGTTACGTACAGAGTCGGGTCGCGCGATGAGCTCCATAGCTCGGGCGATTGAAGTTGTCGACATAGCTACACTGACGCCCTGACGAGTCATGAAGGCCAGTGCACCTGCCATCGTCGTGATCTCTTGACCAGCAGCAGCAAAGGCCGGAATCGCCTTACCAATGTTCGACACAAGCTCGTCGTAGGTCAGAATACCCTTTCTGACCAACTGGAACTGAACGTCCAGAACATCATTGACGTTCCTGATGGGAATCTGGAAGGCGTTCATCATACCAATGGTAGCACGAGAGGCAGAGATGATCTCCGTCTGACCAGCAACTGCCGCCTTTGAGAAGGACGTGAGCAGTCTTTGAGCACCCGATGCACCTACTCGGATGGACGAGAAGATGTCGAATAGAGCGGCCTGCATCTGATCGAACGGCGCGGGGATCGCTGCAGCTACGTCACGGCCAATACGCTTAACCGTTTCGAGACCGACGCCAACGCGATCGACCTGTGTTAACGTGAGACTAGCCTCTTTGTTGTAGGCCATTGCTGACCGGGCTAGGTCCATCATGGCAGCAACACCAATGGCACCCATGGTACCAAGGAGTGCACCGACACCAACAGCAGCAGCACCCGTAGTCAGGATGCTCTTGCCCATTGCCTGAGCGCCAGCGCTGCCTCGACCAAAGGATGAACCGATGCCTGCAATGACGCGAGAGGCAGTATCTCGTGCCCGAATGACTACGAGAATGTCTCTAGTGTTTAGGGGCATCGCGCTGCTGCTTCTTGATCCTTTCCTTCTCGGTCCAAGCCGCGTGGGCTTGGAGGGCGCGTGCCATCGAGCGCATGACTACGTTGTCCTGTTGACCGACTCCACCAGGACCTGGAAGCGCCCCAAAGAGTTGACACATGACTGCCAGCTCCAAGTACTTGAGCGCATCCAGGTCCTCCTCAGGGTGACCCCTGACTATGGCGTTGTAGATTCGGTCGGAGAGGGAGGGCGGGTGTCATCGTCCTCCTCCTCGTCGAACTGGTTCATGCGATCGATGTGCGAACCGATCTCCTCTCCGATGCGGGGGTCGAGGACCTTCAGGGTCGAAGCCCTAGAGAAGTCCAACATGTTACCGTTGGCATCCTCTAGGTTGTGCTCGACGATGCACTCGGCAAATTCGAGGTGGGCAACCTTGCGCTGCATGGCATGGATGAGGGTCTTCTGATCGACGTTCTTCTTCTTGCCCATGCCTTCGACTTCGACATTGGCAGCGATCTCACGTCGCTCGAGGTACGTCTCGTAGGTCATCCGTCGCAGTACGACGAAGCCTGCGTCCTCACCGTTTAGAGCCGGACAGCTCTTGAGTTCGATCCTTTCGTTGTAACCTGGATCTACGGTTGCTCTGGGCATGACTTTCCTTTCGGCAGTTGATTGGGTTACTAGGCGATCGTCTCGGCATGACCCGTATCCAGATGGTACGCCTCAGTGGTACCTGTGTTGTAGATCATCTGGTACGTGATACTCGCCATGATCAGGTCTCCCTGACCACTAAGGCCGATTTCGTAGTCGTCCTTGATTGCGGCGCCTACAACGATCTCGACGTAGTGCGAAGCAGAGTTCGCTGCACGTAGCTGAATGCCCTGAGCCGTGAGCGCCTTGAAGGCGTCGTACTCCGTTCGGGATAGGAAGTCCTTCTCCAGCTGTAGTGTGACCTGGCGCTCGCCCCACTTGATGAAGGCCGCACCACGAGACGCACGGAGCCTGTTGACTGCCTCCGCACTGTCATCGACAGTGAAGGTGAACGAGTCGACAGTCGTGTCGTCGGTCGCATCCGGGATCTCGATGTCGTACGAACCCGAACCAAGCGGAGCAAGGTCCGTCGAGGCGTAGGTCGGAAGGGTCTGTGTCGCCTCGTCGAAGCCTACGACGTCGACACTCCCCATGAGGATGCCGTCATCGGTACTGAGCTCCAACTTACTGACAGCACACCCGACGTAGCCAAACGTCACGCCGTTCCGCACGACTGTGAAGCTGAGTGTGTCGCCAGAGCCAGTACCGCCCTCATGGGTTGGCTTTAGGGCATAGACGAAAGGACCGGCACCGGTCTTAGTGACAGTACCGCGCATGCCGTACTGGAACCAGGACAGAACCTCTGGACGACAGACGAAGGTGATCGTTCCTTCAACATGTCCGTTGCCAGGCACAGCCGCATTGATGTCAGCCATCTTCCTGATGGAACGTTCGAAGTAGGTGTCCTGTACCCACTTCAGGTTCTCACTCAGGATGGGAATGAACTTGGCTGGCGTGACCCAGGTACCCATCGTGACTTCCTTCGCCACGCCTAGGAAACCGTTGGCGCCAATATCTGGTGGCATTGTTAACCCTCCGTGAGTTCAGCTACGGCAGCGTCGATCGCTTCTTGGAGCTCGGCCTTAGTCGAGCTCTTTGTCACTTGAATGCCAAGCTCGGCGGCGCGCTCGAGTAGCTGCGCCTTGGTCGGCCCGGTCCCACCGTTGTCGCCCACAGGAGGGGACGCCTTTGCTTCTGCCCTCAGACGAGCCTGCTCGATGCGAGGATCTTCCATCACTGGCGCATCGGACCCGAGAGGGTCGCCGAAGCAAGCATCCTCGTCGAGGTCATCAAGCTGGTAGACATAGCCGTTCTCGAACAAGGCGAAGGGTGGAACCTCGATGAGTTCCCCCTTCTCCCTTAGGCTAGTGTTGACTGTAAGCTTGGCCACTGTACCTCCTATGAGTATTATACGCTGGTCTTAGAGCGACACTCAACAGTCAAACGATTCGCACGCATCAGCCCCGAGTTACCCTTCAGGGCATAGCTGTACTCTGTCCGTGAGACTATTCCGTCGATTACGAGCCCGCCAAACTGTGTACCGCCACTGAACGAAGCGACGCCATCCTTATCAACTAGGTCAGACAAAGCATCTGTGAGCTCGTCACACTGTGCTTGAATGACTAGGATACCATCAGGCTGAGGACCGCCCGCCATGTAGACAATCAGGTGTACACCAATGTCATTGTGGGTGGCTTGACCTGATTCGTTCCAGCGCTTGATTCGAACTTGAGGTTCCACACAGACAGTAGGGGACTTAGGAATCACCCTCTGGTCACCGTAGAAGACGTCTTCGATGCCAAGTGTAGGCTTGAGTCCCTCAACAAAGGACTTGAGGTACAGCGCCACCTCGTAGGCACTCTTGGTGTGAGCCATCAGATTCCGATCTGGACATGCTGGATGGCATCGTCGACATGTTCGCCAAAGATTTCGGCGATGCGCTCGGCGTCCTCTGGCTGGATCATGATGAACTCACGTGACGGCATGACCGATGTACCCGACATATGGAAGCCGCCGTAGAACGGATCGATGCCACTAATGAATGCTTGACCAGCAGCAGAGTCGATCTCCCAGATGCCGAAGCTAGTCGCAGATGCCATCAAGGCACCTGACTGCTGAAGGATCGGTCCAGCGTCTCCCCTGATCTCCTGTGTGCCTTCAGCGAGGGGCGCCCAAGCGGGTCGACCTTCAGCATCGAAGTTTGCCTGGATGGAGGGCATCATGACATCGCGGACGGCCTTCTCCAAAGGGTCCTCTAGGTCATGGATCTCTTGTGCCAGGTTCGCGAACTGTGCAGCAACGACTGCAGGTGGTGGGATGATCTCGACACTAAACAGGCCTCGAAGCTTACTGCCAAGACTCTTGAAGAAGGCCATCAGAAGACCATCCCGATGCTCGACTTACGCCTCTCGTCGAGCTCGCCTGGAATCCACTCGTCCTGGGCGTCCGTCGGATAGAACGCTGGCGATTCAAGAGCCGACAATGTCTCGTCCTGATCCTGACCGATATGGATCTCGTCAGCAAGGATGCCCTCGATGAGGGTTTCCATCCGAGTCCATAGGCGCTTGGAGTAACTGTCGCCGCTAGGGTAGTCCTCTGCAATGGACCGCTCGTACTCCATGATGGCAATATACAATGCCACCGTCTTGCGGACAAGATCGGGAGTAGTGGTCTCGTTCGTCCACCCAGAGACGTCGAAGCGATCCTCGAGGCGCCCAAAGATGAAGGACACTGCAGTGGCCTCGAGCTCGACGTCGATCGCATTGAGGCCGAACTTTGTAGGCGCCAGCCACTGTTGGATCTCGTCGAGGGTAACGTGAGCCATTAGGGGACTAGGCTCGCGCTAACGGTGTAGGTGATTGAGTCGGCATCACCGTGGACCATGTTGACACGCCACGTCGCAGGGAGGACATCGTTTGCTAC
>Ga0105252_10001089_pt1 | contig 13189 bp, 14 predicted proteins | sample EasRivMeERMZT100_FD_89675 | JGI IMG/M metagenome (GOLD analysis project Ga0105252, IMG submission 89675) | Soil microbial communities from meander-bound floodplain in the East River, Colorado, USA - East River MetaG ERMZT100 | ecosystem: Environmental > Terrestrial > Soil > Floodplain | place... | reverse complement strand
GGAGCTTGAAGCTGGCAGGTGTCGAGAAGGCCCAAACCCAGGAGGAACTGGACGCGGCCCTTGCCGTCCTGGACGAGGAGGAGACTCCTCTCTTTGATATGTCCCAGGTTCCGGACGAGCTCCAGGAGTTCGTGTCCAAGCCCTATGCCCCCGCCGAAGCAGCCGGAGCTATCCGCACGAAAGCCATGACCAGTCGGTGGTCCCAACTCCTGGGCCCAGGGGCCAGACAGGACGTAGCCAAAAAGGAAATGCTCCGGGAAGTTCAGACCGGCGTCTTCAAGATCAAACAGGCCTTCGACAGCTTCGATGAGGCCCACTCCCAGGGCTACCAATCCATAATGGGAGTTGATCCCTCCGACCTGGAAGGCGAAGCTACTCTCGAAAGTATTATGGCCCCCGTCGTCACAGCCCTCGATGACGTCCGAGGTTCCGGAGAGTATGTGGAAGGCAAGAGCATCGAGACTCTCCTCGACAAGATGGGGGTTGCCGAAAACTCGCCCCAGCGACAAGCCTTCCTGAACTATGCCCGACTGTCCCCCACCCACGACCTTAACAACAAGTTCCGTCCTATGGAAGCTGCCACTAACGACGCAGCCCGCGACATGAGGGCAGCCCTCAAAAACTGGTACAAGATGAACCAGGAGGAGTTCCACGACAGAGGCTTCGGAGAGTCCATAGGGGGGGCCATCAAAGAGGACTTCGGCTTTGGCAAGGACCCCAAATCCACGCTGACGCCGGCAACCCAATTCTACAAGGAGGCCATGGTCCGACTGGGCTACGTAATCAACAATACCAGTCAGGCTGCCTCTGAGTATGCCCACGCCAAGGGGGCCAGTCGAGCCGTTCGTCAACTGAGCGAAGAACTGGGCGGAGGCAAACTCACTCCCGAACTAGCCAAGATCAAGCTGGACCAGTTCCGACAGGAAGAGGCTCCCACTGTAGACCCGGACTACGATGTATTCTTCCTCGACACGATTCCAGACCCCTCAAAATACAACCCAGACATCTATGACCAAATAGTCCGAGTCCTCGAAGAAGCAGGCCTCCCACCTACAGGGCCCGATCCTCATCTCCAGTCCTTCGGGGTGGGAACCAGCCCCATGGAAGAAGGGATGCTCCCAAGGAATCCCCCGACCGTAGCTCCCGGCCAGTTTGATCCCCAAGCTCTCGAAGCCCTGATCCAAGAAAAGGCTCCACCGCCCCAGAACGAACTCTTTATTGATGACAAGATGGGCCCCCGGAGGTCCAGATTCGGAAAAGACTACTAACATGGCCATCCCAATCCTAGCAAAAATCTTGGCCGGTATAGTCGCCTGGAAGGGGGCCGATGCCGGCATTGATGCCCTGACGGGGACCCCCGAGAAAGCTCTTGCCAAGAAAGAAGGCCAAGCTGCCCGCGAGCAGAGGAAAGCCCTCTTCTCGGAGCTTCTCACTGAGGCCCCCAAGCAGAGGCTCCAGTCCCGCAAGTCCAAGCGGAACCTGTCCCAGGAGGACCTCGACCAGTTCATGGCCCTCCTCGGTTCCATGCCCATGGACACCGGGGCTTCTGATCCGGCCGGTGAAGCTGGTGCTCTCGAAGCTGCTATCTCACAGGCAACGGGGATCCCCAATTTCGGGGACCGCATCCGCTCCGGTGCCGCACCCAACCTGTCCAAGTACCCCATGCTGGCAGCTTATGGCCACCGTCTGAATCTCGAAACCCTCTAAGGGGGGACTAGCTGTGCCCGATACCAAAAAGAAGAAATCGACCGCCCTTCCCCCGGACGTAGACAAGTTGTCTGCTGCCCAGGAAGCCGCTTCCCGGAAGCAGGGCCGGGCCAATCAGATCAGGGTAGCCAAGGAAGGTGCCAAGTCTGAGAAGCTGGCTCAGGCCGGTTTCTCATTGAGTTTCGAGCCCTCCAAATTCAAGAGCCTGTTGTCCAAGGTCAACCCCCAGGCCCGTGACGCCATCCTCCAATTCGTCAAGACCCGGGCCGACAGCCCCCGAGAGATTGAGGCCCTCGCCGAGCAGTGGCTCCGCAAGTTTACCAAGGACGACCCTGAGTGGGCCGAAGTCCTGATGGGCAAGGGGGGATCCCCGGACCAGCTGAACAAAGCTGTCAAGCAGTTCCGCATGGTAGCCGAGGGGGCCCGCATCAAGCCCGAAGCCAAGGGGGTTGCGGGTGACAAGTTGGATGCAGCCGAAGAAGCTGCCAAGGTGCCAGCCAAAAAGGGGGCACAGCCCATACCCGCACAAGCTCTCCCCTCTCCGAAGGCAGCAACTACTAAAACCCCCCAAATTAGTAAGTCCCCAAAAGCCGCTCCGGTCCCGGCCCCTACTGGGGCCCCAACCCCCGCCGGGACTCCCAAACCGGAAGCTGCTGCTGTGGAAAAGTCCAAAAAAATTAGTCTATTGGACACTCTAGATGAGGCCTGGTCCACCAAGAAGAACTCAGTGGCTGCTACCATTGCCCGGAAGATCCGAGCCAAGAAGCCCCTGACGGGTGCCGAACTCCGTACCCTCCAAGGCCTCACGAAGGGCAACCCCGACCTGGCCAAGTCCGTCCAGGCCCAAGCCGATGCCCGTGCCCGGAACTCCCGAACCGGACAGAAACCTGGCACCAAGACAGCTGCCCCCAACCTGGTCGATACCTCCCTAGGCAAGGGCAAGGAACTTGTTGACAAGGGCAAGACTGCCATCGAGAAAGCTGGTGGGTCGAAGGGTATTCTGGGGAAGGCCCTCAAAAGTATTGGGCTCCCGCTAGGGGCCTTCATGTTGGGGTCTCGGGCCTTTGGGAACATCAAGGGCGTCCATGAGATCAACAAGCAGCGAGTACCCATGGCCGAGGATATCCTGGCCGGCAACATGCAGGCCGAGATCATGGCCCGGAAGCGTGCCCGCCTGGCCTACCAGGACCCGATGGCCTTCAAGATGCTCAAGGACCTGGTCTCCGGAAACCAGAACCAAGCTCAGCTGACTCCCAGCGAACTCCTGTTCCAGATGGGCGGTGCCGGCCCCAAGGCTCCCCCGGTCTCCGAGATCGACGACCTCCTCGAAGCAATGGGTGCCTAGTCCCCAAAAAGGGAATGGCCGGCTGCCTCAGGGTCATGCCCGAACGACAACCGGCCAACTCCACTCTCGTCACCCATTTTAGGCACACCGAATCCAAAAGTCAACTATGGAGATTCTCGCATGTCAACCCCCATCGACCCGACAAGGTTGCAAGTTCTGGCAGTGGACTGGTTGGATGCTTGTGCCTATGCCGACGAGTGGGACAAGGACCCCAAGTTCAAGCCTAACGATGGCCTGGAATATGTCCGCTCCGTGGGCTTCCTGGTCAAAGAGACCCCCGTCTCTGTTGTGATTACCCGATCCGTCTGCTCAGATGGGGCCTTCGATGCTGTCCTCGTTATACCTGTCTCCTGTATCGTCAAGAAAGTCCTCCTCCCCTAACACATGCCAACACGGACTGACTCCAATCTCTATGGAGGTCCAAGCCTTGCACTAGCCAATGCTCTCTATGGCAACATAGGGGGTGCTGGCCGTGCCCTAGTCTCCCCTGAGTCCCTGGGCCCCGAAGAGGCCAAGACCCTAGTGGAGCGGTGGGGCCTCAAGGACCACCCCTTCGGCTGGGTCATGGAAGCCGCAACCAATCCCATTGTACTCATTGGGCTAGCTCTGGCTGTCAAGTGGCCCGTGGGGGCCTTCTCCAAATTGAGGGAGATGAGCCCCCAACTCCTCAAGAGGGCCCGCACCCCCGGTGCCATAGCCAAATTCATCAAGGGGCCCTACCATCTCTTTGCGGGGACCAAAGACAACATTGGCATTGATGTGGCGGACACCTTTGGTCAGGTGGTCTCTCACAACTCGAAATGGATGAAGAAGTACGTGCCGGAGTGGCAGTCCCTCTATGAGGACTTCCAGAAAACCACAGGCCGGGCCTTCAATGACGAAGATGGGTTCCTGGTTTCGGCCCTCACAGATGGCCTCCACAAGGGGGTCCGTGGCATCAAATTAAGAGACGAAGCCGGCAAGGTCCTCAAGGACGCCAACAAAAAACCGTACCGAATCCACCCCCTCAAAGAGACTGCCATCCTCGAAGCCACCAAGGACCCAGCCTACCAGGGCTTCGTGAAAGGATCTCGTAAGATTCTTGACCACATGTACGGGGAACTCTTCGAGACCCCCTCAGCCCGCAAAGCTATCCAGGAAGCCCTCGACAAAAAATCAGCTGGCTGGCTGACCCAGTTCCGGAAGGCCCCCATCCACATCAAGGCCCGGATGGCCAAGTCCCAGACCTGGCGTAACATAAGGGGCCGTCTCTCTGCTAGGGGCTTCGACATCGGGGACTACACACCGGGCTACCTGCCCCACCAACTGAGCCCCAATGCCAAAGTGGGAGGCATGACGGCTCCCCGTGACGAGGACCTCCGTCTTTGGATGCAGTCCACCTATGCCCCTCAGTCCATGGCCTCAGCTGGGAACCAGAGAGCCCGACAATCGGCTACCCGGAAAGCCACAGAGTCCACAGTAGACAGCCCCCTCTTCCGGAGGGGCTATGCACTCATTCCCGATCCGGCAGAGTTCGATGCTGCTACCCGTCCTTGGGTTGCCAAATACGTTGACGAGAGTGGAGTTCAGACTCTGAGACGTGCCCTCTATGGTGACCCCTTCAAAGGCGGATACAAAGGACTACCTGGGGTATCCAGGTACCCAGGAGACCAGGTCCACCTCCCAATTTACAGGTTGGGTATTACTCCAGTCATAACAGACTACATGCACGCCACTGCCCGGACCTACTCACTCACGGCAACAGGCCTGGGCAAAAAACTGGTCCAAGCTTCCGAGTCTTTGAGGGACACGAGCCGGGCCAACTACCACCCGGGGGACTCCATACTGGCCAACATCTTGGATGACCAGTACATGCCGATTGCTGCCGGCAAGCTGAACCAGAAGCAGGCCGAAGCAGCTATGGTCTGGTCTGCCCGTAAGAAAGACTTCTCAGAATTCCTAGACAGACCGGCTGTCACGAAAGCATTCCAACTAGCCGGGGAGACCGGGGACACCTGGCGTCAGACTCTCAGGACCTGGCTGGAAACAGACCGGGGCCCATTCAGTATGTTGGGTGTGAGTGGTGAACTGGCCAGTCTCCTCTACTCTGGTACGCTGGGTGCCAACGTGGGAGCAGCAGCCGTCAACTCCCTACAAACCATACTCACAACGGCTAACTTGGTTGGCTTCGAGGCAGCTGGCGTCGGATTCCAGAGGACATTCAGCAAGGCTTCCAAATACTTTGGGGCCCGCTTGGATGAGGGTCTAATCCACGAGAAAGCCTTTGCAAAAACCTGGCCCGAGTTCGTAGATGCCGGCCTGACTGAGACCCCCATGCTCGACGACGTGCTGGGCATCCAACTGGATAGAGGCCTGAGAGCCCTCCTGCCCGGTGACTCTATCTTGGCTAAGGGGCACCATGCCTACAAGAATGTCCAAGACAAACTCATGGGCATGTTCTCGACCACGGAAGCCATGAACCGTCTTGTGGCCTACGAGGGGGGCCTTCACGTCGCCCTTAAAGAGAAAGGCCTCAAGAGTCTAGCAGCGGCTGCCCCCAAAGTCCGCGAAGAGATCCAGAGCAACCTCCGTTGGTTCGTAGAATCTACACAGTTTTTGGGGGGTGCCCAGAATGCTCCGGCATCTCTGGCCACCATGAATCCGCTCTGGCGTCAGTACCAGATGTTCCCTAGAAAAATGTTGGAGTTTGTCACTCAAACTCTGCCGGGAGCCGGTTCGGGGGCGGGCAACTATCCGGGGGGCATCAACTGGGGCAACATAGGTCGTGCCGCTGCTGGGACCGGCATAGCCTATGAGTCGGGGATGGGTCTGCTGGACACGGACTTGAGCGGGGCCCTACTGGGTGGGGCCTTGCCCATCCCCCAAGAAAACAATCCCTTCTATCCGTTCCCCTTCGTGCCCCCGGCCGTGGGGATTGCAGGCTCAGTAGCTAGTGACCTGTTTTCCGGCAAGTGGGAGAGGACCAAGTATGCCCTCCCTATGCTGGTCCCCGGTGGTACCGCTGTGTCCCGTATGGCCCCCATCTTGGGCAGTCAGGGTCTGTCCCAGATGCTGGGCCGTAACTACGCGGACTACAATACCACAACTCCAGATGGGCGGGTCCCGATCTACTCCGACGAGGGCAAGCTGATCGGCTTCGAGAGCCAGACCGGGCTCCTCATGCGGGGTCTCGGCCTCCCCGGTCATGGCGACATGGGCCACGAAGCTGCCTTCATGAAGTATCTCATAAAAAACAGGGACAGGCTTCGAGGCATCAAGAGACAGTACATGGATGCCCTGGTCTCCAATGACTACAGTGGGGCAGCCTCGATAGCGGAGAGCTACAAGAAGGCCTTCGGCATGGACCTGGTTGTCAAGGACCAGGACATAAAAGCAGTCCAAATGAGGAGAACGGTGCCCCGTCTGGAGTCTGTCATGATGACACTACCCGAGGAACTGAGGCCAGCCTACGCCGAGATTCTGACCAACGCAGTTCTGTCCTCGGGTTCCCAATTTTTGGGCTACGACCCCCAGATGCTGAGCCAGGGAAGCTCCAGAGACAGAAACGCCCTGAGGCCCAGCATGAATCAGCCGGGCTTCCCAGGGCGTTCAGGATCGTACCAATTGGGAACTACTGGAGCTTCCAGTCAGCCCCAGGACCTACGCTGGAGGAGTCTCCCCGACGTTCACGGTTCCGGAGGCCTCAGCTTCGGAGGCTTCTAAGGCTCTCCAAGGCTCCTGGTTGATCTGGTCCCATCCCTCGTCCTCCGTGGACTTGCCCTATCCTGGGAACCCACACATGGCATAGAGGGTAGGGCTCATTACGGCATTCCCTTTGGAAGGACAGACCGGGTCATTGTATAGAACTCCCTCTCGGGGGACTATGGTGTCCGGTTTTTCGTAGGGTGTCCCGTACCTGTAGGGCCGGGCCCAGTTTTCTGCCATCTTGTCATAGAATAACTGGTCCCCGTCCTGCCCAATGTTGTTCAGGAAGTCCAGGCACCGAATCACACAGTCCATGATCTCGATACCCACCTTACGGAGCAGGGCGTCGGAGACTCCTGTGTCCAGCCACTCCCTCTTGACCAACTGGGTAGCCTCCGAAACTTCGGTGTGGACCAGGGCCAGCTTGGCCAGGGCCTCAGTCCGGTTCAGGGCATCGTCGAAGCCCTTGGCTGCTGTCAGGTCCGCGATCTCTTTCTGTAGTGCCCTAATGTCCAAAGCTCAGTACCTCCCTAAAAACTTGAAGAGTCGGAGTGCAGGCGTAGTAAATCTGGGCAATGCCAATCCCAAAGATCAGAAGGCCCCCAAGACAGAGAATGATGCCGCCGATGGCAGCCCCCCCGTCTGATTTGCCGGGGGCCTCGTCATAGACGAAACATTTGTAGGCCATAAAAGCAACCCCCACCGACAACAGAATCAGGAGACAAGCTACAGTCCAGTGTCCCACAGCACATTCATGGATGATCTGTTGGGCAATCTGACCTGCCTTCTCGCTGGCCAGGCCCAACTTGCTGGCCAGGTTGTCCACTACCTGATTCACTGCTTGGGCTGTTTGAACTTGGTCTTGCAAGGTCATATCCTTTCCTGAATACGAAACTAGTGGCCCCCGTTTTGGGGTCCGCGATCCACTCCCCTACTCCCACCCTTATAGCCTGATCTTGGCTGGCTTTCGCTCCTAGACCATAGGAGCAAGACCCAACTATACAGAACAAGACAAGGACCAAGACTACAAGTGCGAATACTGCCCCCTGCTCAGAGTCCATAGGCCCCTCCACTCAGAAGTGAGAGGCACTCCCCAATCAGCAGACAGGGGCAACTGCACAACAGAAGCTTTACAATTCTCAATTGGTCTCTCCTAAACCTTCGGATATTGAAAGACCCAAGCCCAGGGGAGATCGGGTCCCGTTTCCTTGGGCTCCATGTCCTGAAAAATCAGGGGCCACTCTGCCTTGCAGATTCGGGCCACCTGATCGAACACAACCCGCATCTCAATCTCGGCAGCCTCAGAAGTCCGTTCCCCCACTATGTAGCGGAGAGCCCTCATGTTGGCCGAGAACACAATACCGGTACCCATCCCCTGGGGCAGGATTCGACGGAGAGCGGAGGTCAGTTCCTTCTTGGTCTTGAAGGCCTCTTGCTCGTCGATGACCCCCTCACACTCTCGGACTTGGTTCTTTGTCCCCAATTCGGCGGCTGTGAAGTTGGGGCCCCACTCCTCGGGCATATTTGGCGGTTCCCAGACTTGGTAGTCTGAGGCTCTCACGTACCGGAGGGACTCCTGGGAAAAAGCCGTGCCGACTCTGTGCCTAATCAATTCATGGGTGAAAATCCGGCTCACTCCCTCGAAGGCCCAAGTAGTCCAGAAGTGCTCCAGGACCGAGCCGTGCCCCGAGGCCAGTATGTTGCCGTGATACTCACGGGAGGACTCCCGGACCTTGGTCACATTGGGGTTGAGGCCCGGCTCAAAGGACTTGTAGCAACGCCGGCCGGCCAACTCACAGAGGACCTCACCCTCGGACCCCTGCCGCTCCAAGGCGTACCGGGGGGTCTCGACTCCCAGGCCCTTGAGCCACTTGGACACCACGCCCCAGTTCACTTGGGCCTGGCCCAACAGATAGACAGCGGGACCGCTCATTGTTGTCTCCCCTTGGCAGCCTTTTTCTTAAAGATGGCGGGGTCCATCCACGTAATTTCCAGGGGCCCCAGGTGGTACACCTTGCACCACCAGAGCCAGAGGCCCCGACCCCAACACCACAACTCCGGGTCCCCGTGCCACCTCAATTCGTAAGTCTTGAACCTGAACACTACTCCTCCCTCTGGTAGTCGAAGGACTGGCTGTTGGCTTCTTGACGGCCCTTCTTGCCCATACCGTTTTGGGACTTGTGCGGGTATGTGGAGGGCTCGTCCCACTTCTTCTTGTCACGGACTTGGAACTTTTGGTTGGGTAGCATGTGGAGGGTCACAAACTCGGACCCGTCCATCATGTGTATGATCTTGCCGATCACCAGCCAGGCCTTCTTGTCCTCTCCGGTGGTTGTGTCCCGGTAGGTCTCGATGGCACAAATCTCTTTAATGGTTATCACGCTGCATCCTCGCAAATGACATTGAAGATTCCGTCCACTAGAGCTCACCTATGGACGAGTTCCCTTTGGAGTTTTCCGAGCCCTTTCACTACTTGACCTTACGGGACTTGATGGCCTTCTTGGCAACCTTCTTGCGGAGGGGGACCAACTCCATCCGAAACGAGGCTTTGCCCGGAAGGCCCAAGGCTTTACGGAGTTCAATCAGGGCCTTCTTGCTGACCTTAATGACTTGCCGGCCCACTTTAATACAGGGGCCCGTCAGACTAAGCACGTTATAGGGACAGGTCGGCTCGGCCACATGAACAACCTGGGACGCCGTCCGGACTGAAGGTAGCAATGACCGACTCAGGAGCTTTCACTTTGGTTTTCATAGTTCTCTTCAACCTTGTTTGTAAAGAGGTCCCCTTTCCTGTGGGCCCTCACTAACTCAGAAATCAAGCCCTCCACTTGGCAGGGAGTGGCCACAAAATAGACATCCGTGTGGTACAGGTGTGTCGCTTTGTCGCCCCCCAAGCCGGGAGGTACGACGTGTTCCACCCCTAATACGAAACCGGCAACATCGGCTCGGGCCTCCAAGGCCTCCAGCAGGTCCTCGAAGGTAGCCAACTCTAAAGTGGTTTCGGGATCCATGTCTTAGACCTCCAGGAGGGGCACCTCAGAGAGGTACTCCACATACTCGGGCTCATAGGTGTAGTGGCCCCCCGGATGAGCCTTCACAAAACCATGAGTCACATACTGCCGGAGGAGCAGCCTCAGGAACCGGGTGTCCTCGAAGCCGGCTACCTCAGCTAATTCCCGTATGGGTTTAGGTACTTCGGGACGCCCCTCGCCCCAAAGGGCCTTGCAGAGCCTGAAAACGTGGGCGGGGAGGGTGTCTCCATACACTCGGGCAGCAAACCGAACATCATCCTGATTGACCTCCGACCGCCCTTCGAGGAACGCACGACAGGAGACAAGCTGTATGACCTGGAGGGCCAACCTGGACCCGATCTCCGGATCAGTGGGCCCCACCTTGCTGGGGTTGGTCCTAGCCTGGGCCACAAAATCGGCCATTACTTGCAGGCTCAAACTTAAAGTTGCAGGTAAACTTACGAGCTTGAAGGGGTGGTTCCGGCCCCCCACATCCGAGAGAGCTTGGTCCAGACTCGATGCCACAACCCCCTTGAGGCTCTCCTTGAGGGGCCTTGACTCGGGGCCGGCCGTGAGAGCTCTGTCGAGGGGGTCAAGCCTGGCCTTAATACCTTTGGGGGCTTGGAGCCTGAACATGATGAACCGCTCTCCCAGATTCGCTCGATAATCTCTATGTCCGTCAATGTCAGGCGTAATGGCTCCCAGAATCCCGAACCTAACATCCCATCTCTTTGTGGCGTCTTGGTTGCCATAGTGTTTGGCCAGGGGCTGGTCATAGCCGGTACGGAGGAGGGCTTCCCTGCCCGCCCTCGCTACCGGATCGGTGTCCAACAGAAAGCTCGAAAAGTCCGAGGACAAAATCACTTGGTTATCCAGTTTGGGCAACAAGCTGGCATCCATGCCGGGCCGCTCCGGATCTTCGTATCCCGAGATCAATCCCTTGCTCGAAATAGAGTCCAGAGGGTAGATTCCTTTCACGTTACCCAAAGCTTCCAAGAGAAAAGACTTTCCGGTTCCCGAGGCACCCACTAGGAGACCCCAAATAGGGACCGAATTTCTAGCTTTGTTAAATGCTAGGTTGCAGAACACCAGACTCAGCACATACTCCAGGGCTATCATCTCGTCCTTCGAGACACGAGCCCCCCTCTTGAGAACTTCCCTGATCCGAGACAGTGGACTTATCTTTCGGACTACACGAGGCATCCTTCTCCTCCGAGCAAATTCCAACAACGGGGAGCCTTTGGCATACCTCGGCCCACGACATCCCGAGCTTAACGAAGTCGATACAAGACTCCGTATCGTAGAGTCCCCAAATGAAGCCCGTCATCTGGATAGACTTACCTTCGGCACCCGGAAACAAGCTATGGAAGTCTAAAGCCTTCACACCCACATAGAGACGAGCCCTTCCGTCTCCGGCCCTAGAGTGACTAGCTTGGTGGGGACTAATCCAATAGTTTTCGAGTCCTTCGTAGGTTTTGAGATAAGACTCTAGAGCTTTGGGGGTTAGGTTCCGGCCAAACACCAGAGAGGCTTCGTCCTCGCAACAGTAGGGGCCGGGGGTAATTATGCCTACGGAGGCTTTCAAGTGGAGAAGGGTTAAGAACTGGCCTGTATAAGCATTCCGCAAGTCCCTGGAGGTTTGTCTCGAATAGAGGAATCTCACACCCCCATATTGTCCGTTTGGCATCTTGTGCCAGTAAGCCCGCAAGTCACTGCCGATGTGTATGTCTCTTTGTATTGCCATAGAAAAAAAAGGAACAAAGTTTAGCCAGGAGAGGGCCGGCCTGGGGCGGGCCGGCCCATATCCCAGAAGGACGCCATGCAGACAAACTAACTAGGCAGCCTTGGCCAAGATCTCGTACTCGGCATACTTCTTGCCGGTCTTGCCCAGTCGGAAATCAACTTCCAGGTTGCAGACCGTAGTTCCTTCCTCGGCCGTAGCAGACAGGAACTCACCGGCCTCGACCGCATCGTTGATCTCCTCACCATTGATGATGGAGGCAGCCGACTTGAGATCGTTCAGGCCCGGATAGAACTCACGGGGATCTCCCGTCTCCTTGTCCTTGTAGGGAACAGCCCGATCATCCATGAACTGGGCGAACTCCTGGCCCTCGTACTCGCCCTCGGCCACCTTCCAATCCAGACGGAACCAGTGGTACTCCCCCGATTCAGAACTCTTCGTACCATACGCGAAACCCGTCAGGAGACAGGTGTACTGACCCGGAGGGGGGGTCCAACGATTGCTTCCCTTCGTGCGGGCAGCCTGGTACTGATCCTGGAGCCCGCCCAGAATACTCTTGAGCGAGGGCCCGTTCTGGCCCTTGCCCTTCCCATTTCCGTTCGACGGGGCCTTAGTGACCCCCTTCTTAGTTGCCATTGATCTCTCCTAATCTGAATTCAGACAAACACGTTTGGCTGAGGTTCCTCATAGTCCTCGCGGTTATGATGGATCACCTCAAATAGTTGTTCACGACACTGCCGGCACAGCTGGGCTCCCCGTCCACACTTGACATAGGTCTCCATGCGGGAGGGGTTGAACCACCCTATGAAGAGACAGCCACATCCCCGGCTGATCTCCATGAGGTGGTCCAGCAGTACCAGTTTCTGGTCCCTACTTAGAGCCATTGAACTCTTCCTGAGTTTTGCGGATAGCCTCGTTCCATTGGGCCGTGAAAGCTGCGTAGCCCTTGCCCATCGGAATCTCGATCTCGCCAGGGAGGTAGTTGCAGTACCGAGCCTTCGTGGCAATCGGAATCTCACCACCACCCTCCAAGGGCGTCACTTCGAGGACATACTTGGGGGTCCGAGTTTCCTTGGGCACCTTGAGGGTCTTGCCCCCGATAGTCTTGGTGATCTCTTCGGTCGTGACCTCTTCCGTGCGACGGACATAGGCCATGACCTGGGACTTCCGGTAGACGTGCTCAAAGATGGAGGGAGGCAGGGCAGCCTTCCACGTATAGATCACGTCCTCACCCTTGTTGACCCGCTTCTCCGAGAGATGGAAGCCCAGCATGATGCCATAGCCGGCCATGTAGAGCCTGTTGACCCAGTCCGTGACGAAGTCCCTGAGTATGAACCAGCCCGAGCCCTTGCCATACTCAAAAATCCGGTCCCCATTTCGGGTCAAGGCTGGATCGTTTTCTTCCAGGTGCCGGATGGCCAAGTCTACGAAGGCATCCAGGGTGTCGAAGGCCAACATGCCGAAGGGGGCCTTGCCCGCTTGGCCGTCCTTTTCAAGCTGCTCAAAGAGCTTGATGTAGTCGGCCATCGTGGTGAGCCCCTCGTTGGGGCTGGCCCTCGGCACATCCCAGGGGATGTCCCCGGCCTGGTTCTCCACGTCGATGACCAGGACCCCAGGGGCCGAAGCCATGAAGCTGGTCTTGCCCTGGCCCGGCATCCCGGTCACGGCCATGATGATGGCGTTAGCTTTGGTTGGTTTGGC
>Ga0105252_10001086_pt1 | contig 13205 bp, 20 predicted proteins | sample EasRivMeERMZT100_FD_89675 | JGI IMG/M metagenome (GOLD analysis project Ga0105252, IMG submission 89675) | Soil microbial communities from meander-bound floodplain in the East River, Colorado, USA - East River MetaG ERMZT100 | ecosystem: Environmental > Terrestrial > Soil > Floodplain | place... | reverse complement strand
AGCCGCCGCACCTTCGCCCACGAACTCCGGGCCGAACAGCGCCACAAACACCTCACGCGGCCCGGAGTAGGACCACCGGAAGCCCTTGTAGTCCCAGATGCCGCAGTGGATGCCGTTGACGTAAAACCCCCAGCTCCAGCGCACCTTGACCGGGTCATCGTCCACGTTCGGGTCGAAGCCCAGCCGGTCGATGACCGCCTGCAGGCTAAGTAGGTGGGAAAGGTGGCCGTCACGGCCCCCACCCGCTTTGGGTGAGGGCACAATCTCAAATTCCACCTCATTCATGCGAACGGTAGCCATTTTCAACCTCCTGTTTCAGTCCTCACCTTCAGTCACCCAGCGATCGGCGTCACCTTCAGCCCAGGTATACCAGAGCCGCTTTAACCCGCCCTCAGCCAACCGGATCACCGCGCCCACGACCGTAGGATAAGGACCGTACATAGGCATCACGTAAATCGAGACCACCCGGTAGTCACCCGGGAAGTCAAAGATTTCATCACGACCAATGTAGGTAGGATTAGAGCGATCAATAACGCGGGACCCACGAGCGCGGCGGGATTTATCGATCATCAGGGGACACCTCCTGTTAAAGCAGCAGGAGTTTACCCTAAGAGCAGCTGGAAGTCAAGGAACAAAAAGAGAGCGGAGGCCCCCATTGCCCCCGCTCTCGACCCGCTGCCTACCCCCCGTGTGGGTGACTAGCGAAGCTTAAACACAAACGGAGCCAGGATCAAGCACACTATGGCAAGGCTCCAGAACTGCCAGCTTTTCAGATGATACATCTGAAAGGCCAGTATCAGGTTGACCGCAAAGGCAACGATCATTGCCTCATTCGCGGCTGGCCACCAAACGAACTTCATGTTGTCCTCGCTGGTGTTGCATTCTTGCTAGACGCAACCCACCATTACTGTTGTACTCAAGGACCAGCTTGGGTGAGCCCCAACAGTTAACCGGACAAAACTCATTGAGGAACTTGGCGTAATCGAAGAAACTAGCCGCCTCGTTCTCGCCCGCCAGTAAGCTGGCCTGACGCAAATTCCCCTGCAGATAGTTACAAAGAAACTCGTTCTGCGGTATGATGCCGTGTTCGATATACTGCCGAAAATCAGCATGCTGCGACAGCGGTATCAGTGTCCAATCAGCCTCGTCAAAAGTCAACGTAATCTCCTATGAGTTCCGAGGAACCCCCCAGGATATTCTTGACCCGATTTGCTGTAAAAATCAAGCCGCTTGTTGCCGTAGCGGCACCCATTTCGGCAGCAAATCGTTAATGATGGTCTTGCCTTCAGTCGTATAGGGCCGTTTACGGAGAGCGATCGCCTTGACCGGTTCCGGTTGCGTCACCAACTCAAAGCGTTGCACATAGGCCACGGTATGGGCCATAAATCTGATGGGGTGGCTAGACGGAAGCGCAACGTAGATCGGATGACTCTTGTCCCAGTTGACTGTTAAGAACTGCTTGCTGGCGTCCACATACTTGTTGACGACAACGCCCTCTAAGCCTTCCGCCCCTTCCAAACTACCATTTTGCGAGACATCAACTAGCCGGACGCGATGCCCCATCTGTACGTCGTCGTAGTTCAGAGCCATGCGTTAAAAAAGAGGCTGGGTTTTTAGCCCAGCCTCTGCCCTAGTAAGTGCGTCCAGCCGGTTCTTACTTCATCGAACGGGGAGCAGGCTCGTCCTGTCCGCCGCCGAACAAACCGATGTTGTATTTGATGCGGCCCATGATCTCGTCGCGGGTCGTATCAATGTTCACCGCGCCCAGGATGGTCTCCTGCTCGGCGATGTGACGACGGTACTCCAGGCCCAGCGTCATGTTCGGGCTGAACTTGGCTTCGATGCCAGCGCCGAGCATCAGGCCCTTCGCCTCCGGAGGAGCCAGACCGGCGATGGTCCAGGACACGTCGGTGTCGCTATAACCACCCAGGATATAGAGCAGGGTGGCAGGCGTCAGCAGCACGCCACCACGGAGGTAAACGTCCCAGCTGTTGCCCATTTCGACACTGAAGAGGCCGGGATTGACTTCCAACTTGGTCGAGCCAAAGTTGTAGTCAGCGCCCACGCCGATGACGATCTTGTCGCCCAGCTGCCAATCGCAGTTGGCGTTCACGCCAGCCACGTAGCCGTCCGAACCAAGCCCAGAGAGCTCGAAAGCTCCGATGGACACGTCATGCTGGCCGGTCGAAAGACCGCCCTGCAGGCCAACGCCGCAGCCAGTCCAACCCGCTTGCGCGGCGACCGCTGAAGCCGCGACCATCCCCATGGCCGCTACGAGCTTCTTAAGGTACCCCATAGTTTTCAGTCTCCAGTTTCAGTTTCAAGATGCATCTTACGCACTTAACAGCCGATAAGAGAGCAACGCGCTGCTAAGAATGCCCGGTCTCTGCTGCTGCGTCGCTCTCTATTCTGTATAGCCGCCAATCCCTTAAACGATCATTAATCACGGTCTCGGCTAGAATTGGTTCAGCTTGCGCTGAGAATTGTTCGCGGCCCTCATTCCAGAGGGCCCTAGACGTGTTACGCCAGTACAATTGGTGATCGCGGCCCAGATGACCTAGCACGAGGACGGCGACAGTAAGTGTATCACATTGGACGACTGGTTTGTAGCAAGCACGTCGTATCTGGAAGTTGAGTCTGCCCTTTGCCATCCCGCCCTGCTCAGAATATTTTGTGCCAAGGTCAACGCGAACGTATAGGAACGCGTACTCAGCAACAACTCTACGTGCCAGGGCTGGCGCAGATCAACAACATCATAGTACCCGTTGCTAGACTCACAGATCATCAGGCGTTTACCGCCCAAGAAGGTCTTGCGTGGGTCTCCGTCCCGCCTCATAGTACGTCCGCCCGCTGAATGTGGTTGGAAAACGCGCACGCAGCGGTGTTGAGGAGAGAACTATGTACAGGGAGAGAAGAGCCCGAACCGCCCTGCTGGGCTCTTGAGCGGCACTATACTAGCGATTTGGGGTAGCAAAAAGGCCCTTGAGCGGACCCAAGAGCCTTTTCGGTGTGTACGTTGCTTTCGGGCAACTAGACGCCGCTGGTGACCAACTGCAGCGGAGCCGGATTGGTCGACGGCGGATTGCCCTTGCTCTCTGTCTTAAGCCACCGGCCCCAGATCAGCGAACCACGGTTCTCCGGGATCGTGCCGTGCTCATCACAGGGCACAGACAGGTTGCAAGACGTAGCAGAAGACTCTGGGTTCTTCTTCTTCCAGGTGTCATAGGACATCAGGTCGGAAACGTAGTGCTGTCCGTGCGGTCCTTTGATGATCCAGCGCACCGCGCGGTCTTCATTGCCTCTGTAAGAGATTGAGGCAATATACGAGGTGCGGCCATCTTGGCCCGTGTGAACATGATCAGTGATCTTCTCAAGAATAGGAGCGTTCGGGAGCACACGCTCTCCGGAGATTGCTGCCTTATCGACCTTGCGCTCGTAGGTGAGGGTCCAGGGGCCAGTCGGCCGCTCGAAGCCAACGGCAACATCGGTCAACTCTTGGTGACCTTGACCGGTCACTGTCACACGCTCAAAAAGTTCGATTTTGGTGTTCATGTCCCGTCCTCTAGTGGTGAAGTAGCACCATACTACTCTGCTCCCAAAAGGTAAAGGCTCACTTAACCCGCCAAATCCGATAGCGCTTCACGCCTTCGTGAACAACTCGCGCCTTATATCTCTCCGGGAAGCCCTTGCGCTCATTTCGCCCGTTGCGTTGATTGGCCAACGCGTGGCCGTGGCAGTCAAACGGAACAGTAAAGGAGTCGCCCACTTTACATTCGTCCCAAGGGTATTTCCTCCACTCCGGTGGCAGCGGCAGACCCTTATCAATCTTAGCGCTCATCATGACTTCCTCCTATGCGGCTCGCGCCGCACCAGCTTACCTGGCGTGCAGTCAAAAGTCAATCGCTATTTGAGGTGGGAGTTACGGACCCGGAGCGTGAGCCAGGTGTTGTAAAAGTCATCGCGCATGATGGCGTCGGTCTCAAACAAAAGCTTGGCCTCGTAATAAGAAGCCTCGCCCTTACGCTTGCATAAGCGTAAGATAGTGCGCCTAAACTTATCCTTGCCTATCTTGGCAACATCTTCATTGAGTGCACCGTTGGAACCGTAATAGTCCTTCCAGTCCGACTCTACCTTAAACTTCTGCCGACGCTTGCGTGATTTGGTAATGCCTCGAATCTTGGATCGAGTGAATAGCTTCTTACCGATGTAGGATTTGCCGTTGTGGGTGTTGTCTATCCTGTAGACAAACCCGACATGATCGCCAATCAGGCTTTCGTCAAACGGCTCGTCATCATAAATCCAAAAATTAGGCGTCGACTGGGTGATACTGTGTTCCGTCGTGTACTATGCGCGCATTCCAAACCATGATGTTTGACTGGTGATGTTGATAAGGCGTCTTCTCAATATGCAACTGGGTGTTGTGCGGCATGATGAACTCCTTCTCGCCAGAGTGGCTCGAGACCGAGTGCACATACACGCCATGTGTACCCTTGGGTACATGGACCCGCAGCACGTGCTTGTTGCCCTTCTGCTGGGCAAAGCTCTGCGCGATATGATAGTGCACCGAGGCCGAGCTGAAGGCCGGTAGAATATAATGAATGCGCCCGTGCTCGTTCGGCGGATGCTTGCTGGGGTCGAACTTCACACCAGCGTACACATGCATGTCCTCAGGAGACTTGAAATTCAGGCAGGCCTCATGCAAATGTTTACGGTGCGCCTCCGTGTACTCATCCAGCTTCTTGGAGTGCCACAGCTTATAGTTGAGGGATTGAGCGCCGGAGCCGGTGTAGTAGGAGATCGCGCCCTTCATGGCTGAGTTCATCAGTTCGTTCTTGTAGTGGGCGTTGAGATTCTTGTGCAGCTTGAGCTCGTCCTCCTTCTGCTCCGGATGGAACTTGCCGTCCACAAAGAACTTGTGGACCGCCTTGGCGGTGTCCTTGACCGTATCCCAAACCGTCGGAGTGGGCGAGGTCGAGGGTTGATCTGATCCGAAGGATGTTGGTTTGAAGCCAACTGCCGGCGCTACTGAACCGAAGCTGGTCGCGTTATACGGGTGGTATATTCCAGAAGCCTTGTCCTTCTTGTAATGCGAGGTGTTTGAATGACCACCTTGATAGTGCGCCCACATGCTCGGGTGCGCCTTGACCACCATGATGGCTTGGGCTTCCGGGTTGGACTTGATCAGCTTGATGTCCTTGGCCTCGACCTTCTTGCCGGTCGTGTGGCTGATGCCGAGCGCCTTGGCTCCGTCCAAGGAGTGGTGCAGGCCGACCATCGCCTTGGTGGGCTTGTAGATCGCCATATACAGGTGATCGGCTGGGGCAGCTACAATGCCGCTGGTATGATGCTTCTTGGTCCAGAGCACATGATCGCTCTTGGAGGTCATCGCGGCCGGAGTGAAGCCGGGCATCGTCTTCATCACGGTGAGCGTCGGCTTCTTGCCTTCCGCCTTCAGCTTCTTGGTCATCACCGGGTGAAGCTTCTCGAAGTTCGCCTTGGCTTGCTTGATGGCAGTCTTCTTGTCCGGGTGTGAAGCGTACAGCCAGTGCGGCGTCTCTTTGTAGAAGACGATGTGGTGCTGAACGCCCTGATCGTTTTCCATAAGGCTCTCCGCGAGTCCCGGTAGGTCGTGCTTGAAGTGCACGTAGGCCCGGATCATATTAGCCTCAGTTATGAATTTGTAAAAGGGCCTCATTCGTGAAAATGCCTCGTCTGGGTGAAACCGTCGTGTACCAATTTAGCGTGCCAGAGTTTGGCAGAGCTGGGACCCTGCACCGGGTGATGCACCGTAATGTCGTCCGGCTCCGGGTGGATATGGAGCTGAGAGTTTCTTGGGAGCACAAACTCGCGCTCCTCCGGCCAGACTGAGTGGTGACCGATGTAGCCGCCACGTGAGCCCTTGGGGATGTGTATCTTGATGATTTGGTGCTGGCCTCGTCCATCCACCGCAAAGTTGTAGGCTACCGAGTGGTTGATGGTGGTGGAGGTATACGCCTTCATGCGCACATGAATGTGCTTGCCAGACCGACCCTTCTCGTCGGCCGGATTGAAGTGGGCCGAGGTATAGACATGCATATCATGCGGCGAGCTGTGACGATTGACCATGTCGTCCATATTCTTCTTCAGAGCGCGATGCGCATCCTGGAGCGGCGAGTCATAGTGCAGCCGCTCATTCAGGCCGGAAGAGCGATCCTGGCTGTACTTGGAGATGGCCGAACGGTCATGGTCCGTATACTTGTTGTAGTGCTTGGAGAGCTCTTTGTGCTTCTTACCCTGACCAATATGGTGTTTGAGCGCCACTTTTGCTGAGTGTAGCTTATCAAAGACCTTGTCTATTAAACCTTCACGTATACGTGTGCGTTTGGGCCGCAGCGGGTGCAGCCCAACGTAAACATCCGAGTAGGTGACTTTGGTTTGCTTCTTCTCAGTCAGAAAGCGACTGAATCTCAAAATTTCCACTCTTCGTCGTCGTCCTCAAGAATCTTCTCTTCGGCCTCCCACTGGTTCAGCAAAGCCTTACAGAAGAGACAATACAACTTGCTGAACTCATGCTCCATCACCGGAGCATAGGTCACCTTGAACTCGGCACCACAATCATCACAGTAGCAACTGCGTTTAACGTCATCCTTGGCCATATTTATTTCCCCTTGCATTTGACGGCCTTGACGCCGTCGAACACCATCTCCGCCTGCCAGAGCCAATACCGACCCGGCGCATTCTCTCCATACAGGTGTCGTTCGCGCGGTTTGGGCTTGAACTTCAGCACACAATTACGCGGCAGCACAAACTCCTTCTCACCCTCAAATCTGCACTGGTGGGCGATATAGGCTCCGTGCGCACCCTTGGGTATCCTGATCTTGGCTACATGATAGTAGTAGCGCACATAGCCCTTGGTCTCATAGACATCCGGGTGCTTCTTGTAGAAGCTATACTCCGCAGCCCGGTAACGCCGCTCCCAGTATTTATCCACAGGCTCGCCGGTGTTGGACCAGCGCGCACCGAAGCGCGGATGATAGTACTGCTTGGAATTGTAGCTGGAAAATCCCTTGGCGGTTTCGAAGTCGATGCTGGTACACTTGAAGTAGGGCAGTGTCATCAGGAACGGCTCGCCCGGCTCTTCCTGATACTGCGAAGGATCAAACTTCAACCCAGCCCAGACCACAAACTCTTTAGGCGTGGTGTAGCGCCGCACCACCTTGTTCATGCGCGTGATATGATAACGATCCTCAAGCTCGTACCTCTTATCAAAGATCGGCACGGACTTGACTTCTGGACGGGTTCGGAACCAGTGCTTCTTCAGCTGACGCCAGTTGAATTGACTCATTCCTCCGACGTGTTCGGAGAGGGCGGTTTCTTTCAGGTTCTCGGGAAAATAGTCGTAGTGATCGCGTAGCTTCGCTTCCAACTTCTTGTCCAACAACATTACGCACCCATTACAGTTTCATGCCTTTGAAAGTGTCTTCAGTAACGTCTTGCTTGATGCCACCAGAAATGTAGCTGGTGATCTCGGTCTCCTGCGGAGCCACCTGAACCTCCATACCGGAAATCCACTTGGTGGTCCAGGGCAACGGGTTGGAGCGGACCTCGTAGGGCGTACCCAAACCGACCGAACTCATCCGCCTGTTGGCAATCCACTCCACATAGTCGCAGAGCAGCTGCTCGTTCAGGCCGATCATGGAGCCGTCCTTGAACAGAAACTTGGCCCAGGCCTTTTCCTGCTCGACGGCGTTGGCAAACATCGCCTTACAGTCATCCAGGGTCTCATCCCGGATGCGGGCGAAGTCATTATCTTCTACCGGAAGAAGCTTAAGGATTTGTTGCGTCCCGGCCAGATGTAGGTTTTCGTCGCGGCAGATAAACTTGATGATCTTGGCATTGCCCTCCATCTTTTTGAGCTCGGCAAAGGCCCAGGAGCAGGCGAAGGAGACATAGAACCGGACGCCTTCAAGAATGTTGACGGACATCAGGCAGAGCCAGAGCTCTTTCTTATGGTTGAAGAGGTCCGGCTTGAAGTGTCCCACCGGCGTTTCCAGCAGGTGGTTGCAGGTGATCAGATTGTCATAATGCTTGGAGACATCCTGGGCGCACTCGACGATTTCGCCAATATCAAGTAGCTCATCAAACACAGCAGATGGATTAGGATAAACATTGCGAATGATATGAGTATACGAGCGCGAATGGATCGTTTCGCTGAAGGCCCAGGTCTGTATCCAGGTCTCGAGTTCAGGAAGAGAGACGATGGGCAGGAAGGCGATGTTGGGGGATCGACCTTGAACTGAGTCAAGCAGAATTTGTCGCTTGAGGTTGGCGGTGAAGATGTGCTGCTCATGGGCCGTCAGATCCTTGAAGTCCTTGCTGTCGCGCAGGACATCGACCTCTTCAGGACGCCAGAAGAAGCCGAGTTGCTGCTGGGTGAGCTTTTCGAAGAAGGGATAACGCAGCTTGTCATAACGAGCGATTGTCACCGGCTCGTCTAGGAACATATGCGACTGCGTGTGATCCTTCTTGTTGGACGCATCAAATACAGAGTAGGTCATAACACTCAGTTACTTTCCAAAAGAACACGCCACGTGCCGAGCGCATCACTCTTGTAGACATAGGTGACTGGAATTTCCATAGTCTCGGCAAACTCAATCTCAGCCGTGACGCCGACCGATTCCTTCCAACCGGGCAGCATCATCACCCGTATCTCTTTGGCCTTCTTGATCATGCGCAGATCAAACATCCGCCAGAAGGCCCAGTTGGTTGGTAACTTATAAACCTGGGCCATCACATGACAGTGCACGATAGGCGAGTAGACCACCTCAGAATTTTTCATGCAGTACGCGGTGAACTCCATTGCCTTCTTATAGCGCTCTTCCATCACTGCCGGATCGGCGTGCGAATACGGTGACGCAATATAGATGAAACTCATGATTTCTCCGCACCAATCCAGACAGTGTGCCAAAGCGGGCCACTTAGGATTGAACAGTGTTTCTTTTCATTCGTGCCGGGCTTGTACCATCGCTTGTACACCAGTTCGCCTTTGTAGAAGACAAACAGCTGGTCCTGATAGCGAACCGTCGTCCAAAGGTTCATCCGAAGTACAACAGGTAGCCGACATAGCCCGCCATCGCGAGCAAAATGCTAATCGGCGGAATCAGCACCGCCAATGCAACCACAGTGTCCCACTTCAAATTTTGCATGAGTCACAGTCCTCTTCATGAACCTCAGCGGCGGGCAACTCCGGCTTATGCACGTCGATCTCACCCGCGCCGTCGTAGGTGTTATTGTAATAGAGCGTCTTCCCGCCGTACTTGTAATGCATTAGCAGGTGCTTAATGAGCTCCGACATCGGTATCTCATCACCAGCATAGTGCGCAGGATTATAGGAAGTGTTAACAGAGATCGCTTGGTCGATGAATTTCTGTAAGACCGCGCAGATTTTCAGGTAGCCTTCCGGACTCTTTTGGTCCCAGAGCAGGTCGTACTTGTTCTTGAGCCGCCGAAACTCCGGCACTACCTGCTTCATCACGCCATGCTTGGACTGTTTGACCGAGACCAGCTGGCGCGGTGGCTCAATGCCATTGGTCGCGTTGCTGATCTGGCTGCTAGTCTCGCTGGGCATCAGGGCCATCAGCGTGGAGTTACGAATGCCATACTGCTTCAGGTCTTTGCGTAGCGTAGCCCAGTCCATACGGTAGTTAGGCTTGACCAGGATATCCACGTCGCGCTTGTAGGTGTCAATCGGCACCCGACCCTGCGAGTACTTGGTGTCTAACCAGGCCGGACACGGTCCCTTCTCCTTGGCGAGGTCGACGGAGGCCCTAATCAGATAGTAGGACCAGGCCTCGGCGTACTCGTGAATGGTTGCCAGGCCCTCTTCAGTGATGTCCTGGTAGGTCATATCGTTCTTGGCCAGCCAATAGGCGAAGTTGATGATGCCGACGCCGAGTGGCCTACGGGCTTCGGTGGCCAGCTGGGCGGCCAGGATCGGGTAGTTCTGATAGCTCAGCAGCGCATCCAGGCCGCGCACAGCTAGATTGCAGGGCTTCTCAAAGTCTTCCGGCTCCTTGATCTTGCCCCAATTGATAGCGGAGAGCGTGCAGAGCGCGATCTCGCCGTCCGGATCGAACACATTCTGAAGTGGTCGGGTCGGCAGCGTAATTTCGCAGCACAGATTGCTCATCTTGACCGGAGCAACTTCCGGCCGGAACGAACCATGCTCGTTGGCATGGTCCACGTTCATCAGGTAGATACGCCCGGTATCCTTACGTTCCTGCACAAACTGGCTGAATAGCTCAAGCGCGGGAATGGACTTCTTGCGCAGAGCGGGGTTGCGCTCCGCCTCGCGATAGAGGAGCTTGAACCGGACCTGATCCGCATAGAAAGCTTCATAGAGCTCAGGCACGTCGTTCGGGCTGAATAGGGTGATGTTCTTGCCTTCGAGTAGACGCTCATAGAACACCTTGTTGAATTGCACACCGTAGTCGATGTGACGGATGCGGGTGTCTTCCGTGCCCTTGTTGTTCTTGAGGACTAGAAGGTCCTCGACCTCCAGGTGCCAGATAGGGTAGTAGAGAGTTGCGGCACCGTTACGAACACCACCCTGGCTGCAAGAACGAACAGCAGACTGAAACAGCTTCCAAAAAGGAAGAACACCAGTATGACTGGTGTCGCCGTTGCGCACAGGGCTGCCCAGAGCACGAATGCGACCACCCCCAATCCCAATTCCTGCTCGTTGCGAAACATACTTAACAATGCTACTGCTAGTAGCGTTGATACTGTCCAGGCTGTCGTCTGACTCAATAAGAACGCAACTGCTAAACTGCCGCTGAGGAGTACGCACCCCTGACATGATTGGAGTAGGGAGCGAAATGTCGAAAAGGGAAACCGCATCATAGTAGTCCTTGACCCACTTCATCCTGTTGTCATACTTGGCGAACAGCGAGGCCGCGATCAGCATCAGCGCCATCTGCGGCGTTTCGTAGAACTTACCCTTGACCCGGTCTCGCACCAGATACTTCCCGCGCCACTGCTCCATACCCACATAAGGGATCAGGAAGTCGCGGTCGTGGTCGATAAAGCTGTTGAGCTTGTCCCACTCCTTCGGGCTGTAGGTCTGCCACAACGCCTTGTCGTAGTAGCCCAGCTCCATCACCTTGTCGAAGTGCTCGTCCAGCGGCACCGGATACGGGCTGTTGTAAACCTCCTTGCGCAGCGCATAGTTGACGAGACGCGATGCCACGAACTGATAGTTGGGAGACTCTTCCGAAATCAAGTCAGCCGCCGATTTGATCAGCGTCTCCTGGATTTCAGCGGTCTTGATCTTGTCGTAGAATGCCAGATTGGCCTTGAGTTCCAGCTCGGAAGCGGAAACGCCAGTGAGACCAGCACAAGCCCAGGCGGATACCTTGTGCAGCTTTTCTAGATTGAGCGGTTCTACTGTGCCGCCCCGTTTTACAACTAACATTTATCCTAGTGCTTTAACCTTCTTTGTAAAATATTCAATCAAATGTTCAATGTCTTCCGGCAGTAATGCATGAGTACTGGAAGCGTATGGGGCAGACGGGTCAACAATCTGAAGGTGGGCCGTGTTGGCCTTCTGCAGACGCTCCAACAAATCATAGAGCTCGACGTACTTCTTCGCCTTGATCTTCAAGGCTTTCCAGTCCTCTTCGGGGTATTCCAATAGCTCGTCCACTGTCTTCTCCAACCAACTCTTCTTTAATGGCTCGCATTTCGTGTGAAACCACTGGTGGCCATCACAGGTCCAATCGTTCTCGAGATACATTTCCTTGTGGCAGTAGGGACAGACCAGTGCCTGAGTGATGGGTGGCGAATAGAACGGCGTATTGATGTTGTAGTGAGCCACATGCGGTATATCCACGTTGTACCAACCGCAGATCGTACAGGGATTGCCGATACACCTGTGACTCATGTTTCTACCGGCTGCGCATTGACCCAGGCCACGATATCGTCAATGGCCTTGAAGGAGCTTGTCTGGTGCCATTCTACGCCCTTACCGCTTAAATATTCGATAACATCGGCATCAATACTCTTGGCCTTCTCCAGGTTCTGGTTGCGACCCTTCTCCACATAGGGCTTCTCGCGCTTCACAATGAAGTTGACATTGTTGAACAGCTTGAAGCTCTGATAGAAGAACTGCTTGGCCATCTCTACGTAGGCTTCTGGTAAGCTTTCCGGACGGTAGCCAATGTAGATGCAAGACAGCAGAATCGGACTGTCGGTAATGATGTAGTCGACCTTACCCAATAACCGCACCTGACGACGATACTGCTCGGCAAAGACGTGGATTTGGTTGTTGAGGAGCGGGCTGAGCCCTTCCCAGGTGAGGTCTTTCGCATACTCAGAAACGTACTCAATGGAGTGCCCCTGTTGCTTGAGTAAACTGAAAGCTCCGGTAGCGGCGGTCGACTTACCGACGCCAGGTCCCCCAAATAGATTGACGACCGTCGTCATGCCTAATTCGTTCTCCTGTCAATATCCAATGAAGTAATCTTGCTGGTATGGTCTGTGAGCGCAGGTAAAACTGCCGCTCCTCAAATCGTTTGGCTTCGTAAAGGGTGAGCTCTTTGGTCTTCTCCGCTTCCTCACGGCGCTCCTGGTCCTTCTTCTGGTCGTACTCAAGGCGGCGCTGTTCGCATAGGTGCGCCTGGTAGTCCTGCTCCATACGGTTGTACTTCAGCGCCTGCTCCGGCTTGTCCTTGCAGAGCTTGCAGTTGGTGAGATAGCGTTCTTTGGTCCAGAAATGCCCCATGCTGCAGCCGTAAATCTCAGTGTAGACCAGATCACCACGGCCTATTTCCGCCTGATAGCTGTACCGGTTGTAGTGGTCGTGGTAGTTGCCCTCGGGATCGTAAAACGAGAGCAGGTCGTTGTGCTTGGTATACTTGCTGTCCTTGTAATGGACGATACTCTCAACGCCGCAAGCCTTGCACTCCTCGCAAATGACGGGAGGCTTCTCTTGCTTCTTGGGTATGTCGACGTTGCTATCTCGTATGTCGAGGTCTTCCGGCTCAACAGCACTATTCCTGATCACAACGTTTTCGTGGAAACGGTTGTGGGCCATAATAAGACTTCCTCCAGCTCCTAAACCCGTCACTGTACCTGTGAAGGTAATCACTCGTCCTCCTTATCTCTGGGCCAGCGCAGCTCCTGTCGTTCGTCGAACGCGGCAAGAGTTTCCTGCACTTGCTTTCTGT
>Ga0105252_10001080_pt1 | contig 13277 bp, 21 predicted proteins | sample EasRivMeERMZT100_FD_89675 | JGI IMG/M metagenome (GOLD analysis project Ga0105252, IMG submission 89675) | Soil microbial communities from meander-bound floodplain in the East River, Colorado, USA - East River MetaG ERMZT100 | ecosystem: Environmental > Terrestrial > Soil > Floodplain | place... | reverse complement strand
CGATTCGGGTGGTTATGGAATGATACATGTTTGTCTCCTTCGTTGCGGTTCGCCGAAAGCGACCGTACGTGCATTATAGCACAGGGCGCGGGCCGTGTCAATGGCCGCTTATTCGTCGGTAATCGCCGCAATGGCGACACAGGCGAACAGAATCAGAATGTACAGATTGTAGCTCATTACTTCGGCTCCGTCATAAGCAGTGTGTGCGGATCGTGGAACACGACGTGACCTTCGAGGTCGATCGTGACGAGCGGCATCGGCTCGTCGTTCGTGCGGAATTCGTGCGGGTTGTAGATTTGCCAGTGTTCGTCAGCGAAACCCGCACAGGCCAGAATGACGAGCGGGCGTGCGCGCCAGAGGCGCTCTAAGCCGACGAGCGTCGTGTTCAGCACGTCGTTATGGTTGATTCTCATTTCGTGTCTCCTAGTGTTCTCATGAGTTCGAGCTTAGCGCCGAAAGCTAGCTCTATCTGTTCGTCTATTTCCTTGCGGGTTGAGCCGTCCTCCTCTCGTTTCGAGTCGATTAACATGTCTATGTGTGTTTCGAGTGCATCGACGCACATTTGTGTCTGTTCCTTAGTCATTTCAGTCTCCTGTTTATGAGTCCGTTTTGGTTGGATTATACTCTTCTAGGATGTCGTTTCGTGCTTTTTGTAGCTCCTCTTCTAACATCTTAGACTTTAATTCTAGCTGTTTCGTTTGTCGAATCAGCCTACTTAGTTCCAGCTTTGTCCTTTTTATCTTTAACCGCCAGTAGCTCGTCATTTCTTAACGATCCTTGTTCGTTGGTTCAGTCTTTCTTCTAGGTAGTGATTCTTGGATTCCGCTTCACTAAGCTGCCATTCCAAGTGGGTTATGCGCTGTTCCAGTTCGGCTATTCTCTCTCTCATCGAAATGAGGCGACGTTTACGGTACTCGTTTACGCGATGTGCCATTGTTCTACTCCTGTAGTACAGCTACAGTATAGCACGCCGTAGTACTCACTGTCAAGGTGCGTTTCTGCGCCGAAAGGCGGTGCTAGAGGTCTCCACATACCTCATACGTCCTACTTCTCTCATTATATACCACTATCTTGGAGGGGGGAGCTACGTGCGGGGAGAGAGTATAGGGCAATGTCGAAATACCGTTTCCACTGTGGTGGTGGTAGCGGTGTAGCCGTAGGGGCGGCCCTCAGGACGCCCATACATAACGTGAGAAGTACCCTGTATGGCGCGTATAGCGCAACGCCTTCTAGCACCTGTATTCCCTTGCGCTGCGTTCCCTGTTCCACACATACTTTCCCCTTTCGGCGTTCCTGTTCCGCGAACACCTTACTCCCTTGGCGTTCTTCCATCGTGTAACAGAAGGTGTTCTGCGAGCATTCGCGCTCGCTGAACCGCCTCGGCTATTCCAGAAGCGCTTATTTCACTCGCCGAACCACGAGAACGTATTCTTCCAGTGTTCCGATCGTGCGAACCTGCTGTTTCAGTTCCGCGAGCGTTTCTTCGTGGCTCGGCCCTGCAACGAGCAGGCACCCTTCGAGAACAGCTTCTGCGTCGTCGTGTTCCGCTCTGGCCCACGCTGTTCCAACGTAACAATCGAAGTCGTAGAACGAGTTCATGTTCATTCTCCTTTGTGGTCTTCGTCTGCGATCTCACGCGCTTCGCGTGTCGCTTCGTCGTAGCCGGTGATGTGGAACACCATCAGCGCTTCTTCGGCATATTCCGCCTTGGATCGGTCGAAGCCTTCATACCCGATCTGGGTATCGCCCCATTCGGTATCGGCTATTCCCATGTAGCGGCAGGCTTCTGCCATGGCATCTTCTGCCCACTCGTGGTGAGTTACTTCTACCGGGTTCCACTCGGGCATGTCGAATCGGATCATTTCTACACGTTTTGTCACTTTCAGTCTCCTAGTAAGGGCTTCTGGCCTCGTCAGCACGCGCTTCACGCGTGGAGAGTCGGGCGCATTCGCGCGCCCGTCCCTTTCGGCCTAGCGGGTCTCGTTCCGTACCACGAACTCAACCGGCGCTTCGCGGCTCGTGCCATCCGGCAAGAGCAACCGCCCATTGTCGGCCACCAGCTTGCGGAGGACGAGGCAGGCCGTCATCCGGAGGCGTCCCTCCCAGCCCTTGTTCCGGTTCGGCCACCGGTCCTCGATGCCGGCCAGCCCGTTCGCCTCGCAGAGCGCGACCAGAGACGAGACGACGAGCTTCTCTCGCTTGTCCAGCACAAGCTCGGCCATCTGCCTGCTCAGCCAGTCACCGTTGCTGCGCTTGCTCGCCTTGCCGCGCAGCCCGGCTGCGATCGCCCGCTCCTTGTACTTGGTCTTGTACGTGCTCTTCACTACCGAGTGCGGCAGCGCGATCTGCGCGTTCGTCTCTGCTATGGCCGCTGCCTCGCGCTGGTCTTCGAGGATGCGGGGTTCGGTCTTCCTATTGGTCTTGCCCATGGTTGTCTCCTACTGGGTTGGTACAACTGAGGGTTATTCCCCAGCTGCGAGGCGGAGAGGGAGGCGCGCGGCCCGCGCTCTCTCGACTCGCCCCGATTGTAGCACGGCGAGCGCGCCGCGTCAATCAACTCGAAGTTGCAGCTTCACTCGCGCGTGAGTTGCAACGCTACACGCGCCAGTTGTTGCAACTCCCCCGTCGGTTGTTACAACTCCCGGTTGAGGATGTTCTTCCGTCGTGTGTTAAATTCTGAACTAGCATATGGAGGAAACGTACCTTGACAGCCGTGCGTCCCTGTGTTAAAATACACCATGCTGTGCGATGCATGTAAATCCTCAGGCCACTTATTCCAAGACCATTCTCACGTGACTGGAAAGGCGCGCGGAATGTTATGTAATCAGTGTAATGTAACATTGAGTATTGCTTTAGACAGAGTGGACCTCCTTTCGGCGCGCGCTGAACGGTATGAATCGGAAGCCAAAGCGTTACGGCTTAGAGCGGAGAAAAAGGAACGCATGGCCAGAATATATCAGAATCTGATTCCATACCTGGAACAGTATAGGTAACTTAATACACCCACGAAACTTGCACCTCGTTCCCCCTGCATACTAGCATTAATTGACAGCGTACACGTGGGCGTGCTACCGTAGCGCATGCGTGAAAAAGAACATGAATCAGTATTCGGTTCCCTCCCTTTCGGTGAGTCGCAAGCTCGCTTGGCATCCTTAGCGAAACGAGACGCGGAATCACTCCTTGATCGAGCGAACTATGTCGCTCCGGGAAGATATCGCAGCCTGTTCCAGACGAACCTGGAAACAGCAATGATGTTTCTGAATAAGGCCATCGCTTTCGATGGTATAACGGAAATGCCAGTCCAAAACAGTGCTCCGATAGGAGCGGGAACAGCAGCTTCAGACGAGGAGAGAGACAGTGGTTGATAAAACCGATATGCCTGACGAAACGGTACTGCCACGTAAATTGGACGGACTGGAAGCGGCGCTATTGCGCGGCGAAGTAGTCGATCAGAACTTCAATCCCATCAAGGCTGACAAGAACCTTTCGACGACCCCCTCGCCCCATATTCTGGACGACAGCGAGCAGAAATCCCATAAGGGCGAATTGAAAGCAGGACAGATCGGCTGGCTGGAACTCGACGAAGCCGGCAAACCAGTTGGCGCGGCGACGAAATTCCCCAAGAAAGATGTTCCGCAGGCCCCTGTGTCGACCATCGTCGAAACACGACCGACAGTACTCGCAACGCCAGCGGGCGCATTCCTGACAGACGGCGGAATGAACCCATCCCCGGCTGCATACAAATACGCCAGTTCCGCTTACAACCGCGATTACGCCCCGTTCGCCAAGCGTAGTCTCGAAAAATGGGGCATCACGGAAGAAGGCTCGGCGTCGAAGGCTCCGCCTCCTGCGAGAACGCCCCCGGCCGGAAGCAGGGCGGCGTAACTAGTTTCGCAGATTGCTCCCTCCCTTCAGGTGGCCCCCCGCCAAATAAGGGAGCAATGGCCGGACGGAATGCTTGGTTTCAGTTGCAAACTAACCTTGGTTCCGTCCGGCTCCGTTTACAGGAGTTTTCGGTGAGCTTAACGTCTGAACAGGCCAGCAAGCAGCATGAAGCTGAGCTTATGGACAATCGCAAGAAATATGCGAAGGAGAAGATTTATAACCTGGTTCGTTCCTACCCGAAAGACACACAGGATGAGTGGGTCGTGTTCGGGTACGGAGGAGTCAGAATAACGCTCGGCGACCTAAAGGATCTTTTCGGTGTCGATCGATGATCGTCTCCCACAGGATCTAATAGCCTTGCCGACCATGCCGTACGACCAACGGCCAGTGGAGTTGCCCCTTGATATTGAAGAATGCCGCACGGCGATTTGGAAAGCGCGAGGCAATGTATCGCGCGCTGCAGAGTTTCTTAAAGTCCCATCCACACGCCTACGTTATTTTGTTCAAAAGTCCCCTTACCTCACTAGAGAGCTTCGAGAGAGCCTGGAAATCCACGTTGACCGAGCAGAAGAAATCGTCGACGAAGCGCTCAACGACGAAGAGGATAAGGCTAGACGTGACCAGATGGCCAGATTTGTACTTGGTTCGCAGGTAGCGCGAGCGCGCGGATGGGGAAATGGAACGGCGCAGCCAGGAATGAAAATTAACAATGCGAATGGGGGCATGATCGTCGTGCAATGGGCCGATGGGACCCAGTTCAACGGTCAGGAAATCGAGGGCGAAATAGTAGGTGCTGAATAACCTAGCCCTGGAAGAACAAGAAGCTTCCGCTGCTCAGCCGGTAACAATCCCGTATGTTCCGAGAAAACACATACTACCAATCCACAATTCACTTAAGCGCTTACAATTCGTTGTCGCGCACCGCCGCGCAGGCAAGACCGTGGGCTTGGTCAACCATATTATCCGAAAGGCGCTTGAGAACCCACGTAAGACACCACCTCCGCGCTACGCTTACATTGGACCATCTTTCGCACAGGCGAAGGATTTGGTTTGGGGATATATGAAACACTACACTTCTACCCTGCCGGGGATTAAGTTCTCTGAGGGGGAACTCCACGCGACGTTGCCGACAGGCGCGCAAATAAACCTCTACGGCGGGGCGAGCGCTTATGAACGCATGAGAGGTCTCTACTTCGATGGAGCGGTCCTCGATGAGTTCCCTTTGTTGAACCCCGCCGCGTGGAGTACCGTTATTCGCCCCTGTCTCGCCGATTATCGGGGGTGGGCTGTCGTTTCGGGGACCTCGAACGGAGACGATCACTTCCACGATCTCAAACAGAAGGCGGAAAGGGAATCTGATACCTGGGATGTTCACGTCATACCGGTCACCCACACGGACGCGTTGGACCCGGATGAAGTACGTGAAATGACGCGCGACATGACCGCTGCGGAATACGCCCGCGAAATGCTTTGCGATTTCGCTGCGCCGATCGCGGGGGCCTATTTTGCCGAAATCATCAATGAACTTAAGTTGGACGGCCACGTCACGCAAGTTCCGTGGCAACCAGAAGCCCTTGTATACACGTGGTGGGATTTGGGAATAGATGACGAAACTGTTATCTGGTTCGTCCAGCGTATCGGAAAGGCGCTTCACGTTATTGACTACTACTCGAATTCCGGAAAAGGATTGGAGTGGTATTCGCAGATCATTAAGGGAAAGCCATATAGTTACGGGGCACACGTCTTTCCGCACGATGTCAAAGCAAGAGAACTGGGTACAGGCCGTTCCCGCTACGAAATTCTTATGGGACTATTGGGAGACATCATAGTTTGTCCGATGCATTCGGTAGAAGACGGCATAAATGCTGTCCGTGCCGTCTTGCGGCAGTGCTATTTCGACGAAAAGGCTACCACCCCCGGCCTTTCGGCGCTATCGAATTACCATCAGACAGAAAAGGGACGCCCAGAGCACAACTGGGCGTCCCACCCCTCTGATGCATTTCGTATAGGTTCCATGTGTCTAAACATGACCATCGGGTCGCTTCTGAATTCCAGTGTAATACCTTTGAATGGGCCGTTGCGGCGTCGGATTAAGAGGAATCGGATATGAACGTAGTATCCCCCAACCCGCTTCCTCCTCCGACAGAGCGCATGTTCGAGAACAGCGGCGTCGGAGGTATCGGCAAGAATCCGGGAACGGATACGACCGATCCGGATACCTACGAATATCTTATTCGCTCGTTGATCGACGATGCAAAGAGCTTCGAGGAGTCCACTCTTTCCCCGGATCGCGAGGAAAACCTCGAATACTTCTACGGCGAAAAGCCAGCGATCGAGAACACTGATGATGAAGGGAATCCTACGAGTTCTTCGGTGGTGTCGACCGACGTTCGCGATACCGTCATGGCTATTATGCCCTCGCTTATACGTATTTTCACGGGTCCGGAACATATCGTGTTTTGCAATCCTAATTACGAAGGCCAAGAGGACCTCGCCAAGCAGCAGACGCAATATCTTGAGTATGTCTTCTGGGAGGACAACCCAGGATTCATGATCTTGCACGACGCGTTTAAAGACGCGCTGACCACCAAGACGTGCGTCGTGTATTGGTATACGGACATGTCCGACGAGGTGAAGACGCAGGAATTTCGCAATCTGTCCACGGAGGAATTCCAGGTACTCCTTTCGGAGGGCGCGGAGCCTACGGAAGAGCCTGTTCCTGATCCGGTCAATCCGGATCAGATTGAAAGCGTCACGATGAGTTGGACGGTCAAGAAGCCGGTCATCAAAATACAGGGGGTGCCTCTAGATGAATTCCGAGTCGCACGCGACGCTAAGTCTGTCGATGATGCCGTTCTCATCGGATTCGATACCACAGTCCGAAAAGGACAATTGGTCGCCCTTGGCTACGATGAAGCTGAGCTTGATGAACACACCGGCGTTACCAGAGCTTTTTCCAGGGATCGAGAATTCCGAAACGAGGGTCTGGATGAAACTGCCGTCCTTGAAAACTTCGAGATTCGCTACGGCGAATACTTCATCCGAATTGATAAGGATGGAGACGGCATTGAGGAACTTAGAAAAATTTGTACAGTCGGTGATGACCACTACATTCTCGAGGACTATCCCGTACAATATGCTACCTTCGCGGTCGGGTGTCCGGACCCCCGTTCTCATACGCTGGTTGGGGACTGTCCCGCTGATCTAGTGAAGGATATTCAGCGCATCAAGACGAATATGCTGCGCGGCGCTCTGGATTCTCTCGCGCAGTCGATCTGGCCTAGAACAGTGTTCAACGAAATGTTGGTGAGTGCTGATGACGTTCTCAACGAGGAAATCGGCGCAGCGATCCGTACGAAGGGCGCTCCGCAGGAAACTGTCATGTCGCTCACATCTGAATTTGTCGGGCAGCCTGTTTTCGCCATGTTCGACGCTATGGAACGCCTACGTCAACAGAAGACTGGTATTTCGGATGCGTCAAAGGGCCTTGATCCGAAGGCGCTACAGTCAACCGCACTTTCTGGAGTTGACGCGATTATCAGTGGTGCGCAAGAAAGAATTGAACTTATTGCGCGACTCATGGCCGAGACCTTCCTCAAACCCCTATTTAAGGGCCTCCTCCGCGAAATCACGAACTCGCCCAGCCAAGAGCGTACTATTCAACTGAGCGGAAAGTGGGCAAAGGTGAACCCATCCACCTTCGACCCTACCATGCGCATTTCGGTGAACCCGACGCTTGGTAAAGGTTCCGACATATCCCGGTTGATGGCGCTTCAAGAGATCAAATCTACTCAATTACTTATAGTAGAAAAATTTGGCCTCAAGAATCCAGTCGTCGGGCCGCAGGAAATCATGAATACCGTCACGGACATGATGGCGATCGCCAATGTGAAGAATACTTCTCGGTATTTCAAGGCGATCGACGAAGAGACAATGAATCAGATCATGTCGGCTCCGGACGAGCCAGCACCGGAGATGATTCTCGCGCAGGCGGAAATGGAAAAGACGCGGGCCAAGGTGGCTGGCGACATCGCAAAGGCGGACCAGACTGATAAGAAGCTACGTTGGGACGACGATTTCCGTCGCGACCAGTTGGCGCTCACGAGCATTCTCGAAGCGGCGAAGATCGAAGCACAATTCGCCGTGGACGTTACGGGTCAGGAACTCGAAGCACAGGAGGCCCTGAATGTCCGAGAAACGGAGTGAATACGAACTGGATGAACGCGCCGCTGAGGCGAGGTTCATTCTGAACAATCCTATATTCCTCGAGGCTGTTACAGGTTTGCGAGAAAGGTATATCAAGAATTTAATGAGTTCGGGGATCGCCACGGAACAGGCTATGGTGTCCCACGCAAAAATGGTTGTTCTGGAAGAGCTGATTGCTCAGATTGGGTCGGCTATCACGGATCAAAGAATGACAAAACAGAGGAAACCTAATTATGGCAACTAATGGTATGGATGAAGCCGCACAGGCTTTCGACGCCGAAATATCGACACCAGTTGAGAAAGGTGGCGAAAAGGGAGGCGAAAAGAGCGCTGCTGAGGCTGTGTTCCCTAATCTAGGTGTTGCCGAAGTCGACGAGGAATCCCCTGAAAAAGGCGGAGGTGACGAAGATGCCATTTATGAAGACGGGGAACCTGAAGCCGAAGAGGATGAAGAGCCTGCAGAGTCAGATGAAGAGTCTGACGAAGATGCAGAAGAGCCTGACGAAGCCCTCGAAACCAAGTACCAAATCACGGTCGACGGCCAAGAACAAGAGGTAACTGTCAAAGAGGCTCTTGAGGGCTATATTCGCACTCAGACCTTCCATAAGCGCCTTTCGGAGTTAGGCGAGAACCAGCAGATAATTCAGAGGGCCGCCGCTGACGTTGTTCAGAACTTCGAATATGCGAAGCAGATGATCGACATGATGGAAGGTCAAATGGCGCAACTGGTTCCTCCGGAGCCAAATTGGGACGAAATGTTTAAGGCTGATCCCGCCAAGGCTCGGAACCTTCAGAAGTATTACCAGCAGGTCGCGGATTTTAAGGCGAACCTCACAAAACAGCGCGAGGATGCTGTTAAGAAGCTTAATGAGCACCAAGATTCCCAGTTGCGCACGTACGCGGAACAGGAGAGTCTCAGGTTCGCTCGGATCAATCAAAAGAATTGGGGAACGGACCCTAAGAAAAAGGCAAAAGATCTCCAATCTATGCGCCGGACGGCGCTGCAAGAAGGATTCTCGGAGGACGAAGTAAACCAAGTGTTCGACTCCAGAATGCTTATGGTGCTTTTGAAAGCATCTAAGTACGACCGCATGATAGCGGCTCGGCCAAAGCCGGTAGCACGGCAAGTAGCTGGCAAGGCTGTAACACCCGGACCGGGAAACAAGCGAACTGGTCGCAAAGGTCTTACAACCGCGATGAAAACCCTCGCCCGCACCGGCAACATCCATGATGCTGCTCCGGTGTTTGATGAAATCTTACGTCAAAGGTGAACCATGCCTAAGGTAACAAATGCGTTCACGACGTATTCGGCGGCGGCTAACCGTGAGGACTTGTCAAACGCGATCTACAACATTGATCCGTTCGATACCCCTATCGTGTCGTTGGCCCGGCGTCGTAACGTCAAGAACAGAACTTTCGATTGGCAGACCGAATTCAACAAAGCTGTCGATCCCAACAATGCCCAGCTCGAAGGTTTCGAACTGGCCCGTTCTGCCGGTCAGCCGACAGTTCGGTTAACTAACGTGTGTCAGATTTCCAGCCGCGATGCGACTGTTTCTGGCTCACAGGAAGCAGCAGACGCTGCCGGAAAAGGCTCCGAAATGGGCCACCAGATGGCAATGGCATCTAAAGTGCTGAAGTCGGACATCGAGACTATCGCTTCGAGCCGTCAAGCTCGCGTCGATGGTGACGACACCACGACTCCACGCAAGACGGAGGCCGTTTGCCACTGGATTGCCCGCGCAGTTGATAAACAGGCTGTGGCAGGTGATGCGGTCATTGGAGTGGTCACTGGCCTTCCCACAACCTCTACGGGAGCGTTCGCTGCCGTTGCTGGTGCTTCCCAAGTTCCGCTGACCGAAGTAATGCTCGGTGATGCAATGGAACGCGCCTACGGAAATGGCGCTCGTCCGGATACGTGGATCGTAACCCCGGCCTGCAAGCGTACTGTGTCCACTTTCGAAGGGCGCGGTATTTCTCAAGTGCTCGTCGGAAAGACGGAAGTCTCGGCGACGGTTGACATTATTGCTACGGACTTCGGACGCGTCAAGGTAATGCCTTCGATGTGGATTCCGTCGGATGTGGCGCTGTTGCTCGACGCTGATTTCCTGGCCATCGGGTACTACCGGAATTTCCGGACGTATCAGATCGCCAAGATCGGTGATGCCGAAACCCGCATGATCCTCGCTGAGTGGGGCGTTGAGATGAGGAATCCCCTCGCCCATATCCTCATGAACGGTATCAAGCAGGGCGCGGTTATTACATAAGTCCTGGGGAGGACTCTTTGGGGCGGCGCGAATGCCGCTCCCTTTTGGAGGCAGCTATGGCTGTTAAGACTGATATTATGCAGATCGATGAGGATAATTGGGTCAACATCGCTACTGGCGAGTCGCATGTTGCGCTGTGTATCCAATACCCGTCCAAAATGCGGGTTATTCTCAGCAGCGACGGAACATTTCCGACGCCGGGCAACCCAGAATTCTTGTCGATTTCCAGCGGGACCGATGACTTCACTGGTTTTCGGCTATCCACCTCGTTCGATAATCTAGAAGCGGGCGACGATATCTTCGTTCGCAACGAGTCTGGATTCGACAAGATCCTAGTGGTTCACGGGAACGTGGAGATAAGGGGAAGGTAATGCCTCCGAAATCGAAAGCTCAGCGCGGTGCAATGTATGCTGCGGCGGCGGGCAAGTCGACGCTCGGCATTCCAAAGAAAGTCGGCAAGGAATTTGTGAAGTCCGATCCAGGCGGGAAACTGCCTAAGAAAGTGAAGAAAAAAGGTCGTAGCCGTACGAAGGGCGGACAAAACCCGTATGACTGAGCTTAAATCATGGGTCAGGGAAAACCAGACGTTGGTTTACTTCCTGATCGCTCAGCTGTTAGCTTTCGGTGCTGGCGGTATTAGTGTGGTTAGTTACATGGTAAATCTAGAGGCGCGGGTGAATATATTAGAAACACGTGGATCGTCGCACCTTGCAGAGATCAATAATCGGCTTACCGTCACTGAAAAGGAGACGGAGGATAATAGCCATCGCCTTGACAGGATTGTTGACATAATGACTAAGAAACTGAATATCAACCCAGAGTAAGATGATGAGATTTGACCGGGCTACGTATTTCGAAGGTGTACGGAACAGCTTGTTTTCTGGAGCGATGACTCAGCAGCAAGTAGATGGCCAAGGTGTTATTCTCGGTCTATGGGAGGGCCAATACACTGGAACGCCTATGGAAGATGTGCGCTGGCTTGCTTATATTTTGGCTACTGCTTACCACGAAACAGCACAAAAAATCTGGCCCATCAGAGAATACGGTCTCGGCAAAGGTCACGAATACGGCGAACCTGACCCGATCACAGGTAATACGTACTACGGTCGCGGATTCGTTCAGCTCACTTGGAAAGAAAACTATGAGCGTGCCTCCGCTATTTTGGGTCTCATTGACGATCGTGATCTTAGTGATTTTCCTGATCTTGCTTTGGATTCCTTGATAGCGGCTCGCGTTATGTTCCGTGGCATGGCCGAGGGCTGGTTCACTGGAGCTAAATTGGGCGATTACTTCAACGAAAGTGAAGATGATCCGATAAATGCGCGGCGCATTATCAACGGAAACGACAAGGACGAGTTGATCGCCGGTTATTACGATACGTTCCTAGAGGCGTTGAATAACTCCTACGAGCGAGGGCTTGAGATATGATTGGCGCGCTGATTAACCTCATCATTTATCTAGTGATTCTTGGCATTCTGTACTGGCTGCTTATTTACGTGGTTGACAACTTCATCCCGGAACCACCAGCAAGGATCATAAAAGTGGTAGGGGTGGTTGTAATAGCCATCGTGGCTGTGATGCTACTACTTCAACTAGTAGGCGTTGACATGGGCGGTATTCCAAGGATAACTTGACGGGGGCGCTACGGCGTGGTACACTGATGGCAGAATATAAGAGAACGTATCGCGATGACGGAGGAGTTCGAAGGACATCAATAACCGATGATGACTATCCTGATCGGTTGGTTGTACACACGGAAGTGGACTTAACACAGGCGATCGAGAACAATAAGATCGTCAGGGAGTTGCACCCCCGCAAGGGAACGCATAAGTTACTTGCACGCGGGGTTCCGATGACCGTCTACGAGCGATCTATCGTAGAGAACTGGGATGACTCTGATTGGGCAAAATGGCTCAATTCCCCAGAAAACGCTGCGTTTAGAATTTGGCCGGGACGGGTTGGAAAATGGGGATCCTAGATAAGCATTGGGAAAAGTGGGTGCAAGAAATTGATACCCGCTGTAAGGTATGGGTTGCTGGATTAGACACATCTGGTAGACCCAAAGTATGGCATTGTGGCAAAACGATGCGGGTATCTCGCATTGTATGTGAGGAGCAGTTTGGGCCACTTGGTGGATTAGAAGTTTGTCACAAACCCCCATGCAAGAATTTGCTTTGCGTAAATATTGATCATCTTTATCCAGGAAATCACGGGCAAAATGAAATGGATAAGGATCGCGGAGTAGCGCGATTTATTCAAAATCATCGTTTGGGATTTAGAGTGCGGGTTAAAGGCGAATCGGTTGGTATTTATAAATTTGCCGACGATGCTTTCCGTGCTCGTGATGCTTATTTGGAGAAGCGGGCATGACTCCCCTTCAAGAACTTATCGGGACGATCCGTAGTTGGTTGGCTATTGATCCAGAAATTTATCCCGACGATATCGTCACGAATTGGATTCGCATGAGCGAGGAGTACCTTTCGGAGACTCTCCGCAGCCGTTACATGGTTCAGATCGACTGGATGAAACTGGTCGAGGGCCGTGTCGAGCTTCCTAAGGATTGGCTGGAACTCGATACGGTCCGGTTTTATCCGCAGGGAAAGCCACTGATTTGGGCACCCCGCGATGAGTTCTACACTCCGCAATATGATATTTGTAATCGCTACACCATTGTCGGCAATTACATTATTCTCGGTAAAATTGATACAGTAACGGGTGTCGATTTAGAGATATCGTATTATCAGCGCATTCCGCCGATCGGCGATGAGACTAATTGGCTCTATCAATACAATCCTCGATTGTTCACGCTGGCGGTGTTGTGGCATGCTGCGGCGTATGCTGTTGAGGATCAGCGCGTTGCTGGATGGCAGCAGGCTGTTGAGTCGATGGTTGATACCATCAATACCTCAAGTCAGAGAT
>Ga0105252_10001076_pt1 | contig 13314 bp, 17 predicted proteins | sample EasRivMeERMZT100_FD_89675 | JGI IMG/M metagenome (GOLD analysis project Ga0105252, IMG submission 89675) | Soil microbial communities from meander-bound floodplain in the East River, Colorado, USA - East River MetaG ERMZT100 | ecosystem: Environmental > Terrestrial > Soil > Floodplain | place... | reverse complement strand
ATAAAATATATTGGAGTGTTGTAAATAATGAAGATAGTATTTATGCAATAAGAAGGGCTGATTCGGACGGAACTAATGTAGAAAATCTCTTCGTAACTTCTCCCACTGAAAGAATTTATGGTTTAGACCTAGATCGTCAAAGACGAAAACTTTATTGGGCTAATGAAGCTGAAATTATTTCAGAAGTAGCTATATCAAGGTCTAATTTAGACGGAAGTGCATCCGGAATTGTTATTCCTAGTGGATATAGAAATATTTACGAAGTAAAAGTTGACTCAATCAATAAGAAATTATATTGGGGAGACATTCGCACTGGATCAATTAATAGGTCTGATTTAGATGGACAAAATGCCCAAGTAATAGTAGACCTCACCGCATTTTCTTTTGATATACCAATGTCTTTGTATCAAAGGATTTACCTACCATTATCTATCGCAGGTTTTGATTCAGAATCTAATGATTGCGATTTATTCGTATGGGGTCATCAATCAATAACGAATGATATAGACTTATTTATAAACGGATATGACACCGTAAACAATGATATAGATTTATATACATCTGGTTTTATAAATGTAAATACTGTAAGTAATGATATAGATTTATTTATATATGGACATAATACATTTTCTACAGATATAGATTTAGTTATTACAGTACATGACACAGATTCTAATAGTTTAGATTTATTCATTCATGGTCACGATTTGTTTTCTACCGATGTAGATTTAGTAATAAATGGTCATGATACTAATTCCGAATCTTTAGACTTGTTTATAAATGGTCATCAAACCATTACTACTGATATAGATTTGTTTATTAATGGCGTAGATAGTAATTCTAGTTCATTGGATTTATTTATACATGGGCATGGCACGATAAGTAATGATTGCGATCTTTATATCAATGGTAGCCAAGGCTTCAATAATGACATAGACCTATTTATTTATGGTCATGGATTTCATGATGAAGATTGCGATCTATTTATTCATGGTTTTACCACATTCTCAACAGATGTAGATTTAGTAATAATTGGTAATGAATCAGATTCAGAGTCTTTAGATTTATTTATTCACGGCCATCAATTAATAACAAATGATGTAGATTTGTTTATAAAAGGGCAAGACGATAACAGCAATGATTGTGATTTATTCGAACACGGTCATGAAACCTTCACTAACGATATAGACCTATTCATCGGCGGACACCAGAGTTTTAATAACGACATAGATTTGTTTGTATCTGGAATAGGTTTTATAACTAATGATATCGATCTATTTATAACATCTATAAATATTGTTGCATCTGGCATAGATTTATTCATACATGGCAGAGATTCCGAATCTAATGATATAGACCTTATAATAATAGGTAGCCAATCATTTAATAACAATTTAGATTTAACTATATTCGGGAAAGATAATAATTCAGACGATTGTAATCTGTTCACGCACGGAAAAGACACAGAATCGAATTCTATAGACCTATTTATTAATGGCTCCATCTTCTACTCCGATTCTATAGACCTGTATATAAGTGGAAAAGATACCAATAGTAATGATATAGACCTATTCATAAGCGGTGTAGTAGCGGGTGCTATCACAGCAACCAACGATGTAGACCTATTCATTTATGGTCATGCATCATTCAATAATGATATTGATCTTTTTATCAGAGCCGCTAATGTAGTTACTAGCGGAATAGACCTTGTAATATTTGGCCCAATATTCATAAATGATTCTATAGACTTATTTGTTAAGCAGAATGATGAAGTAGTCAATGATATTGATTTATTTATAAAAGGTTTAAATACCCCTCAAAACCCGGCATGTCCTGCGTTAGACCCAACTTTACCAGTTCAAATTAGTGATGATTTGATTGAAATATATCAGTCTAGAATAGATTCATTAATTAATCAATTGGGTAAAAATGTATTATTGGAGTTTAGCCCCATAGTTCAGCCATGCACCAATTGCGAGTTTGACGTATTAACGGGTAAATCGAAGGGTATTTTTAAGCTAGGTGGACCTATTCCTTTCGCGAGAGGCCAGAAATGCCCATATTGCAAGGGTATGGGATTTTTAGAGGAACCAGTGTATAAGTGTATAAAATGTTTAGTTAAGTGGAACCCTGATGATGCCAAAAATTATGGTATTTCTGTCGATGATCCATTTAGCATAGTCAGATTTAAAGCATTTCTCACGGACGGAGATGATATGGTTCGCGCAAGAGCAGCTATATCTAGTTATGATATAACTGGCCTAATGAGATTTAGGGTTGTGCTAATTAAGGAACCGATTATAGTTGGATTGAGAGAGAGTAGATATATAATAAGTTTTTGGCGGATATCGGATAGTTAATATGATTTTAAGAGTTAAACCAGCACAAGGATTCAATAACCAATTAACAAATGGTGTTTCATCTACTATGATTAAAATCCTTAATGAAAGATTGGCCGTTAACGCGCAGGCTGTTTTTATTGCTATAGGAGATTATATAGTATCTGTTTTTGAGAGTACGGATGTTGCAAAATCATTAAGGGGCAAAGGAAGCGTTGATCTTCCAGCGCATTTTGGGTTATCTAGTTCTCAAGCAAATGAATTGGTGGATGGTATGGCTCATATAATAGTAAATGCTGTTCATCTTGGTTCTACTATAAATCCAAATGGTGGTGGTAGTCTTACTATAAAAGCAGTTTCAACAAATTGGAATGAATATATTGCTTTACCTAGTGCTAAATACGTTTCTGAAACTTCTAATATAGAAATTCCTGTAGTAGAATGGATGCTTGTAAATCCTGATATAGATATTGGACAGGCAGCATACGATATTGTTTTTAGTGGTAATTTACAAAAATTTGATGCATCAATAGAGAAAAGATCAAGAAGCGGTAAAGCATTGATGGTTAAACTTAGCGAATTGGGTTCTGGAACTGGTTATGTGCTACCAGATATTATAAGAAAAAATATGGGACAAAATTTTATTGAATTCGCAATTGGTCAGCCAAACGTAGCAAAAAGATGTGCTGAAATATTGATGGAAAGGATATCTTAAAATGTCTTTAACATTTAGAGGGACTAATCTAGGTGGTTTTGCTGGCTACGAATTAGTAGATCAGCTTCAGTATAATATTAAATTTTGGATAGATTGGGCTTTACTCCATAGGGGTGGGTATGGTATATACACATACGATCAAGATAGTTATTTCGCAGAAAACGAATCTAAACTATACCCTGTGATAGACGAAAGATATCCAAATAATTGTGTGTGGAATGGGGCTGGACGCGAATGGGTTTGGGAATCTGGTGTTGTTCCTATGAGTGGCGCTTTGGAGCCGTTTAGGGTTTCTGGAATTTATGTTAATGGAACTTTTATTCCAAGTACAGATATGGGACCGCATAGACACCATATAGATTATTTGCATGGTAGAGTAATTTTTGATGAAGGGCAAAATCCAGACGATGATATAAGAGCGGAATATTGTTCCAGATCAGTATACGTAGGATTTGCAGATAGTAAAGAGTTCCAGCAATTAATGATGGATGCTCTACCAGAATTTCTAACTAATACTGTACCGTCTGGCACACCCATGAAGGATAATCAAATATGGCTACCATCAATATTTATAGATATAGATTCTGGTGAAGGTCGTGGCCTTCAATTGGGAGGGGGTCAAATTAAAACTAGGGTTATTAGTTTACATATTTTTGCAGATAATCCCGGAGATAGAAATCTTTTAATGGATTGGCTAGATTATCAGAATAGATCGGTATTCTCTATGGCAGATTTAAATACTATACAATTTCCTTTTGATCAGTATGGAGATGTTGTTTCTGGCGCTACAAATTGGGTTAATTTAATGGCCGATTATCCTTGGAAAAAAGTTAGAATGCAGGAAGGTACATGTAAAAAAATTAATTCGTTAAATACCAAATTATTCAGGGCTACTGTAAAATGGAAAGTAGAGATAGATTTTGGGGGTATATAAATATGAGGGTTTAAGAGAAAAATATATTTCACTAATAGATTTAATTTTGTGTATAAATAATTGTTATGGATAGTGTTAATTGGTTAGTATAATTTATGGAGTTAATAAATGGCAAATAATAGAATTTTCTACGCCATACAAGCACTTGGTATAGCACCACATGACGTTTCTGCTTCTGGTGGCGCACCATCTGGTTTTGAAACGGTACATGGTGTTCAGAGTGTGGGCTTAAATACTACTTTCAATCTTGAACAAGTCTTTGAACTAGGTCAGCTAGAACTTTATGAAAATATAGAAGGTATTCCATCAATCGAAGTTACAGCACAAAAGGTTCTTGATGGTTGGCCTTTACTTTATCATTTGGCTACTCCTAATGCACCATCATCTGGTCTTGTCGGAAGATCAAATGAACGTTGCTATGTAGCACTTAATATTTATCCAGATACATTTGAAAATGCATCTGGTACTCCGCTTCAAATGGTTGGTATGTCTGGTATGTATGTATCGGCACTTACTTATACATTGAATGTTGACGGTAATCTTACAGAGGATATAACTTTAGTAGGTAATGATAAGATTTGGTACGCTAGCGGTAATGGTTTTACCCCTGTTGGTTTTGACGGGACAGATGCTCCACTTTCTGGTAGCGGTGTTCTAAGACGCGAAAACGTAGTTATGGGTACAAGTGCCAGCGGAAGTATATGGCCACTAGATATTCCCGGTATTAATATAAATGGCCAAAATCCAGTTGATGGAGATGCGTTTGCTGCACATATTCAAACTGTAACAATTTCAACAGACCTTGGTAGAGAAGAATTGTTTGAGTTGGGTCGAAGAGGCCCATATCATAGATTCGTTACCTTCCCTGTTGAAGTAACTTGTGCGATTAATGTAACTTCAAGCGAAGGCGATCTTGTCGATGCTCTTGCTGATCCGCCCGGTGGCACAAACCTTACAGATAATGAAATCTTTATATATCTAACGGATGGTACTATATTTAACTTAGGTATACGTAATAAACTTTCAAGTGTAACTTATGGGGGTGGAGATGCAACTGGTGGGAACGTAGAAGTTGTGTACAACTACACGAACTTTAACGCTTTAACCGTGACCCATCCTGAAGACCCGGCAGGCTTTTAGCGATTAGTTATAAATTAAATATTAAAGGCACGGTAAAATCCGTGCCTTTTTTATTTTGAAAAGAACAAACAAGATTTCAGGACGTATAATAGATCAGGCTAAACTGAACGTTTCTTTCTTTCTTTTCCTTTCTAAGCGTCTTTTTAGCCCTTTTTGGATTTATTATGATTAAAAGATTATATCGTAAAATCAAGAATTTTATTTGGGAAGTAAACTTTAGACGAAAGCATAGGTTTAAAAGTTTAGATATTTTTAATCTTAACCATGCAACAGCTAAATTTATAGTACCAAGATTAAAACTTTTCAGAGAAAGAACTTATAGTTATCCTATGGGATTAACTCCTGAAAAATGGAAAGTTATATTAGACGATATGATTTTTGCTTTAGAGTTTGAAATTAATCAATGGGATAAAGAATATACTGATAAAGATTTTAAAAGGATACAGAAAGGATTTAAACTGTTCGGTAAATATTTTAGAGATTTATGGATATGATGAATAAAATAAAATTTATACTATTGTTTTTACTGTTTATTTCGTGTGCTGGATGCTTAAAGGCTTTTGTTGTATCTTCTTTCGATAAAGAACAAGACCAATCACCATTCACAATAGATAAAGAATATTTTTCTATAGTATTACTACCGGATACACAAGAATATACAAGATGGAGTTCTCGGACCAAGCATTTTAAAAATCAAGTTGATTGGATAGTTTCTAGTGAGAAGAAACATAATATTAAATTTGTTTTACAGGCGGGTGATTTGGTTTGGGATAGCTGGATAGAACAGCAATGGATAAGAGCAAGCGAATCCCTTAGTATATTGGATAACAATAATATTCCTTATATAATAAATGTTGGGAATCACGATCTTGATGGTCGTTCTGTATTTTTTAAAAATAGAGGAAATACAAACTACGATAAATATTTTCCAGCATCCAGATATGAAAACAAAAATTGGTATGGCGGAAGAATGAAACAAGAATCCAATGATAATTATTGGGTATTCTTCAATTATAAAGATACAAAATTTATTGTTATATCTATAGAGTTTGGTGCAAATGACGAAACTCTTAATTGGGCAGACAGTATTGCTAAAAATAATTTAGATGCTAAAGTTATAATCTTAACACATTGTTATATGGATTTAGGATCGAATCGAGTTAATCCAACAACACTACTCAACCCTCATGGATTTAATTTGGGAGATGCTAATGACGGTAATCAAATTTGGAATAAATTAGTTAAGAAAAACAAAAATATATTCATGGTTTTAAGCGGCCATATAGCGGGAGAAGGAAGATCAGAATCTATTGGAGAACACAATAATCGTGTTCATGAGATATTAGCTAATTATCAAACTTATAGAAATGGTGGTGACGGATGGTTAAGACTATTGAGATTTGTACCGTCAGAAAATAAAATTTATGTAGATACTTATAGTCCGTCATTGAATAAGTGGAGGTATGACGATAGAGGCTCATTTGTATTAGATTTTGAGATGAATTAATGACAAAAGTAGTCAATCTTAAGAAACACACATACGACGTTTATTGCGGTCGTGCAGGTCGCGGTCATGATGGTTATTTCGGGAACCCTTACGATATAAGTCATGGTCGCGAAAAATGCATAGAAATGTTTAAAATTTATTTTTATAACAGATTGGATGGTGATCCAGATTTCAAAGAAAGGGTTTTGGCTTTAAAAAATAAAGTTTTAGGCTGTTTTTGTAAACCCCTACCTTGTCACTGCGACGTAATTGCAGATTATTTAAATAATTTGGGACAAAATCGGTAAAATAGTGTATAATAAATAGTGATTTCTTTTAAAGGAGAGAAAATGATGAATCGTATTGTAAACGCATTGGGTTTGTGTCTTGTTTTATCCTGTTTGGTTGGTTGTTCATCTACTAGTACATGCAAGCTTGGTCCGGGGCGACTTACTGTAAATACAGAGGCCCATGAGTATCGCGGTTTTGATGCTGAAGCAGAAGGTCTAAAGTCATCGGTGACTTTGGGCGTAGTAACTCTCTCATCAGAAGCGAAGCTCGAAGATGTTCAGCCTAGAGTCGTGGATTTTGGGTTTGGTATAGATGTTCCAGCATCGACTCCGCAACCACAACCAGACCCCATTCCAGCACCCTAATTTATAGTCATGCAAAAGAAATGGCCCGCTGAAAAGCGGGCTATTTCTATGTTCGGAGATTTTCAATGAGATGCCAAGATTGTGATAAAGCTATATTTACCGCTCAATTAAGAGAAAATAAAGAAGCTGCTTGGAATGAGTTATTTTTTTATTTTAAGTTTCAATTTAATCAAAATTATATAACTGAAGAAACTTATTTACAATTATTTGAAGCTTTAAGTAGACTCGATATAAATTATTATGAGGTTAAAGAAAAATGCGAAACGAATTGTGGTCCGACAGAATCAAGCCCCTCATAACCCAAGAACATATAGAAGACAGAATCAGGGAACTTGGCAGACAAATTTCTGACAAATATACACCAGACACAAATAGGCTTGTATTAATAGGGATTATGGATGGTGCAGGGCCATTTTTGTTCGATCTGATAAAAAATATCGAAACTAAGCTAGAAATATTTACTGTTAAAGTAAAAACTTATGACGGGGTGTATAAATCTAAGTGTATCAGCACTCCACTTAACGAATTAGCTCATTATCATGTATCAGGGGCTAATGTTATAGTAGTAGACGATATATTGGATACTGGTGAAACTTTGGATTTAATTAAGCGTAATATATTGCCGTTAAATCCAGCTAAACTAGAGTTTGCCGTATTATTAGATAAGCAAAAAACAGATTTTAAGCCAGATTATATTGGTTTTAACATACCAAAAGATAAATTTGTGATTGGATGTGGACTAGACTATAAAGGGTACTATAGAAATCTACCGGGGGTGTTTGAGTATCATGCCTAAATACTATTGTAAAAGTAATGAATTTACGGATATATTGGATGCTCCTGATATGCCAAATGCTGTACTTAAATCTATATCTAAGGCTGTTAATACGGATGCCAATATAGGATTGTTTGTATCTATAAATGAAAGAGGATTTGATAATAATGACACAGTAATAACACCCGTTATTCCTATACTCAAAAAAATGGGTATAGAAAAAACGGATGGTGAATGGACAGATTTAGTCTGTCAGTCATTTAATTTACCCTTGGAACAGATACAAGCAAAACAACTTAAGTGGATTATAACAGGGGTTTTAGAGGAATAATATGAGTATAAAATTTAATTATAACAATGAAGAAGTAGAGTTGAGGTTTTGTCACACTTTTGTTTCGAATGAAGATTTACTTTTTGAAGGAATAAAATGTGAGGAATTCGAAGATGGCAGAAGAGTTACGGAAGCTAAAATCTTGATAAACAACAAAGATATTGCATACGGAACTTCTATTTGTAGACCACCAGATAATTTTGATAAAGCAATAGGTAGAAAAATAGCTCTTAGAGTCGCAACATTAGAGATTGACGATAAGAAATTTAGAACCAAAATATGGGATGAATATAGAAAGAATTGCAAATGAAAAAAAGAATACCAGTAGATAAGAACATATTGGAATCAATCAATTCCCCTAACGCTTGGAGTCCTGAATTAGAAGATAAGTGGCTTAGACAAATAGACAAGCTTTCAAAAAAGGAAATTTATGAACAATTTCCACCGATGAAGAAGCCTCCACACACAAGTAAGGTGGTGACATAATGGAAAAAACTTTATGGAATAGCGAATGGTTTTGTATTATTTGTAGCAAAAGACTCCCGAATATTTGTTTAACACCCGATGATGATAAATATGATAATTCCGGAGTACACCCGAATATAGAAGGTGGAACGGCAGAAATAAGCTTCGGATATGGATCAAGGCATGACCAAATAGAGAATCTTCTGGAATGCGCTAATTACAGGTATATTGGGTGTATTTGCGACGATTGCTTTGATGATAAAAGATCGTTGATAAAGAGGGTTTTGATTGAAAAAAGATATAAATTTACTATAAAGGAAGATAAAAATGACTAGAATCAAGACTATTTTGTTACTTGTATTTTCAGCATTTTTAATAGCTTTTTCTAGCGGTTGCGTTGCACTAGACATTATAAGATGTTTAATTAATGATTCTTGGTGTATTTAATATAAATTAAATAAATAGTATCACTTCTTAACCCTCTATTTTGGAGGGTTTTTTTATTTCCAATACTTACAATTGTGTATAAAACTAGGGATAGTTTAAGGATAATCGACACTTTTGGCCGTGTTGGGAAATTATATGGATTCACTTCAAATAGAGCATTTAATAGATAAAATATCCTGTGGAACCATCATTTCTCGACAAAAATTAAAAGATAATTCTAATATTGAATTAATACTTTATCCCCCTACTTTATTAGACAGAAGTATGTCGGTCGATATTTACCAAGATTATTACGAGAATAGTATATCTATGGGAGTAGTTAACGAAAAAGAATTAATGTATTATTTGGTTGAAACGAACCAATGGTCTGTAGATAATAATATCAAGATAGAGACAATAAAAGAAGATATAAAAAAAATAACAAAAGGTTTATTAGATTTTATATTGCATTCTGATAAATTAGAAAAAGCAAGATTAATGTTAAGAGCAGCAGAAAGATCATTATTCGCCCTAATTCAAGAAAGAAATAGCCTACTGGTGAACAGCGCCGAGAACTATGCATCTATGCAGCAACAGAGATACCTGATCTATTCGGTCACGCATAAAATGAATAGAGAAAAACTATGGAAAAACATAGAAGATTTTGAAAACGAACAAAATCTAGAACTAATAAATAAGTTATCAAGATTATTTTTTGAAGAATCGAGATTTGGGGTTAAGACTATAAGATCAATAGCAAGATCGAATGATTGGAAAATGATTTGGATAGCCAATAGAAATAATAGTAATTTATTTAATTTTTCTCCTTCTGAATGGACAGATAATCAGAAGGCTCTTGTTTATTGGTCAACTATTTATGATAATATAATGGAATCTACCGATAGACCATCTAATAGAATAATGGAAGATGATGATTTGATGGATTCTTGGTTTATTAGACAAGCTGAAAAAATGGAATCCCAAACTAATAAAAATAGCATCAATAGTTTAATCAAAGACACTAATAAACAAGGTAAAAATGAAATGTTTATACTAACAGACCAGAATTCAGCAAAAGAAGTTTACGGTCTGAATGATTCTGCGGCAAGAATAAGAATGAAGGCTAAAGAAAAATTAGTTAATAAAGCTGGCGTATTAAAAGAACAAGATACTCCGGAAGGTCAAGAGGCATTAAGGACTCAATTAACAAAACAGTTGTCGTCTAGAAGAAGGAATTAGTTATGGGAATAATTAGAGATAATTTGGAACGCTTCAAGAAGGTTCGTGAAGAAGAAATTGAAAAACTTGAAACGGAAGTTGATGAAATAAACAAGCAGTTAAACCCTAGAGAAAAAAAGAAGGTTCGTAATGAATCAATTATAGAAAGATGCAAACAAAGATTAAAAAATATTGCACGAAAGAAATTTACTACTTGTTTTATATTTGCTATATCTGAATTTGAAAAAGTTTTCGGCAAAGAACTTTGGGGTCATGGGTTGCCAGAAGACGAATTAACGACCAGTCAAAAAGCAAATAGAAAGAGATGGGAACAAGTTAGACGAGATATTTTGGATAAAGGAAATACGCAATTGCGGGCGTTTGAACTGGAAATGGATTTGCATAATGTAGAATTTATAGGATATTCTATGAATTTTAAGGTCAAAGGAGATGAATAAAATGGAACAAGTTAAGGAAATTTTTTCAGATAAAGATTTTAATGGCGAAGATATTAGTATTGTTGTTATGTATCCGGGTCACAAAATTGTTCAGGATGCTAATTTACAATATAATTATAAAATGTCTCAATTGATTAGACAGGCAATTAAAGGCGATGAGAGATTGCTTATAAGATCAGAACTAGAAGATCATCTTGCCAAGATAGGTGTTTGGACTAAAGAAGATTCTCTTAAGATGGAAAGTTTGGGGAATAAAATTAGAGCCGGTGAATTACTAATTAGGCGTGGTGGTTTGAAAAAATCTGAAGGTAGACAATTAGCAATAGAAATGGGCGAACAAAGAAATGAGATGCTAAAACTTTACCAGAAAAGACAACAGTTTGATTCTATAACTGCCGAATCAGTAGCAGAAAATTATAGATTTAATTTTTTGGTAAGCAAATGTACTATTGTCGAATCTACTAATAAGCCTTATTTTAAAAATTTAGATGATTATCTAGAAAGATGCGATGAATCCATTGCTATAAATTCAGCAAGAATTCTCTCTAGAATGTTGTATGGTCTTCAGGATAATATAACATCCACTTTATTTGAAATTCAATGGCTAAAGAGTGCTGGTTTTGTTGATGATGCTGGTCGATTCGTAGATAAGGATGGAAATTTGACAGATCGTGATGGTAGAAGAATTAATGATCAGGGACGATATATAAATGAAGATGGGCAGTTAATAGACAAGAGTGGTAATTTGGTTAATGAAAAAGGTGACTTTTTTATTGTAGAACCAAAGCCATTTATTGACGATGCAACCGGAGAACAGATAGAAATAAAGGTCGGGTAATTAAAAATGGCACAACCGTTTATATTAGATATAAACTTACAAGTACAGAAAGTTCTTGGACTGGATTCTGTTAAGCAACAATTATCTTCTGTTGCTGGTTCTAGTACCCAAGTTAATGTTTCTGCGCAAGGAGCGACACAAACCGCTGCCGCTTTGGGGGCAACACAAGTCGCTGCTAATGCGGCGACAACAGCTATAAATAATGTCTCTGCGGCACAAACAAAAGTTGCTAGTGCTACAGCAGCTTCTAATAATGCTATAAAGACTGGTGCTGGCTTGTTTGATAATTATTCTAATAGAATTGCATTGGCTGCCGTAAGACAGTCTGCATTCGTTGCTGCTACGGCTGTTCCATTTGCTGGCTTTGCTATATTAAAAGAGGCTACTCAATCAGTTATCGAACTAGATGAGGCTATGGTAAAGTTAACACAGATATTGAGACAACCACAACAAGAAATAGATGCATTAAGACAAGAAATAATAAGATTGTCTGTAGATACTGGTTCATCAATAAAAGAAATATCTGATGCCGCATTAGTTTTGGCACAGGCTGGTTTTCTGGAAGGAACAGAAGACTTTGCTAGGTTCTTAGAACCGTTATCTAAAGTTCCATTACTTCCAACATTTGAAGGAATAGAAGAAGCTACAGAAGGTATAATCGCTGGTATGAGCCAATTTGCTGAACTTGGTTTAGAACCAATAGAAATTCTTGATAAATTAACGAGAGTTGCTGACCAATTTGCTGTTGAATCTGCCGACTTGGTTGAGGGTTTGAGGCGGGCGGGAGGAACGTTTTCTGCTTTGGGTGGTGATTTGGACGAATTCTTTGGTATATTTACTACAATTAGAGCTACTACCAGAGAAAGCGCAGAGTCAATTGCTACAGCATTAAAGACTATAACTACAAGATTAGCAGAACCGGCCACATTAACTTTCTTAGAAAGTATAGGAGTTGCTGTAAGAGATTCAAAGGGTGAATTACTAGACCTAGTTGATATATTTAAGAGTGTAGCCGACGTATTCAATAGATCAGGAAGAGAACAACAGGCGGCTATTGGTAAACAATTGGGTGGATTAAGAAATATTGGCAGGGTATTTGCTGGACTAGAGAATGTAGATTTGACGGATCAAGTCATTGCTGTTTCGAGAGCGTCTGCTGGTGCTGTTTCTGAAAGCGCCGCCAAAGGTTTAGAAAAATTAAGCACACAAATAGATTTGCTAGTCGCAAGATTTAACCAATTAGCACAATCATTGGCCGAACCTATTTTCGTACCATTTATAACTGGCGCGTTAGCTTTGGGTAATGCTCTGATTACTATTGTGGATGTTGTAAAACCAGTTCTTCCATTATTTACACAATTAATTGCTTTAGCTGCCGGAATGAAGGTATTTAGTATCGCAGCGAATTCTGTAGGATCGTTAGCAAAATCTTTAGCCTCAATAAATCTCGGAGGGGTGGGTGGCCTTGGTAGTCTTCTTGGTGGTGGTGCAAGATCACAAGCGGCTGGTGGTGGAGTTATTCCTATTGGGGGT
>Ga0105252_10001067_pt1 | contig 13429 bp, 13 predicted proteins | sample EasRivMeERMZT100_FD_89675 | JGI IMG/M metagenome (GOLD analysis project Ga0105252, IMG submission 89675) | Soil microbial communities from meander-bound floodplain in the East River, Colorado, USA - East River MetaG ERMZT100 | ecosystem: Environmental > Terrestrial > Soil > Floodplain | place... | reverse complement strand
TAGGTGCGGAAGGACTCGAGCTCCGTGTCAATGGTGCGGGCCGGAATGGGCACGCCACCGATCGGAGGGAAGGGCGGCGGTAGCGGCAACGTGAAAGCCGGCGTGCGCAGCACGAGGTCCACGCTCGTCTCGGCAATGCCGCCAAAGAGCGCGTAGGTCAGCGAGCCAAACCGCCGCACGTGCATCGCGTCGAGGCGCGTGGTGTCCGTGGTCGATTCGAGGCTGAGTTCGCCGGCGTTGAAGCAACCCAAGAAGGGCGTGCACGCGGTGAACTCCCGTTGGCCATCCAGCTCCGTCTGCTCGACGGCGAGCTCGAGCGTGGTGGCCGCGCCGAAATACTTACCGGCGAGCACGCCATAGCGCTCGACATCCGTGGAAAACGTGGTCAGCGCCGGCGGATCGTCCACCTCGCCCGTTCCGTAGCGGCCGCCGAAGTACCACTTCGATTGCGGCAACACGTACCGCCCGCCGATCGAGTACTCGCTCGTCTCGCTGTCGAGACCGGGCAGCGCTAGGCCCGTCCCGGGTACCGGCTGCGCCGTTTGCTCGCCTTCATTCACGACCAACGACACCCGCGTTGCGGGATCGAAGAACGACGCGAGCGCGTAGGGCCCGTTCGCTTCGTCGACTGGATCGAAATAGTAGGTGCCCGCGAGCGACGTACGCTGCGATTCGGATCCCACGTCGACCTTGGATTCGTCTACCAAGGCCGAGAGCTCCCACGAGAACTCGTCGGCCGCGGCACGACTCGCTGAGGCGAGACCGAAAAACAGTGCACCAGCGACCAGAATGGCTATTGCCATATTCAGCAATAATACCGAATCCAGGGCCAATTGCACTCGCCAGAATTCATCAGAATTGCGCGCCGCGACGCCACGATTTGCCCGCGGCGCGCCCGCGCGTCGGCGCCCAATTGACCCATGCGAAAACCAACGTCATTGCAAAGGAGCCGACTGCCGGCGCGAGTCTGCGAGACGCTCGAGGCGTGGGCCGGCGTGCTGCTCGTGATCGGCGCGGCGCTGTTGCTCTACGCCACGCTGAAGACGCAGCTCGCGCACGCCACCGAGCTCGTGAGCTACCTGGAGCACGTGCCATGAACCGTCTGCGCAGCGTTTCTTCGCGGAGGCGCACGAGGCTGCGTGCGTGGGAGTGCCCTGAGCGCGATTGACAACCTGGTTGACAGTTGCGGGTGGATTGACAGCCTGGGTGACAATCGCGGTGGCGAGGTGTGCGCGCGCGGGTCGTCTTTCTCGCCACGGCGAGGTGTGACACGACACTCCCTACGGATCGCTGCGACCGGGCGCCGTGGCCGACGTGACGGTTGAGACCCTGAAGCTAACCGTCAGCCGGCAGTCGCCTGCTCCGTGCCAACGCGATCATCGACGGCCATGGATCGGAATCTACTCCCGCCCCGCCCTCCCAACAACGTGCGTTTCTCATCGAACTGCAGTAGTTTTCACAGAACGACCACACTACTTCGAGGGGACGCACAATGAGCGCACAGCCGCAAATGCCGGCCGGGCTACCGGTCAAATCGCCCGATTGTTTCTTCATCGGCGGCAAATGGGAGAAGCCCGCAGGCAAGGGCAAGCTCGACGTGATCTCGCCCGTCACCGAGCAGGTCGTCATTACCTTCCCCGAAGCCTCGCCGGCCGACGTCGACAAGGCCGTGGCCGCCGCGCGCAAGGCCTTCGACACGGGGCCGTGGCCGCGCATGTCGGCGCAGGAGCGCGGCAAGGTGCTGCTCAAGGTGGCGGAGCTCTTGAAGGCGCGTTTGCCGGAGCTCGCGACCACGTGGACGACGCAAATGGGCGCGCCGATCAGCCTTACGCGTTATCTCTCCGCGCAACCGTCGCAGCTCTTCGAGTACTACGGCACGCTGATCCAGAGCTACGGGCTCGTCGACGAGCGGCGCGGCGGTCACGGCGAGCTCGTGCGCGTCGTGAAAGAGCCCGTCGGCGTCTGCGCCGCGATCACGCCGTGGAACGCCCCACTCGTGCTGCTCTGCTACAAGGTGGCGGCGGGTCTTGCGGCCGGCTGCACGATCGTCGCGAAGCCGGCGCCCGAGACACCGGCCGATGCGTACATTCTGGCCGAATGCATCGAGGCCGCGGGGCTGCCGCCCGGCGTGTTCAACGTAATCCCGGCGGGGCGCGAGACCGGCGACTACCTGATCCGCCATCCCGGCATCGACAAAATCAGCTTCACGGGCAGCAGCGCCGCGGGTCGGCACATCGCGGCCGTTGCGGCCGAGCGGCTGGCGCGTACGAGCTTCGAGCTCGGCGGCAAATCGGCGGCGCTCATTCTCGAGGACGCCGACGTGTCGAAGGTCTTGCCGAGCCTCGTGCCGTTCTCGATGCCGATCACGGGCCAGGTGTGCTTCTCGCTCACCCGCGTGCTCGTGCCGGAGTCGCGCAAGCAGGAGCTTGCGGACGCCTATATCGCCGCGATCCGCGGTGTGAAAGTGGGCGACCCGATGGACCCGGCCACGCAGATGGGTCCGCTCGCGATGCAGCGGCAGCTCACGCGCGTGCAGGGCTACATCGCGAAGGGCAAGGAGGAAGGCGCGAAGCTCGCGCTCGGCGGCGGCCGGCCGAAAGGCTTCGACCGCGGCTGGTTCGTCGAGCCCACCGTCTTCACGGACGTGAAACAATCGATGACGATCGCGCGTGAGGAAATCTTCGGGCCCGTGGTCTCGTTCATCAGCTACAAGGACGTGGACGACGCGCTGCAGAAAGCCAACGACACGATCTACGGCCTGCACGGCGCCGTGTACACGCAGGATCCCGAGCGCGGGTATGAGATCGCGCGGCGCGTGCGCTCCGGCAGCGTGACCGTGAACGGGCTCATCGTCGACCCAACGATGCCGTTCGGCGGGTTCAAGCAGTCGGGGACGGGGCGTGAGGGCGGCGTCGAGGGGCTCGATCCGTATTTCGAGTTGAAGACGATCTACTTCGCGTAACGCGGGGCTGCTCGTGCAGCGCCGTCACTCGTTGCCGACGGCTTCGAGCACGCAGTCTTGCGGCAGAAACTCGAACCCCGGCTGCCAGCGGAACGTGCGGTAGCCGTCGGCCGTCACGGTGCGCGTGAACGTGCTCGGGTCCGTCGCCGCGAGGTCGTAGGTGAGCTCGTTGCCGTCGGCGCTTGCCGTGAAACGCTCGACGAGCGTCATCTGCGAGCTCTGCGGAATGCCCTCGAGACCGTAGAGCTGAAAGTACGGCCAACTGATGCCCGTGGTCGTCACGACGAGTGACCCGCCCTCCCATCGCCCGGTCGAGTAGCCGAGCGGAGTCGGCGACCTCTGTCCGGCCGCAGCGGCCGCAGCGCTCATGTGAATGACGCGATCGATCTCGCGGTACTCGTTCTTCAGCACGATGTCGCCGCCCGTCTGCACGAAGCGAATCGCATACCGGCCGCTGCGCGTGATGACCTGCGGCATGCCGGGCGGCGTGCAGTCAATGACGGGATCGTCGCGCACCGCGTCGTAGGCGCGCCATGCCGCGCGAGCGGCGGCCGTCAACGGCGGATCGCTCGCCCAGTCCGGAGTCTTGGAAGTCGTCGGTAGCCAAACGCGAAAGATGCCCTCCGGACGGTCGGCCGCCGCGCGCGCGGGATCCACTGCGGCCTGCCGATGGCTCAAGTAGTGCTCCGGCGACCAACGCGGCGGAGCGTTCGCGCGCAGCACGAGCTCCGTGCGGTCCTTAAGCAGCACGTTCGTGACATACATTCGGCGCTCGCGGCGTGTGGACGGGTTGCCGGCGAACGTGACCGTGTCGCCAACCTTGACGATGTCGCGCGGTATGCGCGCGCGGTCGAGGTCGCTGGGATTCTGGCCTTCGAGTAGCCACAGTTGGCTCACGCCGTCGAAGCGCGCCGTGCTGATTTCCAGGCGGACGTGCGGGTTTTGCCAGAGAACCTTGACGACCTCGCCTTGCGCTTCGACGACGGTGGCGGAGTCGTACTCGGCGGTCGAGTGATGGGCCCGCAGAGTCGCTGGAAAGGCCACAACACAAACGAGCGCTACGACTACGCGGATCCGTAAGTCGCGTGGATGTTTGCGCATGACGATGGCCCCCGCCGTTGGCTTCAGGATCCCTGACGAAAAGACTCCCTGAGATCTATTATGCTCTCGCGAGTTGACCAACCGGGGGAAGAACCAATGGCACGGATCACGAGGCGCGGGTTTGTCCAAGCGACGGGCGCGCTCGCCGCGGCGCCGGCGCTCGCAGCCATCACGGCAAGAGCACAAGGGACGCCCCCGGACATTGGGAATTTGAGAGCCGAGAAGGACATTGTTTTCGGCAAAGGCGGCGACGTCGATCTGCTGCTCGACGTCTATCACCCGCCCGAGGGCGTCACACCGAAACGCCTGGCCATCGTCCATCTGTTCGGCGGCGGCTTCTTCGTCGGCAACAAGAGCGCCGGCTACATCATCAACGATGCCAAGGCCTTGGGCGCGCGAGGCTACACCAGTATCTCGGCCAACTATCGCTTGCAAAGCCAATCCTCGTGGCCCGCGCAGATTCACGACGTGAAGGCCGCGATCCGCTGGACGCGCGCGAATGCCGCTCGGCTCGGCGTCGACGCCGACAAGATCGTCGTGGCCGGCTACTCGGCGGGTGGCATGCTCGCTCTGATGGCCGCCGGCACGAACGGTAGACCGGAGTTCGAGGGCGCGGCCGGCACGCCGGGCGTGAGCTCGAACGTCAACGCCTGCATCGGCGTTTATCCGCTCGCGAGCGCGCAGACGGCGCGGGGTCTCTTCCCGGAGGGCCAGGCCACACCGGAGAACATCGCGGCTGCGTCGCCGACGAGCTACATCGGCGCGAGCTTCGCGCCCACGATCTTCGTTCACGGCACGGCGGACACCACGGTGCCGCTCACATCGAGCCTCGACTTCTTCAACAAGCTCCAGGCGGCCGGCGTGCCGACGGCGCTGACGGCGATCCAAGGTGCCGCGCACGCGTTCGATGTCGGCGCGCTCGATGCCGTCGAAGTCATGGCGCAGTCGATCGATCTGTTCCTCGATCGGCTGCTCGTCAATCCGAAGCCCTATCCCGCCTTCGGCCCCCCAGGCGGCCCCCGAGGCCCGGGCGGCCCGCCGACCGGTCGTCCAGGCGGCCAATGAGGCAGCGGCCGCAACGATGAGGGGCTAACGGCCGTTCGACTCGCCGCTCAGCGATCCAGCGTCTCAAGCCTCTTCAGCGTGTCCGGGTAGCGACGAACCATGAGTATCAAAGCAGCCGCTTGAGCATTGGGCTGCACACGCCCTTGCTCCCAGTTCTCGAGCGTGCGTGTGGAAACCCGCAGGCCGCGCGCAAACACCGCCCGCGACACGTTCAAACGTTCGCGCGTCTCGCGAATCAGACCGGCATCGATCGTCAACGGCGGGCGTTCCGTGACCTCATGCGAACGCAGCGTGATCTTGCCCACACGGTGCCGCCGCATCGCATTGACGCCTTCCATCAATTCGTCGAAGAGACGCCGCTTTCTCGTCACGTGTTTTTCCTTCGGGCGTTTAGCTCTTCGTGAATCGCGCTTTTCAGTAGTCGACATTCCCGCGCCGTTAGGTTCTGCGTCTCGTCCTTGTCGTAGATCGTGAAAAGCCAAATCTGGCGGTCCGCGGCAAGAACGTAGTAGACACTGCGCAGTCCGCCGCGACGGCCCTTCTGGCGCCGGTGATCGGCCCACCGCAGCTTGCGAAGGTCCGGTGGTCGATACTCTGGCCGAGACCCGGTGCGACGTGAACGACAGTAACCTGGCGTTGCTGAGAGTTTGGTGCGAATCCCTCCGCGGAGCTCCGCGGAGGGATGAGCTCACGGCCCCGTGGCCGCCAACTGCCGCGCCCGTTCGGGCGCGGACCAACGTAGCGCCGCACCCGCGTCGAGCCACAGGCCGGTCTCCGGCGCGAAGCGCAGCATCCGCTCCGCGCCCGCGAACGCCGCCACTAGCGGGCCGTCCCAAATCACGCTCGCGGTGCCGGTGGTGAGCAGCACCGCGCCGGAGTTGAAGTCAATGAACAGCAACCCGGCGCGCGGGTTCGCCGCGAGATTGCCGAGCGTGTTGAAGAAGGTGTTGCCGCGAAAGTCCGGCCAGTAGAGCACGCTGCGGCCCGCCTCGCGCTCCACGCGCACGAAGCCCGGGTTGCCGCCGCGATGCGAGACGTCGCAGCCCTGCCGCGCGTCGCCGCCGCGCGCATCGGCCCCGGCCGTGGCGATAAAGAAGGTGTCGGCGAGCGTCACGAGCCCCACCGCGCGCGGCGATAGCACACGACCTTCGGTCCGCGGCTCACGCGGGGCCGCCGCTGGACGGCCCGGATCCGTGACGAACGACGGTTGGCGCGCCTGAATGTACTGCGGGCAGTTGCCGAAGCTTTGCTCCACGCGTAGCTCGAAGCTGCCGTCGCGAAGCGCGGCGACAGTGCCGTTCGCGCGATTGCGCCGGCGCGTCGCGAGCTCGATGCCGAGCAGCGCGAGCGGCGCGTTCGCCTGCAGGTTCTCGCGGAGCGGGTCGCCGACAGCGGGCGCCGCCGTCACCTCGAGCGTTCGCGCATCGGGCGAGGCGATGAACCCCGGCCGCCCGACCAGCAGGGACGCCCACGGCCGCCCGCCTGCGTCGAGCGAGCCGACGACGAGCATCGGCAACTGCGCGAATAGCTCGCGATGCTCGTCCGGCATGTGGTTGCGGATCACGCGCGGGCCGATCTGCTCGAGCCGCTCGCGCATGCCGACGCGTGCCTGGAGCGCCGCCTCGCCGGCGTGCCACACTGATGAACTCATCACGGTCTACCCCGCCGGCGTTCGCTGCATCGGCACGAAGCCCGGCAGCGCCTCGACACGCGCGACCCACGCACGGATGTGACGGTACGGCTCGAGCGACACCTCGCCTTCCGGCGCATGCGCGGTGTAGGAGTAGATCGCGACGTCGGCAATCGTGGGCGCGGCCCCCGTCAAGAACGCCGACGAGGCCAGCGCCTGATCCAACACCGGCAACAGCTGCGTGGAGATCGCCACGGCCCGCGCGTGGTCGAGCGGCGCGCCAAACACCTTGATGACGCGCGCCGTGGCGGGGCCCGCGGCGAGCTGGCCCGCGGCCACCGAGAGCCACTGCTGCACGCGCGCGGCCGCGAGCGCGTCGCGCGGGTACCAGGCACCGGACTTGTCGTAGCGCCCGGCCAGATAGACGAGGATGGCGTTGCTGTCCGCGAGCGTCACGTCGCCGTCCTCGATCACGGGCACTTGGCCGAACGGATTCTTGCCCAGAAACTCGGGCGCCTTGTGCGCGCGGGCCGCGAGGTCCACGTCCACGAGCTTATGGGGGAGCCCGAGCAGCGACAGGAACAGCTCCACGCGGTGCGCGTGGCCCGAGAGCGGATGCCGATAGAGAACGATGGTGTTCATTGGTATGGTTCCTCCGATGGAAAACAAAATACTCGCTTCGCCGCCCGAGCAGAATCGCCGCCGCTAACAACACACCGTTGCGCCACTTGGAACAATAACGATGGATCGACTCGAGACGATGCGCGTGTTCGTGACCGTGGCGGAGGTCCAAGGCTTCGCGCCGGCCGCGCGGCGCCTGTCGATGTCCCCGGCCGCCGTGACGCGCGCGATCGCGGCACTCGAGCGCCACGTCGGCGCGCGGCTCTTGCAGCGCACGACGCGCGTGGTGCGCCTGACGGAAGCCGGCGCACGCTACTTCGCCGACTGCAAACGGATTCTCGAGGACATCGAGACCGCCGATAACGCCGCGGCCGAAAATCAGACCGAGCCGCGCGGCGAGCTCGTGGTCACCGCCCCACTCGTCTTCGGCCGCATGTTCGTGGCGCCCCTCGTGCTCGAGTTCCTCGCGCGGCACAGCCAAGTCTCCGCGCGCACGCTGCTCGTCGACCACGTGGTGGACCTCGTCGAAGGTGGCATCGACGTGGCCGTGCGCATCGCGCATCTGCCCGACTCGTCGCTCACCGCGATCAAGGTGGGCAGCGTGCGGCGCGTGGTGTGCGCGTCGCCGGATTACTTGGCCACGCACGGCGCGCCGCAGACGCCCGCGGATCTCGCGAGCCACGAGGCGCTCATCTTCACGCGCGACCACGGGCAGAGCGCGTGGCAGTTCGGCGCGGGCCGCACCGCACGGACCGTGCCGCTGCGCAGCCGCTTCGTCGTCAACAACGCGGACGCGGCGATCGCCGCCGCGGTGGCGGGCGCCGGCGTGACGCGCGTGCTGTCGTATCAGATCGGGCCGCAGGTGGAGGCCGGGCTGCTCGCGGTGGTGCTCGAGAAACATGCGCCGCCGGCGATTCCGGTCAGCGTAGTGTTCCCCGCGGGGCGTCGAAGTGCGGCGAAGGTCCGGGAGTTCGTGGCGTTTGCCGTGGAGCGGTTGAAAGCAACGCGGTGGTTCGCGTGAACACGCACTAGCGCGTGCGGTAAACGTCGCGCCGATGCCCGATCTTCACGACGAGCACCACGAGCTTGCGATCCTGCACCTCATAGTTTGCCATTCGCCTTCAGGTCCTTGAGCAGCGCCGCGTAGGAGATGATCGGCTCGGCAAGGCGAGCCTCAAATGCCGGTAGATCCTCGTCATCCTCCTGCAGCGCCATTCGCACGGCGTCGTTGACGATCTCGGAGATCGAGCGGTTGGTGTGCGCCGCCTTGAGACGAATGGCGCGATGCAAGGCGGGGTCGAAGTAAACGGTGGCGCGCTTAGCGGCGTTGTCGCTCATGTGAAGGCCCTCCGCTCCGCACTATAACCCACGCCTTCAAGGCGCCGGACGCCTACTGACATCCACCCCGTACCGACGTGATGCGCTGCGTGTTGAACCCGAGCCAATGCATGCGGCCCGCGTAGCGCGCGTGCTCGACCTTGATGCAGCGATCCATGACGACCGTGAGACCGCCCTCGTCCGCGATGCGCGCGCCTTCCTCATTGATGACGCCGTACTGGCACCACAGGCACTTCGCGCCGATCGCCACCGCCTCCGTCGCGATTTCCGGCAACGCGTCCGGCGCGCGGAACACGTTGACGATGTCGACGGGCTCGGGCACATCACGCAGGTTGGCGTAGCTCTTCTCGCCGAAGATCTCCTTCTCGCGCGGGTTCACGGCAATGATGCGGTAGCCGTGGCGGCGTAGGTAGAAGCCGACGAAGTGGCTCGCGCGCAGCGTGTTCTTCGACAGCCCGACGATAGCAATCGTCTTCGAGTTGAGCAGCACGCGCTGAATCGTCAGCGGATCCTGGTAGCGCGCGAGATCGAACGTGGTCGCCATTTCTTTACCCCTTCGCGCCGGCGGCGCCGCGCGCCCGCGCGAACCCCTGCTCGAGGTCCCAGATCAAATCGTCTACGTTCTCGATGCCCACCGAGAGCCGGATCGTGCCGGCGCGCACACCGGCGGCCTCGAGCTCCGCTTCGTCGAGCTGCCGATGCGTCGTGCTCGCCGGATGGATCACGAGGCTCTTCGCGTCGCCGACGTTCGCGAGATGCGACCACAACGTCACGGCGCGAATGAACTCCTGTCCCGCCTCCCGACCGCCGCGGATCTCGAACGAGAACACCGAGCTCGTGCCGCGCGGCAAGTACTTCTCGACGAGCGGCCGATAACGGCTCGTGGCGAGCCCCGGGTAGGTCACATTCGAGACTTGCTCGTGCTTCGCTAGATAACCGGCAATCGCCACGGCGTTCGCCACGTGTCGCTCCATCCGCAGCGACAGCGTCTCGAGCCCCTGCAAGAACAGAAACGCGTTGAACGGGCTCAAACAGGCGCCCAAGTCGCGCAGCGTCTCGGCGCGCAGCTTCATGAGATAGCCGTACACACCGAACGTCTCGTGAAACGCGAGGCCGTGATACGCCGGCGACGGCTCCGCGACGATGGCAAAGCGGCCGTTCGACCAATTGAAAGTGCCCGAATCGACGACCACGCCGCCGATGCTCGTGCCGTGTCCGCCGATGTACTTCGTGGCCGAGTGCAGCACGATGTCCGCACCCCACTCGATCGGCCGACATAGATAAGGTGTCGCAAACGTGTTGTCGACGAGCAGCGGCACGCCATGCTCGTGCGCCAACTTCGCGAGCGCTTCGATGTCGAGCACGTTACCACCGGGGTTGCCGATGGTCTCGCCGAAAAAGGCTTTGGTGTTGTCGCGCACGGCCGCACGCCACGCGCCGAGATCGTCGGGATCCACCCACGTGATCGCCACGTTCATCTTGCGCAGCAGGTGCTTGAACTGATTGACGGTGCCGCCGTAGAGCGCGGCGGACGAGACCACGTGATCGCCCGGCGTGAGCAGCGTGAACAACGCCGCGGCCTGCGCCGCGAGCCCGCTCGCGAACGCGACGGCGCCGCAGCCGCCCTCGAGGCTCGCGACGCGCTCCTCGAACACGGCCACCGTGGGGTTCACGATCCGCGAGTAGGTGTTGCCGTACTCCTGCAGATTGAAGTACGCGGCCGCGGACTCCGGATCCTCGAACACGTAGCTCGTGGTTTGAAAGATCGGTACGGCGCGCGCACCGGTGTTCGGGTCCGGGCGTTGCCCCGCGTGAACCTGGCGCGTGTCGAAGCCGAACGGGCGGGATTCTTCCATCGCAGTATTCCTAGTTCGCGAGAAACCGTCGAATGATAGGAGTCTGTCGCGCTTCCTCCAACAAGAAGCAGTCGTGTCCGTACGGCGCGTCGATGACGTGCAGCTCGACTGGCTGGCCCGCCGCCGTGAGCGCGGCCGCGAGCTCCTCGGAATCGCCCGGCGGATAGAGCCAGTCGGAGCTAAACGCCATCAGCAGCGTGCGCGCGGACACGTTGCGCACGGCTTCCACGAGCCGCCCGCCGCCGTATTGCCGCGCGAGATCGAAATACGACAGCGCGCGTGAGGTGTAGAGATAGGTGTTGGCGTCGAAGCGCTTGACGAAGCTGTCGGCCTGATGGCGCAAGTAGCTCTCGATCTCGAACTCGGGCTCGTCCAGCACGTAGCGGATGTCGTCCGCAAACTGCAGCCGCCGGCCGAATTTCGCGCCGAGCGCCTGCGCGGACAGATACGTCATGTGCCCCAGCATGCGCGCCACGCCCATGCCGCGCGTCGGCGCGCGGCCCGTGGCGTAGTAGTGGCCGCCCTGCCAATCGGGGTCGGCCGTGATGGCGCTGCGCGCGATGGCATTCCACGCCACGCCTTGCGGGCGCAACGCGTGCGTGCTCGCGATCGGCACGATCGCGTCAACGTCGTCGGGGTAGAGCACGGCCCACTCGAGCGCTTGCATGCCGCCGAGCGAGCCGCCCGCGACGGCGGCGAGGCGCTTGAGCCCAATCTCTGTCAAGAACGCGCGCTGCGCCCGCACCATGTCGGCGACCGTGATCACGGGGAAGTCCGAGCCATACGGGCGGCCGATCGCCGGGTTCGGCGACGACGGCCCCGTCGTGCCGCGGCAGCCGCCGAGCAAATTGGTGCTCACGACGAAGAAGCGCTCGGTGTCGAACGCCTTGCCGGGACCGATCATGCCGTCCCACCAGCCGAGGCTGCGGCCGCGGCCGGCGTCGCGATCCTCGGCGGCGAAGCCATCGCGCGTGCCGGCGGCCGCGGGTGCGCTCGAGTAGCCGGCCGCGTGCGCGTCGCCCGAGAGCGCGTGACAGACGAGAATGACGTTGTCGCGCGCGGGCGCCAGCGTGCCGTAGGTTTCGTAGGCGATGCGGACGGGATGGAGCTCGCGGCCGCAGTCGAGGGTGAGCGGGCGCGGCAGGTCGAGAAACTGCGTGTCGACCGTGCCCACGGAGCCCTTGTCCACGGAGCCTGGGGCGTCGTCGTTCGCTCGCGCGGCCATGCGGCGGAGTATGCGCGCGCCGGCCGAGCTTAGACATGGGCGGCGACGCGGCGCTATCATCCGGTGGGGTCGAATCCTTTCGACTGCACGACAATTCCAACCTTCATTCCGAGGAGGCTCCCCATGGCAGCGGCGGCAAACAACGGCGTCAACGTAGGTGCACTGCTCGAGGCGCGCGAAGCCTTGCGCAAGATGCCCGAGGCGGCGAAATTCACATGGCGGGCGACGTGCAAGTGGCAAAAGGGCACGCATAGCCGCTCGAGCATCGAAGGGTTCTTCGGGCTCGGTCAGGAGCAAAAGCACCGCACCGAGTTCACGTTCGAAGCGGACCACCCACAGATCTTCGCCTCCGAAGACATGGGCGCCACGCCCGTCGAGCTCGTGCTCGTGGGGCTTGCGAGCTGCCTCACGGCGGGCGTCGCGGCGGTCGCTCAGAACCGCGGCATTCAGCTGCGCTCGGTCGAGGCCAAGCTCGAGGGCTCGATGGACATCCAGGGCATCCTCGGCATCGACAGCGACGTGCGCAACGGCTACGACGACATCAAGGTCACGTTCGACATCGACGCCGACGCGTCGCAGAAAGACATCGAGGCGCTCGTCGCGCAGTCGCAGAAACGCTCGGCCGTGTACGACATCGTCACGAATCCGACGAACGTGGCGGTCGAGGTTCGCAAGAAGAAGTGACCGCCGGCGCGTAGCGGGACTCCCATCGAACGCGTTACCACGGTCGTCATCGGCGCGGGGCATACCGGGCTTGCGACGAGCCGCATGCTCACGCAGCGCTCGATCGACCACGTCGTGCTCGAGCGCGGCGAGATCGCGAACTCCTGGCGCCGTGAGCGCTGGGATTCGCTGCGCCTCCTCACGCCGAATCGGCAGAGCCGGCTGCCGGGCTACCGCTACGAAGGCACGGATCTCGACGGCTTCATGACGATGCCCGAAGTCGTCGCGTTCATCGACGGCTTCGCGGCGGCGATTGCGGCTCCCGTGCGCACGCACACCGAGGTCACGTCGGTGCAGCCAGCCGACGACGGCTACCGCGTGGTCACGTCCGGCGGCGAGCTCCGCTGCCGCAGCCTCGTGATCGCGAGCGGCGCCTGCAACGTGCCCGTCGTGCCCGCGCTGCGGCAAGCCGTGCCGGCATCGATCGCCTGCTTCACCCCGTTCGACTACCACAATCCGAGCCACTTGCCCAAAGGCGGCGTGCTCGTCGTCGGCGCTTCGGCCACGGGCGTGCAGCTCGCCGACGAGATCCAGCGCTCGGGCCGGCAAGTACTGATCTCCGTGGGCGAGCACGTGCGGCTGCCGCGCACGTACCGCGGCCGCGACGTGCTCTGGTGGATGGAAGCCGCCGGCATCTGGAACCAGCGCTACGACGAGATCGACGACATCGACCGCGCGCGCAAGCTGCCCTCGCCGCAGCTCGTGGGCTCGTCAGCGCGCACGACGCTCGACTTGAACGCCTTGAGCGCGGCCGGCGTCGAGATCGTGGGGCGGCTCTCCGCCGTGCGCGACGGCCGGGCGCTCTTCTCGGGCGGCTTGCGCAATCAATTCGCGCTCGCGGATCTCAAGATGAATCGGCTGCTCGACTCGTTCGACGAGTGGGCCGCCAACACGCCCGATCTCGACGT
>Ga0105252_10001066_pt1 | contig 13444 bp, 9 predicted proteins | sample EasRivMeERMZT100_FD_89675 | JGI IMG/M metagenome (GOLD analysis project Ga0105252, IMG submission 89675) | Soil microbial communities from meander-bound floodplain in the East River, Colorado, USA - East River MetaG ERMZT100 | ecosystem: Environmental > Terrestrial > Soil > Floodplain | place... | reverse complement strand
TGCTGGTCGGAGAACCGACGCCGATTTGGCGACTGCCGCTCGATCGAAACGGGGAATGCCTCTTGAACTGGGTGTTGCCGTCGCACGGAAACAACTGGCTCGATACCTTCCGGCACATTCCCGTCATCCGCCTGCTTCACATCGCCGAGAACCGCCGCGCGATTGAGGACAACCAGCGCCGTCTCGCGATCGCCATGGCCGAGCTCGTCAAGGCCCGCCACGCGGAAACGCCGGCGGAGTTCGAACGATACGCCGAACTGGTGAATCAGAGGATGGGCATGACTTCGCCGCGAGCGGAAAACAATGCCGATCTCGAATCCGTGAACCAGCGGATCACCGAAATGGAAGCCGATGCCCGCGACTGGCTGGAGCGACGTTGGAAACTCTGGCGCGACGACACACCCCGCACGGATGACGAGCGGCGGGATCGCGGTATTCTTGAAGAACTCTACCAGCGCTTCGGCGGCGGCCGGCTTGATGCGCAATTCAATGACATTGCCCAACGGTTGAACGCCGAATCCGCGACGCTCATGGACGAACTCCGTCCCATGATCGCGGGCAACATCTGTCTCGTGGGGTACACGGCCTCGGCCGAGGCCGATCTGGTCACATCGCCCGCATTCAGCGGAATGCCCGGTGTCATGGCCCATGCGAACTTCATCAACACCTTGCTTCAAAACCGAATTCCGAAGCGGGCGGCCCCGCTCACCAACTCTCTCTTGATTGCCCTTACAGGCTTGCTGATCACTGTACTCACCTGCGTTCGAGGGCCCGTGGTCAGTTTCATCCTCTCGATCGTGCTCGCCGCGCTGGTCTTTTTCGTCGGCGGTTTTATTTTTCGCCAGACCGATCTTCACTTGGCCACTCTCGTAGCCGCCTCGTCGATCACTTTGCCGTGGGCCAGCGTCACCGCATACCGGCAGATGACCGAAGAGCGATCCCGCCGCCGTTTTCAGCGGGCCCTCGCCCAATACACGTCACCCGTCATCGCTGCCCGAATCGCCGCCGAAGCCGCGACGACCGACCTCGCCCCGCGCCCCGCGACCGTGACTTGTTTCTTCAGTGATCTCCAGGGATTCACGCGAATCAGTGAACAACTCGGCCCGGAACGGACGCGGGCTTTGCTTAACCCCTATCTTGAGGCCATGAGCCGCGTCCTCACCGACCACCGGGCGATCGTGAGTAAGTTCATCGGCGACGGCGTGTTTGCGTTTTTCAACGCCCCGATCTGGCCATGCGATGACCACGCCGAGGCGGCCTGCGCCGCGGCCTTGGACTCTGTTGCGGCCTTGGACCGACTGAATCGGGAAAGGGGGGACCCTTCGCTGCCGTCGCTGTCCATGCGGATCGGGATCGCCACCGGCGACGTCTTCGTCGGGGACTACGGCAGCGATCGAAAGCTCGACTACACCTGCATCGGAGACGCCGTGAATCTGGCGTCGCGGCTGGAGGGCTTGAGCAAAGTGCTCGGCACTCATCTCCTCGTCGACGAATCCACGGCGAAAACCGCCGGTGGTACTTGGATCTTTCGCTGGCTGGGCCGAATCCGCGTCGCGGGACGGGCACAGCCCGTCAGCGTTTCCGAGCTTATCGCCCGGGGGCCCTCGACCGAGCCCCGACTCGCCCAATTCGTTGAGCGATTCAACGCGGGCGTTCGTGATTATCAGTCCTGCGAATGGGATCGAAGCCGATCTGCTTTTGAGCGCTGCCAGGAGCTTCGTCCAAGCGACGGCGCCGTGGCCATTTATCTTGCTGCACTCGCACAATTCTCGCGATCGGACCCGCCAAGGGGATGGGACGGCACGCTCGACCTCTCCGGCGATCGAACCTCGGCCTGAACACTTCCTGCGGATGCCGTTCGAATTCAGCGCGTTATCTAGGGAGATGGCGCCTTGCTTAAGCGAGCAATCGCTTCGTCCGAAACACACGAGGACGACGCCTCGATCAGTACCGCGACTTGTAAAGGAGCGGGCTGAATGCCTGGGGCCCGATGCGAGTTTGGCGATACGGCCTCCTTCGTGACGGGCGCGGACTGAAAAGAATGACTGCGGCCTTATCATCCTTTGTCATCGATCACGCCCTCGGCCGGACCGCCCATCCGCTCGTTCAACCAAAACACACCTCATGGGCTGCCGCCCACCTCTTACGAGCGATGGACGTCCTCCGACAGGAGCTTGAGGGACTTCGCCGGCGGGAGCAACGTCAGCAGGCAACGATCGATCGCCTCAACAACGAAATCCGCGCCGCCGGCGTCGTTCAGAACAGCCTGCTCCATGCGTCATCGGTGCCATCCATTGAAGGATTGAACGTTCATTGGTTCCATCAACCCGCTCATGAAGTGAGCGGCGACTGCCACGATCTGATTCCGATCGATGAGCACCGCACCGCGTTCGTGCTCGCCGATGCCACTGGCCACGACCTCCCGGCCGCCATGCTCGCTACCTACGTCCACCGAGCCCTGCGCGATTCTTGCGGCGCGAGCGGTAAAGCCACGTCGCATGATCCCGTCGCCGCCCTGAATCGTCTGAACAATGAGTTGTGGGCCGCCCAATTGGAGAATGGTCAGTTTGTGGCCGCGCTCTATGCGATCTTCGACCTGCGCACGCGGACGGTTCGATGGGTGCGGGCGGGCGTGCCCTATCCGGTCCTCATTCGCAAGGGGATTGCCCCTCGCTCCGTGACGAGTCGAGGAACGATCCTCGGTGTCACGGCACACCCCGGCCTCGAGGTGGTCGAGGTACGGCTCGAACCCGGCGATACGCTGCTGTTCTTCACGGACGGCGTCGAATCGACCGCCATTGATGGAGAGATTTCACCCGACCTCAAGGGTGATCTTTGTGCGAACTGGCTGCGTCACTTGGCCAGGCGACCTGCATCCGTCAATTGGACTGACTGGTGCCGCCAGTATTTTTCCCATGAGACCCCCGACCGCCGCGAGGACGACGTAACCATCGTCGCGATTGAAATGCCAACGAGTCCAAAACCCGCCAATCCCCCGCACGCAGCGGCTCCTGGTAGCGTCGAGGTTTATCCCCGGCGCGACCCCGACAACGCGCAAATAGCACGCCGCGGATAAACCGCCCGTGCCACTGCACCCGGGTTAGGTCTGCGTCGCAAGCGACAGTGTCAGGCTTGTCAATAGGTTCTTAAACTGCGGTAGTGGCTCAGTTTGAAGACCCACTATTTTAGATTGGGCTGAGGCGCGTTCTGCCTCGGATGTTGAACAGGCGCATCGCGGTGGCGAACAACAGAACCGGAACCATTCCGAATCCGCACATGCGGCCGTTGCCTCCGCTTGAACCATTGTCGTCCGTCGTGTCCGATCCGTCGTCATCAGTCCCGCCGTCATCGCCTCCATCGTCATCAGGCCCGGAACCATCAGGGTCATCATCCGTTCCGTCAGCCGGATCATCCGGGTCATCCGATCCATCGTCTGGCGTGCCGTTGTCATCGTCACCGGATGACCCATCGTCATCGTCATCGGGACAAAGCGTGGCATCCGTGGCCGTCTGCGACTCGAACGGGCAGATGTCGCACTCGTCGCCCCTGCCGTCATTGTCAAAGTCCGCTTGATCTCCGTTTGCCGTGGTCGGGCAGTTGTCGACGTCCCCGCAGATGCGATCGCCGTCCATGTCGTCCTGTGGATCATTGGGACACTGGAGCTCGGTCACCGTGAAGGAGGCGTTGGCGTTGTTGGTGAATAACCCGGCTCCGTTGCTGAGGACGTAGTCCGTGACGTTGGATTCGCTCTTGTGGTCCGCGGTACCCTGGAACTGGAGGGCGGCGAAACCGTCGCCCGGCAAGGGATCATCAAACGGCGGCCCGAATTCGAGATCGTCATCATTGGTCTGCGCACCCGTCGTGGAGCCGGTGTAACCCAGGCCGCCCCAGCTTAGACGCCACACGAGCAGCGTTTCTTCGTCATTCTGGAAGACGAGGCTTCCGCAGATCAGGTAATCAACCGGGATGAGGTTCTGCATGACATAATCCGGCTCCGCCGCCGGATGCGTGTAACTCGAGAACCGTTCGCTGGCGATCAGGATTCTCCTCCCGGCCGCGGCCGCGGGCACGTTGGTGTCAAAGTCGATGAGGACGATCGGGTTCCGGCCATTGGCGTCAAAGACCCGCAATTTGGCCCGGCTCACTTGGTCTTGTCCGCCAGAGCGCATGCGCAGTTGGATGGCCTGGGCGGTTGAGTCTCCGTCAACGCTGGCGATCACCTGCTCAATCTGCATGAAATGGAAGGAGCCCTGAGCAGAGCGGGGCGATACGCAAAGGGTCAAAGCCAGGGCGGCGATAACGCCCGGCGATCGGGCGAACAACCCACCCAACTGGTCCAAGTTTTGTTTCATCGTGAGACGCATGCGGCGCATTTGATTAGCTCTCATGATTCCCCGACTCGCAGTGCCATTTGACGATCGCCAGTGCTGTTATCGGCCGCGATCTGATCCTGGTTTAGCTCCGCGAAATACCCGCCGATGGGTAAGTGCATGCGCCAATTCCCCGCGCGGGGTCTCGGCGCATGTTCGGGATATCGCTAAGAGCGGGGTGCTTGAGCCGTGTTTTGTTGGGCTGCCACTGTGAGCTGCGGGATGGGTTCGGCGCGACGACGCCTGCGTCCGCGCCGTCCCTTGCGCGGCGCCCCATACGCCTCGGGCAGAGGCGGTTCTTGGAATACCCCCGGGTCCATCTCCTTCAGCCTCGTCGAGCTGGTGATCGTGATCGTGATTATCGGAGTCATCGCGGCCATCGCCGTCCCCCGCATTTCATCCTCCGTTGCGGGCACGGGTGAAACCTCGCTGACCAGCAACCTGTCGGCGATGCGCCGTGCGATCGACGCCTACGCCGCCGAACATGGCCAGGTCTTCCCCGGTGCCAAGCTCGACGGCATGGGCGGGGCCGCGAATTCGGCCGCCGCGTTCGAGCGACAATTGACCATGTATTCGAACGTCGATGGCCGGGTCGCGACGTCGCCTGATTCTCAGTTCGCTTTTGGCCCGTATCTGCGGCGCATTCCCGAACTTCCCGTCGGCGGAAACAAGGGGAGCAAGGTCGTGGCGATCGACACATTGAACTCGCCGCCGGTCGTAACCGCCGGCACGGAAGGCTGGGTCTACAATCCCGGCTTCGGTGAGATCATCGCCAATTCCGACGACGCGAATAACGCCAACACGCGGGCCTACGACGAGTATTGACCGATCGGTCCCGGCTCGATCATCGATACATTCTTCAACGACCGACTGTCGACCTGGCCGTGCGGCCAAAGCGATTGAAGAACATCACCGCCCCGATCAGCCCCACCACGCCGGCCGCCAAGAACGTAAACGCCGGGCCCGCGCCCTCCGAAACGCGGTTGCCAACAATCCATAGCAGCGCCCCTACCGGCGACGCCCACATCACCGAAAGACTCCGGACGGACCAATACAGCCCGATCGCCTGAGTTCGTGTTTCCTGCGGCACCAGATCGGCGATCATCGCCTTGCGGGCTGGCTCGCCGATTTCTCGAAAGCCCCCGACGATAAACGCCAACACCAATCCCGCCGCCCCCAATGTCCAACCAAAAACGACCAGTGCGATGGGAAACAATGCGAAAAATAGGAACGTGACGCCAATGTACGGTTTTTTCCCGAAGCCTTCACGGCTGGCCAAGGGCCCGACGACCACGTACAGCACCACGTTGGTGACCGCCTGAATCGTCAAAAGCACCGATGCGTACAGCGCCGTCCCTCGCGCCGGGTCGCCGGATAGAATGGGCACGCAAAACAAAATGACCAGCGGACCGGCCAGACCCTCCGCCCAACGGGCAAACACGTCGGCTGCCAGCAGCCGCTTTAACTCGGCGGGCAACGAACGCAACATTCTCAGCGGCTGATGGATTGCCCGGGACGTGTCGCGGCTGGCCGTCCGCATGTATCGGAACTGAATCAGAATGGCCCCGATGACGAATACGACGGCCAACGCCGCACTGAATCGAACGCCGTTGATCCGACCCCAATACCACACCAGCGGAGCACTGATTCCATAGGCCAGGATGCGAGAGAAGCGTCGAAAGATCGCCTGAAGCGAAAACGCCATCGTCCTCCGATCGGACGACAGCGACTCACCGACCACGGTAATGATGGCCGGCCCTGCAATGCTGTCCCAAACGAAGATGAACGGAATGGCCGCGAACACGGCGATCACCGAGTCCCACGTGGCCAGGATCAGCGGGCCCACCAACGGCAGCACATTAAAAAAAAGAAGCGAGCGGCGAGTGTTGAAGCGCCCGGCAATCGCTCCACCGATGTAATAGTTGATCGCTTCGAGCCCGTCGCGATAGAAACCGTACAAGCCGATGAGCAGGACGATCCGCTCGTTGCCGACCAGGGCTCGCGTGCGCAACGCTTTGAGATACTCCGGTACGAGCGGCGACCAAAGCTCCGTCGCCGCCGTCACCAGCAGGATCGTCCCCAGCAGCGCGACCGTCGAGGCATTCAGCCCCAGCCAGTCACGCCATCGTCCCGCCATGTTTCCGGCTCCATTTTTCCTCCGCCTCCGGCGCCCGGATATACGTCGGGATGAGCTGCCGCGGATCAACAAACCGGCCCGCGCCGGCCAGGGTGATCCCCAGTTCGAAGACCGTTTCGGCCCGCGGCGCGTACAGCGATTCCGGTAAGATCATCAACCCCGATTGCTCGACCGCCGCGCGGTGTTGATGCACGCCCTCACCCATGATCGCGGTGTCCCTGGTCTGGCTCGCAAGGAACCCTGTGGGTTCGACCTCGGCCGCCTCGCGTTCCGCCACGTAAGTGTCACCATTGCGGACAAATCGGGCTGCGTACACCCGACTCCGCTTGGCATCAAGGATCACGGCCACGTGCCGCGGCGGATCGATGGAGTGTAGCGCGTTGTGGGCGATCACGCTCAGCGTGGGCACGGCCACAAGATGAACATCCGCGCCCGACGCGACTCGGCGTGCGAACGCGATCATCCGCGCCGCGGTGATCCCGATGCGCAATCCGGTGAAGCTTCCCGGTCCCGATGAAACATAGATACGGGATACGGCGGCGGGGGACACGTCGTACGTCCGGCACATGGCCTCGACCGTGCCCAGGAACTCCACCGCGTGCCGCATCGGCGCCGAGAAACGCCGCGCGTCGATCAATTCCGGCCCGCGCCCCAGCGCGACGGAGCCCCAGGGGCTCGACGTCTCGAACGCCAGGCAGAATTCAGAGTGCCAAGTCGACGGTCGGCTCATTCTAAAACAGATGATATATTCCGGCCCGTATTGCTCCTAAACGCGCCGCCCATTGACGCCCCCTACGCTCACCCCTAGAGTGACCCATCCGCGCGACGGAGGGCCGCCTCATGCGGGCAGGTGCGGCGCTCAGAACGGCTCGGCCCCGACGGCTCTAAACTTCGTGTTTGCAGTCATTTCCGACATACATGGCAACCTCGAAGCCCTCGAGGCGGCGCTTACCGACATCGATCGCCGCGCCGTCAAAAAGATTTACTGCCTTGGCGATATCGTCGGCTACGGGGCCAGCCCCAAGCAGTGCCTCGATCTGGTGATCGAACGCTGCGAGTTCGCCCTGTGCGGCAATCACGATCAAGCTGTCTTTTACGAGCCGACCAACTTCAACGTCGGCGCCGAGCGGGCCGCCTACTGGACCCGCCAGATTCTCGAGGATGAAACCAGCAAGGCGAAGCGCGACCGCCGTTGGGAAATCCTCGGCAAGCTGCCCATCCGCCGCGTGTTCAACGGCTTGTTAATGGTCCACGCCTCGCCGCGCCGCCCGGTGAATGAATACCTATTCCCGGAGGATGTCTACACCAACCCGGGAAAAATCCTCGACTGTTTTCGCCGCCTGGCGGATAACGAAATGGCCTGTCTGGTCGGCCATACCCACGTTCCCGGCGTCTTTCTTGATGATCCCTGTTTCGATCCGCCGGACGAACTGCCCGACGCCGGCATCTACAGCATCACCGCCGACGAAAAGGCGATCATCAACGTGGGCAGCATTGGCCAGCCGCGCGATCGCGATCCGCGGCTTTGCTACGTCGTGGTGTACGAAAAGGGCGAGGCCCCACAGGGTTACGAGCCGCCCTTCGTCGGTGACGACGAGTATTGCACGACGCTCGAATTCGTCCGCTTGGAATACGACATCGAGAAAGCCGCCCGAAAAATCTATGACACGCCGGAGTTGGACGACTTTCTGGGAACCCGATTGTTCGAAGGTCGCTGATTTCTCTTTCTAGTTTCTAGTTTCTAGTCTCTAGTCCCTATGCAAAAGCAAGACACCCTTCGCAATCTACTGATCTCCGCGGGTATTTTCCTCCTGCTCATGTCTCTCGCCCCGCGCCTGTTCCCACCGCCGGCGTCGTCCCCGGTGACCTCGCCCCATTCACCTGATGCCACACGCGTGGCGCCATCTGACGGCACGACGACCTCCGGCGAGAAAGCGTCGGCCGCGCCCGCCCCCGGTCCGGTTCCCGAAAAACGCTGGACGGTGGCCAACATCGCCGAGCCGCAGACCGTTACGATCGGCTCCGAGCCGACCGACGGCTTGGATCCCAAGAATCCCGGCCCCTATCGTATGAGGCTGACCATTTCCAACCTCGCCGCTTCGATTGAGTCGGCCACGATGACCGATCACGCCCAAACGCTTCACAGCAACGAGCGCTACGAGTTGCTCTCGCCCATTGGTGGGGAAAACGGAGATCGACTCAATTCCCTCGCCATCGAAAAACTCAATATCGATGGCGACGACATAGACCTCTCCGACAGCATCTGGCAGGTCGGCCCCGTCGACCCGTACACAACGCCCGCCCGCGGCGATTCCCCCGCCGAGGAGGGCATGTCGGCCACGTTTTCGATCGATCTCCATCGCGACACTCAGCTAGCGCTGAAGCTCACCCGCGTGTTCCGTCTACCGAAACAACCACGCGACCAGCACCGACACGACCTGCACGTCGACCTCCGCGTCGATAATCTTTCCGACGTTCCCCACGACGTCGTTGTCACCTATCGCGGTGGCATCGGCGTCCCTCCGGCCAGCCCCCGACAAGAGGATCGCATGATCGACTTCGGCCTCACCGACGGGCCGGACCGTGTCGTGGTCACTCGGAAAACGATCGCCCAGGTCGTCGAAAAAAACGGCGATGCGCTCCCGCTCTTTAGACCCGTTCCCGCTGAACCCGATACCCGCTTCTCATGGGCGGCCACAGCCAACACCTATTTCACCTGCACCGTCGTCCCCCTGGACTCCGAGTATCACGACGCTCCGCGCTATATCGCCGACGTGTCCGCCGTCGACCTGGACCGCAACCCGGCCACCACCGGCGACGCCACGGTTCGTTTCGTTACCGGCGGCCTCACGATCCCCCCCGGCGGTTCGACCGCCTACCCCGCCTCGGTCTTCCTGGGTGAAAAAGACGGGGGCGCGTTCAAGAAAGTGCCCGAATACGCCCGTCGCAACTTCTATCAGCAGATCTCCCTCGGCTTCGGCTGGTGTACGTTCAACTGGCTCGTCGAGCTGATGATCTCGCTGCTCAACGGCCTGCACTTTTTGGTCCGCGACTACGGCGTGGCCATCATCATCCTCGTGCTGATCGTCCGCACCCTGCTGCACCCCATCACCAAAAAGGGGCAGGTCAACATGGTCCGCATGCAGCAGCGGATGGGCGATTTCGCCCCCAAGATGGAGGAGCTGAAGCGCAAGTACGCCAACGACAAGGCCCGCCTCCAACAAGAGACCATGGCCCTCTACCGCGAGCAGGGGATCAACCCGGCCACTCAGATGCTGGGGTGCCTGCCGATGCTGTTGCAAATGCCCATCTGGGTCGCCCTGTTCCTGAGTCTGAGCAACAACATCCGCATCCGCCACGAAGGGTTTCTCTTCACCTGGATTCAGGACCTGACCGCTCCGGACGCCCTGATCACCTTTTCCAAGCCGTTCATCGTGCCGTTTTTCGACTGGCACCTGGCCTCGTTCAATCTGCTGCCGCCCTTGGTCTCGCTCTTCATGTACATTCAGCAGAAGACGCAGCCCAAGCCCAAGCCCAACCCCAACATGACCGAGCAGCAGCGTCAGCAGCAGCAGACCATGCAGATGATGATGCCCATGATGTGCATCATGATGCTGTTCTTCTTCTACAACGCCCCCAGCGGGCTCAATCTCTACATCATGTTCAGTTCCTTCTTCGGCTGGATCGAGCAGAACCGCATTCGCGCCCACATCAAAGCCCACGAGGAAGCGGGTACGCTGCTCAAGCCCGCTCCAAAACCCGCATCTAAAGGCGACGCCACACCGCCGGCTCGAAAGCGCCGCGACCAAATGACCTGGCTCGAAAAGCTGCAAAAGATGGCCGAAGAAGCCCAAAAAGCCCGCCCCAAACGCGCCGCGGAAAAGAAAGGGCGACGATAGGTTCTGTCGCACCAGAATGCTCCCGCGATTGCCCAACAGGCGCCGAGTCGCCCTCCGCCGGCTTTTTTTTCTCGAATCTCGCGTGACACCGCACCAAGAAAAATCGCTGAACCATCGGACCGCGTCGCATGGGCCATGCCCGTGTGGCCATGCATCCGCCGGGGACAGAACAGGGCCCGCGCGAGATTCCGATGTCGCGTGCGCGTGGCTATGATTCCGAATGCGACGATCGATAACGATCGGTCCGGCCGCTTCGCCGGTCTGGTACCAATACCACACTTGGTCAACTTGGAGGACGCTATGGCACGCCATGCTGTTAGAAACACTCGTGCAGACGTATTTGCGCTTCATCCATCATGGATGCTTGGACTCTTTTGGGCATTGAGTTCCACCTTCTTGCGAACCCCCTGGCCACTGCGTTCCGCCGACGTCTTCGCCGCCGGACCACCCGCCATCTGCGCCGACATCGGGGACGCTTCGCATTGCCAGGACGATCCCGGCGTCATGGGCGTACTGTACATCTCCGACGAATCCGTCGGGGCCAGCGACCCGGCCGGTACGAGCCGCGTTGCCGACGACTTCGTCGCCCTTGAAAACGGAGCGATCGATATGGTCTGCCTCATCGGTGCCTATGCCAGTTTCGACGACGGGCACGACTGCGCCGGCGAGTTGCCGCCCAACTCGGACAACTTCGTGGTGTCCGTGTATGAGGGCGACCCGGCGGCGAACTATGCCTTGCCGGGCCTCTTGAAAGGATCGCGCACCACGATCCTGGTGGCCAAGGAACTGGAGTTTACGGACGGCGGCTTTGATTTCTTCCGCTACGAACTGGAATTGAGCAGTCCGATTCCGGGAATTATTGCCGGCAACATCTACTGGATCGAAATCCACAACGACACGACGGCCGATCCGCAAGCGTGCAACTGGCTTTGGCTCAGCGCCGCCGATGGCGAGGGTAACAGATATTTGCTGCACGATATCAGTGACAACTATGGCCCCGAGGACATCTCGGCGGGTGATCTGGCATTCTGCTTGAACCTCACCAACGAGCCTCCGCCGGAGCCAATTCGTGCGTGCTGTACGTGCCAGGGGAGCGGCGTGGCCGGCGAGCCCCCAAGCTGCTCCGACGCGACGTTCTTCGAATGCAATGTCCAACAGAAACAGCGTTGGGTGTTCGACGTGCTCGAATGTGCAGCAGCCGGGGACACGTGCGAGCCAGTGGTGGATGCCCCTGACAACGACGAATGCACGGGGGCGTTTCCGCTCGCGTCGGGATTGAACAGGGGGCTCACCAATCGCTGTGCGACCAACTCAGCCGGGGAGCTGGACGTCGTGGATTGCGACGGCGTGAACATCCCGTTTGATAACGACGTGTGGTATACGTACATCGACGCAAACTGTGATGGCCCTATCATGTTCGACACGTGCGACGCGCAAAATGGGTCGGAAAATCTGCTGATGGCTGTGTACGGCGGCAACGATCCCACGTGCCCCTGCCCGGCCACGGTGGCTGATACCGCGGGTTGCAATGATGACGGTTGTTTCTGGCCCGCCACGGGTTCCCAATTGACGTTCCCTTCCGCCGCCGGGCATTGTTTCCTCATCCGGCTCGCCGGCTTCTCTGATGGTGACGGCGCCGAGTGGGAGGACATCTCGCTTCGAATCAGCTGCATCTTGATAGAACCGGGCGACTCGCCCATCGCCGGCGACAACACTTGCCAGATAGCCGGCGCGGACACAGGCATCCCCTGCTCGACCGACGCCGATTGCACGGAGCCGGCGGAATGCGGCCTCAAGAGCCGGTACATTTCGATCACTCCGGCAAACCCGACGTTCGTGACGTCGATCCGCGTTCGCGTGCTCACCGCCCCGCAATTCCCGGGTATCGTCGGGCACGTCTTCTACGCGGGTCCGGAGCAATCGATTCCGAATTCGCCGAATCCGGCGCAGCGAGGTGCACCGCTGGTCTGCGTCGGCGCTGGAACGCCGCATTCACAGATTTGGACCACGGGTCCGCTGCACTTGTTTGGAGCGTCGATTGTGCCAACGACGAACACCAGCGGCATCACGAGCTATGCCGTCGCTCACTGCGATGTCAACGGGGACAATTGCGGCTTCGAGCTGCAAGTCGAAATGGCCAAGTGGGGCGATGTGGCCCGCCCTTTTACCGGCGGTTCACAACCCAACTTCGGAGACGTTTCCTCGATCGTGGCCAAGTTCGGAAACCTGGCCTCGGCTCCGTCCATGCCGCGTGCCGACATCGTGGGCGTGGGCAACCCAGGTAATCCTAACACGCCGAATCAAGTGGCGAACTTTTCCGACGTATCGAATGACGTAAGCGCATTCAGCGGATTCCCGTATCCGTTTACGGTCTTGTCCTGTCCCCCCTAGACCTTCCTTCACAGACACGGCACCCCCGCGCGGCCAAGCCCTGATCGGCGGAATCCACCCAAACGCCGATCGGGGGTGGCGTTATTGGTTGAAGGACAAAGAGGGAGCCTCCGCGTCGGTTCGGGGTGCCACTGCGCTTGAGCAGTGGTTCGATGCGACGCGCGGAACGCATAGGGGACAGGCGGCTAATATGAGCGTGCTCATATTGAAAAACGATCAAAATAGGGTCGAAATGATTCAAAAACCATCCAAAATCGATCGAAAAACGTCAAAAAACGATCAAAAAACGGTCAAAAACGGATCAAAAATGATCAAAACCGGGTTGGACGTTTGTTCGTCCAACGCGGCCGCGGCGCGCGTTTTACCCTTGGTTTCCCGACAAGTGTCACGCATTGACACCAGGTGTCACGCTATGGCACATGGCAAGAACAGGATTATCTACTTGACACAGACGAAATCCGTGGTATTCTATAGGCATGGACTCACGACTTCGGTTTGTGGTCGATTTCCTTGTTAAGGTAGTCCACGACTTTTTTCGGGAACAATTTACGTATCGCCTGGTCGTCGGGAAGTTCCACTGCTTCTTCCGCTTCCCGCTGACGCTTGGTTTTCTTCTTTTTCTTGGGTGACTTCGATGGCCGTGACAT
>Ga0105252_10001064_pt1 | contig 13455 bp, 20 predicted proteins | sample EasRivMeERMZT100_FD_89675 | JGI IMG/M metagenome (GOLD analysis project Ga0105252, IMG submission 89675) | Soil microbial communities from meander-bound floodplain in the East River, Colorado, USA - East River MetaG ERMZT100 | ecosystem: Environmental > Terrestrial > Soil > Floodplain | place... | reverse complement strand
TAATTCTCGAATGCCTCGCTAATTCTGCCTTCTTTAATTAAAGCATTCAAATTTTCTACGTTATTTTTTAATTTAGTCATTTTATCCTATTAAGTCAAGTATTCTATGTATATAGAAGCGCGCTGTATGGGTTCATACTTTTAATATACATAAACTAGGCCCTCTGGAAAACAATAAAAAATTATGTTCCAGAGGACCCTCTATCTAATTTTAAGTTATTTTTCCATCTTTAAGTCTATGTAGTTAATTATTTGATGCCCCTTGCTATTTGTTAGATGAATTATTTCGCTCTTTGCCATAAATCCACCTTTTTTAGAATTCATAATTCTAATTTAGATCAACATAAAGACCATTCCAACTGCTAAACCTATCAATAAGGACATCACTAAAGCTGTATTTACATTTTCATCTTTTGTTTCTCTTCTATCTGCAGTCAGTTCATCGTTTCTCAGTCTATTTTCCTCTGTCTTTTCATCTGCTTTAGATCTTCTTTCTTTAGTCAATGCATCATTTGCATTTCTATTATCTTTTACTTCTTTGTCTGTTGCTTCTCTTTTATCTACTGTAGACATATCACTTTTCATTCTTTGTATATTTGTCATCTTTTTTGCCTCCATTGTAATATACTATAGCAATCCTACTATATATTTCGGCGCAGTAGTCTAGGATAATTGTTGTATGATTTGAGACTTAAGTCTTTAAAATTAGACAATATCTTTTGAATATTCCCAAAGGATTTGATACAAGTCAGTATACTCTTTTGCAACAATATCATTTTCTATTATAATTGTATAAGTCGGATGGATCCATAGAGTTATGTAAACGCAGTTATCACAAACTATTTGAGTTATTTGTGAGGTTTTTGCTTGTTGATTCTTGGGTAATAATCTGGCATGTGTAAATTTAAGATTACCAATTTTTTTAATTTCTTCAACTGGATTTTTATAAAATAGCAACTTAAGTTCGATTTGTCTTTTTATTCTTTCAAGATGAAAAGAATGCATTAATTTATCATTAAGAAGATTAATTATATTTTCATCTTCTGCAAGCCCATATATCCAAATATCTGATTTTTTTTCTAGTAAGCTAAATAAAATGCTTTTTATAACATTCAATCCCTCTAATGTGTAAACTTTTGGAGATTTACCAGCAACGTATGAGCTCTTTATATAATTCATTGCTAATCTTAGATTTTCTAGCTTATCTTTTTCTTCATTAACGATCAAATCTGTAGACAATGCAACAAACATCTGTTTTCCTTCTTTGTTTGATAAATACACTAGATTTCTTTCTTTTAGTTTTGTTAGGGTATCATATACATTAGCCCTATGCATCTTGGTTCTTTTAGAGACCTGCGTTGCAGTGGATTCTTTATTCTTCAGAAGGTCTAGATACACTAGAGTTTGCATCTTAGGTATACCAACAGACTCGAAAGCTGTGATTATTAGTTCATCTGTCACCACTAGCCAATACTCTAGGTTATATAATTGTATGTATTTATATTACTTCTGAAATAGTAGCTGAATCTGAAACAAAGATTTATAAACTTGGTAAGAATAGTCTTACCATGGAAATTAACATGACTAAAATGAGCTCTAAAGGACAAGTCGTAATTCCTCAAGAGCTTAGAAAAGACATCAAAGAAGGAGATAAACTATTAGTTATTCGTAATGCTGATCAAATAATAATCAAGAAAGCTAGCAAAATGGATAAACAGCTCGCAGAAGACCTAGAATTCGCTAGAAGAACAGAAGAAGCTTGGAAGAGACACGACAGAGGAGAATTCAAAACAATGGAATTTGACGAGTTTATTAAAGAAATGAAGAAATGGTAACAGTAGATTTTGATGAAGCCTTTGTAAGGTCAATATCAAAAATAAAAGATAATTCTATTAAATTAAGAATTGAAAAATTGGTTAATAAAATAAAAGAAAATCCTGAGATTGGTAAGCCCATGAGAAATACGAGAAAAGGCACAAGAGAAGTTTATCTTCCACCCTTTAGACTTTCTTATGCCTACAATAAGATATTGGACAAAATAGTTATTCTGGAATTTTATCATAAAGATAAACAATAACTTGGGAATATCCATTTCATCTCGACAATGCTTGAATATCCTTAGTGTCTTTATTATTCATACTAAATAGTTATTTCGAATTTCTTCGAAATGCCAAAAGAGCCTTCTCTTTAAACCTAAGATATATAAAGACGGTAAAACTAACCAGTCTATGAAGAGTGGACGACTAAAATTAGTTGTTATTCTTACCTTATTATCTTTTTTAGTTACTTTTGCTTCTGCGAGCAATGTAACTTTTGATTATATAAACACTACAGGAGAAATAGCGCAGATGCAAAACGCTGATTTGGAAGTATATCAAAGATTCTACAATTCAACAAGTGAATTTGCAAGAGTAGTAAACTATTTTGGGAACCTACTAATACATGGAGTAAACGGTGGGGAAATATTTTTATCTAATAGTGAATTTACAAATAACTTCAATCTGAGAAGAGGAAATACAGGCAGAATAACAACATCATATGGATTTGAAGTTCAGAATCTATCGGAGACTACCTACTTTAAAACTAATGAAACGGCAACATATTTGAGAAACATTAAAAATAATGGTAGTGTATATTTAGGAGGATATGTAACAATACAGCCGGACGATCCATTAAGTTATACTGCTTCACAAATACAAATGAAAACAAGCGATGATAGCGGAAGTGCTATTCTTTCTGATGGTTCAGACATATGGACTAGCAGTAATAGTTATTGGAACGGAACAGCATGGTATTTATACAGAAACGAATATCCTACATGGGTAGTAGCACAATTATCATATTTAGATGAATTTGTAGTTTTACGTTCTCCTAATCAAACCAACCCTGTTGTTCCAACGAGCTTCGAATATAGATTTAGAGTAGATAATAATAGTATAGCGTCAGCTTGGGGATTTAATGCAAGTAATATAAATGTAACAGGAGAAATAAATCAAAAAGGAGATACATTTAATGCTTATCAAAGATTTTATAATACCACAAGTGAATATGCAAGAATAATAAATTATTATGGTAATTATTTATTACATGGAGTAAACGGTGGGGAAATATTTTTATCTAATAGTGAATTTACAAATAACTTCAATTTAAGAAAAGGAAATACTATATTAACAACAACTGCTTATGGCATAGAACATCAAAACTTAAGATTCTATACATTCTTCAAGTCAAATGAAACAAAAACAATAGCACCTCAATTCGATGGAAAGTTTAACTGGACAACATCAAATAATTATCAAAGCTTTAATGGAAATGTATTAACTCTTAATGAAACGAAGCTTAATACTACAATCAATCAAAAAAGAGCAAATTACAGCTCAAGAAGCATTATTGAGGGAAACTTTAACAGAAGCCTAAACACAAACTATCAAAACACAAGAGGAAGACCAATAATGGTTTATGGCTCAATGAACTTCGAGATAATAGACTTCAGCGCAGAACCATCATACGCAATAATAAATTCTGGGAATGTCTCAAGACAGAGATTAGGATTTATAGACGTTATAAATCTAGTAGGAGTTAATGTAGACTACTTACAAACTGGTCATGCATTCAACTTTATAGTAGAGAATGGAAGCTTCTATAATATAACAACATACAAAGGTGGTGGTGGGGCTAATTCAAGAATAGATTACTGGAATGAGGTAGATTTGTGACTAGTTATTTCGAATTTCTTCGAAATGCCAAAATATTTAAATAGTATCAATTGATATGATAAGTATGGAATTAGTTAATAAGAAATCTGAATTTGCAAGATCCCCCACTTTGCAGACCGTGTTAATGGTGGAGAAAACTATTAAAGAACATAGTGGATCATTCAAGAAAACTGAACTTTTCAATAAACTTCCAAGAAAAGTAATGTGGCAGACTTTCCAAGTTGTTATGGAATACTTAGAGAGCATTGCTAAGATAGCATATGACAAAGAAGGTTATGTTGTTTACATTTGGAACCCTGCTTTGTTTGAAAAATATAGAAACAGAAAGGACTTGGAATGGAATCCAGAGTAATATTTGCTAATGAAGATTTAAGGAGAACATTTGAAAGCCTTAAGACTGAAGATCCTCGACTATACAAAGAAGTAGTCAATGCGTTAGAATCTATAAAGCAAAATGCATTTTTTGGAAGAAATGTAAGAAAAGAATTGATACCCAAAGAAATTGTTAAGAAACATAATATTGATAACCTCTGGATTTACAATTTGAGAAAAGATTGGAGACTTATTTATACAATAGCTGGAAGTAGGATAGAGGTTCTTGCAATTATACTAGATTGGATGGATCATAAAGATTACGAAAAATTGTTTGGATTTTAGAATAATCCGCCTTCTGCTTCTCCGTCTCCACCATCTTCTACGAATGTGGCTTCAATAGTCATATCACTATCCATAACTAAGAAGCAGTCTCCTCCTGCTCCTTCGCAACTTCCTCCCCAACTTGAGAAAATGTAACCTGGGCCTGGCTCTGCATGTAATATAACTTCAGATTCTACTTCATAAACTTCGCCACATACATCTCCGTTGCATGTTACTATTCCGTCTCCAACTATGTTTATTATAAGAGAGTATGTTGTATCTTCTAGGCCTTCTAATGATATTACTTTTTCATTGATTGTTCCAAATGCAGACTGAATTAATTGACTTGAGGACTTTTGATATTTTATTTCTATATCTCCTCTGATTCTTGTTCTTGATGCTAATTCAGCGCATTCAATAGTTATTACTCCCCTATCATTTGGTTGGATTAATACGTTCTGTGGTGTTGTACATGTTTCTCCTTCAAATGTAACTGTGCCTTCTGATAGTACATAGGTTTCTTGTCCTGAATTTGTTATTTCCAAAACTATTTCTGAAGACGTAACCTGCCATGCATTGATATAAAATGGAGGGCTCAAGAATGCTGAGCCGCCTACCAAGCTGTCTGGATTGAATACTCCAAAGTATGCTATTATTCCTAATGCTATCATAGCTGCTAAAATGGCCCAACCGTACGTAATTAGGAATTCTAATGCTGCCTGACCTTTTTTTCTTTTCTTGGAAAGGAATAACGAAAATAGTCCTGCAAGAATAAATGAGACTCCTGTGAACTTTCCATTTCCGTTAATGGCCCCTTCGTGGATTGTTAATCCAGTTATACTTTTTATAGAAATTATAAGAAGAAATAACCCTGATAGAAGAAGACATATTCCAAGAATGAGATATATCTTTCTCATAATAGAAATTCTTCTTTGCATGATCTAATAGGTTTTCTTGATTTAAAAACTATTACTACGAGAAAAGTTTATAAGTCAAAACGTCTTGCTTATTTTATGAAAAAGATTTTGATTGTTGCTGGTTTGTTTGCTATTGTTGTATTTGCTGGCCTTGTTGCTGCGCAGGGAAATAGTAATAATTCTAATAATTCAAGAAATGGAGGAGTTAGCAATATGACTTATGGTCAATGTGTTGTTGCTGGAGTTGAAATAAAGAACACTTGTTATGAAACTGCTTTGAATGCAAGAGAGAGTTGTGTTGCTGAGGCTGGAAATAGTACTTCTGTTGTTAATCAATGCAGAACAGATTATAAGCAAGACAAGAAACAATGCAAAACTGATTTTAAGGCAGCTAAGAGAGAGTGTATAAGAATTACAAAGCCTGGAATGTGGGAAAGAATGAGATATAGTTTGGCTTAAGGAATGTTTTTTAAACAATTAGTTCTATTCCTGTTAGAGGAAAGATGAACCACAAATTTGACCATACTGACAAAAAGATAACTGATTGGCTTAAAGCAAATGGACATTATTTTTTGAAATATTCTCTGGCTCTTATTTTTATTTGGTTTGGAATTTTAAAGCCACTTGGATTGAGTTCTGCTAATGATTTAGTTGCTAGAACTGTTTATTTTGTGAATCCTGCCTGGTTTGTTCCTCTTTTGGGATGGTGGGAAGTTGCTATTGGAGTTTGTATATTGTTTAGACCACTTTTGCGATTTGGATTGTTTTTGATGGCTCTGCAAATGATAGGAACTTTCTTGCCGTTAATTTTGCTTCCTGAAGTAATCTATATAAAGTTCCCATTTGTTATGACATTAGAAGGCCAGTATATAATCAAAAACTTGATTTTAATTGGTGCTGGTATGATTGTTGGAAGTCATGCTCGTGATAAGGAGAAGAAAAAATGATAAAAAGAAAATTGCTTAGTTTGTTTTTAATAATTGGGATGTTTATTTCTATATTCTTGATTTATGAGCATTTTTCAATTACTGCGAGCAAGTTCTGCACATTTGGAACTGAATTTGATTGTGGAATTGTGAATAAGAGCCCTTATGCTAACTTAGATGGAATTTCTTATTTATTGACTATTGATTTTAATCTGCCTATTCCTCTGATTGATATTTCTGGAATAAATTTATTTTTTGATTTCATAACAGGAAATGCTTTTCTTGGATTTTTGACATTGTTGTTTGTTTTATTGTTAAACTTAAACTATAAAAAGGACAAGTTTCTTTTTGTTAACAGAGGAGATAATATAAAATGGATAAGAGGAATAATGATTTTCGGAATAATATATGGGTTTTACCTATTTCTGATACAGCATTTCATTCTAAAGACTTATTGCATATTTTGCCTTGCACTAGATTTGGTAATGATTATTTCATTGATAATATCACTGAGAATAAAGAATACCTAAAAGTATTCTTTAAGCCTCAAACTTACAAAAGTTTGAGCTATTAAAAATGACTAAAAAAGAAACGAAAAAAAAGGGAAAAGGAATGCTTGTAATTGGAATTATAATTGGGATTGTAATAATTGGTATTTTGGTTTTTGCTTTTATGTCAGGAGATTCTTATGATCGTGCGGAGGTTGATGCTTTTGCTCAATGCATTACTGAGAAAGGTGCTGTAATGTATGGGACTTTCTGGTGCCCTCACTGTGCTAATGTAAAGAAAATGTTTGGTAGTTCTTTTAGATACGTTACTTATGTTGAGTGTGATCCTAGAGGCGAAAATGAGCAATCTTTGCTTTGTATTGAAAAAGAAATACAGAATTATGCTACTTTTGAGATTAATAACAATCCTGATTCATGGCTTGTTGGAGAACCAACATTTGAAGAGCTTGCTGTTGCGACTGGTTGTACTGCTCCCAAGGCAGGGAATTGAACATGGTTGACGTCTCGTTGCCTGCACTTCCTGTTGTAATTGCTACTGCATTGATTGATTCTATTAATCCGTGTGCTATTGGTGTTTTAGTATTGCTTATTGCTACCTTACTTGGGCTGTCTAAAGATAAAAAGAAGATGATTTCTGTTGGACTTATTTATATTTCTGCCGTCTTCTTTACTTATTTGATTGCTGGTTTTGGACTGCTGGCCGTAATTCAGAAGTTTAACATTTCAGGTCCTTTGAGTTGGATAGTTGGAATTCTTGTTATAATTTTAGGAGTAATTGAAATGAAAGACTTTTTCTGGTATGGTAAGGGAATAACTCTCGCTATTCCTGCTAGACGTGCTGAACAGATAAAGAAAATGATAAAAAAGGTTTCTATACCTGGCTCCATTGTTTTAGGAATATTTGTTGCAGCTGTTGAACTTCCATGTACTGGTGGTCCATACTTGGCCATCACAACATTACTTGCTAAAATAGGATTTAGTATGAAAGTATTCTGGCTTCTTGTTTTGTATAACTTTATTTTTGTGTTACCTTTGATTGTTATTCTTCTGATGGTTTCATTTGGAGTTTCAGCCGAAGCTGTAAAGGCATGGAAAGACAAGCAGAAGAAATGGATGAGATTGTTTATGGGATTGATAATGATTGCACTTGGAATTGTTCTTATATTGTGGGCAAATGGAACAATTAGTTTTGGATTGTCTAGTGCTGCTTTGGGATAATTATTTTTTAATTACTACATAAATTTATAAATAAATTAGATTTTATTTTGATATGGGGTATGTTGATGGATTTGTTTTAGTTTTGAAAAAGGGTAAACTTAATGAGTATCGTAAAATGGCTAATGATGCTGGTAAAGTTTGGAAAAGACACGGAGCGATAGATTATGTTGAATGTGTTGGAGATGATATGCATCCTAAAATGCCTGGGAAGATTTTGAATTTTCCTAATGTAATTAAAACAAAACCTGGTGAAAAAGTAGTATTTTCTTATATTACTTACAAGTCAAGAGCACATAGAGATTCTGTAAACAAGAAAGTTATGAAAGAAATGAATGAGACATATTCTGAAAAAGATATGAATAAACCAATGCCTTTCGATATGAAGAGAATGGCTTATGGTGGGTTTAAGTCAGTTGTAGAACTTTGATTTTACTTTCTGGATTTTCTTGTTTTTCTTGAGAATAAGCCTACTAACATGTCGTCTAACTTTTCCTTTTTCTGTGTTGGCTTTTGATTTGCAACACTTCTTCTAATTATATCTTCAACTTGTTCTGGTAATGTGAGCATGTTTCTCTTTGCCCTTTTTTCTAGAATTCTTATTATCTCTTTATCAAGCCATATAGTTAAACTATTTTTAAAATGTGTTTTTTCCCTTACTGCTTCAAATCCACTATTAATTTCGCTTAATGGCCATTTGTTGCTTAGAAGGGCTTCTTTTATTTTTTTATCATCAAAATTTCTTTTTCTTGCTTCTAAAATAAATCTGACTAGGTCTGGATTTGCCATTATTTCTTTGCCTTAGGGGCTACATAAGCTCTTTGAACAGCGAATGATTTGTATACTCCTTCTAAAATATCAGTACCTGCATATCCTGAAAGGAGGGATAGTCTTGGATCGAAGTTAAATATTACTCCTACGAAGACTCCTATTATTACTGCAATACAGACTGTGATTAGATAATAACTCCAGATGATTCTTCTTTTTAGGGAAAGAGCCTTGAGAAGACCGACTACTCCTCTTGTTAAACCGCCAATGGCTCCGAGAATTCCTGCTGCCAGAATTGGATCCATGATATTATTTGATTTGGTTTTATTTAAATCTGTTTATCTACAAGAGTTATTAAATAGGGTAGATTTATCCAATTTTATGGGATATCTTAGTCACGAGTTTAGAAGAGCTATTGAAAGAGAATCTGGATTCTATTATCCTGAGGCAACCGAATTGCTTGAAACTTATTCTCAAACTTTAAGAGACATAGCTACAATAGACAACCGTTCTGTGGAAGTAGAGATTCTTAGTATTCTTGAAGGCAATCTTATAAGGTTTAATCAAGAGGTACCTTTTGTAGTTAGAAGAAGGCGCAATGTATCAAAGCTCATTAATGGATTATACAAATATCTTGAAAAAAATTTATACTCTTGATTACTTTCTAATCTTTCCGCTTTGCCAGTCTTTTAATATTGTTCTGGCAATTCTATCCATGTCAACTGCTCCGCCTTTTATTAGCATATTTCTTTTCTTACCTAATTCTTCCATGAGGATTTCCGAATCTCCATTTGCTTCTATTCTGTAGTATGACTCGAATAAACCTGGATATTCAGACATTATCTGAGCAACTACAAATTCAGGATTTTTTGTTGAGTCATAAGTTCTTACTCCAATCATCGCGTGTTTTTTTAGATTTGATATTTGGCTTGCAGCTGCGTCTTCATCACTCATAACACCTGGAGTGTCTAGTAACATTAGTTTGTCTGCTAATTTTACTTTTTGTATTCCTCTAGTGAATCCTGCTTTTGGAGAAGTTCTAGCTGCGCCTCTTCCGGTTAACATATTTATTATAGAACTTTTTCCTACATTCGGATATCCTATAATCCCTACGTGAACTTCGTCTCCTACTTTAAAGAATTTTTTAAGACCTATTCCTTGTTTGTGAAGTTCTAAGTGATTGTCTTCTATTTTTTCTGGATCTTTTTCTATACTCTTTTTTGCTTTCTTGAATCTTTTTGCTTGAATTTTTAATAAATCTCTCAACTCTCTTCTGCCGTGGTGTGTTTTGCATGAAAGGAAAATATATGGCTGAGTGTCTGATAAAACTCCTGATTCTTCTAATTCTTTATGGTTTACTAAATCTGCTTTGTTCAAAACATAGATTAAAAGTTTTCCGTGCTCTCTTGCAAATGCTTCCATTTCAAAATTACGGGTCTCTTTTATGAATCTGGCATCTAATATTTCTAGAATAATATCTGCTGATATGATTACTTCTTTAGCCAAAGAAGGATACTCCTGTCTATGTTTGTTATGCGTGTCTATTTTCTTTGTTTTTCTTGACGAAAATGTGAACTTTACTCTCATGAAATATAGACTGCTTTATGGTTTAAAAAGGGATTGTTTGGCATTTGGTAACTATAATAATTCTTTTATAATGAAATGATGTGTAATAATATGATTAAACGGATGTTTTCTAAGATATCTGTGGGGTGGTTTGTAACTAATGCTGTCCGACTGGTATTGATACTCGGTTTTGTGGCCACGTTAAATAGGGGGAGAACTCTTGCCACTGCTTTTTGCATCATTGCTTTTGTGGCTACATTTACACCTAGAATGCTTGATAGATTTGGTGTTAAGACTGGAAGTGAGATGCAAATTGTTATTTTACTTATAATTTATGGTGCTTTATTTCTTGGAGAAGTGCGCTGGGCATTTTCTAACTTGTGGTGGTGGGATATTCTTCTTAAGGGGGTTGCCGCTCTTGCTTTAAGTTTTGTTGGTTTGACTGTTATTCTTGTTCTTGAGGAGCAAGAGTTACTTGACGCAAGTCCATTTATGATGATAAGCCTTGCTTTTGCGTCTTCTTTTGCACTTGGAGCTTTGTGGGAAGTTATCGAATTTTCTCTTGATAGTTTGTTTGGATTTGCATTGCAGTCTACAGGTACTGGAGTTATTGCTCTTGATTTAGTAATAGATGGGATGGCAGCATTTGTTGTTGCCTCTGGAGGATATATGTACAGAAAGAAGGGAATTATGAATCCTATGAGCGGGTTGATTGTAAAAGTAATGAAAAAGAATCCTAAATTATTCAGGTCTCAGAAGCATCTTCAAACTACAGATGAAAAAATAAAATTAATAATTGGTGAAGGTGAAGGTGATAAGCTGGAGTTTAAATCTTCCATAAGAACTAATTTGCATACTGGTTCAATTGATAAAAATATTGAGAATTCTTTGCTTAAGACAATTGTTGCATATCTTAATAGTGAAGGCGGAACTTTAATTGTTGGTGTCAATGATCAGGGAGAAATACTCGGTTTGGAGAAGGATGCTTTCGTGAGCGATGATAAACTTAAATTGCATTTGAATAATATGATTAAAGATAATATTGGTGTACAGTTTATGCATTTGATAGATTATGGATTGTTTGAAGTTGATGGTAAAAACGTGCTTAAGGTTGAATGTTCTCCCAGCGACAAGAGAGTCTTTCTAAAAGAAGGTAATCTTGAGGAATTTTATATGCGCAATGGGCCAAGTACAATGAGATTGCATGGAAGTTCTTTGATAGATTATGTGAAGAATAGGTTTGGTTAAGAATATCTAAACGTTTGCTTGTAATCTACAAAATATTTATTAAGCGATTGAACTAGACTAACACGCATGGAATTAAAAGATTTGAGTGATGATATAGGACCTGAAAAGGTTATTGAGGTTTATGATGCTTCTACTGGAATGAAGGGTTTTCTTGTTATAGATAATACCGCACTTGGACCTGCAAAAGGAGGAATTAGAATGACTCCTACTGTTAATGTTAAGGAGGTATTTAGACTTGCTCGCGCTATGACTCTAAAGAATGCACTTGCTGGACTTCCTTTTGGTGGCGGTAAGAGTGGAATAATTTACAATAAAGATACTGATTCTGACAAGAAAGAAGATTTCTTAAAGGCTTTTGCTCATTCGCTTAAAAATTTAGTGCCTTCAGAGTATATTGCTGGACCTGACATAAGCTCAACTGAAAAAGACATGGAAATTTTTGCTAAGGCACATGGAAATTTTAATTCTGCTACTGGAAAGCCACTTAATTTTTGTAAAGTCATTAAAGGAAAGAAAGTTTGTGGATTGCCTCATGAACTTGGAAGTACTGGTTTAGGTGTGGCTCATTCTACTCTTATTGCTTTAAAACATGCTGGAATTCCAGTGAATGGTGCTAAGATTGCAATAGAGGGATTTGGTAATGTTGGTTCTTTTACTTTTAAGAATTTGGAAGAGGCTGGAGCAAAGATTGTTGCTATAAGCGATAGTAAAGGATGTTTGTATAATGAGCAAGGATTGAATTTCAAGGAAATTGAGAAAGTTAAGAGTGAGAAGGGAACAGTTACCGCTGGAAAAGGTAGGATTTTACCAGGACATAAACTATTTGAGCTTCCAGTTGATGTTTTGATTCCTGGAGCTATGCCTGATGTAATAAACAGGTCAAATATGAACTCCGTGCAGGCCAAAATAATTGTTGAGGCTGCTAATATTCCAATTCCTTTTGATGTTGAGGAAGAACTTGCAAAGAGAATTCTTATTGTTCCTGATTTTGTAGCAAATGCTGGTGGAGTTATATCGAGTTATGCAGAATATTTGGGAAAGGATCAAAATTATATGTTTAAACTTGTAAAAGAAAAGATATCTAAAAATACAGAACTTGTTTTGAAAACATCTAAAGAATTGTCTATTTCTCCAAGGAAAGCTGCAAATAAAATTGCAGTTGATAGAGTTAAAGAAGCTATGCGTAAAATAAATAAATAATTAAAATTTAGAATTTTTATTAAGCGTTAGGGTCTTCGTTATAAGTTTGTAGTTTTTGACTGCCTTTGCTGTCGCTGCCTTCAGTCATGCTGCTCAATGTTTTCTTTTCTTGATTTAACTGCTTTTGAAGAGCTACAAGTTTTTCTTCATTTCTTACTTCATCTAATTGTTTTTGAAGGTCTGCAATTCTCTTTTCTGTTTCATTTATGCTTGATTTGCTTGCTTTACCTGATTTACTCATTTTTTTAGATGCACTTACTTGAGGAGTAATCTCTTTTTTTGAAGGAATGATTTGTTTAGTATATACTTCAGCAGGTTTTGGCTCAGAAGGTGATGAATTTCTTGTAAGAAGTTGCTTTCTAAATACAAATGCAAGTACCAATGCTGCTAAAACACCTGCTCCAACATAGTAATATTTGTTTGAGAAGCCTGAACTTTCATTTATTACTGCGCCTTGTATTGATGGATTTTCTGTTCCATCGGAGTTTTGAATTTGAGATGATGAATTAAGTACTGTGTCGTTTGCTGTTGCTGCTGATCCTGAAAGATAAAAGTCTATTGTTTCAGTTGCAGCTCCTAATGTGAAAGGACCGAATGTCTTTTCCTTCAATACTTCTTTTGTGGCATTGTTTACTATTGATGCTGCAAGAGATACTTTGGCTATTGTTCCATAATAAGTGAATCTATATTCTCCAAACTTTCTAGCTCTTCCTTCAAATACCTGCATTTCTCCTTTTGTATCTGCATTTATTACT
>Ga0105252_10001061_pt1 | contig 13517 bp, 13 predicted proteins | sample EasRivMeERMZT100_FD_89675 | JGI IMG/M metagenome (GOLD analysis project Ga0105252, IMG submission 89675) | Soil microbial communities from meander-bound floodplain in the East River, Colorado, USA - East River MetaG ERMZT100 | ecosystem: Environmental > Terrestrial > Soil > Floodplain | place... | reverse complement strand
TCAGCCGCGCGAATGTGGAGAAGGTGATCCGCATGACGGACCTCGATGTCGGTCTCGAGACGCCCGACGATAGAGAGAAGCTGGTCGCGCACCTTTCCAGAGAGCTCTACGTCAGAAGCGCGGGCCCCGGAAAACTGAACACAAATCTGTACACCATCGCTTATTCCGACCGGAACCCCGACATGGCAAAGCGGATCGTACAGTCGCTGCTGACGATATTCATGGAAGGCCCTACCGGCGACAAGCGCATGGACTCAGATTCGGCGCGGGACTTCATCGACGAACAGCTCAAGGGCTATGGCGAGAAACTCGTCGCCGCGGAACACGCGGTCACGGAGTTCAAGCGCCGGCACCAGGGGCTGATGCCCGGCGAGGGACGTGGCTACTATGCGCGGCTGAACGACGCCAGGACTGCTCTGAGGCAGGCCACCCTGGCGCTCAGGGAAGCCGAGAATTCCAGAGACGCCATCAAGAGGCAGCTTGCGGGTGACAAGAGAGGGGCTTACTCGGAGCTTGATGCTCGCATTCGCGCCCTTGAGCAGAAGCTCGACGGACTGCGCCTCATCTACACTGAGCAGCATCCTGATATCGTCGCCATCGTTCGGATCATTGCCCAATTGAAGGAGCAGAAGGCGGCGGAGGACAAGATGGAGAAACCCCCCTCCGCCGCGCGCCAGGGACCGGTGTACCAGCAGTTGACGGTTGCCCTGGCGTCGGCCGAAGCGAACGTGGCCGCCATGAGGGCCCGGGTCACGGAGTACGACTTTCGTTACAATGAGCTGCAAGCGGTAGCCGATGCCTTGCCTCAGATCGAGGCGGAGCACGCGCAGCTTACCCGGGACTACGAAGTGATCAAGAGTCGCTACGACAAGCTGCTGGAGCGGCGTGAATCGGCCCAGATTTCGGGAGATGTGGAAGCGAGCAACGCCGTGTTGGGATTTCGCGTCATCGATCCGCCCCGAGTGCCTAAGACTCCCAGTGCGCCGAATCGTCCCCGGCTTATGTCGCTAGTCCTGCTCGCTGCGGTCGGGGGCGGACTTGGAATCGCTTTTCTGCTGAGCCAGCTCAGACCCACGTTTGGTGATGAGCGCCGGTTGAAAGAGGTGAGCGGCATGCAAGTGCTGGGAACCATCGCCATGGAGTGGACCGACGAGCAGAGCAGGCGCCGCACCCGGGGATTATTCGCTTTCGTCCTTTCGTTCCTGAGCCTCGTTTCGGCGTACGCCGCAATCATGGCCTCGCTCATGATGACGGTCTCGAGGGTCTAGCATGAGCATCATTGAAAGAATGGCGGAACTGCTTGGATCGGTTCCCCAAACTCACCAGAAACCTTCTGCGGCAGGTGAGGGAGCCGATACCAAAGAGCGGGACCTGATCGAGCGGGTTGCAGGCGACCTGAGTCGCCGCCCCAATCTCCCTGGGGAGAAGGGACTTGCGGGGGATCCCCGGGCCAGGGACAGGTCCGCGCGTCCCATTGGCAGGCCTGCACGAACTCACAAGGTTGATCGGGACCGGCTGCGACGGCAGAGCATGATCGCGCCCGACGGCGAACGCACCCTGATCGCGGAGAGCTTCCGGCGCGTCAAGCGGCAGATCCTGGCGAACGTAGCTAACCCCAAGCCGGGTGCGCCGCCGCCTAATCTCGTGCTGGTGACGAGCGCCCTGCCAGGGGAGGGCAAGACGTTTTGCGCGGTCAATCTTGCGATCAGCATCGCTCTGGAAATGGACCGCACCGTGCTGCTCGTGGACGCGGATGTCGCCAAGCCGTCCGTTCCACAAGCGCTCGGTCTGGAGCCGGGAAAGGGATTGATGGACGTGCTGCTCGATCGCAGGATCGACCCGGCGGAGGTGCTGCTGAAGCTCGATATCGGCAAGCTCACGCTCATGCCTGCCGGCACCGCGCAAAAGCACGCCACCGAGCTGCTGGCGAGCGATGCGATGCGTGAGCTACTTCATGAAATGGCCGACCGCTACCATGACCGTATCATCATCTTTGATTCCCCGCCGCTCCTCGCTGCAAGCGAGGCCGGCGTCCTGGCGAGCCAGGTGGGGCAAATCGTCGTGGTGGTAGAAGCGGGCAAGACCTCCGAAGGCGTGCTCAAGGATGCGCTGGGCCGTATCGATTCGAGCAAGGTTACCGGCTTGCTCCTCAACAAGGCCGAAATCTCCAGCCTCGGATACGGCTACGGCTACGGCTACGGCGGCCATGGCTAGGGGGCGAGGCGGCGCGCAGCGGACATTACTGGCAAGCCTGGGAGACGGCGTTTCGTGCCGTTACCTGCTGCGGTTTCTTTCGCTGTTTGTCCTGCTCGCCTGCCCGGCTTGGGCTGCCCGGTGGGACATCGTTCCCACACTTTCGGTCGTGGAAACCTATACCGATAATGTATCTCTGCTGCCGGACGCGTCGAAGGAGAGTGATTGGGTCACGCAGGTCATCCCGGGAATCTCGATCGCGGCCACCGGAGACCGGTTGCGACTCAAAGCTAACTACGCTCCCGAAGTCACTTACTATGCTCGTGGACAGGAAGACAATCAGGTATTCAATCGAGGGAACGCGTTCGGCGTTGCCGAGCTCGCGGAACAGCTCCTGTTTATCGAGGCCGGTGCCGGTGTCAATCAATATGACGTTTCGCCCCGGGGCCCCGTCACGACAAGCAACGTTAATGTGACCGGAAACCGCGCCACGGTCGCAAATTATTTTGCAAGTCCCTATGTTCGACGCGTTGGGGCGTACATCCAGGCCGAGGCGCGGTTTACTTACAGCGGGGTGAGATCCAACGATACGCCAGAATTGTCGAATAGCGAGGCAGACCGCATCGATCTGCGGCTGGCAAACGGCTCAGCACATAAGCTGTTCACTTGGGGCCTTGCCTATAACAGGGAGAACATCCGCTACGACGAGACTCAGCAGGACACGGAGATTGAGGTGATTAGTGCGAACGCGCGGCGACTGATCACCGACACCGTTGGGCTGACGGCACAAGTAGGCTACGACTACTATAAGCGCGGAGATCTCGTGCCGGCATCGGAAGGGGTCTCGTGGAGCGCAGGGTTCGATTGGACGCCGTCGCCGCGCACGCGTCTTGCGGCGGCCGGTGGCCAACGGTTCTACGGCGAATATTACCTCTTCGATTTCAAATACCGCACGCGCCTCACGACGTGGGGCGCCAGCTACAGCCAGAACGTCACGACCACGCGCTCGGAGTTCTTCATTCCGGCGACGACGAGCACGAGCGGATATCTGGACACTTTGTACTCGTCACGATTCCCCGATCCGGTGGAACGGCAGAAGGTGGTGGAAGAATTCATCGCCCGGACGGGACTTCCGCCGAGCCTGGACTCTCCAGTCAACTTCTTCACCACCCAGTTGTTTCTCGCAAAAAGGTGGCAGGTATCGACCGGTTTTTTGGGGGTCAGAAACGTTTTGATCGCTAATGTGTTTGGTGAAGACAGAGAAGTCCTGGCTGGCGACTTGCTGTTGCCCAACGCGCCCAACGCAACCAAACAGACGGGGACGAGCCTGGTGTGGAATTGGCGTATGACGGTGCAGACGACCTTGAACCTGAACGGTGCCTACAGCCGTATCGAAACTCCCTTTGTCAGCCAAATCGATCGCCATACCCGCGTCGGGATGGTTCTCACCCGGCAATTCCAACCCCGGCTTTTCGGCTCTCTGGGTTACCGCTGGCGGCAGAATGACTCAAACTTTGTCGATTCCAGCTACACGGAAAATGCCGGATTCGCGAGCCTTCAATTGCGGTTCTGACGCTTCATGTACGAAGCTTATTATCATTTGCAGGCCAAGCCGTTTCAGCTGAGCCCCGATCCCCGCTTTTTCTACTCCAGCAAGGGCCACCGCCGCGCCATGGCCCACCTGGTGTACGGCGTGCATCAGGGCGAGGGATTTATCGTCATCACGGGGGATATCGGCGCAGGCAAGACGATGTTGGCGTGCACGCTTGCCGGCAAGCTGGCGTCGGGAAACCTCGTGCTGGCTCAAGTCGTGAATACTCAGTTGATGGCCGATGACATGGTGCGAACGGTGGCCGCAGCATTTGGTCTACCCCACGACAGCAGCAAGGCGGTGTTGCTCAATCGAGTGGAGCAGTTTCTGCTCCTGTGCCACCGGCAAGGAAAGCGAGCGCTGTTGATAGTGGACGAGGCGCAAAACCTTCCCGCGGCATCCGTGGAAGAACTCCGGATGCTTTCAAACTACGTGAGCGCCACCAAGCCCCTTCTTCAGACCTTCCTTTTGGGCCAGCCGGAATTTCGCAAGACACTGCAGAGTCCCGAAATGGAGCAACTCCGGCAACGAGTCATTGCCTCCTGTCACTTGGGACCGTTGGACAGCACGGAGACAGAAGCCTATATCGTGCACCGACTTCAGACCGTTGGCTGGCAGGGCGATCCCTCGTTTAGCAAGGACGCCTTTGCTGCCATTCATCAGTTCACTGGCGGTATTCCGCGCAAGATCAACGTACTGTGCGACCGCCTTTTGCTGTTGGGCCGCCTGGAAGAATTGCATGCATTCACCGCTAAGGAGGTCGCCGAGGTGATGGAAGAGCTGCCGCAGCATGCGCCTGTGAATCTCGGGGTCAGCCTGGACAGGGGGAGATAACGCCATCATGTTTTCGAGGGTGTCTGTTGGAGTACATCAACGATTACAACCTGGGATCGACCTTTATCCACTCCACCTGCTGCTGAATGGTTTGGGCCCTTGATCCCATCCAGGCGGCAAGCCATATCCCGAGCGCAACACCGGCAACATCGAGCGCGATGTCGGTGAGAGACGCAAAGCGACCGGGCACGAACGACTGATTCCATTCGTCTAACACGCCGCAGGCCGACGCAATCACGCACGCGCCAAATGCGGCTGCACTCGGGGTGCGCAGCCACGCACCGAGCGCCCAGCGCCACGCCAGCGTGAGGGCAGCGTAGGCTGGAACATGCAAGGCGTTCTGCACCGATGGCGGCACCCAATAGAGCAGGCGATAGAATGCCGGGTCATCGGGCAACGGTGTTCCGGGCTGAGATGAGAGCCAGTAGAGCAACGCCACGAAAGCCAGCGGCACGACGACGTGTAACCTGCGTGGCCTCAGGCGGACACAATGTGCTACCAGTGCGTGAAGGTTCATGAAGCGGTTCAATATTAGAATCGAGGCGGTAAGCGTACTACTAATAGCGCATGCATTATTTCCGATCAACGCAAATCGAGCTTTGCAAAGATGACTGATTTCCAGGGCGTAGTCGCCGTCGTTGGCCTGGGATACGTTGGCTTGCCGCTTGCCGTCGAGTTTGGCAAGAAGCGCAAGACCATCGGCTTCGACCTGTCGCAAGCGAAGGTCGAGAATTACCGCCAATGCATTGATTCGACCGGCGAGGTGTCGAGCGAAGACTTGCGCGCGGCGAAGCAGCTCACCGTGTCGACCGATCCGGCAGTGCTCGCGCAAGCCGATTTCATCATCGTCGCAGTGCCGACGCCAGTGGATCCCGCGCACCAGCCTGATCTCGCCGCGCTCTCGGGCGCTAGCGAGTCGGTTGGCAACCACATGAAAAGCGGCGCGATCGTCATTTACGAGTCAACAGTCTATCCCGGGGCCACCGAGGAGGTATGCGTTCCGATCCTGGAAAAAGCCTCGGGAAAGCGGTGGAAGCGGGATTTTCACGTTGGCTACTCACCCGAGCGCATCAATCCCGGCGACAGAGAGCACACGCTCACCAGAATCGTCAAGGTGGTAGCTGGGGACACCCCGGAAACACTCGAGAGAGTCGCTGCGCTTTACCAAAGCGTTGTTACCGCCGGGGTATTCCGGGCGTCGAGTATCAAGGTCGCCGAGGCCGCCAAGGTTATCGAGAATACTCAGCGTGATCTCAATATCGCACTGATGAATGAACTCGCCATCCTGTTTGACCGGTTGGGCATCGACACGCTGGAAGTACTGCAGGCCGCGGGCACCAAATGGAATTTCCTGCCCTTCCGGCCTGGCTTAGTCGGCGGTCACTGCATAGGGGTCGACCCCTACTACCTGACGCATAAGGCGGAAATGATTGGCTATCACCCGCAGATAATTCTGGCGGGGCGGCGCATCAACGACGGCATGGGCAAGTTGATCGCCGAGCAGACTGTCAAGCACATGATCCGCAATGGCTCAAAGGTCCGGAGTTCGAGGGTGAACGTACTGGGATTGACCTTCAAGGAGAACTGCCCCGACATTCGCAATACGCGCGTGATAGACGTGATTCATGAGTTGAAGTCTTACGGCGTTGAGGTCCACGTTCACGACCCCGTGCCAGATGCCGGAGAAGCGCGCCATGAGTATGGTCTTGAGCTCGAGTCCTGGGAGGCATTGCCGCGCGCCGATGCCCTGGTGGTGGCGGTGCCGCATCGTCAGTTCCTCGCACGGCCGATCGCCGACTATCTCACCAAGGTGGTAGAGCAGGGCTGTTTCATCGACGTCAAGAGCCAATTCGACATCGCGGCATTGCGGGAAGCAGGGCTCACGGTCTGGCGGTTGTGACGGACGCGAAGCACTGGATTCGACGATCGCGGTCGAGGGTCGGGGCCCAACCGGTGCCAAGGCCAAGTCCGCTTCGCTAGCCCGGCTACGAAACGCAGCCCTTATGGTCTGGTCGGCCTCGCCGTGTTGATTGTCGCATCGTCACCGGCGAAAACCGGACATATGCCCGGTCTATGGCCCACAGCCGTCTGGAACGCCCCCTAAGCATCAATCAGTCCAGTATAATTTAAGTTCAATGCCTTACCGTGAGTTTCTCATATCATCTGTGAAGAAAAATTCGCATGTCCTAGCTACGATTGTGATGTTTTGATCGCTCCTCCCTCAGCAGTGCCCTATTTGTGGGTCGATTCGAATTAGTTAGCGTCTAAACCTCATTGACTGCTTTATAGTTGCAAGCATAGTTAGAATTCGCAAGATAGAGGTGGATCGGGCCCAGGCAAGCCGGCTGGAGCACGGCACAAGAACTGGGCATTCGTCGAATCAAACCTAGTGGAACAGTTCTTGGCACGAACATTGCAGCATTGCTGGCTCTGGTCCCGATCCTCCTTTGGCCGGCATCCCAGTACGAGGCAGGGTGATAGGGTCGAGGCTCTGAGCGCCATGCACGATGTAACACGGAAGGTCGAATTTTGAGGCCCCGTGTCTAGTGAACAGATGAAGTGAGCCGCGAAACGACCATGTCACCGGTATTGGATGCTTCGGTCCCAGTAAGGCCAGCCCACGGCGTTACACCGGTGCGCGCCGGCAACGGCGTTGAAACCATCGACGCGCGCATGCTCGTGCTACTGCGATGCGTACTTGCATTCTCTGCGCTGTTAGTGGTGGTGGCTGACCCGCCGAAAGTTAGCAGCTTGGTCGAATTGGCCTATTTCGGTGTCGGGGTGTACTTCGTGTACACCGCGCTTCTCGCCGCGATCGCGTATCGTCTGCAGTGGCCAGCGCCCCCCCGGACCCTGCACTGGGCGGACGTAGTCTTCTATTCCTTCCTGGTCGCGTTGACTGGCGGGACGAACAGCATTTTCTTCCTGTTCTTCTTCTATTCGATCATGGTTGCCTCTTTCTGCTGGGGATCCAGGGAAGGGATTCTGGTCACGGTTGCATCTTCCGTGCTGTTCGTTGCGGCTGGGCTAAGCTCTCGGGAATTGCACGGTCAAGACATCACGCTCGTACCCGCCGTATACCTCCTCATTTTCGGGTACCTGATTTCCTATTTCGGCGGATATGAGCGGCTGCTGCGGCGCAGGCTTGCACTACTGAGAGAGATTAACGACCTTTGGAATCCCCGCTTCGGGGTAGACCATACGCACGGAACCAACCTCGATCGATTGCTGGAATTCTATGGAGGCAAGTCCTGTGTCTTGGTATTGCGGTGTCCGACTCCGGCGCTGAACTACGTCATGTACAGCGCTTCCCGCGACAAGCCAGGGTATTCTTCAACGCCCAGCTATGTGGCCGAAAGCGCAGCCGGCGCATTTTTGCGCCTACCGGACTCGCTGGCGGCGTTCTACCATGGGCCAGCACGCTCTTGGTGGGGGAGATTGCGGGGCTATTCTGGATATGACTTCGAACTCGGGGCGCGGACAAATTCATTTATTGCTGACTGCGCAGCATGGGCCAACCTGCTCGATACGCAGGTGTTCGTCACGGTTCCTTATGTCCAGCGTGATGGGGCTTCTGGCAGAATTTTCCTGACCACGGATCACGGCGGTTTTACGCATGCGGACATCGATTTTCTGGCCCAGGTATCGGATGCGATGTCCACCGTCGTCGAAAATATGTCGCTCGTCGAGCAGCTCATTTCTAAAGCGGCGGAACACGAGCGTAACGCCATTTCCCGGGATCTGCACGACACGACGATTCAGCCCTACATCGGGATCAAGCTCGCGCTCGATGCCCTCTATCGCGAGGGAGGCACGGGCAACGCCCTCTCGCAGCGGATATCCGAACTGATCAACATGGCAGAAATGAGTATTCGAGACTTGCGACAGTATGCATCAACACTCAAGGACAAGGCGGCGATGCCAGGCGGGTTCCTGGTTACGGCCGTCAAGAATCAGGCCGAGCGAATGGGGCGATTCTACGGCGTAAATGTTGAGGTCACGAGCGATATCTCCCCGCGCTTACAGGGGAGGTTGGCGGCAGAGTCATATCAGATCATTGCGGAGGGCTTGAGCAATGTCTTGCGCCATACGGCCGCAAAGAAGGCGTTCGTGAATATCCTGTGCGAGAACTCTCACCTGCTTCTGAAAATCGGCAACGAGGCGGGAAACGGCGTGGGGGAACTCGCAAGCTTCACGCCACGCTCGATCAGTGAGCGGGTACAATTGTTGGGCGGAAGGACTTTCGTCGAGCAGCGCCAAGGCGGTCAGACCGTGGTCCACGTGACAATCCCGATGTAGATTACGCGAATTATTATGGATACAAAGATCCCAGTACCTATCCGAGTGCTCATCATCGATGACCACCGCAGCATTCTGTGGGGGCTCGAGCGGCTGATCGAGAGCGGAAAGCCGGCGATGCAAGTAGTCGGTACAGCGACCAACTGCGTAGACGCGCTTGATATGATCGAGGAGGCTGCTCCCGATCTGATCCTGCTGGATATTGGTCTCGGCAAGGAGAACGGGGTGGATGAGATACCCAAACTCCTGGCCCATTCGCATGCAAAAATCTTGGTGCTCACGGGGATAAGCGATGAATCGATCCACGACAAGGCGGTGCTCGCCGGCGCGAGCGGAGTCGTCGAAAAGGAAGCCTCTGCCGAGACTATCTTGGCGGCAATCCAGAAAGTTCACGAGGGGCAGTTGTGGTTGGATCGTGTAGCTACCGGCCGCATCTTCCTCGAGATGTCCCGTGACAGCGCCGCTCAGTCAGCCGATCCCGAGCGGGTGAAGATATCGAGCTTGACCGAAAGGGAACGGGAAATCGTTGGGATCGCGGCGACACATGCTGGGGCCAATGCCAAGGCGATTGCGGAGATGCTCTTCATCAGCGAGCACACGCTTCGGAACCATCTAACCTCTATTTACGACAAGCTCCAAGTCGCCAATCGGCTGGAACTGTTCGCGTACGCACACAAACACGGCCTTACGAAGGTGCCTTCCTCCAAGGCACCTATTCATCAGTAACGCCCCCGCGGCAGCATCACCTCGAGTCCATATCTTCTCCACACCCTACGCGGTTGATGGAGGGCGGCGGGAATTGCGTTTCGTCAATCAGCGCTCTCAATTGGGGTCTTGAATAGGACAATCCTCCTACTAATTGCGTAGGACTCTCATCCTGAGAGAGGCAAGGAGGAATCGCCCAGTGCCATAACCAAATCCTCCTACTAAAAGACAGTAGTTGCTGCTCACGCGCGTCTCAACGTGAACGATTACTCTTTGCGCATTGGTCCCGTGTCACACCGGGGGTCGCGCGGGGATGATCACAGAACAGCCAGAAAAACGAAGAGGCCAGCGGGTTCATACTACATTGCCGGTAATCCTGAAGAACGCGAAGGGAATTACGCGCGACGTCAGCGCGTCGGGCGTCTTCTTCTGGATATCGGATTTTGCCTGCATGCCCGGTGAGTTGATTGATTTTTGCGTGGAGCTCAAGCGGCCAGCGGGCAGGATGGTGCTGAGGTGCCAGGGAGACATAGTTCGAACGGAGCCGGGCGCAAGAGAAATCGGCGTAGCGGTGAATATTTTTGAATCGGCAATGGTACTTGCCTAGCGGACCAAGCATCATGATCCATATCTTCAGCCATTACGTTCCGGGGAGATTGATCGTTCTAGCCGCCGTGGACGCGTTGGTACTGATAATCGCTGCCTATGTTGGAATCTTCCTGCATATCTCGGAATCCGGCGTAGTGATGGCAGGTTCCGGTTCAGCAGCATCGATCCAGGCCCTGACTTTTGCTTTGTGCATGATGATTGCTATTTCTAGTATGGGGCTGTACCAGCCGGATCTATGGAGCGACAGCCAGTCCATCGGGGTGCGTGTTACTGCTGCCTTCCTGGTGGGATTCGCCGCGACAGCCTTGATCGCGTATATGGTGCCCGGGTATCGCCTCGGTCTGACCGCGCTCGGCGGGGCATTGGTTGTGGCTCTTGCTGGAAGTGTCCTTGCCCGCTCGGCTTTTCACAAGTGGAACGGGGTGAGCGCATTCAAATCGCGCGTGCTCGTCCTTGGAACGGGCTCCCGGGCTATGAAGCTTTCCGAATACGCCCAGCGAAGCCCAAACCATCGGGTGATAGGCTTCGTTTCGCTTCAGCCATCCAAGCACTACGTTCCCATGCAGCACGTGCTGTCAATGGCGCCGGGAGATTCGCTTCTCTCCATTGTAAGAAGATACACGATCGACCAGATCGTGGTTGCAATCAGAGATCGGCGAGGAGGCGGGTTTCCTGTGCAGCAGCTGCTGGAGTGCAAGATGAAGGGGATAAGGATTGTCGAGCTGCCCACCTTTTTCGAGCAAGAGTACCGGCAAGTGCTGCTCGAGTCGCTCAATCCGAGCTGGATGCTCTTGGGGGACGGATTCCAGCAAGACATTGTCGGAAATGTCGTGAAGCGCCTGTTCGACTTAATAATGAGTAGTGTGTTGCTCCTCATCACCCTGCCGATCATGCTGATTGCGGCACTATGCATCTACCTGGAGAGCGGGGTGCCAGTGCTCTACCGGCAGCAACGTGTGGGTCAAGGCGGGCGCGTCTTCACGGTTTTTAAGCTGCGCAGCATGGGGATCGACGCGGAAAATGGGGGGGCGCCGAAGTGGGCGAGTCTCAATGACGACCGTGCCACCGGAGTTGGACGATTTATTCGCAAATGGCGGATCGACGAGCTGCCGCAGATTTTCAACGTTCTTCGCGGCGACATGAGTTTTGTTGGTCCGCGTCCGGAACGGCCGGCGTTCGTGGACCAGCTGGAGAAGCAGATCCCGTACTACGCGTTGCGCCTTAGCGCCAAGCCGGGGATCACCGGGTGGGCGCAGGTTCGCTACCAGTATGGCGCGTCTGTGGACGATGCCATCGAAAAGCTCCAATACGATCTCTACTACGTGAAGAACCGTTGTCTCTTTCTCGATCTCATGATCATGCTCGCGACCGTAGAGGTCGTGCTGTCGGGAAGGGGTGCGCGGTAAGGGGTAATATGAAGGTCTTGTCCGACGAAAAAATCAGGTTGCTGGCCGAAAGAAACGGCTGGTCGTCTGCATACGCCGGTGGTGTTCTCGATGGTGATAGCTCTCGCCGGCGCGGTGCGACACCGTCGAAGCATGCCCAGATTGGAATCGACGACTATTCCCTGGGGTTCCGGGCCGGTTATTACGAGCGTCATAGTCCGGAGCTAGCGCGTCCCGGCAATCCTGATGCGTCCCTCAGGGCGCAACGGAAATCCGGCCTAGCCTACGTGTAGCGTTGGCGCTAATCCGCGTCGACAGGTTCGTGCGCTGAAAGTCGTTACGCCGCCTGCGGTGGCGGCTGTTGAGGTTGGCCGCAATACCCTCTAGGAGACGACCCCCTCCAATCTGGCCTAGAAATTGCATGGTTGCTCCCCGTATTGGCAGATTCCGGGAGCAACATGAACGTCGTATCGAAGGAAAAGTTTAGGGTATTGGCAGAGGCAAATGGCTGGTCGCTCGAGCATGCGAGGGGCTATGTCGATGGCGAAACGTTTCGCCTGCGGGGCAAGACGCCCTCAAAATATTGCCTCGTCGGAATCGATGAGTACTCCCTGGGTTTCCGGACTGGCTATTATGACCGCCAGGACTCGGATCTCGGGATTGGCGCCCCGGGCGCCCCTTTGACGCGCCAGTAGATTCGAAAGTGTAGAGAATTCACCGAATCTGTCGATTCAATGACAGTCGGGACGCAGAGTTTTCACGGCCAACGCGTTCTCCCTTCTGCTGATCAAGAGACCCTGCCCGAATGACGGGGGTTTTTTTGCTCCCGAATACTCCGAGTGCACTTGTCGCGGTCTACCGCCCGTCAGTTTATGATCGCGATTCCGAGCCTTGGAGGTGCTGCTCATGATTCGACTGCTTGTTGCGTTCGTGCTGCTGTTACCATCCGCACTGGCGCAGGCCTGCCCTGGCCTGCTGGACCATCGCTATACCTCGCTGCAGGGGAAGTCGGTCAATCTGTGCGACTTTGCCGGCCGGCCGATACTGGTGGTGAATACCGCGAGCAAGTGCGGTTATACGCCGCAGTTTGAGAAGCTGGAAGCGCTGCACAAGCGCTACGAGGGGCGCGGGCTGGTGGTGCTGGGGTTCCCGTCGAATGACTTCAACCAGGAGCTGGCGACGAACCAGGAGATCGCCCAGTTCTGCAAGCTCACCTATTTCGTCGAGTTCCCGATGATCGAGAGGGGCTCGGTGACCGGCCCCGGCGCCAATGCTTTCTTCAAGCAGCTTGCTACCGCGGCCGGCGCGTCACCGCAGTGGAATTTCCACAAGTACCTGATCGCACCCGACGGAAAGACCGTTCACAGCTTTGGCACCCGGGTCGAGCCCGACTCGCGCGAGATCATGGGCAAGCTGATGCCCATGCTCAAGTAACCCCCTCACCCCAACCCTCTCCCAAGTGGAGAGGGGATGAATCGTGCTCTCCCCCAAGGCTGAGGGAGAGGGGAATTCTCGAGTTAGACCAGTCCGCCTGCAAGCGGCTTGGCGGCCAGAAGCGGCTTGTCCTTGCGTGCCGTATCGCCGGCACTGAGCGCGCCGACATCGCCGGAGAGCTCGCCGCCTTCCTCGATCTGGAGCTTGCCGTAGCGGATCTTGCCCGTGACCTTGCCGGTCGCGTGGATCACGAGTTGCTTGCGGGCGGTGAGCTCGCCCTCGAAGCGGCCATGGATCTCCGCGACGTCGATCCCCGCGGTGCCACAGAAAACGCCCTGCTGGGCGATCTGGATGACGCGGCTGTCCATTGACGCCTCGACTCGCCCCTCGACCACCAGCGTGTCGCAGTCGGTGATCTCCGCGCCTTTCAACTTGATGTCGGGCCCGACGATCAGCTTGCTGCCCTT
>Ga0105252_10001060_pt1 | contig 13520 bp, 13 predicted proteins | sample EasRivMeERMZT100_FD_89675 | JGI IMG/M metagenome (GOLD analysis project Ga0105252, IMG submission 89675) | Soil microbial communities from meander-bound floodplain in the East River, Colorado, USA - East River MetaG ERMZT100 | ecosystem: Environmental > Terrestrial > Soil > Floodplain | place... | reverse complement strand
TGAACAGATCGGCGTCCCACCACACCGTGCCCGCCTCGATCGCGTCGCGCTCGGTCTGCGACATCGGCGGCAGTATCCTGCGGAATACACGCAGCAGCGGCCAGCTCGCCAGCGCGCGGCGGACCGGCGTCGGGTTGAATATCAGCGCAGCGCCGGCGAAGACGATCCACAGCGCAAGGATCGCAGGTGGCGGCCAGCGCGAATAAAGCGTCAGGAGGCCGATCCCGACCGCGTACACCACGGTCCACACGACGGCCGGCAGGCGATGGTACGCGAGGATCCACGCAACTGCGATCGCGGCGAGGATGATCAGCAAGGTGGACATGAATACCTCTGCGTGCGGGCCGGCGCGAAAACGCGGTCCGGGGTCACGCCAGCATACACGCGCAACTCCACCCCGGCAACCGTGACCAGATCATAACTAGTTGATAAATATTGCTTTAACAAGAGGCTTGCCGCACCAGGCGAAGATCGCGCGTGTGCTAACATCGATTCAGTTTCCCAGGAGTGGAATCTATAAGTGGAAACATCGGCTGCAAGGCAAAACGGGGAAGCCGCCGGCAGCGCCGTCAACGCGGATGCGCTGATCGAGACCCTGCGACAGCTCGCCGCGAAGCTGCACCCGTCGCGCTCCGCCATCCCCTCAACGCTCGATGCCCGGCTCGACCAGGACTACGGTTTCGACAGCCTCGGCCGCGTCGAGTTGTTCCTGCGCCTCGAGCGGCGTTTCGGCGTGAGCCTGCCCGAAGCCGTCATGGCGGATGCGGAAACCCCGCGCGATCTCCTGCGCGCGCTGCTCGCCGCGAGCCCCGCCCATTACGGACACGCCGCCGCGGTCGAGCGCGTGTCGGCGCTCGCTCCCGAGTCGGAGACGCCGGACGAGGCGTCGACGCTGCAGGAAGTGCTCGCCTGGCACGCGCGCCGCCACCCCGACCGCCCGCACATCGTGCTGCAGGAAGAGGACGGCGGCGAGCGCATCGTCTCCTACGCGGAACTCGAGCAGTCGGCGCGCGCGATCGCGGCCGGGCTCGCCGAGCGCGGCATCGAGCCGGGGATGGCGGTGGCGATCATGCTGCCGACCTGCGTCGAGTATTTCTTCAGCTTCTTCGGCATCCTGCTCGCCGGCGGCGTCCCGGTGCCGATCTATCCCCCCGCGCGCGCGTCCCAGATCGAAGACCACCTGAAGCGCCACGGCAACATCCTGGCGAACGCGCTGACGAAATGCCTGATCACGGTAGCGCAGGCGAAGCCGCTCGCGCTGTTGCTGAAACCCCGGGTCGTCACGCTGCAGGACGTCGTAACGCCGGAAGAGCTGATGCGCGCCGGCACGCTCGCCGCCCTCCATCGGGCGAAGCCGCAGGACATCGCGATGATCCAGTACACCTCGGGCAGCACCGGCAACCCGAAGGGCGTCGTCCTCACGCACGCCAACCTGCTCATCAACATCCGCGCCATGGCCCGCGCGCTGCGGGTGACGCCGGCGGACGTGTTCGTGAGCTGGCTGCCGCTCTACCACGATATGGGACTCATCGGCGCGTGGATGGGCAGCCTCATCTACGGCTTCAAGTACCCGGTGATGTCGCCGCTCACGTTTCTGGCGCGGCCGGAGCGCTGGCTGCATACCATCCACCGCCACGGCGGCACGCTCAGCGGCGGGCCCAATTTCTGCTACGAGTTGTGCCTGCGCCGGATCCAGGACGCGGATATCGAAGGCCTCGACCTTTCCACCTGGCGGTTCGCGTTCAACGGTGCGGAACCGGTCTCGCCTGAAACGATGGAGGCGTTCATCAAGCGCTTTGCGCGCTTCGGCTTCAAGCGCGAGGCAATGGCCCCGGTGTATGGACTGGCCGAAGCGACGCTCGGCGTCTCGTTCCCGCCGCCGCTGCGCGGCCCGAAGCTCGACCGCGTGGACAAGGACCGGTTCATGAACGGCGGTCGCGCGGTGCCGGTGCCGCCGGAGCATGCTGAAGCCCTGGTACACGTCGCGTGCGGCCTGCCGATCTCCGGCCACCAGGTCCGCGTGGTGGATGGCAACAACCACGAGCTGCCGGAGCGGGCGGAAGGTCACATCCAGTTCAGCGGGCCTTCCGTAACCAGCGGCTACTATCGAAATCCGGAGGCAACGCGGAATCTCCTGCACGGCGAGTGGATGGACACCGACGACTACGGATACGTCGCGGAAGGCGATATCTACATCACCGGCCGCATCAAGGACACCATCATCCGCGCCGGCCGCAACATCCATCCCTATGAGCTGGAAGAAGCGGTCGGCAACCTCGCCGGCATCCGCAAGGGCTGCGTTGCAGTGTTCGGCAGCCGCGACGAGCGCGCCGGCACCGAGAAAGTCGTGGTGCTCGCCGAGACGCGCGAGACCGATGCCGCAAGACGCGAGGCGCTGCGCAACCAGATCAACGAAATCGCCATGGCCACCATCGGCACGCCAACGGACGACATCATGCTGGCGCCGCCGGGCACGGTATTGAAGACGTCGAGCGGCAAGATCCGCCGCGCGGCCAGCCGCGAGGTGTACGAGCACGGCGGCGCCACCGGCACGCGCGCGGTCTGGCTGCAGGTTGCGCGCCTCGCCTGGGCCGCGGCCCTGCCGCAGGCGCGGCGCAGCATGCGTGCGGGGCTGGACCTGCTCTACGGCGCGTACGCCCTCTTCCTGCTCGGCACGATGGGCACGACGCTGTGGGCCGGCTGCGCGTTGCTGCGAAAAACGGAATGGTGCTGGGGCCTGAGCCGCTGCATGGCGCGTGCATTCCTGTGGCTGATCGGGATGCCACCCGCCGTACGCGGACTGGAGAACGCGCCGTCCGGGCGCCCGTGCGTGATGGTCGTGAACCATGCGAGCTACCTCGACGGCGTCGTGCTGTGCGCCGCCCTGGGCGGGCCGAGAGCGTTCATTGCCAAGCGCGAGCTGCTCGACCACTTCGTGCCGCGCATCTTCCTCACCGCCATCGGTGCCGCATTCGTGGACCGTATCGACGCGCAGCGCGGCGTCGAGGACACCAGCCGCTTCGCGACTTCGGCGCGCGCGGGCCAGCCGCTGATCGTGTTCCCGGAAGGCACTTTCCGCCGCATGCCGGGCCTGCTGACCTTCCGCATGGGCGCCTTCGTCATTGCCGCGCAGTCCGGCGTGCCGGTCGTTCCGGTCACTCTCCGCGGCACCCGCTCGGCGCTGCGCGACGGCACCTGGCTGTTCCGGCGCAGCCGCGTCAGCGTGACATTCAGCAAGCCGATCGAGCCCAAGGGAAGCGATTGGGATGCTGCAATCGCGCTGCGCGACGCCGCGCGAGCGGAGATGCTGCGCCTGTGCGGCGAGCCGGACTTGGGAGAAGAAACGCTGCTGCCGCCGAAGCAGGCTGTCAAAACCGAAAATTAGCCGCCGATTAACGCAGATGAACGCCGATAAGAAAACCGAAATGGACAGGATAAACAGTATTTTCAAAAGGAAGAATAGATACCGAACCATCGTGCTGGCCGGTGTCATTGCGGCCGGACTCGCTGCCCAAGTGCTGGCGCAACCGTATCCGTCGCGGCCGGTGCGGATCATTTCGCCGTTCGCGCCGGGCGGGGGAAACGACGCATTGTGCCGCATCCTGTCGCAGCGGCTCGGCGAGAACCTGAAGCAGCAGGTCATCGTCGAGAACCGGGCGGGGGCGAACGGCATCGTCGGCACGGAAGTCGCGGCGCGGTCGGCGCCGGACGGCTACACGATCGTGCTGATCCCGAGCGGCCACGCGGTCAACGTGAGCCTCTACAAGAAGCTGCCGTTCGATGCGCTCCGGGACTTCTCGCCGATCACGCTGGTCGGCTCGAGCCCACTCGTCCTCGCCGTGCATCCGTCGCTTCCGGTGAAGAACGTGAAGGACCTGATCGCGCTGGCGAAGGCGCGGCCCGGGCAGCTCACTTATGTCTCCGCGGGCATCGGCGCCTCCGGGCACCTCGGCGGCGCGCTGTTCGAGACTCTCACCAGCACGAAGATGGTGCACATCCCCTACAAGGGCATGGCGCTCGCCATCACCGATCTCATGAGCGGGCAGGTCACCATGACGTTCGGCACGAGCCTGTCGGTGGTGCCGCAAGCGCGCTCGGGCCGGCTGCGTGCGCTCGCGACCACGGGCACGCAGCGCTCGCCCGCCCTCCCCGATCTGCCCACGGTCGCGGAAGCGGGCGTGCCGGGCTACGAGGCGAGCCTGTGGTACGGCTTCGTCGGTCCCGCCAGGCTGCCGCCGGAAATCGTGCAACGCCTCAACTCGGCGATCGTCGCCGTGCTGCAAATGCCCGAGATCCGCGAGCGCCTCGCCAGCCAGGGCGTGGACCCGCAGCACAACACCCCGGACGAGTTCGCGAAGCTGCTCGTAAGCGACGTGGATCGCTGGGCGAAAGTCATTCAACGTGCTGGGGTGCAGGCGGAGTAAATAGGCAAGATCAAGAAAAGCATCGACACGAAGGACACAAAATCAATCGCGCCTTCCAGGCGCGGTCGAACGGACGCGAAGGAAGACCAAGACAACAATTGAACCGCCAAGGCCTGTCCTGAGCGAGTCGAAGGGACCACAAGACCGCCAAGAAACTCAAAATGGAACCTCAATGATTCAGGAACCTGAAATTCGTCGCGTGGCGGTCGTGCTCTTCGACGGCTTTACCGTCCTCGATGCCTACGGCCCGATTCAGGCCTTCGGCGCCTGCCGCCGGCTCCAGCCCGATGGCACGCATCTGCGCTTCTTCAGATTGATTACGCTGGGCGAGCAACCCGGCCTGGTCCGGAGCGGCGAAGGTCCCGCCACCCAGGTGGATCATGCCTTCTCCGATGCGCCTCCCTGGGACATTCTCGTCGTACCCGGCGGCTTCGGCACGCGCCTCCTGGTGAAAAATGAAGCTTTCCTGAAGCAGCTGGCGCTGGCCAGCGAACGCTCGGCGATCACCACCACGGTATGCACGGGCTCGGCGCTACTGGCCCGTACCGGGCGGCTCGATGGCCGGCCCGCCACATCCAACAAGATCGCGTGGGACTGGGTGGTCGAACAGGGACCGCGCGTGCGATGGCAGCGGCGCGCGCGCTGGGTGGACGACGGGGATGTTCTGACGTCGTCCGGGGTCTCCGCAGGCACCGACATGGCCCTGGCACTCATCGCCCGCCTCCATGGTCACGGCATGGCGGTGACTGCGGCACGCAACATGGAGCATGTCTGGAATGAGGATGCGACCAACGATCCTTTCGCCTGACGGCGAAAGGGGAAAGGGGAAAGGAGAAAGGGGAAAGGAAGATCCCCGCAGTGCGGGAGACTCATCAACCATCACTCTTCACCGGATAAGGGTGAGGTATAGTCCATTTTCCTTTTGCCTTTACCCTTTTGCCTTTTCCCTTTTCCCTTTTCCCTTTTCCCTTTTCTTCCATGCCCACAGCTTTGGTTTCAAGACAGTTCGTCGCCCGCTTCGGCGATGAGTTCAAGGTCGTCGCCGAGCGCGCCGGCAAGTCCGCCTCGTTCGTGACGTTCCCCGAGGCGCAGGGTGTGCGGCTCGCGCAGGCGGACCGCGATCGGGTCAATTGCATATTTCTCGATCGCGACATGCGCTTCAACGAGCATCTCTATGCCGCCTACCGCGAGATGGTGCTGGCCGCGCCGCATCTCAAGTGGATTCATTTCACGAGTTCCGGCGTCGGGCAACAGGAATTTGTTTTCGAACTCGACGCGAAGGGCGTGATCATCACCAGCTCCACCGGGTCGAACGCCGAACCGGTGGCGCAGACGGGTCTCACCGGACTGCTCATGCTGGCGCGCGGCTTCGGCACGTACATCCGGGGGCAGCACCGGCACGAGTGGCTCCCGCTGCGCGGCGACGCGCTGCCGGACGATCTGCGCGGCCAGACGCTGCTGCTGATCGGCGTCGGCGCGGTCGGCACGGTATTCGCCGGCTACGCGCGCGCTTTCGGCCTCAAGGTGATCGGCGTGCGGCGCAGCCCGCTGAAGCCGGGCGAGCCGGTGGACGAGCTGCACCCGCCCTCCAGTCTGCACGAGCAATTGCCGCGCGCCGACTGGATCGTCATCGCCTGCCCGCTGACGCAGGAGACGCTCAATCTCATCGACGCCGCAGCGTTCAGGCGCATGCGCAGGGGCGCGAAGCTCATCAACATCGGCCGCGGTGAAGTGGTGGATGAGGGGGCGCTGGTTGCAGCCCTCCACAGCGGGCATCTCGGCGGCGCCGCGCTCGATGCGCACCGGCAGGAGCCGCTGCCCCCGGATTCACCGCTGTGGGACCTGCCCAACGTCATCATCTCGCCGCACAACGCGTCCGCCTCCACCGGAAACGAAAAGCGCTGCGCCGAAATGTTCATCGCCAACTTCGGGCACTGGCAGCGCGGCGAACCGATGTTCAACGTGCAGCAGGTGTCGAAGCTGAAAGTCAGGGCGTGAGGCTGCACCGCTTGAAATGCGGTAACGAGTGATTATTCGTGATAACTCCCGGCGAACGCCGGGAGTCGTCCTTCCGCCTTCCGTACCGGCTATTGCCTGCTATCTTTGGGCTCCATCCCCTCATCTTTTCTGGTGGGCAGGGGCGCCCGCTTGACTGCGCTCAGATTGATACGCTTCGTATCCCCGCCGGAATTGCCTTTTTGCTCCAGTGCGAGGCTGCGGTTACGAATGGCCTTCCCGTCCCGCGGGGTGACCCGCAATGCGGCGTCGTAGTCGGCTATGGCATGGTCGAGATTGCCTTTCCGCGCCCAGACCACGCCGCGATTGACAAGAGCCTCCGTGAACAACGGATTTATCTTGATTGCGGCGTCGTAGTCGGCAATCGCCCGGTCAAGTTCGCCCCTTTCCGCCCAGTCGTTCCCGCGAACATAAAAAGCCAGCGCAAACGGAGCGTTATTTCCGGTCGCGGTATTCAGTTCGTTATGCTTATACAAGAAGTTATCGGACATGGGTTGACTCCCTCAGTTGGCCCATTAAACCGGCAACCGGCATATACAATCTGCGGTTTCCTGGGCATCCGTCGCATATTTCATGCCATCCATAGGTAAAATTGCACAAAGCCTCGTATCCTATTGATTGTTTTATGACATTCATAACGGGTTCTGCCAGCGGTATTGAACAGATTGGGGCTGCCAAATGACGACCATTCGACTCTGTACCGGATATTCGGCAGACGGTCGACGTGGGCGGTATGAGGTGGGACCCGAGGGATGAGGGATGAGAGATGCGAGATGAGGAGTGACCTCCGCAGTGCGGCTTCGGCTAAAGCTTCACTGCCAAGGCCTGTCCTGAGCGAGTCGAAGGGACGCCAAGAAAAGCCTCGACACGAAGGACACGAAGGAAGAGCAAGCCAGTATTGAACCGCCAGGGCACAAAGACGCACAAAGAACTCGGGCGGTCTTCCTTTCCCCTTTCCCCTTTCGCCTTCAAACTTTCCAGGAGCCCAAATGACAGCACTAGCGAATATCGCAGTCGGCGCAGTGGCTCTTCTGCACGTTTACTTTCTCGTGCTCGAGATGTTTCTGTGGGACAAGCCGTTCGGGCGGAAGACGTTCGGGCTTACGCCCGAGTTTGCCGCGGCGTCGAAGTCCCTCGCGGCGAACCAGGGGTTGTACAACGGCTTTCTCGCGGCCGGCCTCGCATGGGGACTCTGCCTCGGCGCAGCGGGATTCCAGATCAAGGTGTTCTTTCTCGCCTGCGTCATCGTCGCCGGGGTATTCGGCGCAATAACGGCGAGCCGCAAGATACTCTGGGTACAAGCGGTTCCCGGCGGCGTGGCACTCGCTTTGGTGATGGCGACCCGGTAAGCCGCTAAACCCTTCCGAAAGGGTCGTTCTGACCATAGTCGGCAGGACAATCAATCCACGAAGCAATTGCCCCGACGCTGTATATTTATTAATCACCTGAACGGCGAATCTCAACTCCCGGGACACTTTCATGACATATATGCGCCATGTCGGGGCAGCGCTGCTCCTTGCAGCTGGCGTTGCCGCCTGCGGCGGTGGCGGCGAAGGAAATCCTCCGCCAAAAAAAACAACTCACTCCGTCACGCTGGTCTGGCAGGCAAACCGCGAAAGTGGCGTCAACCGCGCGGGCGGCGGCTACCAGGTGTCGATCAGCGGCCAGCCGACGATCGTCGTGCCTTACACCGCGGGACCCGCCGCGCCGACATCGACGATGGTTTCGCTGATCACCGGAACCTACACGGTGACGGTACGCGCGTTCGCGGTGCTGGACCCGCAAGGGGGCAATGCTGGCAATTTCAGCGCAAATTCGCAGGCGCTGATCGTAAATGTCCCATGACCGCCGCCGGAGCGAAACCATGAAGACACCATTGCGCTCGATTGTCGTTGCGGCGCTATTCGTCGCCGTCCTGACGCTGCTTTATCAGGTCGCCGCCGTTCCGGCCGCGTCGCCCATCCGTTCGACTTTCGCCCCGGGCTCCTATGTCCCGGGCGAGGTCCTGGTGAAATTCAAGCCCACGCATTCGGCGTCTTCTCGCGCGTCAGCCGTCGCGATACTGGGGCACGCCGTCGTCGCCGACCTGAAGCTGCCCGGCTGGGTGCAAGTGAAGATTGATGCGGACCAGACCATGGACCAGGCGCTTGCGGCCTATCAGGGCAATCCGGAGGTCGAGTTCGTGCAGCCGAACTACGTCTATCGCGCTGCCGCGCTACCCACTGACGCGCAGTTCGGCCAGCTGTGGGCATTCAGGAATAACGGGCAAACCATCACTACCGGCACCTATTCTCCCAATTTTGGAACGCCGGGCGCCGATATCAACACCGAGAAAGCCTGGGACCACCTTACCGACTGCAGCAGCGTCGTGGTGGCGGTGATCGACTCCGGCGTCAACTACAACCAGCAAGACCTCGCGGGCAACATGTGGGACGGAGGGCAAATTTATCCGAACCACGGGACCGACTTTGTTTCCAACGACAACGACCCCATGGACCTCCACGGGCACGGCACGCATGTTGCCGGCATTGTTGGCGCCGCGGGAAACAATGCCACGGGCACAACCGGCGTCTGCTGGAGGGCCAGCATCATGGCCGTGCGGGTTCTGGATGCCGCGGGGAGCGGCACGACGGCGACCATCGTTCAAGGCATCAACTTCGCGGTGACCAACGGCGCCAAGGTAATCAACCTGAGCGTGGAAGCCGGCTTCTTCGACCCGGTACTCAGCCAAGCCATCGCCACCGCGCAAAACGGCGACGTCGTGGTGGTGGCAGCGGCCGGCAATTCGGGTTTAGACACCGATGCCATCGGCGGCGCCAACGCCACCTATCCCTGCAACTTCACGCAGCCGAACCTGGTCTGTGTCGCCGCGCTCGACCAGAATTACGCGCTCGCTACCTTCTCGAACACGGGTGCGACGAGCGTCGACGTGGGAGCGCCGGGAACCAACATCCTCAGCACCGCGGCCGGGACGGAGGCGACGATTACCGACACCTTCCATAACAATAATAATGGTGTCCTTAACTGGACGACCTCCGGCGGCGGCTGGGCCTATCGGAAGCTGACACTCTCCACCCCCGCAGGCCCGGTAACGGTAGATGCGTTGGTCAACCCTGGAACTTTTCCCACGGGCCCCTATGCCGATAGCGCGAACAACCGGGTCTACAAGACTTTCGACCTCAGTGGCAAGAACGTGGCGACGTTGAGTTTTTTCGCAAGTGTCGACGTACTACCGGGCGATTCTCTCAACGTCAACTATCGAAGCGGCGGCGGCGACCCATTCGCGGGGGGAGGTGTCCAGCTGATTGGCGGCAGCGGGAACACCGGCCTGTCATTCGTGCCTTTTTCCTTCGATCTTTCCCCTTGCATCAACGCTTCCTGCTCCGTAGGTTTTCAGTTGTTGTCGGATGCAAGCGTCACGGACCTGGGAGCGGGCATAGTGTTTTTCAGCATCAAGACGCTGCAGTTGAACAACACCAGCTACATGATCGCCAACGGCACCTCCATGGCCACGCCCATGGTCACCGGGCTGGCCGCGATGCTGCGCGCCTACAACCCGCAGTTCACCTACGCCGATACCGTCAGCGCCATCAAGAATGCCGGCCGCTCCGTCCCCGCTCTCGCCGGCAAGACCACGACCGGCAGGGCGGTCGATGCCATGTCGTCGCTGGCGTATATCAACCCTCCGGCCGGTCTGACGGCTACGGTACAATAGGCGGCGAGGCAAATCGACCCATGCGCCGACTCGTTGCATTGGCCGTGGCGGCGGCCGGCGCCGTTGCAGGTTCGGCCTGCGGCAACCCGCCCGGCAATCCGCCGGTTGCGCCAGCGGGCGCCTGGTCGCAGCAAGCGCGTGTACCGGGCGAGTATCTCGTCACCCTCGCCGCTCCTGCCAATGCCAAGGCCATTTCCGATCTCTATGGACGATTCGGAATCAAGGGCATCAAGGAACTGGGGCAAAACGTGTTCCTGGTGATCCTCACTGAAGACCCGGGGCCAGCGCAAATGGAGAAATTGCGCGGGCAAAACGTTCACATCAAGGCGGTCCAGCCGAATTACGTGTACCGGACCCAGGGAAGCGGGGGCGTCCGGTAACTCCAGGAAAATCCTCGACACGAAGGACGCAAAGGACACGGAGGAAGACCTTGCGACCTTCCGAAGGCGGTGACCGATGACCAGTGACCGGTGATCGGTGGCCTGTGATCGGGCTCCGCGAGGTGCGCGGGAGACTCATCCCCATCACCCATCACTCATCACTGATCACCCCTTCAGCGGCGTCAGCTGAAACTGCACCGTCGCAGCGGCGGCGCTGAAGTACAACTGCCCGTCCTGCACCGTGCACTGCAGCGCCATGCTGCGCGCCGCGAGCTTCTCGAGGGCCTGCACGGCGGATACGGGAACGCGCCAAACCGCCAGATTTTTCGCACGATCGAGTTTTTCGGCAAGCGGCTGCCACCACAGCTCCGCCCGGTTGCCGTAGGCATACACCGTCACCTTCTCCGCGCGGCCGCAGGCGCGCAGCAGGCGCTTGTCATCCGGCTGGCCGACTTCGATCCAGTGCTCGATCGCACCGGTCAGGTCCTTCTGCCAGAGATCGGGCTCGTCCGTGTCGGACAGGCCCTTGCAGAACGTCAGACGCTCGTGGGCGTTCAGCGCGAACGCCAGCAGCCGCGCCATCATGCGCTCGTCAGTCTCCGAAGGATGGCGCGCCACCGTCAGCGCGTGCTCGGCATAGTAGTTGCGATCCACGTCTGCGACCTGCAGACTGGCCTTGCAGATCGTCGCTTTGAGAGCCATGGCCGCACTTTAACCCACGCGATTCCCCCGGTCGCTAGTGATGCTTCGCTCAAACCAGTCCGCACGGCGGAAAACCTGGCACTTATACCCATCACTTATCACAGGGTTTGCGCCCTCCGCTCCGTTTGCGGCAAAGCTTTATCCCCGCCCCCGCACTGCGGTAGACTCCCCCCCTTCACCCATCACCCCGGAGGAGCGTCCCGATGGAACGCAAGAAAGCCAGCGATTACCCGCAGGAAGTTCTCGACCTGTTCGACGGCTACGTGCACGGCCGCATGAACCGCCGCGATTTCCTGGACCGCGCCGCCAAGTACGCCGTCGGCGGCTTCACCGCCGCCGCCATGCTGGAGAGCCTGCGCCCCAACTTCGCGTGGGCGCAGCAGATCGCGAAAGACGACAAACGCATCAGCGTCGAACACCTGGACTACGCATCGCCGCAGGGCTCCGGCAAGATGCGCGGCTACCTCGCGAAGCCGGCGAAAGCCGCCGGCAAGCTGCCCGGCGTGCTGGTTATCCACGAGAACCGCGGCCTCAACCCGTATATCGAGGACGTGACGCGGCGGCTGGCGGTGGAAGGCTACATGGCCTTCGCGCCGGACGCGCTTGCGCCGGTCGGCGGCTACCCGGGCGACGAGGACAAGGCCCGGGAAATGTTCGCCAAGCTCGACGCCAACAAGCGGTTCGAGGACCTTTACGCCGGCGCCGGCGTCATCAAGTCGCGCCCCGAGTTCAGCGGCAAGATCGGCACGGTCGGGTTCTGCTTCGGCGGCCTCATCGTGAACCAGCTCGCGGTGCGCATGCCGGACCTGGCGGCCGGCGTGCCTTTCTACGGCAGGCAGGTCAGCACCGAAGACGCAGCCAAGATCAAGGCGCCGCTCCTGCTCAACTTCGCCGAGCATGACGATGGCGTCAACAAGACCTGGCCTGCCTACGAGACGGCGCTCAAGGCGAACAAGGTGCGCTACCAGGCCTACATCTATCCGGGCACCAACCACGGCTTCCACAACGACACCACGCCCCGCTACGACGAAGCCGCGGCGAAGCTGGCGTGGTCACGGACCCTCGACTTCTTCAAACAGCATCTCAAGGGATAAGAATGACGTGAGGGCGTGAGCGCGAAGCTTCGCCTCCCTTCGATTTCCCGACCTCCCGATCTCCCGACCTCCCGATCTCCCGATCTCCCGATCTCCCGAAATCAGGCACCGCATCTCGTCACTGGAGAAAACATGACGGCCAAATACATGCTCTGTAGCTTCAAAACGTGCCCTTGGGTCCAGCGCGCCGCGATCGTGCTGCGGGCGAAGCAGGTGCCCTACGACATCACCTACATCGACCGCGACCACCGGCCGGACTGGTTCCTGAAGATCTCGCCCCATTCGAAGGTGCCGGTGCTGAGAATCGACGAGAAAGAAGCGCTGTTCGAGTCGAACGCCATCGCCGAATACCTGGACGAAACCGCCTCACCCCGGCTGCATCCCGAGGACCCGGTCGCACGGGCGCGCAATCGCGCGTGGACCGACTACGTGCCGGCCTTCGCCAGCGCGGTGTCGGACACGGCGTACTCCGATTCGGAGGAGGAGTTCACGGCAAAGGCGGCGAAACTTGCCGGCCCGTTCGGCAAACTCGAAGAAGCGCTCGGCAAGCGCGGCAATGCCGGCCCCTACTTCAATGGCCCGAAATTCTCACTGGTGGACGCGGCCTACGCGCCCTTCCTGCAGCGCTACACCTTCATGGACCGGCTGAAGCCGCTCGGCATGATCGAGAAATACCCGCGACTTGCCGCCTGGCGCGATGCTCTCCTTGCCGCCCCGGCGGTGAAGGCCTCGACCGTCGCCAATATCGAGGCGGTGTGGCAGGAAAATCTGATTCTGCGCAAGCGCTGGCTGGCGCAGCTCGTGTCGAAGAGCGTCCTCGGCGCCAGCGCGGCTGCATGACCGCCGCGCGGAAATGCCAAGGCAAAAACCTTGACAAGAAGGACACAGAGGACACAGAGGACACAGAGGACACAGAGGAAATCGACAATTAAAAACACACCCCAATGGGGCTGCGCCAGAGTCGGTAGAAATAAAAACTTGGGTCCCGGCTTTCGCCGGGATGACGGTGTCGAGCATTTCTGACTATCAGAGGAATATGAAACCTTTGGCAATGCTTGCCGCAGTAGCCGTCGCCTGCGCCGGCATCGTCGCCGATGCGGGCGCCCAGACCAAGCCGGCAGACGCGGGCTATCCGGCGAAACCGCTGCGGCTGATCGTGGCCGTGCAGCCCGGCGGGAACCTGGATCTC
>Ga0105252_10001058_pt1 | contig 13554 bp, 16 predicted proteins | sample EasRivMeERMZT100_FD_89675 | JGI IMG/M metagenome (GOLD analysis project Ga0105252, IMG submission 89675) | Soil microbial communities from meander-bound floodplain in the East River, Colorado, USA - East River MetaG ERMZT100 | ecosystem: Environmental > Terrestrial > Soil > Floodplain | place... | reverse complement strand
CGTTTTCTAATGTAAGCCGAAGAACTCTAAATTGCAATCCTAAAAGTTATGGTATTAAATTTAGAATATTGGAAACAGGGGAAATAATAATGAGGTACACTGGAAAAGTTCTTGGACAGATAGAAGACAAAAATACATTGGAAAACATTTCTAAGTTAAGAGGTCGGAAACTAGATAAAGTATTAGAAAAGTTTATATGAATACTTTACTATAAATAATAAATGCAATTAAACTAAAAACCAATATGTTTGACGAACCAGAAAAAGCAGAAGGAACTCCAGAAGTTCCAAGCGAAGATTCCATAAAAGAGAAAGAGAAAGCTGTATAGTTTTTATACAGTTTTTAATTTTAAAAAAATATGGCAAATCAGAAAGTGGACAAGGAAGATTTTCTTTTATTGGTTAAGCAATTAGAAAATCTTAAAAAAGAAATTTCCGAGTTAAAAGAATTAAAAACTCAATCAGAAATCCAACTACAAGTGAATGATTATGTTTTTGATTGTGTGGTATCTACAAGCCAAAAAGATTTAATGGAAAATGATAAAGTAAAAGAATTTAACAAAGAAATGGAAGACTTGATGAAAAAGTATAAGGTGATGAGGGTGATAGCGACCTTTTTAAAAATGATGTAGAATGGAGCAAATAAAGATAGGTTTTTTATACAATGAGTTTCTAAATTGGTCAATAAATTATTATGCCATGGCAAAAAGGACATCCGCCAATGGGAGGAGGAAGAAAAGGATATGAATTTGAACAAGCTCAGTTAGAAAAGATGAGAAAGATTTTAAATAAAGACTTAAAAATAATTGAAAGACTACAAGATGCAAAAAAAATAGACCCAGTAGATGAAAAGAAATTAGCAATATCACAAGCAAGAGTATTAAAGTATGCAGACAAACTCCATGCAAGTAAAACAGAAACAGAACTCACAGGCAAAGATGGAGGAGCTATTGAGGTGGATGTAGGAGTAAAAAAAGCAATTGGTAAGATATATGGAGACAGCCCAAGCGATAGAAAATTTGGTAAAGACAGCTTATGAATCGGGAATGCCGAGAGACCAGTTAGAAAGATTTTTAAGTTATCAGTACGTGCCGCTTCCTTGGCAGACAAAGTTTCATGCAGCGGCAAGACAGGCGGATAGTAAAGAAGGAGCGACAATGATTGGTGTTGGTGGGGCAAGAGGACCAGGTAAAAGTTTTGCAGTATTTACCCAAGTTAGTTTGGATGATTGCCAGAGAGTTGACGGATTGAAGTTCTTATTTTTACGACAGACAGGTAAAGCAGCATCAGAGTCATTTGAAGATTTGATTTTCAAAGCACTAACACAAAAGATAACATACAAGTATTCAAAAGGAAGTTTATTAACATTCAATAATCAATCTCGCATAGTTTTAGGAGGATTTGAAACAGAAAATGATATTGATAAATATATAGGAATTGAATATGACGGCATAGCCATTGAAGAGCTCAATCAGCTTAATAAAGATAAAGTAGATAAGTTATTAGGCTCAATGAGAACTTCAAAAGAAGGATGGCGACCGAGACTTTACACTTCGTTTAATCCAGGGGGTAAGGGACACTCATATGTCAAAAAAGAGTATGTTGAGCCGTACAGAGAGCAAACAGAAACCAAGACAAGATTTATACCATCTACTTATAAGGAAAATCCATTTCTTAATACCGAATACATAGATTATTTAGAGGGATTAGAGGGTAATTTGGGTAAAGCGTGGAGAGAGGGAGACTTTGATATATTTGAGAGTCAGTTCTTTATTGAATGGAGTAGAGAAAAGCATGTTGTAGAGCCATTTGAACTGCCAGATACTTGGCATAAGTTTAGGAGCATTGATGTATCAGGGCAGGCAGGATTTACAAGCTGCCATTGGTATTCGGTTGATTGGGACGGTAATATATATGCTTACAGAGAATATTACAAAACTGGTAAAGATTCAGATGAACATGCAAGGAATATAGCCGAGTTGTCAGAAGGAGAGAGCTATAAGTATTCCGTAATGGATTCAGCGGCATTTTCAAAGTTAGGATTGCCAGAGACTACAGCTGAAGTTTATGCAAGGAATGGAGTATCAGATATGCATCCATCTTCAAAGAACAGGATAATGGGCTGGGACATAGTGCATCAGTATTTAAGATGGACCAAAGAGACAAGACCAAAGTTAAGGATATTTTCAAATTGTAAGAGTTTGATAAGGACGATTCCTGAAGCCCTAACCGATGAAAAGAATCCACAGGATGTTATGTCATTTGGTTCGCCTTACGAGGGAGGTATAGAGCATCAGGATGCCATTGATGAATTAAGATACTTTTTACAAACATTGAGAGAAACTAAAACACCAGCTCCATTAAATTTAGTCCAAAAGAGATTACAGCAAATAAGAGAAAAAGACGAATATAATTTTAGTTATAGGAAATGACAACAGTAATAGATAAAGAAATAAAACAAAAAACATACAAACCTTCTGAAAAAGAAAAGGAAGTAGGCATTTATATCAAAAAGAGAGTTGAGGAAATGAAGGAGTACCGCAAGTCCTTGAAAGGTTTGGAAGCCAGATGGAAAGAGGTAGACAGAGAATATGAACCATCAGAACTTGAATTAAGCCCTAAAAGAAAACGATTGGAGGCGGATGATGAGTTGGGATTAAGGTCAAGATTGGTGCCAGTGGGAGCTGACCAGGGGCAGGACTGGAGATCAAACAATTCAGACCCAACGCTTTTAACAAAGATTCAGACGGCATTTTCACTTTTAGTAGATAGAAATCCAGAAGCGGTGCTGACGGCTCTTTTAAAAAAATATGAAAATACTTCTGACTTGGCTAATGGACTATGGAAAAGAAACTGGGAAATGTCTGGCTCAAAAGAAGTATTAAAGCTGTTTATATTCAACTTGGCAAAATACGGAGTAGCTTATGGAAGAAGTTATCCAAGACTAATTAAATATCCTAAAAAAGTATTAGTTGAAATTGATACGGAAAACCCAGAAAATAACAAATATGAAGATAATGAAATTATTTGGTATAATGATGTGGCTAAGGAAAATCTAAATCCTTGGAGAACTTGGTTGGACGAAATGACACAGCCGTATGATATTCACTCAATGACAGAATGTTATTACGAAAAGGACTTTACATATGACCAAGCAAAAATAGAATTTGGAAATTATCCTAACTTTGAAACCATAGGCAAGTCAGCCAAAGTTGAATATGACGAAGAAGGAAACAAAGAAAAACAGGGAGATAAAAGAAGAACCGATATTATCACTATAGGTTTCTTTGAAAGCAAGTTAAAAGACTTATATTCCATTTATGTTCCAAGCAAGGGAATAGTTTTATATCAATCACCCTTGCCCAATGATGATGGATATTTGTCTATATGGCATACAGTGTGGGTATTAAGATCAGCTACAAGACCTGATGGAGTGTCTTTATGGGAAACTATCAAAGGAGACAAAATGCTGTATGATAAGATGACTAATCAAACAATGGATCAGCTTGTCCTATCAATTTACAAGATGTTCTTTTACACAGGTACTGCTCAAAACAAGGCAGACGGAACCATTAAGATACAGCCTGGAAAGGGAGAACAAATTATTAATGGCAAGATTGATTGGTTGGAAGTACCAGGACCTGGTGTAGAAGCTTGGGAAGGACTTAAGTATTTAAAAGGCAAGATTGATGACAATTCAGGTATTACACCCACTTTAGAGGGAGAAATAACTGGCAAAACACTCGGAGAAACATTGCATGCCAAGGAAGCAGCTTTAAAAAGAATTAAAACGCCATTAGACAATATATCTTGGGCTATTGAGCAAGATGCATATATTACGCTTAGCTGGATGAGCCAAATATATTCAATACCAGAAGTAAAAGAGTTTGCTGACGAAATGGAAATGCTGAAGTATGAAGAGGAAAACAAAATTGAAAGAAATGATGTAAGAGAAATTGCAGACCAAGAAGGAAATAAAACAGGGTTCTCAGCTTCTTATCTTCCACAATTATCACTTCACTTAGAAGAACGAGATGGCAGTTTATTTGAGTCAAAAGAATCACAATTTTTCCAAGTTGGCAAAGAGATTAAATCAAAACAATTAAAATGGCGGGGTATTTTCAAAGTAGTACCGAAATCAATAATGACTCAATCAATTGAGGTGGAACGACAGATGAAGGATGAAATGTTTAATAAGTTAGTGCCGTTGTTTCAAGGACCACCAGAATTATTTAAAAAAGCGGCAATGCAGATTTTAAAAATAAATGAAGAAGATCCAGAAGATTGGTTGCCAGACAGTTGGCTGCAAAATCAGGCAGAGCAGTTGTTTATTGATGACCCAGCAATGATGCAGCAAATGCAAGGACAGGCACAAGGTACAACAAATACAATGCAGAATCAGGTAGGAATGCAACCTTTGAAAGGAGCTCAACAAATTGTTCCACAAAGAAGTCAGATACAGAAGCCGCAAATACCAGCACAAAATATGCCACGAATATAAAATATGCAAAAAGCCCACGCCAGTCAAATAAGAAAACTGATGGAAGATGAGAAGTTTGACTCACTATTGCTATTTTATAAAGAATATGTTGATAGAGTTAGAGAACAAAATGTAATAGGCGAGACATCTGACGAAACGCTTAAATTAACTTATATGAGAGAAGGAAGCATTAAAGGAATTGAAAACTTTTTTAATCAATTAGAACAATCAGCCAATGGGTAAATCATTTTTAGACAATTTTTTAACACCATTAAGGAATACATTTACAAAGACACAAGAAGCAGTCCAGCCGTTGTTTGTTGATGCTGGAGTTGCTGCTGATAGTATTGACTCTCCAGACCAAATAAGTTACGCCCGTAATCATCTTCCTCGTGTCTTTGATGATGTAGAGTCCTTTGACATCTCTGGCAAAGTAGACACTAAACACTTCGTCTACAAACTCAACGAAGAAGCTATTCCAAGAGAAGCAAGGAAGATGGGATTAGAAGTTACAGGAAAAGTTAAGACAGATAATGGCGAATGGTGGAACATTAAAATACCAAAAGAACGAGCAAAATTGCCAGTAGAAGCATTTGGAATATTACCATTTTTAATGCAACAAAATCAAAGCAGAGAAGAACAACCATTATTTATACAAGGAAAATGATTACAGAACAACAAAACTTAATTTTGACAGACCAATCAGGCAAGAATGATATTGAGTGTATTGTCAAGCCAGAAAAAGATGTGGTAGAATTAAAAGTGAAAGATATTACTTGCTTTGTCAGAATGGACGATATTTACGCTTTAGCTTTATTGATATTAAAACCAGACCAGAAAGATTCACTACTGCCAGTTCAGCAAACAACAATCAGAAAGTATTTTAAACAACATAGAGTAAAGGTCAAAAAAGATATTAAAAAAGGTCAGGATTTAGTAGTAAATTGTGAAATAGATGTACCCTTAATAGTAGAACAAAATATTAAGGCATTTCTTAATTCAAATAAAATAATAGTATGAGTCCAATAATAAACGGGAAAGAATTTCCTTATACAAAAATAGGAAAAATGGCTGCTGAAAAAGCTAAAAAAGATATTAAAGAGTTTCCTTCAAATGTAAAGAAAATAGGTACAAGCACAGGATATATGGTGAAGAGTGCAGTAAATACTGCAAGAACGGGGGCTAAAGCTATTGGAGCAAATGTAGGGAAAGCTGTTAGTGGTGCTGCAAAGTCAGTAAAAAGTAATTATGGATATTTTAAAGCAGGAAGGAAAGCAGAATTTGATGAAGAAAATGCAAGAATAAAGGCTTCAAATATAAAAAGATTAAAGGGAGAATAATCAAGGTCGGAGTTGTCGTGCTCTCTTAAGCACGTAAAAAATATAAGTAAAAACAACAAAAATGATAACAAAAAAATGTCCTGTGTGTGAGATGGAGTCGGGTAATCTAAATATGCACTTAAAAAGTCATAATAAAGGAGTGGAAAATAAAGGAGTAGAATATGCTACAAAAGATGACTTGAATGAAATAAAAGAATTGATTAAAGGAATTGCCAAGAAAGAACCCGAGAAGCAAGAAGAAAAACCAGAAGAGCCAGATATCGCTCCAGTATCTCCAAAGTATAGAAAGTTAGTTGATGAGATATTGGGAGAAGACTTCGGAATAAATGTATCTTACCCTGACACAGGAGGATTCTTGTTTAAGATAATAGTTCCTAAAGAAAAATCAAATGCAAGTAAAGCTCATTTAGAGTTTTATAAGACCGATATCAGGACAAAGTCAATTCCATATTCAGAAGGAATTGAGGGAGTAAGAAAGTATCTTGAAAAAGTAGCGGGGAACTTAAAAATAACTATTAAAAAATAATATGCAAAAGAAATCATTTTTACAATTATTCAGAACGCTTGACCAAATGGGGAAACTGACAGGAGTTAGATTTGCCTATGCTGTTGCCAAGAATATCAGTAAAATGAAGATTGAAGTTGAGAGTATAGAGAAATCTATCAAACCTCCAGAGGGGTTTATGGATTACGACCAAAAGAGAATTGATTTAGCCAAAAAACACTCTAAAAAAGATGAAAAGGGAAAAGAAATAACGGCTAATAATGAGTTTCAAATTGAAGACGAAACTAAGTTTGACAAAGAATTAAAAAAACTACAAAGTGAATATAAGAAAGAGACTGATGCAAGACAGAAACAGATTGATGAGTATATCAAAATGTTAGATGAGGAAATTCAGTTTGATTTTCATAAGATTGATTTGAAAGATGTGCCTGCAGAAATTACTACCCAGCAAATGGCAGGAATAATAGAACTTATTAACGAGGAAAAAATAAAATAATATCCATAAGTCTTGTGGCATTAAAGGGTAGGTTTATACCTATCCAACAAATTCCATAAGATTGCATCTCGCTCTCTTTAGCGAGTAATCAAATGAAAGTAAAACAATATGGAAGAAAAAAGAGAAGTTAATTTTGAGGAAACGGTCACTCCTCCCGTTGAAGAAACAGAGGATGCAGAAGAACTCAAAAAAGAGAAGGACACTCAACCCGAATCTTCTCCGAGTAAAAACCAAACAGGGGAAACAGAAGATGAATCAAAAGAAGAGGCTGAAGAATCAGCTGAATCCAAAGAGGAATCTGAAGAAGAACCTGAAGCAGTGCCAGAGCCAAAGCCAGTTGAGGGTGAAAGCTCTCGTGAAAAGGCATTAAGGCTGGAGGTTCAAAGAATAAGGGGAGTTTTAAGGAAGGAAAGGGGTGAGAAACTCTTTTCAGACCAGAAAGTCCAAAGTCCATATTCTTTGACGCCAGAAGAAGAAGAAGTGTTGAAGCAATATAATCCTGACGAGGTTCAAAACCTTGAAAAGATTATAGATGTTATAGGTAAGAAGAAAGGATGGGTCAAAAAAGACGAATTCCAGACTTCTAACTTTCAACAGCAATCTCAAGATATTTTAGACGATTGGATAGAATCCAGTCATCCTGAATATCTGCCTGAAAACGACAAAGATAATATTCTTTGGAGTTCATTTAAAGAATCATTATCAATGTATAAAATTCCAATGAATCCAAGAGGGTTAAAAAAACTCTTTGATAAGGTTCATTCTGATGTTTTTGGAATTAAATCTGGGACTGCTAGTAGTAATAAAATTAACGCCCAAAAAGAGAAGATAAAAGTCGCTTCTCATTCAGGGGCATCGCCAAGTTCTCCTAAAACTAATAGACGAGAGGCTCCAAGTATTGACCCTTCTTTGGGTCAACATTTAAAGGGTTTTTCAGAAGAAGAAAAAAAAGAGATTCTTGGTGAATAATTATGGCAGGATTCAATGTTCTAAGGGATATTGATGACACAGGGCTTAAAACGCTTCCAGTATCATCAATGACCGCTGCCATTGGAGATTTGTTAGAGCTTACAGCAGGTTCAGCTAACTGGGCTAAGGTAACATCTACATCTAATTTCTTTACTCGTAAAGCGATTGTGATGGAAACTATTACTTCAGCATCTTCAGTTCTTTGTCTTGAATTAGACGGAACTGAAACAGTAGAGGTGCAATCTGCAGCAACAGCTTCTACAGCTCACAATGGAGATAGAATGGCTGCCACAGACGAAAATACAATTGACAATAGCGGTACTGATGTAACTGGACAAGCAGTAGTGTTTGTTCAGGAAGCAATAGGCAGAACATCAACACTTATTGTCGGCAGAGTATTAGTAGGAAGTGGCGTGGACCCTGATGCAGCATAGTTAACTAAAAAATGGCAAATCCATTTACGATTGGCCAAGCCGCTGATTTAGTTGACTTATCTATTCAAAATATCTTCAAAAAGAGTTCGGAGCCAGAAGTGATGTATAAAAAATACTTCAACTTCAGAACTACTGATGATTATTATGAAAAGGATAGCAGCTTATCAGGGTTAGGCGAGGCAGATTTCGTTGACGAAAATGCAGTTATAACTTCAGAAACTCCAGTGCAAGGATTTGATAAAACTTTCACACAAACAATGATTGCAAAGATATTACCCATCTCACACAGGATGTGGAAATTTGGAGTTAAAAAGAGAGACTTAACCAATATCGTTGACGAATTAAAATTATCTGTCGTTAGAAAAAAGGAAAAATTATGTGCAGAGAGGTTAGATAATGGTTTTGAATCTACCTCATACACACATTTGGGAGATGTTTCAAAGACAATCACTACAAGTGGTGGTGATGCTTTGGGAGCATTTGATGATGACCACACGAGAGAAGATGGCGGTAGAATTGGTGCCGCACTTGGGATATATTCTATAGCATTTGCTTAAAACCCAAGAATATCTTTAAGACTGTTCATTAAAAATTAATCAATTCTAAATACCTGGAAAATCCGAAAGGATAACCAGAGGCAAGCTATTTACTTTTTGTTCATGATTGGAAAAATTATATTCAAAATCTCATATTGCAGCCGCAGAGACTAAACGAATTGATACCTCAATAGAAGAGGTAAAGCGATAGTCCGACCTTATAAGAAATTATAAGAGTTAAGCAGAAATGACTTAACCACTCTTAAAAGAGGAGTAACAAGTTCATGACCAACATGAATAATCTCGTCTATGACGGGACTACATATAATCTCCCATTTGATTACGCAGGACTTAAAGGAGCATACAGAACAGCTTCTTTAATGGTTGACCCTAAAGGCAATCCACGACCTGCAAGCTTGACTACATTGGTAGTTAAGAAAGGAACAGCAAATCATTTTAAGGCAAATGAAATTCTGGGAGCTATCAAAAAAGGCATGATTCCAGAGTCTTTTGACCATGATGGTTCGGCAGTTTCAGCGTTTGAGGTATTACCTTTAGACTATATTACCAATACAGGTTATTGGTGGATGTTTGACAAATCAAGAGCTATGACTGATAGAGAGGGTTTTCAGTTTGTAGAATCTCAAGCAGTTCAGCTAGATCCAGTAAATGTAGTGTATAAAACTAAAGAGTTGCAAACTTCTGTCACTTGTTTGTTTGACTTGGGTCACAACGATGTAGCTCGTTCTTGGGTAGCTTCAAAAGGAGATAGTTCAAATCCAAGCAGTTAAGGATTGATTAACTGATGAAAGGTCGACAAAACGACTAATCGGGGGATTATGCGAAGTGGGAGGTATTTATACTTCCGTCATACACGCATAACTTCCCTAAAATAAAATGACTATAAATGGAATACCTTATAGCTCACCCAGAAGCATAAACTTGCAAGGAACAAGTTCTGTCAAAGGGTCGGTTTTAAGGTTCGCAAGGACAAGTTCAACAAACCCGTTAGATTCAAGTTCTAATGGTTTGTATATCAATGCATCAAATCAACTTATCTTTTCTGCACAAGGAACTTCAACAACATTGGGAGCTGCTGGAGCTGCAAGTTCAGCACCATCATTTGACGCAATATATGCTGGCGACCAAACATTAACGGTTTCTGGAGCAACCCTTACTCTTAATGGAACACATGGATCTAACGATGTATTAACCATTACTAGCACGGGAGCAGGAACTGGAGATCTTATCCAAATTACTAATGTTGGAACAGGAAATGATATTGAGGGAACAAATGATACTTGGCACTTTACCAAAGTAGGTGATGCTACACTAAATATGTTAGTGGCAGCAGGAGACGCAGGTGCTGATTCAATTACCTTAACTGCTGGAGACGTCTTGATAAGTGATGGTTCAATTACCGCAATAGATGCAGATAATGCTGCAACTCTTAGCCTAACAAACAATACAGCTACAACAGCTTCAGTATTTGTCTTGGTAGGTTCGGGGACATTTACTGGGAATACAACAAGCTCATTCTTGACGCTTACTCCTTCAGGATTAACGACAGGAACAGCTATGTATCTTCCAGTGGCAGCCTTAACAACTGGTAAAGGCATTCATATTGTAGCAAATGCTGTAACAGATGGATTGATATTAAATATCACTTCATCTTCAACAGTACACACAGCTACAGGGCGATTGCTTAACATAGCTTCTACAGCTGCTACAAATACCAATGCAGTTCTTAATGAATTTGCTACAGCGGCTAATGATGAAACAGTATTGTTAAGACTTACTTCTTCAGACTTATTGGCTGGAGGTAAAATCTTGCATATTGATGCCAATGAGATGACAACTGGTACTGCGATTGACGCAGGAACGCTTGATGCGTTGACAACTGGTATGGGTATCTCTATTGCCTCAACTTCTACTGGTATGACGACTGGTAGTTTAGCAAGGTTTTCAACAGGAACAACTGGTGCAGTAGCTACTAATGGAATCGTATCTATTAGGGCGACTGGTGCATATACTTCTACAGCAAATGTTGGTCTGCTTGATGTTCAATCATCAGGGCTTGTTGGAACTGGGACTCTTGTCAATTTTAAAACGACAGGGGCAGCTCAATTAACCAACACAATTCTTAATGTAGAAGCTTCTGGATTCACAACTGGATATGATGGTACGATGGTTAGGATTAAGAATGTGGGAACAACAGGAACAGCAACTATGGTTGCTATTATTGCTGACGGTATCACATCAGGTGGTCGGGCGATGGACATTTCTGTTGATGCTTTAACAACTGGACTCGGACTTAATATTGATAATACTGGTGGAGCAATGACAACTGGTTCTTTATTAGCAGTAACTGCTCAAGGAACTGGGGCAATCGCAACTAATGGTATTATTTCTTTCACTCATACGGGTGCTTTCACAAGCACATCGGCAGTTAATGGTGGCTTTGTTGAAATCAAAGCTAACGACACTACTGCTGGAACAGTATTGAATTTGGTAGCAGATGCACTTACAACGGGTATAGGCGTTCAGCTTTCCAATGCAACTTCAGCAATGACTTCAGGAAGTCTCTTGAGAGTTACTGCTTCGGGTGTAGGAACAGTTGCAACAAACGGTATTGTTTCAATCACTCATGGAGGCATCTTTGTTAGCACATCTAATGCAGGTGTGCTTGACGTAAGAGCCACTGCGATGGTTGGAACAGCTTCAAATGGCACGTTGGTTAACTTTATGACCACAGCCGCTGCTCAAGTAGATACTACAGTATTGAATGTAGAAAATTCAGGATTTACAACTGGATATACTGGTACAATGTTGAGAGTAAAATCTCCAACTACTACTGGTACAGGTATTGTTGTAGGCGTAATTGCTGATGGCATTACTTCTGGAGGAACAGCGATGGATATTTCAACCGATGCTCTTACAACAGGTATTGCGTTGAATATTGCAAATTCTGGCGGCGCTATGACCACAGGCTCACTTCTACGAGTTGCAGCTCAAGGTACAGGTGCTATTGCCACCAACGGTATCATCAGTTTTACTCACACTGGAGACTTTACTTCTACTACTGCCGTTAATGGCGGATTCGTAGAAATAAAAGCCAATGATACTTTAGCGGGCACTATCTTCAACCTAGTTGGAGATGCCCTAACTACTGGAATAGGCGTACAATTGTCTAATGCCACATCGGCAATGACAACTGGAAGTCTACTTAGAGTAACCACTAGTGGTACTGGAGCAATCGCTACAAATGGAATTGTTAGTATTGTTCATGATGGAATTTACACTTCTACTTCAAATGCAGGGGTATTAGATGTTACTGCAACAGCTACAGTAGCTGGTACAGTTATGCGTATTCGTTCAACAGCCGCTGCTCAAACAACAGCACAACTTTTGAATGTAACCGCTTCTGGATATACGACTGGTTATACTGGTAATGTAGTCCAGTTTACTGGAGTCAGCACAACAGGTGCAGGTAATGTACTTTCAGTTGTTTCTGCCAATTCAACAGCGGGAACAGCTGTAACGGTTACTGCCAATTCCCTTACAACGGGAGTTGGATTATTGGTAACATCATCGGGAACAATTACTGCAACTTCTGAAGGATTGGTTAACATTGTTGGAACTGGTATAACAACTGGTTCAGCTTTGAAGATTGACCTTACTGAAGGCACTCTAACAACTGGTAAATACATCAATTGTTTTGATGATACTGGTGCTGTATCAGTATTCTCAATCGGTGAGAATGGTGTAATATTGTTTAGTGATTTTTCAGAGGATGTAACTGCATCTAATGTAATCACTGCCGATGAATCAGGTTCAGTATTTTTCTTGAACTCAGGAACTGAATTTGCATCAACTCTTCCTGCTCCAGTAGCTGGATTGCACTTCACATTCATTGTGAAAGCTGCTCCTTCTGGTGCCAACTACACTATTGTAACCAATGGTGGTTCTAATATAATTCAAGGTCAAGCTGTAGTTAATTGTGCTGCGGTTCCTGCTGTCGACGAAGATAGCATAAACCTCGTTAGTGCTGCTGCTGCAGTTGGAGACGACGTTGAATTATGGTGTGATGGTACGAATTGGTATGTTGCTGGTCAAGGAGTGGCCGCAGGTGCTATTACTTTCACAGTTACTTAACGATTGAATGCCCACTCTCTTCTCCAATAGGAAGTTTTGGAACTATTCTAGATACCCAAATGCCTTGTAGTTAGAGTCTACAACCATGAGGAGAGTGATGGGACATTCAATAAATATAATTAAATAAACAAAAAAATATGATATTAGAAGATTCATTAAAAGCGAACATTAGTTTTTCAACATCGGGAGACCAGACAATAATTTCTGCTCCAGGTGCTGGAAAGTATCTTGCGATAGACCAAATAAACTTTATTGTGGCAGCTGCTGTTACAATTCAATTTATAGATGGTTCTACTAATTTTGGAGGAGCATACCCTTTGACTGCAAATCAAGCAGTTGTTCTTGAAAATGTATATGCTCATCAAAAAGGAGTAATAACATGCTCGGATAATGCAGCATTTAAAATTAACTCAAACGCAGCTGTTCAAGTATCTGGTTTCGTCAGGTATAGAATTGTTGGTTAATAACATGCCTATAGTAAAATCAGAAGTTGATTATTTAGAAGAGAGATATAAATTTCTTAATGAAGAAGTTGGCAAACAAGAAAAAAAACTTAAAGAAGATGAGAACTCTGGAAAAGTTGCATCTCATCTAAGAGAAGTTCAAATTTCAGATTTAGAAGACAAAGTAAATAATCTTT
>Ga0105252_10001057_pt1 | contig 13613 bp, 22 predicted proteins | sample EasRivMeERMZT100_FD_89675 | JGI IMG/M metagenome (GOLD analysis project Ga0105252, IMG submission 89675) | Soil microbial communities from meander-bound floodplain in the East River, Colorado, USA - East River MetaG ERMZT100 | ecosystem: Environmental > Terrestrial > Soil > Floodplain | place... | reverse complement strand
GATCATTGACATCAGGTTTCTCCCGTAAGAATCGTTTCCTCGCTACCTTCAATGACACACAGGATATTTTCTTGGCGCGTCATCAATAGGTCCTTTGCACCAGGAATCCATGATACCTCACCCGATTTGGTCGAACCTCCAAACATCACACGGTCCCCGATCTTCAGTCCCTCGACTTTCGGGCCGATTTCTTGGACGTAAAACTTCTGCGCTTCGGCACTGTTTTCGGGGACATTCACTTGTCCGATCTTCTTCACGAGTTCACGCCGTATGACAACCAAATCATTTCTCGGCAAGTAAGTTAACGGCATCTTTTTTTCCCTTGAAGGTTTTCTGTTTTTGCAACATATCTTGAATTATGATAACGAGTGAACTAGGGGAAAACGGGCGGTGAACAATTCTATCAAATGGAGGGGTATCGTCCTTCAACAAACTATCATCTTCACCCGCTAAAGCTATAACCCGACTCCAAGCACTGGTATTCTTGATTTGTTGGGCAACAATGAAAGCATCACTCCGACCGAGTAGAAAATCTAAAACAACGATGTCAGGTTTCTCTTTGCCGACGACTACCCCCGCCATGAAAAAATTGATCGCACTCGCCAGACGAAGCTGTGCTCCAAGTATCTCAATGAGGGAAATTACCAATTGACTGGGTAAGCCAACAAACAAAACTTCGATGGCAACGTGGAAATTATCTCGCAAACGAATATTATGTTTGTGGGCAAAATCCAACACATCGGAGATACGAAACCTTCTTGGAGACCCAGATTTTCCGCAACTACCACTGGGGATTCTATAGCCAGGTAAAATACCCTTATCGTACCATTGGGATACGGTACGAGGAGCAACACTGAACAACCAGGACACATCCCCCGTCGTTAGTGTGTCTTTGTTCCCCCGAAGCATATGCGCCCCTATCTACGGTAAGTGTTTTCGGATGAAATAAGTAATGACGAAAAAGACAACAAACCCAGCGAAAAAACACCAGAAACCTATAGCTCCCGCCAATTCCCCGTGCATTACTCATTCCCTTTCGCGTATTTCTGCCGCTTCAATTCCACCTCATCGGGTTCATAACGAGCGTGAGAAGAATGGGGAACATCCCACTCTTGGGCAGGAAAGAACCTGGGATCATGGGTCTCGTCGAGTAGACATTTAGCGATCAAACTCCCGAATGCAACAGCCCGTTCAAGTCCTTGTCGGCGCTGTTTAACGGGACGGCGCGGGTCGTGGCATTTCGCCCGCCCGATACGATACGACCAAAGAACTAAAACAATGGACAACAACTTGGCAACGAGGATATTCTCGTCCGCTTCTTTCGGGCATTTTTTGTGGTTTGTTGTTATTTCTTCTGTTAGATGTTTAACCCAAACTACAGGTTCGCACGAAAACAATCCTTTGTGACCTTTGATGGGCTTGGCACATTTATGGATCAGAACACCGATGCGATTCATCCAATGCTCGGCATCCCGTCCCGTCCAGTGTTTTAGATACTTGTTGACTTGTTTCATCGCACAACTTCTTTTTCCAACCCCTCAGCCCGCTTTTCCGCATTGTGTGCGTGGGATAACGTTGTTTGGGCTTGAGTCTGAAGCCACTTAGCGACAACACGCAACTCCTTCGCTCTTTGAATCAGATCCTTGCGAATCGCAACAACAGCTTCCTCTGGCGTAGCCCAACCGATGGCCTCTCGCTGTTCGTCGGTCAATCGGGGATCGTCGAGGTTAGAAACAGTCCCGATTGGACCGTAAGTATATCCACCTTGAGGTCCAATTTCACACAAACGGATGCCCCCATAGTACTCGACCCAGCGTTCGATCTTCTTTCTCGACATTACCAACCCCCTTCCCCGACTGCCTCTACACAAAGTTCCTCGTAACGATCCACCATCCGTTGAATCGAAAACCTCATTGCCCATTCGCGACAGCGACGGGAGAAATCATGCGTGAAATGTAAATTCATGGTATTCATGTGACGAATCCCTTTGACCAATTCGTCCATAGACCCCACAAGCCAACCCAAATCCTTATTCTTCACCGTCTCGCGCATCGCCCCGTAATCGCCTGCAATAACAGGACAACCGCAATTGTGAACTAAATACCCAGCCGCTTCATAATCTCCAGTGCGGGTTCCCAAGTTGTAGACTGGTAGATTTCGTACTTCTCGTCTGGTGATATGCCGTAACCTCGCAAGTTCATAAAGCGGAGCATCCTCAAAAGTAGATTCGACCTCTCTGGCAATTCCGCTTGCTTCGGAAGAGACAGACGAATCCTGCACCATTCGCAGATTATTTCCATTTGTGGTTTTTTGATTACCAGATAGTCCATCAAGGTCTTGTAAAACTTCCGAAACTTGTACCCCCGAAATATTACCGACCACCTGTCCAAAAGACTCCCTTTGCAGTGTCCCTTGTTGTTTTTGTTCGGGGATTTGGCGACGGTTACGTTCGGGAATGGAAGTTTCTCCGCTACCCAGTCTATCATTTGTTTGGACGTGCTGGAAACAAGCACCATAGGGATGGGAGTCCTCTTCCTGAATGCCTTCTTCTCTCTTTGTGTAAACGGCCGTCTGCCCTCTCTCAACAATCCGAGTTTCAAAGCCTTCGATTTTACCGAACCCTTCGATCTGTTCAGTAATTTGGCGACCCTTGACGTACCCAGCGTCGGATAGTCTCTGTGCAAGATCTCTAATTCTCTCTTCGTCCACTCGATACCGGCCATGACGAACCCTCGTAAGACTATCCACCAGAGTTAAATCCTTGGCAGCGACCCAACCGCGCTGGGTCATGAAAGGATGCTCTGGTGTGCATTCAACTGCACCATAATCGGTACGCAGTTGTAATAGGGTTCCAGTGTAACTTGAGATATAGGTTCTTTGAATCCCAGACGCCCTTACCAAAGTGTCGGCAGGAAAACAGAGTTGAGCTTCGACGGGAGCTAACCCAAACGGCTCCCGAAAGCCAGGGTGCCCGAGTTTCGGGGCTGGGAAGTTGGGGTGAATCAGAGCGTGGGCTTGAGAAAACCACCAGACGCACTCCCCACGCGAGGCTGGACCGACCATGCGAATCTGCTCACCGTCACAAAGAGATTTACATTTTTGGAAATATTCCGGTTCCTGGGTGATAGACGTGTCGCCAACGAGATCAAGTCCTACCCCTACTTCTTTACACGCTTGGATGGCGAGAAGCGGCCCTTTGATTGTGCTAAAGCGGGCAAGAAAGAGAAAACGATTCGATCTCTTTATACCTTCAATCGGTTTGTAGAACTCAGTATCCACACCGTTGTAACAAACCCTCACATCACAAGGATCATGGATCTCCTTGAACTGACGGGCTTGGTCCTCGCTAATACAAACCGCACACGCTTTTTCGATGGGGGGTAATTGAGGGAAGACCGGAGGCCAACTCCCGTACATGGTTTTGATCGGGGCGTGAAAAACACCAAGAACAGGGGCTTTCGTCCCCCCTTCGGCTTTCAAGGAATACGCCCATTTACCCCAGGAATGATCAATAATCACGTCCGCATTTTTGAGGATGGGTCAAAAAGGCTCAAGCTTGCGGCGAAGAATAACCTCTTGTTCTCCCCGCTTTTCTTTCCTCTCGGGAGCGCCCCCAAACGCTTCTTCTTCTCCGTGTTGAGCGGGAGGACCACTGGCGAAGATGGTAGCCCCTTCACAGTGGGAGCCATCCGGGGCAACAAGGGTAACTTCATGTCCTTTCGCGGTAAGACCTCGCGCACAGTGATAAGCAATAGCCTCCAGTCCGGCATAGCCAGAGGGGGGAGACGGAAATATCGTGGATGAAATGACGACTATTCGCAAATTGACCCCCTGAAATCCTTCGTACCCGAACTTGAGTAATACTTCTCTCCGGTGAATAACCAATATCGTTTCATGCCCCATCCACTTCATTTGGATCGCGCCACTCTTCCCCCCGGCGTTGCTCACGCTCCATAACATCAGCAATACGTTTATGTATTGTAGCGACGGAATCAGGAGGTTCGCGCGAGTACATACCGACAACATTTTCCAATCCTACAACTCCAGTAGCGACGTTGACTCCATTATCCGTATCACCGTTGAATGCGATAGTACCTCGTTTCAACCAATCATCATGTGCTTCCCAGCCTTCAGTTCGATCTCGCACTTTACTTCTCGACTCATACCAATACCGCATGATATCACTCGCCGCCTGTTGCGTCATGCGGCCGATAATGCAATTATTCGGGGTAATAATAATCAACTCGACTTGATCAGTAGAATTCATCGAATCACCATCTCCCAAAGGGCATGTTCAGCATCGGGGCTCAAATGCCGCGTTTCCTCCGCGAGTTTATCGAGTCTATCGGCTTCTTTCCTCATCTGTTGGGCGCGTTCGTGAAGAAGTGCTTGAAGAGTTTCGCGGGTAAGAGGTTCGCTTCCTCCATCATATCCCATTTCTGATGCGTAGTGTCTCATTACCCTCCCCTCCTCTCCGCCAATAAACTCAATGCCAACACCGCATCGAGGTGTTGTAGAATTACATCTTGCGTCGCGCCGGCGGGAGTATAGCCGACGACCCCTTTCGCGAGTTCGTATACTGCTGTATGCAATTTCGTCATCATGTCCGCATGGATTTGATCGACCGCCTTTGTTGGTGGTTGCGAAAACCTCACGTAGAGGTCATCGGCTGTTGGTTTGGAGTATTGCAGAGGCGGAGCTACAAAAGGGTATCCAGGTCTCATTATTCGACTCCTTTGTTAGGTGTTTCTGGTAACGGCATCCAATGAGTAATGTATTCAAGCAACGCAGTATGTAGATTACTCCACCCGTTATAACTCAACCCTTCGGGATCGAACCATGCCATTCGGATAAAGTGCCGACCATTAGCCATTGGGACTATGTCTACGATGTAAGCAGACTCTTTCGTGGGCTTACGCTCAGAGCATTTGACCCATTGGCTCATGGTAGTGGTAATGCCCCTAAAGGACCAAAATACCCATACCTACTTTCCGCGTGGCCTATGTGGCTGCATTGGATCGAACTATCACACATGGTTTTGATTCCGAGAGTTTTACGACACCAGATGTTGAATGTAAAATCCTCGCTCAGACATTCCCCTGGAGGCAACAATCCATGACAATCTACTCTCCAATCGAACCACGTCTTGCCACTCCCCGGTCGTTGAGGCGGGAGACGTTCGATAACGCTGCGATGGATGAGTAAACAACCCGCGCCACACACATCAACTTCGTGAAGACCAGTATGAGGGACGACATTCAACCATTGCCCAACCGGACGCATCATCACCGGAACAGAAATGGGCGGGGACCTACGGCAATAGATCCCCGTCACGAGAGGGAGATTATGTGACATGAGACGCAAGACAGCATCCGGAGGAGGGACAACATCCGAATCAAGGAAGAACAACCACTGACAAGGGGAACCCAACAACATCTGACAGGCTTGGTTCCTGGCATGGTCGAAAGGCATTCCCTGGAGAGGAATTGGTTGTGGTCCTGGAATGGCGAGGCGACGAATACCCAATCCCCATGATGTCGTGTTGTATTCGACACTGAGGATTGCTGTCAGGACTTGATTCGCTTGTCGATACTCCCAACTTCCAGGCAATGGAAACTCCTTCGTACTAACTACAACCGCCGAGAGGGTTTCTTTGTCGGGAGGAACGGTGAGTCCCAATCCCCGACATGTGGAAAATACAAATGATCCTGGGAATCGTCGATGATACACTCCTGCAACGCCGCCAAGTAACTCTGGTAATTCCCCACTAAACTCTTTTTACGATCTTTTTTGGGGTAATGCGTATTGTGACATTTCGCCCGGATAACCCGACACGTCCAAAGTGTCACAATCAACGACAAGACCCGTGCCCGTGCTATGTTGCCATCCCCAGAACTTAGATTGACAAAAGATAACAACTTCTTTGCTAGATCCGCCAGCCAGTCGTGTGCCAAATCCATTTTACCAGCAGGAACGACCTCACCCCGATCAATGTACTGCTGAACTTCTTTGGGTGTTAACGGCAAGGATTGTGATTCAATCGTCTCCTCAATCCACAACATCCAGTAACGGCGACCGCATCCTGTCCATCGCGTAAGGTATTTTTCCAACTGACTCACGGGATGCTCCCTACCTGAATCTTCCCCGATGCGTAAGGGATCATTTGATTTAGTATTTCAGGGCGGTAGCAATAATCAATCATGCGGCGCAACCAAAGACTCTGACTATCCCCCGTCTGCTGCGACAAGGACTGAAGCGCCTCGCGGTGTTGTGGGAGGAAATTGTAATTTATACGGTTCATAACTCCCATCACTTCGTCTCCATCGGTACGCCCCGTTGAATCGAACGGCAATCACAACTGTACCGCAAAAGTGCGGGATCAGCGAATTGCTCCAACGAAATCGTCACCTGTCCATAAATGGGTGCTCCACAACGGGGACATGCGGAAACGACTTTGAGATCAGTGGCCTTTGCAGGGGAATCGAGAATTTCACCTTCGGTGCGACTGGAGAAAAAATGAACCGGGAATTTGATAGGGATACCGTCAAGAATAGAAGGGGAGATGGCTCCTGGTGATGTTCCACAGCATTTGCCTGTGTGTCCTTTTTCGAGGCTACACACGACACCGGATGAACCCGAATTACCGCAAACCTCTTTCGTTGGCACCTTTATCCTCCCTCTCCGTTGAGAGTTGTGTATGAGATACTTATGTTACAGCGGATAACATACACAAGGAAGAAAGTTGTTGTCAACTGAATTTGTTCAATCGTCTACCGAACCACAAACCGTAATGGATGTGCCTTCACCACAACCTGTAACAACAACGTCATCACCAATATGTTCGTCGCTAGGGGTACCGGTATAGGGAATAAGGTCGGGGAAATTGATAACCCCAGGGACAGGGTCGGGTCCAGACATGTTAATAATCACTGACCGGAACTCCTTTGGGTGAGGATACTCAAAGGCAGTGGATCGCAAGCGCCTCCCGCTACATTTGTTCCCGTAATCAACAAGAAAATCGAATTGCCGTTCAAATCACCACTCGTGAAGTTAGTTGAATACGTTCCTAATCCCTGTTCGGTAAACTGTCCGCTTTGCAGAGCGACGAATCCGGCCCCATCGCGATTGATCTGGCCGCTAATCCCATTTCCACTCAAAAACGGGGAGATATGATCCGCTGCGGATCTAAGATAAAACTGGAAAGTCGAGAATGCAACACCCTTTTGTAAGGTCACCAATTTGACCTGACCACTCACCGGCAGGTCAGAACGAGCAAGAACCTTACTTCCGTTCCACTCAATGGAACCAACAGCGATATTGGGGTCGGTCTGCGCAGGTGACCCCGTCAACTGTTGTTTAGCAATAGCTTCGAGTGTGCCAGCAGGTACAGCAAGAGGGATGTTGCCGAAATAAAGATTGCTGTTACCTCGCTCAGTCAGTGAAATGGCATAGTCCACAAAATGGGAAGAGTCAAAATTCTCGTACCCTCCTATTCCCCCGGAAGTACTCCATACAAATCCAGAAGACGTATTAAACAAAAGTGAATAAACGGTACGCCCCGTCCCAGGACCAGGGGCCTTGATTTCGTTCGCCATACATCACCTTGTTTCGTGCTCTGCTAACAATCCCGACACATCAGTTGGCTTAAATTCACCGGCCAAATCCCACACTCGACCGAGCGCCATCTCGAAAGCCACTTCACTTTTTTGTGGCTCACACACAGCCGCCCTGTCGTCCACATAAGCAATCGCGAACGGTTTCCCCTGATCGGCATAAACCTCGTTGTAAGCAAAACCGTGTTTGTCGAGCCACGTTTTGACGATAGCAACAAGACGACTTACATCATCGCGACACGGCTCTGGCGTCCCGTCCGGACCAGGAACACCTTCAGAGAAGACTTTACACCGTGTCGAATAGACCACCACACGAAACGACGACGCCAGACTCTTCATGAATTCCCGAGCACCGGGAATAGGGTCACCGATATGTTCTATCCCTTTCCACCCGTCGTATCTTGCCAAGACTCCATCGAGATCAACACAAATAGACTTTTTCACGACGATACTACCCATTTTTCACCGCATTTCTGACATTCATAATCTTCTTGGAAATCGGCGAACCCCATCGGTAGATACCCTACCATTTTCCAGTGAATCTTATGTGACCACCAACAAATGAATCGTTTCCAGAATGTCTTCATAACTCGTTTTTCCAATAGATTCCGTGAAACTCCCGAACAACTCTCGCCAATCGCGTTTGCTTTCGATCCTCACGACTTACAAGAGACCTTCCATGTAACATACGCAAATGTCGTCGTAGTTCAAATTCGGCCTCGTCATCGCTCTTTTCCATTGCCTCAGTACCACAGAGGCCGCACCGTGCGATCCTATCCGTAACAGTCCCAAGAATCATTAGAACGCCCCAGCGGGTGTTGTCTGCACCCCGCTTGTGATGACCCACGACAGGTTGATAATACCCCCACCGCTAAACGTAGCGCCTAATCGTTGGTAACTATCCCCACTCGCAAGTCCACTCAACGAAACGATGTTGCCTCCGCTGCCAACAAACATGTATTTGTTGATCATGCCCGACCAACCACTTGCATAACCCGCCCGGAACGGACCGTGTGTGATGACCTCACACACTCCACCGCTAAGGTAGTTACTTACGACCACACCTATCGCGGGCAATCGTAGTCCCGATCCAGGTAGCGCAAGTTGTAAGAAATTACCGCTTGTGAGGCATACCGCCTTGACACCTGAGACATTTTCAATACAAGGAATCAACACCGACAAGTACAAACCACTCGCCAATGTAGCTTGTCCCACCGCACCGCTGCCCAAAGCACCTGCGGTGATCGCCCCACTGGCAAGATGTGTCGGACCAATACTACCACTCGCGATATTCCCTGACTGCACTCCCCCCGCTGCGATGTCATTCGTGCCAATCGTACCACTAGCAATCGACCATGCCCCGCTACTCACACTACCCGCAAGAGCCCCGTTCACGACATGGCCGCTGTTCACGGTCCCACTAGCGAGACTGAAGCGGAAGATCGCTCCACTGGCAACATCACCACTGGCGACCGCCCCACTGGCCAGATGGACGGTACTGATAACACCACTACCTAACTGTCCTGATTGAATCGCATTGGGACCAATGTCATTGAACCCAATCGTTCCACTGGCAATGTTCCAGGCCCCACTGCTCAACGAGCCCATCACGGTACCACTACCGACATGACCCGAACGGACCGACCCACTGGCGAGATGGAAACGACTAACAATTCCTGAGAAGAGATTCCCGCTCGTCACAGCGGGGGATGCGAGGTGGGGGAAAGCGATACTCCCCGAAGCATAAGCCCCCGATGTAACCGTTGCAGGGGGCAACGTTGCCAGAACACCACTGGCGAAATGGTTCACCCCGATCTGTCCACTCGCTAAGTGGCCCGATTGGATAACACCACTACCAATATCAAGTGGACCGACGCTGCCTGAAACAATGTTTCGCGCACCACCTGCTAGTTGTCCCAGAACACTACCGCTTCCCAGGTGTCCGCTATTGATCGCTCCAGAACCCATCTGGAAGCGTTGCACCGTACCCGATGCAGGAATTATTCCACCACTGACCCAAGCGAACTGGGTCAGTGTCCCACTACCCACAGCCCCAGACTGAAGTCCACCCGATTGGATATGAAGCGTACCAACTACCCCACTAGCCAACTGACCACTTGCAACAGCATTAGCGCCAATATGACCAGATACAACAGCCCCAGCTGCCAGGTGGGCATTACCGATTGCCCCCGACGACACAGCACCAGAACCAACACCACCAGAAGTAATGTGCAGAGCGTCTATGCTACCAGAAGCGTAATTCCCACTATTAACCGCGGCATTGCCGATTCCTCCCGACCGGACGGCTCCTGAAGCAACATGAGACCAACCGATTGTTCCACTTCCATATGATCCAGACTGGAACCCTCCACTCTGAACGTGAACATCTCCGACTGATCCGCTACCCAGGTTTCCACTGTTTACAGCGGCATTGGCGATATGACCAGATCGCACCGACCCACTGGAATTATGGGACCAACCAATCGCCCCACTGGCAATATTCCCACTGTTAACGGATTGATCACCAACATAACCCGATGATACCGACCCCGATGTTACAAGGACGGTTCCGAAAGCAAGGTTGAACTGTGTAATCGTTCCCGAAGCAACAGATCCCGAACCCAAACCTCCAGACTGAATATGCATCTTCCCAACAGAGCCAGACGCGATAGATCCCGAATTGACAGACCCATCACCCAAGAAACCAGATCGTCCCGCTCCGCTGGCGAGATGCGGCCACGCGATACTTCCCGAAGTAACAGAACCACTAACGACCGACGCATTTCCGAGTAATCCGCTGCCGATGCCGCCACTGCTATTCCCCATTAAACCAGAGGCGAGATGAATCGGGCCGACACTACCACTTCCAAACGCCCCACTCTGGAAGCCACCACTGCGAACGTGGATGTCACCAATACTACCACTGCTCAAGTCGCCGCTATTGACACTTCCTTGTGACAAAGCTCCACTGCGCACACCACCGCTTGCGAGGTCGAAGTTCCCCACTGCTCCACTGGCGTAACTTCCCGAACGGAAACCTCCACTCGCAACAAGATCAGATGTGATCGACCCAGAAGCGACAACAACCGAAGCAATGATCGCTCCGCTGGCGAGATGACCTGACCGAATTGCACCCATAGCGATATGAGGCCACGCGACACTTCCCGACGTGTAATGTCCACTACGAATTGAACCCGACGAAATGTGCTCTGCGCCGAGCGCGCCGCTTGACACGTTACCGCTATTAACCGCCGCATTCCCGATGTTTCCACTCTGGACTTGTCCAGAGAGGATAACCATAGAATTCAACATTACGTTAGCTCCGAATGCGGAAGGGTTGAGCACATCAAATATCCCACTTAGTCACCACCGTATTCCGTGTCGAACTCCCAGTACATCCGAATTCCCGATGCGCCAGCTAGTACATGGATACGAGGAGTTTGAAACCCACTCGTCAAACGGGCCTTGGGGATCTTATAACTATCCCCGTTTACCATCGGCATCCCATCAAGGAAACCGCCACTCAGCGCCACCCCACTATTGATCGTCCCCAACGACGTTGACCCGGAGATGGGCGGAGGCAAACAAACGTAAACAATACCCGACACTTCGGGGGTTAAACGAAGATTGACGTGGGACCAAGGCCACGTCACCCCTAGACCAAATTCACTTCCGGAGTTACCCCCAAATGCGGGGGTGGGCCATAACGGTACACCCCCGCTCAACGCTCCGATTTGAATGCTAGGCATCTTCTGCTCTCCTTTTGGCTCTGGCAACCAGCGTACGAATATAAGTCGTAGTGATGTTCCATCTTCGTGATAGGTCGTGCAACGACTGTCGATTTTTTCTTATACCCTGTCCCCCTCCTTGCGGAAGTTGACTGTACTCCCTCACTATTTTTTCCTTCTGGGTATCCGTCAAATATTCATGTTTACGCAGACGAGTCATCTTCAAATTTCCGAAAGTAGAATCGTGTATGTCGAAGCGACTACTTTTCGCCGTTGTAGGGTCCGACTCGCTTCGAGGAACAATCGCTCGTTATCTTCGCGTAAATGATCGAATGCGCTGCGCACATGTCGGGTTTTCAATCCATCGAGTACGCTACGTCGAGATTGTGACTGCGCTATCATCATCATTGCCAGACGACGGCCCCCATGCCCCTTCCCTCCACCACGCCGAACGACTGCCCCTTGAGCAACAGGGTAACCGACAAAATCAAGAAGACCTACAAACCCCGCTATTGGTATGTTAACGGGCTGTCCCTGCCCAACAGGGTAACCAACGAAATCCACCAAACCTTTAAGACCGAACTCGTTTGCCATGCTAGTTGTTCGTATCCAATGACGTTACGGGGGACGCCCCCGATGTTGCCCCAACATTCTGAGTATATGCCGTCGTTGTATCATCCTCTTTGAAAACGGTTAACACACCCGATGCTGTCACCCCAAGATCCCATTTATTGGATAGTTTCCGGGCCGCGTTAAGCAACGAGCGGTCTGCCTCTCCCGTGATTCCTGAGAAGTTCACTTTCAACACGCCCTCGGGAATCGCTCGTGTGATGATGCCACTCGCGAACGTCGTAGCAAACACGCTCCCCGAAGCCAGATAAGTCTGACCGGATAGCGCTGCTCCAGCAGCAAACACACCACTAGCGGGGTAAGACTGACCGCTCGTCAGGTCCACCCGTTGACCACTCAGGTTGCCACTATAGACGCCAACCGTTTGCCCGCTCAGCAATCCCACGTTTAGACCACTATTCAGATAGAGTTGACCGCTCCAGAATAAGTTGTGGCCAGATGCGAGGAACACATCACCGGATGATACAGTCGCCGTGGCGGTGACATTCAAACCACTATTAGCCACAATGCCCGATAAGGTTTCTTTTGGCACCACAACATTGACACCACTTGCCGGGAAGAGTGTACCGCTAAGGACCGTTGTTATCTGCCCCGACAACGAGCCACTTGCAACAAACACACCCGAAATCGTCGCGACGGGTACCGTAACATTCAATCCACTATTCGCGATCACTCCGGATAAGGTCGCGGGAGGAACAACCGCGTTTACACCACTAACCGACGCGATAGGAACAACTACGTTAGCTCCACTAATAGAAGTTATAGGCACGACAGTATTCGCGCCACTTACCGAGAACACTTGTCCGCTATTTCCCCAAGATGTGGGAAAACCTCCCGAAGCACCAATAACACCACTCGCGAACGTCTCTCGGAATATGCTCCCAGAAGCGAGGTAGAGAGACCCAGACGCAACATTTGCCGTGGCCGTCACGAACAAACCAGAATTGGCGACTACTCCGGACAAAGTTTCTTTAGGAACGATAGCGTTAACACCACTTGCGACAACCGCTTGTCCCGAATTACCCCAGGCAAGGGTGTGTCCGCCAGAAGCACCAAGTACGCCAGAAGCATAAGTCTCTCGGAAGATACTACCCGATGCGAGATAAAGACTACCACTCGCGACACTAGCCGTGGCCGTGACAAACAACCCCGAATTCGCCACGACTCCAGACAGCGTCTCTTTAGGTACAACGGCATTAGTGCCACTCGCTGCTAATGCCTGACCGCTATTCCCCCATGCTAAAGTATGCCCACCACTCGCTCCGAGCACACCACTTGCATATGTCTCGCGGAAAATGCTTCCCGACGCTAGATAAAGGGAGCCTGAAGCGACTGATGCTGTTGCGGTAACAAAGAGACCGGAATTAGCAACAATACCACTCAGTGATTCTTTAGAAACAACGGCATTGACACCAGAAGCGGGGTATCCAAAACCACTTAGGCCAGCAATAGGTTGTCCCGACAACTGACCTGAGTAAACCAAAACACTCTGACCAGAATTTAGAGAAACCGCTTGACCGCTTGCCAGGTATGTTGCCCCACTCAGTACCGACACGACAATATCGCCACTCAGGGCAGTAACGGTATTTCCACTTGCAAGCCAATACTGACCAGAACCAAACAGGAAATGCCCCGAAGCGAG